>ENA-UOVY01000130-UOVY01000130.1-plant-metagenome-genome-assembly--contig:-NODE-130-length-45988-cov-700.807807_pt1 | contig 45988 bp, 30 predicted proteins | sample MGYA00249840_ERZ761561 | MGnify/ENA primary metagenome ERZ761561 (study PRJEB28882, sample SAMN05720143) | plant metagenome | isolation source: Guanajuato, Mexico | place: Mexico:Guanajuato, Mexico...
CTCGCGCTTACAAGGCAACCATAGGTGTGGATTTCGCTTTGAAAACCTTGCAATACGATGACCACACCTTGGTGCGACTGCAGCTTTGGGACATTGCGGGCCAAGAAAGATTTGGAACGATGACACGGGTTTATTACAAGGATGCAGTAGGTGCATTTTTAGTGTTCGATGCGAACAGACCAAAGACATTTGAATCAGTTATGCGTTGGAAGGTCGATTTGGACACCAAAGTTAGCTTAAGTGATGGTTCCAAGATACCCTGTCTATTGTTGGCTAACAAGTGTGACCTTGTTCAACGGTCCGAAGAAGAAGAAAGAAACTTGAAAGAGTTCGCTAAGGAGAACGATTTTATTGGCTGCTTATATACCTCTCCCAAAGATAATATAAATATTGAACAAGCTGCCAAACTGCTCGTGAGAGAGATAATGCGACGACAAGAGAGCTCGGAACAAGAGGATCTCGACAACCACGACACCATAGTCATGACCGAACATTTAAACCGAAAATCTCGCGCAGAACAGAATAATAAAAGCTCTTGTTGCAATTAAATTGTACGTAAGAGATGCATTTTATGATAATAATCATAATTATTGTAACGACTGGAGGTGACAACTGTTGTAGAGTTTGCTGATGCTGCTAATGATGATGACCCATGAGTTTTCAGGAACTAGCTTTTCTTTTTCAAACCATAAGCCCAATCGGTAACGAATGGCCTCTTGGGAGGTAAAAATTTGATCAATCTTACCAAGCGAATATACGAGATATGAATTTACTCCTGGCTAGTTTCGTTGATCCTTCGTCCTGTGATCGACATCATAGTGTGATCGAGTGGTTGGTTTGTATAGCCTTTAAGCAACGCTCTCTTGGAGATGACCATTTCAAGCTCGAAACATGCATCAAATAAGCACCAGTTATAATGTATTCATCAAGCATCCAATCACCTTTAGAAAGCCACCACCACTAAAAAGATGTGAGCTCGTTTTTCCGCCACCAGCGGCCCGAGGAGCATCGAGCAAAAGATGAAGATGGAGATGGAGATGGAGACGGTTCTACTCCCCCACCTGACTACGACTGATATTTCTCTCGCTGGCACCTCTCCCAAGCAAAAGTGGACAAGATATTTCCCAGCCCTTGGCGTCGGCCGCTCAACCATGCAGGCTGGCGATTATCTGGAGCCAGTTTGAGAATAGAGGAGTGGGTTAGCTTGCGAGTTAGCCGCCAAACTAATAGTAAACTCATTATCATAAGCGGCTCATGGGATGAAACGCGTCCAGCTGCCCTTTCTTCCCCTCCACCTATGTGAATTCATTGGCCAGCAATTTCAGCAGCTTACGCTCTGCTCAGTTAGACGTCTTGAGTTCACTTTCGCTGGCTACCAGGTTTTACCAACTCAAGCCAAGCTCGGCTTGGCCCTGTTCAGCTTGCCAGCTGATCTTCATCAATTATCATCACTCTACCTTGGGTACCACTCAGGTTGGCGCACGACGCAGGTGATAGTGGTGGTGGTGGCGGCGACGGCGGCAAACCTGTGACGCTGGATGTACAAAAGCGTTACCATGATAATATGGGGTGGCAAGCATTTTGAGCCTCCCAGGGGTGTTTCGCTTTGAGGGCAGTTGCCCGGCTAATCAATGGCAAAGTGCGTGCTTGCGTATGTTTGCTCAGGTTTGTTAACATGATGCAAATGTGCTCTCCTTTCCTCTCTCCCTGCTTCTCCTTTTTGGTTGCCTAATGATACTGAAGCTCAAAGAATAGAAACTTTAGTTGCTCGCCGTACAACCGTTCCAGTTTCCATCAAAACGCACCACTCTTGCTCCTCTACAAGCTGCCTTGACTTTCATCCCTCGCCAACATTATGATGCCAGTCACAGGCATCCGGAAATCCCAACGCATTGGTAGGTTACTTCGATGAGCAGAATCAACAACAGCAACTACATCACTTGTCGTCTCAGTTAGCGCTGTTGTTGGTGCCAGTGTCCATCCTTTTAACGTTAGAATTAATCACAAGGATGGCATTAGAGCAAGCTTGATCTGGTGGGAGGATGCTCGAAGGTCAGAGCAGACCTGACTCCAGGGGCAGCTGTTGGCAGAGCTCTAAGTCGTCGCGCTGAAGTGAACGAAGGACAAGTTTGCAAACGAAAGGATACGCAGCAATACTATGGTCAGCTTGGCCAACGTTAATCTGGTCGACGACACGAGGGCGGAGACATGCCATCGGCGAACGAAGGCAGCGGCGGCGGACAGGTTGCAAGACTGTGGCTAGCATCGGCTAGGTGCGCTCGGCACAGGGGGAAAGGTGGTTTCTCTGAGCGCAAGCTCATCTGATTTATGGTCACCTGTTGTGCTGTTTCCTCTGGCATTACAATGTAAGAAGCAAGCACTGTGCCTGCTCCCCACCAACATAAACTGCGCTATTGGTCACAGAATATTTGAACAATGGCTGCGCACGGTTGGCTTCAAGTTATGGAGGAAAGTTACTCACCGCTCGCAGCTAATATAACTTGATAGACTTCCTGTTAATCAGGGCAGGAAGTTTAGCTTGATGGTCAGTGAAAACGAGCGAGATGCTGCTGCGCGGGCTTCTGCGACTTGTTCACGTTATCTCGTGGCCAGGTATAAATTGAAACGCGCACCTCGCGAACTAGATCAGTTATAGTGTACGCACCAGAGGAAAAAGTTGAGAGATTTTTCGCATCTAGCTCGAAAAAGAATCCAGCATTCTAGCTCATCCCAAGAGTAACCAAATTTACCTAGTGAGCAAACCAAATCATCGGAAAACTCAAACATGAAGTCAATCACAGTATTTGCCTTCGCTTCCTTGATGAGCTTTGCTCTTCTATTTGCACTCATGAGCCACCAGCAAACAGGTGTTGAGGCTGGAAAGAAGAAAATGATGAAGAATGCACTTATGGCCGCTTTACTACTTCATGGCGGCAAGAAGATTTTACTCCCGCTACCCATCCCTTTGCCAGTCCCGTAAGTAAACTTAGATATCAGCAAAGAGCAGAAATCTGTTGAACGGAACAACTAACCATATCTATCTATCTGCTTGGGCTGCGTAAGAATCCTGAAACAAACCCAACCTGTCTACTATGAGCAACCATCTTATCAGCACAGCTATGGTGGCTACCCATCGTACTGAGCAATAATTCACTTAAATCGGTCGAGAGACCATGTAAAAACAATTGAACCAACACCGTGATCGAACAATCTTTATCGAGCAAACTTAAAACCACTACTCTAAGCTCATCACTCGAACCAAAAACTAATTAATTGTTATCATTACCTGAAGTAAGCAAAGAAGCGCGCCCATCAAGATCTACCTTTATCAATCTGGACGACGTGCAATCCAAGCGAAATCGACTTGACCAAAGAATTCGCCCCCAAATGATGAGATTTTAACCCTGTTAGTTGTTATATATCCCCGATATCGCCTCTGCTCAATATAAACTGGTCCCATATATATATATACACAGATACATATATAAACACATTCATTGCCCCATTGGGCTAGAAACCTCCAAAGAACAGCTCCATAGCACAAACATTCTATACAGCAACAATAAACAGGCAAACGGACAGCTCACTTCCGTTCGCCGTTCTAATTAGCCAATTCTTGTTCAATGATGATTATACTTCACATGATTCCCATTCAGTTGATAACGGCAATCATTCCACCTTCTGATTGTCCAAGTTTTGAGATATAATCACGTGCAACTCGAAAGTTCGCTAATAATCCGATGGCAAAACTGGATAAGTTACGTGTCTGGCTTAGCCATCCTAGGGGGCGCCCTTTCAGACGTGTTTATAAATTCTGTAAATCTTAATGTTGCTCTACCTTATCGCAGATGATGGTTATAACTTGAGTTTAGATAAGGAGACTTTCCAGTTTAGATTTGGTTGATGCTTTGAAAGCCTGTTTGCTTGTTGAATGCTCGAACTAGTATGCGCAAAGTCAAAACGACATCGGAAAACGGATAAGCTCGCTTGTTGTTCAATGATAGGGAGAACTGAGACAACAAGCAAGTCCACCTTCCAACGAACAGGTCATGCCTCCAGTTAATGCGTCATTGGATGGAATGGGTTAAACTGATTCGGTATGACATTCGACCTATCTTTTTAGGAAAAGTCTTGAAAGAGAATAAGACTGTATTCATCGTTGTATCGTAGGTTATAAAGAAAATATACAAACGAACGTCGATTTGATATCATACTTAGACTTATATTTTCCGGTTAGTGAAGCCCAAGTTGAAGATCTTGTGAAAAACTATGGAGCATTCAAGTAGGGAGGTGCTGATATGTCTGGTGATTATCGCAGTGCTTGGTGTGAATGCAGCCCAGGACGAACAGACCTCAAGTTCTAATTCAACCACAACTGCTAAAAGGCTCTTCGCCTACGCTGGTCCTTTATTGCCCTCTGATTGGACTCTGTAAGTTATCTAACATTAGCTATGGCCGCCACGTCACCTTCAACATCATCTAACCTGATCAATGAAAATCTTGAACAGGGTATCAATCTTGAATGATCGCGCCATCATTGGTTTTAGTAATGGATCAGCCAGAAATGCTGCGATGGACGATCTTGATCCTAAGGACAAATTGTTTCTACAGCGTCTCCAAAACGGAACCCTCTACACAACTCCCCTATCTAGTGCAAAGGAGAAAATCTCTCAATGGTCCTCAACGGTGACATCAACCGTGAGCAAATTCGGTAAGAGCGTCAAGGATCAGCTTGACAGCTTCATCAACAACAAAAACAAGGACACTTTAATTATGAATATGACTCTTCCAGTAAACTAGTGTCGTAATCCCAGCTAAATAAACTAATTTTCAATGATTGAATGCGATTATAACACCATTTGGATCACCTGCTGTCCAAATTTAGATCTCAGAGGGGCTACGTTTGACGGCTATCAGTTTTTATTATGGCCAACAAGTTTTTGAGCATCTAGGTTGGATAAATCATGAGTTTACATTGTCTGTCGTTGACTTCTTCGATTGTGCCATGATACAAGATCTACACGAGACTATGAGATCATTCCGCTTGACTTCTACTTAACGTCGATTGGATCACTTCGCGGTTGATTTGTTGGAGCAACGGGTCTTCTGGGGCACATTCTTTGGGATTACATTTCATCATACCACTTTTATCGCATCTACATTCTAAGCATGGACCGCTAGCGCTCTCAATCACCTGTCCAACTCCATAAAGTTTGTTATCAACGAAACAACCTATGGGATTGTTGAAGTTAGCCGATTGTTCCATGGATCCTAAGTGATACATGTGCAAATCTGGAATTGAACTCACCTCTAACATTGGACCCCTTAGTCGGTTGGGGTCTTTCCTCTTGTGTAGGCGTGTGAAGCCTTGAGTGAGTTTCGAAAGGTGTGAGGGATAGGCTTGTTGAATTCGGCGAAGATCTCACGGTATGTACAGCTGCTCAGAGTCAAGAGATGAGATTTGATGGTTAGGGGATCGCTCAGATATAGTGAAACTTATTTGGGTGCATTGGTGACACTTACGGCACTCGTATCTTGGACAGCAAAAGCCATCCATAATAGTTTCAAAGCAATGAGGTACTGGTGGCGGGCAGGTTTGTTGAAGGCAGATAATGTCTCCTCTGAAGCAAAAACAAAAATCGCAAGGATGTGACCTCGGTATTTGTTGGGCTGAGTTATAGGTTTTGCCCTCGTATTCACATCCAGAATCTATTTGGAAAGTAGAAGACAAAACAAGACGTGAGTTAAATTTATCCAGTAAGAGGCAGAATTGAAAGTCAACAAGAACATGGGCTTACCTTCAGATACTTCTTCATAGTCTGATTCGGTAATAGTACTTTGCGTTGGCTCGTGCGCAGCAGACTTCGTCCCAAAGGACGAGAGATTCATTCTAGATGGGGGCAAGTAGGTCGGCCGAACTGTTGTAGTCTGTTCTCTGAAGCTAGAGCCATTACTGATATCTGACCACGGAATAGTTATGGGAGCTGCAGATCCTCGAATCGAGGGAATAATTGTTGTCAACTCAATAGGTTTGAAAGTTACAGCTTTAGTAGTCAGCTCGGCCACAAACTGGTCGGCCGGCGACATCGTTGCATTGCTGTTGATTGTTGGCGACACGGTAGAAGATGGTAAATCTGATATCCCTGAGCTTGATCTTTGGTCATCCGTGCTTGCGCCAGTTTTGGAGTCAAATTTTGAGATGATTGGTGCATCGAAAGTAGGTACAGCAGAGGCGACGGAAGGCAGCAGATCTCCAGCGGGCACGTGTGGAGGACGAAGAGTGTACTGCTTAGATGGAGCTACAGACGACGATTGGCCTGCAGAGGTTAAACGTCCCCCGTCAATAGATTTCTGGATTGCGGGATTGCTGGATATGGGGTCTGGATTCCCGTTAGGAAGTTGATCAGTGGATGGTGAACTAACATTCACCTCTGGAAGAACGGAGGGAACATGTTGAGATGAAGTTGTGGATGATTGGCCGAAATTGGGGATGAAAGACCAGCCTGTGGGAGAATGTGTGGTGGTTGGTGGAGAGCTTGATCCTCCACCTAACGACGACTGGGTGGCACTATCATTTAGTGTCGTCGAGATAGTGGAGGAGAGCGAGTCGTCCATCCTCGAAACTGACTCGTTTGTAGAGCTACCCCCGCTGCTCGCAGCTAAAGATGCAGTGGTACTAACTGCTTCAGTTTCACTGGTCGACGCGTCTTGCATGGTGGTAGTGGGTGCGCTTGAGTCGGTCACTCCTTTCTCGACCACGATTCCGTTCAAAACTGCACCAAGCGGGCTGACCGTAGAGATCGAACCGGCCAAAATCGACTCAGTAGACTGCTTGGACTGGCTTGTGCTTGTGGCCAAATCAAGGCGAGCAGTGCTCGTGTCCAATACAGTTGGGCCGACTGTCGATGAGGGCAAGCTCGTGTCTTTGGACGAGCTAATATCGGTCGGAGCAGTCGTAGTCAAGTCGACATCAACAATTATGTTAGTCTTGAGAGTTGTGGGCGCTGCATTCGGTTCGGTTGAATCCAGAGGGACGGCCTTCTCTGTTGTCTCTTTAGGCATAGACGAGCTTACAACTGTCGGTGCAAACGTTGGGGCTTGACTAGAACTTGCAGCGTCGGTTGTAGTCTCAGCTACTTTTGGCGGAGGGTATGGCGAGGACGAGCTGTAGTCTGGTTGCGGCTCTTCTCGGTTTGTAATCGTCGTGGTTGGACCAGATTCATTGTCTTGATTCGTGACCGTGGCCGCAGGCGGAGATGTTTCCGCAGCTTGCGGCGAAGCAACCGTCGAGGGTGGGGCCGACTCGAAGCTTGAAGAACTACTTGCGGTGACTGTGGGACTCGGGCTACTCGTTTGATCAGATATGGACTCGTTCGAGGCTGCGGCTGTCGTCGAGCTAGGGCTAGTGTTGGAGCCTTGCGCCTGAGAGAGGTCTGTCTCGATTGCGGGCGTTGAGGTTTGGTCAGAGATAGCACGAGTTGCCGTTGTTTCTTCGCTTGAGTCTGCACTCGGAACGATTGTTGTAACTGGAGGTATCGAGCTCGAGTCGAGAGGTCGCTCGCTGCTGCTTGCAGATGCATCCGATACAGACAGACCAGATTCATTGGTCGAGTTTGCTGCCTTATTTGTTGACAGTTCCTGAGATGTGGTTGAGCCAGAATCGATTAGAATGGAGTGTAGCGTTGTAGGCTGGTCACTGAAATCGCGAATCAAGCTCGAACCTGGCGGCATTGTATTGGCAACAGTGTCTGAGCTGACCATGGGTGCGATTGGGACGATAGCATCCGGGCGTTGTGTTGAGCTCAAGTCTGAGCTCGAGGCAAGTGTCGATGAGCTAACTGGATATAGCGTGGTATCCGGTGTGGAGCTGGTGCTGGTCTCGGCAGCTGTTGCCGATGTCACATCAGCAACGGAGGCAAGTCCTTCGATTGTTTCATTTTTATCGAATGCTGGACTCCGGTCTGAGCTTGTAGATAAAGCATCCCGTGTTGGCGTAACGGTTGTGATGGGGTCAGACTCGGTGGCGGATGTACTAGCTGTATCTTGAACAGGATTCACACCAGGTTGCACTGAGGCAGGCGCGTTGTCTGAATCGATAATGGGTGCGTTCGGAACGATTGTGTCTGAGGGTTGCATCGAGGTTGATGAGTTTACATCACTTGCGGAGCTTGAATCGGGAGTTGAAGTGCTGGTTGTGGATGGTGTCGTGTCTTGGATAGAGCCAGCATTGATCTCAGTGACGGGCGCTTGTGTGGCGCTAGCAGCGGATCCAGGTTCTTCTCTAGGCTCGCTTCGGTCGGGAGGGACGCCCGAATCTGTAGTGGTGCTAACATCTTGCGAGTCTTGGATCGGCGACCTGCTGGTTTCAGCAACTGGTACTTGCATGGTCGTCGACTCGACACGCGGCTCGCTGCTCTCAGAGGCCGGGCTAGAGTCGGAAAGTGGACCGGAGCTCGTTGAGGCTGCATCTTGGGTCGAGATGGTTGTGGTGACCGTCTCAGCAGTCGTTGGAGTCACAGTAGCGGCTGTCGAGCTTTGTTCCACGACTGCGCTAGTGCTTGAGAGCACCTGATTTGTCCCGACGATTTTGCTAGTCTCAGCTGGAGCCCCAGTTGAGTCCAGGCGCTGCGTAGTAGTTGACTGGTCGGCAATACTTGAGGTCAAGTCTGGAGTGCTAACTGGGTTGGGCGTTGTGTCTTGAGTGGAGCTAGCACTGGTTTCGGTTGTAGGCCGCTGAGAGTTGGTGGAGCTAGAGTCGTATGCGAGCGAGCTTGCATTCGATGACGACTCGGGTTCCTCCGGCGATGATGTTTTGCTCGAACCGGTTTCTGGAGCTGCTGAGGTATCTGGTTGTTGACTTGTCTCTTGAATATACCTTCCACCTGTCTCTGGCGCTAGAGAAGAGGTACGCACTGACTGAACATCGGACTCGTGACTTCCGAGAGTTGGATTAGGTTCGGAGATAGAATCTACTTTCGCACCAGGTTTTGCCTCATTCGGTGTCACATTTGTGTTGGCCTCAGTAGTAGATGAAACTACCAAACTTATCACGGCTGTTTCTGGAGATGGACTCACTTCTGGAATGGTCTGTTCGCCTCCTTGCGACGAGATAATATCCATTAAATTACCAGCTGAAGTGGGATTTTGTGTTTTACTCGAGTTTGGAGTAGAATCAAGGTTTGAGCTAGATAGATCGATGAGACTAGGATCGGTGGATGCCGAATTAATCGACTCTCTGAATATGGTTGAAAAGGAGTCGGGTGACTTCGAGGATTCGATTTCCTTTTCTGTGGAGGGGCTGACAGTCGATTCGTTTGGTTTGCGCGTACTTTCAACATTTTCGGCTTGAATTGTAGCCTTGATCGACGTCCCAGCATAATCCGTCTCGACAATGGGTGCAGCCGATGAGACTGGAGGTAAAATATTCTGAGCTATAGTTGTCGAAGATTCGGTTTGTGTTTTCGAACTTGATTCCTGCATGGAGCTTGTCATTCCTTCGAGCGTTCGAGTAGGGATTGTTGATGAATCAATCTCTGATGTATCCATATGAATGGGAGTTGAAGATAAGAATTGGTTGCTGGACAGACTATCGCCACTTGTTGTTTCCATCAGTGGAATCAAGCTCGATCTATCGTTCGGGATCGAAGTCTGGGTTGAATCTTGCAGAGTGCCTGAAGTTGTGCGCAAATCAACTTCATTTGTAGCTGGAGATGTTAGAAAGTATCGTGAATCTGTGGATTTTTGGTCACCTGTCGTAATATTCGAAGTCGTAGCGAGACTTGAATCTTTTGCTCTATCGATCTCTGATGAGGGTGTTCGAGCAGAGCTTAAGCTAGCCTCATCACTGTTTTCTGGCGGAGCAACAGAGTGATGATTTACCTTACGATCCTCTTTCTCAGAAGCTGAACTAGAGTCCAGGATAGAAGTCGAGCTAGTCGTGAAAGTGTCTCGATTGGGAATTACGGTTGTTTCTAAATTGGAATCCGGCGATCCCAGCTTGGTTGGGTGCGGTGTCGAGTCTCGAGCGAAGTTCGAGCTAGTATCAATGATTGATAGAAGCGTGGTAGCGTATTCGCTCATAGGCCTACTTCCTTCAGAGACTGAGTTCCCAGTGGGAATCACGCTTGACGAAGCTAAGTGTCGCTCTGGTAGCAGAGTTGTACTCACCTCTGCGACGAGCGGAACAACAGAACCGCTCGTAGGACTTGGAACATCGACTGGGTTTGCACCCAGAGAAGTTCGACTAGTCCCCTGGACTAGAATCATCTCGGGGGAGGTGATAGCGATATCTGAACCCTGAGCTTCACTAGATTGGTTCATTAAACTAGACCTTGTAGTAGAATGAACTGTTGACAGACTAGTTGGGAAAGGTGTGGTTTCTTGAATAGAGCTAGGGCCAGTGCCAACTGATGGATGTGGCTTAGCAGATTCGGATTCGTCTCTTATCTGGTTGTTCTCATTAGCTGAACTTGAGTCTTTGACAGTGCTCGCGCTTGTGTGGTCTTGGACTGGCATCTTAGTTGTTATGGAACCAGAGTCCAAATTTGGCGAAATAAATGGATTGTTCTCGCTTGATACACTAGCACTCGTCAGTTTGGGAGTGTATGAAACAGAATCTGATGCTCGGGGTGAGTTGATATCTTGCGAAGAAGAAGGCCTGACACTCGATCCAGATGACAGCTCTCCGATGCTTTCTCCTATCTCAGACATAGGTGTCTTCATCTCATTAGACATCACTGTGGTGGGAGAAGCATCGTTGGCAGTAGGTGAGGAACTCGTATTATGATCAGAAATTGGGGAGTTAATGCCTGGAGGGATGGAATCAGTTTCATTAATTGGTTTTGATGGGATGGTGGCATCAATCATGGATTCTGGTGTGATAGAAGAGGGGGTAGAAGTCTGTGCGAAGCTGAATTCACTTGACACCGATACTCCTGTCACACTAGAGGATGGTAGTCGAGACGTTGACAACTCAACAGATTCAGAGGCTAGTGTTGAAACTGTGGTCAGCTCTGTCCTGAGGAGGTCAATCTGCGGTTGGGTGGCACTATCATTTAGTGTCGTCGAGATAGTGGAGGAGAGCGAGTCGTCCATCCTCGAAACTGACTCGTTTGTAGAGCTACCCCCGCTGCTCGCAGCTAAAGATGCAGTGGTACTAACTGCTTCAGTTTCACTGGTCGACGCGTCTTGCATGGTGGTAGTGGGTGCGCTTGAGTCGGTCACTCCTTTCTCGACCACGATTCCGTTCAAAACTGCACCAAGCGGGCTGACCGTAGAGATCGAACCGGCCAAAATCGACTCAGTAGACTGCTTGGACTGGCTTGTGCTTGTGGCCAAATCAAGGCGAGCAGTGCTCGTGTCCAATACAGTTGGGCCGACTGTCGATGAGGGCAAGCTCGTGTCTTTGGACGAGCTAATATCGGTCGGAGCAGTCGTAGTCAAGTCGACATCAACAATTATGTTAGTCTTGAGAGTTGTGGGCGCTGCATTCGGTTCGGTTGAATCCAGAGGGACGGCCTTCTCTGTTGTCTCTTTAGGCATAGACGAGCTTACAACTGTCGGTGCAAACGTTGGGGCTTGACTAGAACTTGCAGCGTCGGTTGTAGTCTCAGCTACTTTTGGCGGAGGGTATGGCGAGGACGAGCTGTAGTCTGGTTGCGGCTCTTCTCGGTTTGTAATCGTCGTGGTTGGACCAGATTCATTGTCTTGATTCGTGACCGTGGCCGCAGGCGGAGATGTTTCCGCAGCTTGCGGCGAAGCAACCGTCGAGGGTGGGGCCGACTCGAAGCTTGAAGAACTACTTGCGGTGACTGTGGGACTCGGGCTACTCGTTTGATCAGATATGGACTCGTTCGAGGCTGCGGCTGTCGTCGAGCTAGGGCTAGTGTTGGAGCCTTGCGCCTGAGAGAGGTCTGTCTCGATTGCGGGCGTTGAGGTTTGGTCAGAGATAGCACGAGTTGCCGTTGTTTCTTCGCTTGAGTCTGCACTCGGAACGATTGTTGTAACTGGAGGTATCGAGCTCGAGTCGAGAGGTCGCTCGCTGCTGCTTGCAGATGCATCCGATACAGACAGACCAGATTCATTGGTCGAGTTTGCTGCCTTATTTGTTGACAGTTCCTGAGATGTGGTTGAGCCAGAATCGATTAGAATGGAGTGTAGCGTTGTAGGCTGGTCACTGAAATCGCGAATCAAGCTCGAACCTGGCGGCATTGTATTGGCAACAGTGTCTGAGCTGACCATGGGTGCGATTGGGACGATAGCATCCGGGCGTTGTGTTGAGCTCAAGTCTGAGCTCGAGGCAAGTGTCGATGAGCTAACTGGATATAGCGTGGTATCCGGTGTGGAGCTGGTGCTGGTCTCGGCAGCTGTTGCCGATGTCACATCAGCAACGGAGGCAAGTCCTTCGATTGTTTCATTTTTATCGAATGCTGGACTCCGGTCTGAGCTTGTAGATAAAGCATCCCGTGTTGGCGTAACGGTTGTGATGGGGTCAGACTCGGTGGCGGATGTACTAGCTGTATCTTGAACAGGATTCACACCAGGTTGCACTGAGGCAGGCGCGTTGTCTGAATCGATAATGGGTGCGTTCGGAACGATTGTGTCTGAGGGTTGCATCGAGGTTGATGAGTTTACATCACTTGCGGAGCTTGAATCGGGAGTTGAAGTGCTGGTTGTGGATGGTGTCGTGTCTTGGATAGAGCCAGCATTGATCTCAGTGACGGGCGCTTGTGTGGCGCTAGCAGCGGATCCAGGTTCTTCTCTAGGCTCGCTTCGGTCGGGAGGGACGCCCGAATCTGTAGTGGTGCTAACATCTTGCGAGTCTTGGATCGGCGACCTGCTGGTTTCAGCAACTGGTACTTGCATGGTCGTCGACTCGACACGCGGCTCGCTGCTCTCAGAGGCCGGGCTAGAGTCGGAAAGTGGACCGGAGCTCGTTGAGGCTGCATCTTGGGTCGAGATGGTTGTGGTGACCGTCTCAGCAGTCGTTGGAGTCACAGTAGCGGCTGTCGAGCTTTGTTCCACGACTGCGCTAGTGCTTGAGAGCACCTGATTTGTCCCGACGATTTTGCTAGTCTCAGCTGGAGCCCCAGTTGAGTCCAGGCGCTGCGTAGTAGTTGACTGGTCGGCAATACTTGAGGTCAAGTCTGGAGTGCTAACTGGGTTGGGCGTTGTGTCTTGAGTGGAGCTAGCACTGGTTTCGGTTGTAGGCCGCTGAGAGTTGGTGGAGCTAGAGTCGTATGCGAGCGAGCTTGCATTCGATGACGACTCGGGTTCCTCCAGCGACGATTTTGTGGAATTCTGATGTTCAGTCGAAATCACGCCCGCAACAGTAGGATCGGTACCTTGGATTGGCATAATCACCAATGTCTCCGAGGTTGAACTTGTGTGCTGCGTTGTTGCAGCCCCTGAGCCCAGAGAATCTGTGCTAGCAGGGGTGGTTGTTTCTCCTGGACAGATGTACTTTGGACAGCACTCACCCTCAGTTACAACTCTCTGACATCTATCCTGATTTTCAGGCCCTTTAGGGCAATCGACTTCATCACAGTAAACTACACTGTTTATACACATACAAATTTCCATGCAGCTATCTTTTGATTTAACCTCTTGACCGTTCTGGTACATCCTGCCATTGTAACGGCAGCCACCCTCCCCGGGGATGGTCGATGCTACAACTGATGGGCGGCTTCTTCCAGCAGTGAGACTCGATGAATCGCTAGGTTCGGGATTTGTACTTGTTTGACCTTCAGGGGCTGGCGTAGACGATTGAACCGTCTCCTCGGAACGTACTATGGGGCTAATGGTTGATGTTAAAGCCGGTGGAATCGGTTCAGATGGCTCTTGCGCCTGATTTGCATTGGTTGCTGATGAGCCTTCTGGAGCGACAAATCGACCAATAGACTTGACTGAGTCAGCTTCCTGTTCCCTTTCACTATGGAGCTGAAATCCGTCAACATTACTGGTCGAGTCTTGGGGTTCTGGCTTAGTTGATTTGAAAGGATCTTGACTTGAAATCATCTCGTTTGCATTATCATCTTCATTCAGCGACAATTTTGGGGAAATTGGCCGTAAGGGCGGTCTAGTTTGCCTCGTTGTCATGATTGAAATCTCAGATTTGACTGCAGGTTCGACCTGATCAGGTCCTATGCTACCCTCGACGGACTGTGCGGTCGTCGGTGACGGTGAACTTTGGTCAGCGGCATCATGCGCCCTCTCGTCCATTCTCGTCGATGCATTTGGTTCAATTGTGCTCAGATTTGTGGTTGGCGAGTCGTTGGAAAGACCTGATGGCGTTGTTGTCTGATCGTCTAATATATTTTCGATTGGCACTCTCTGGGTTGGTGCAAAGCACTCGTAACGTTTTGGGCAACATTGGTCATTTGGATCAAGTATTGGAACGCAACCATCACAAGGTGGCCTGCACTCTTGGACTGCACAAACGATTTCACTCCGCATGCAATAGCAATGCTCGCACTTATTCTTGGACGGAACCTTCTCTCCATCGGCAAAACTCTTTGTAGAGTTGGCTAGTCTGCATCCGGGCGGTGGCAAGGCAGTGGTCCGTCCAAATTCAGGGTAAGCTGAGGGTTTCACTGTAGTTGTTTGGCTAAACGAACTTATCATATCTTGCACCGTGGTAGAAAAGGACGATTTTGTCTGAAAGGTATCCCAGAATCTTCTTCTACCTGAAGAATCTGGCAACTTGGTCTTGGGCCTTGCAGTAGTGAACGAATTCATTGCAGAGCAATTATAACGCGTCGGGCAACAACCTCCAGCCTGGTATGCTGGCGTACAGCCACTGACCTCAAGAGCACAATCTTGCATGACACAGGCGGAAGCATTTCTTATGCAATAACATATCTCACAAGGTTTGCTTGGATCCGAGGGCATCTGAGCACCTTCGTGGTAATAATTGTTTCCAACCATACAACCGCCAGCTCCGCTCCTAACTTCGCTCGCGTTCGTGAATGCTACTTCAAAATTAGTGGACTGGTTCAGTGTAATGTAGACCTCTGTTGTGGTTGTCGTGGTTGGAGCGATTGTTTCCGGTTCAAGCTCCTGCTCTATGTCTTCGGGGGGCGGTGGTGGACTTGGACAAGTGATTCTTGGACAACATTCTCCTTGAACTCTCTCAATAATACATCTATCACCAGTTGGTTTCACATATGGGCACACTCGGAGGTAGCACATAAGCATAGAGTTTTCACAGGTACAGTTCAGGCATGGTTCATCTGTTTTAATTTGTTCGCCATTCTTGAAATGCTGCAGCATATAGTAGCAACCTAGCGACATTTGTTTGAGAAGATAAAGGATTTGTTGGAGCATTCTTTATCGATGAATCTTCGAAGACTATGCGGGAGAAGCTTCAAAAACTTACCTCTATCGCGATTGAACTGTCTTGTTTTGCCTACGTGATTTAAAGCAGCGCCATCACTTGGTTGAAATGAGCTTGTGAGTAGAATTGCGAATGTGATTAGAGAAAAGAAATATACTGAGATTATTCTATGGTATTGTTTAGACATTGTGTTTGGCTTCTTGTTTCTTGGTGCAGTTATTCTCAAATTTTCTGTCACCTGGGCGCCTAAATCAGTAACCATCCCGCCCAACATCTGGCGATCAACTTAGTTAACTCCGAGACTCCCTAAACACTTCAATCCGTCTTCTTGAATGCTATGCTTTGTCTATGTGCTTCTCGCGGTCTTCAACTGTACGTTGCTATGATGCTGTTTGATATGTGTTTGGCGTTAGTTGTCGTGCAGTTCTCTTTAGGTTCTCTCTATCTATTCAGACAAATGGAAATGCTATTATGTGCACTCCCCGAACTGGAACTCCATCTTTGAAAGGCGAGCGACATTTATGTATTCGATCGATTGGCTTGATGTCGAGCGACTTCAGATGTAGACTCTAGTTCTACCGTTTGCGGTTTGCATCCGATTGATGGCTCTGTTTTGTTGCATTCGATATCAAACCAACATGGACCAACTAACATGCGCAGCTAATCAATGAGCCCTGGATGCGACATGTACGAGCTATGGTTAATTCTCAACCTCAACGCGCATGCCGCCGAGGAAGTTGCAAACTAAGGAGGAAGCACAAATACTGAACTTTAAGGCTCCAGCCTCATAGCGTCCATGCTATTCTGGCCTACGAACGAGAGAAGAGTTCACTTTCTGAAGGTTCTCATCGTGAGGAGACGGATGAGGGGGAGAGAGCTTTCTCGCGTGTGCATTTGCCCCGGCTGGCAACTAAACGGCCTGAGGAGGAAGGAAGCATGCGAGGTATGGAGGAAGGGATGGATAGGGAGAGGGAGGGAGGAGGACAGGGCAGGTAGGTAGTTGGGCAGGAAGGAAGGAAGGAAGGAGGGAAGGGACGGAGGACGGAAGAACGCAGCGCTAAATTCATTGTCAAGTTCAAGTGCAATCCCTCCGCTTGACTAGCTTACTGCTACCACATCACAAGTACATACAAACCATCTACCTGGCTCAACTTTAGCCTGCGCGCGCAGCAATAAGTGGGCGGTAACGTTTCCTGGGTTGCCCCGCAAAGGCTAGCACCAATTGGAATACCTACCTTTGAGTTCCAGCGTTCGTTTAGAGGATTTACAGTAGAGAGCCTTCACTTCGTCCGTTGAAACCTGTGCTCATCAAGTTATTCGCCGCAAACGCTCCTAAATCCTTGGGTCTCTTAGCTCAGAAGGATGCGAGTGCAACCAACAGCGCTGTCTAATTTTGTCAACTTTAGCTTGCAAACCAGCGAACAATTAGAATCATGTGCTAATGGGTTAGGTTCTCAGGTTCGAAAGTTTGAAACAGACTTAAATCATTAACTCTCAGGTTGTTGTAAATTTGGCCTTCCTTCTGGTTCTAGAGCTCTCTAGTTCTCGCTGTTTTGTCACACTTGTTTGTTGAAAGTTTTCTTGTCGCAAACTATCCTACCCTTTCTAGCAGTCGACGCGTAGCTTGTACAGATTTCACTCAACGTGAGCTCTTATTTAGCCGCTGAAGAACGTCTATTCAATTCATCTCGAAGAAAAATCGAACCAATTCGAGCTTTGTTCCATTGTAATGAGCATAATAAATAGGAGGTTGTGTTCGGCCGGCAGGGGATATGTCACCACGCAACAGTGCTTTTGATTGCGTCCTCAAGTTTTAGCTAAGAACTGTCGTCAAGATTAGGCGAGGATCTCAAGCTCTACAACTTGATGCTCGCTTTCAGGTTTGAAAACTCCTTTCGGTTCCTGGACCATCTTTCCGGTAGAGAACACTTTGAACGGAGCAAGAAGAAAGCTTACACGTTAGCCGATCTGAGAGCTCGCGAGTCGCGGAAATAAGTCTTTTTTCAACTTGTCGCCTATTCAATCAATGACTTTCCAGCCTATCGCGGCCAGGTTCGCTAGTGCATATCGAATCAAGAATTCACGAAGGAAATTATTATTACTGGACCATTGTGTTTCGATGTGCGCAGCTCAAGCATAACCCTGACAACTACTTGGAATCGATCCAACGAAGGGCTTCTCAAGCTCGAAATTTAGCCGATGACATTCGATCGGATCTACTCGTCAGCTTTGCCTTGGCACCTCGCATTACCTGTCATCAAAATCCATGCTAGTGTTATCAGGGACTGAATTTTGAAGGCCTCTTAGAAATCTTTATGCTCAGCATCATAATGGAGCATATTTGACAACAGACGAACTTCAATTTTGACCGGCAGATTCGGCGTATAAACAGAATCTGAAGGCCAACTTTCATTTTACAGCTGCACGCACCCGAGTAGTTCCAGCGAATTTTACGGCTTTGCCCAGTCCCGAATCCTAAATCCAACCCCATTGGATATGGGAGGAAGGATCCGAAGGTCGAATTCAATATATCGTTTGTCGGTGCTGTTTCACATCGACGGTCATCCCATGTTGACCATGCTGGTCAGTCGAGGCATTGAATTGGTCGCCAGTAACACAGCCGCCTCGTCCAGTAATTGCACACCTACTTGTGCATTTATGGCGGAGACCTATTAAGTCGTCAAGAGAGGTATTGTATGATAATACGCGGGACTTGAATATTGTGAGACTAGTTATATTCAGAACTCGGCCTCGCTATCAATGAGCAGAATATCTACAACAAATAGCAAGGTTCTCCTTGCTTCCTTGGAATTTGGAGGCAAGCGAGGCTAAATGGATTGTTGTTAGTTTGGATAGTAGTTTGTGGTGGCGAGCATTTTCCCAAGTCATAAACTGAAACTTCCGTAACGAATGCAAAAATGCTCTGCTTGATATGACAGTTGGCCTTCGGTCTCTAGGAAGGCCTATTCTTGCATGCAGCGCTTGATGTTCGAATAGCTATCGTTATTGGCTTCCTTTTAGCTGCAGCACAGCCACTTTGAAGTGCCAAATGTATCGACACTCAAGGCTTCTTGTGGTCAGTCTGTCCAAAATTGATGCTGAAGCTCTTAGGTAGGATGAATCTTGAGAGCTCCTTGAGAGCATTTCTTCTTGCTTCGATTCAAGATAATAATGGTGCCACTCTGAACAGTTCTGAGTTAATTTTTAGCCGACAATTTGTATTGAAAGAGGAAGAATCTCGCCCAAACTGGAAGACCGGAGAGAGGTTTGAGAGCCACCTAGATGTACATTTAAGGGGGGTCCTTTGTTTTAACACAGACGTAGAGAATTGGCCGATTCTGGCAGAAATCAACAGTTCGCTGACGAGCGAACAATTTTGCGCCAGATTCTACAGCACGCATTGTCCATTGACAAATAGCTATTGCTTTTGGGTTACTGGGCCTCTACTTGACCGTGGAAAATTTAGCACGTGATGGAACAAAAGGGGCAATGAATTCAATTGTTGTTTTAACGAACTAGCCTGCCAAAACTGACACCCCTTCATTTGAAACCCTAGAACATACGAAGGTAAATATTTACATTTCAGTAAGTTTCCTCTGACATCGAATTGAGCACAACTCATTTATTATTCAATTGCGTCATCGTCATCAACTCGGTCAAACTTGACGACTCAACTAGAAACCTTGACTTTGAATATCCGTACATGTCTAGCGGGTCACTTTGAATCCATTGTCTGATTTCCTCGATCAATTTGTCCTCGTTCCTATTGAAAACTAGATTTTAAACTCTACCACTTGGGTCCAGAGCCTCCTAGCAAAGCCAAAGGTCAAGAAATATACGAGAACAGCTGCGTCTTTGCCCACTAATTCTTGAGCGAACCATGCAGAGGAATCGGCGATTGCTGCGCCAGACTTTAGCGAGGCCCACCTGTTGGCAACGATCTCCCTGGGTGGCTGCTTGCCGTTGAAATCGTCGCGATCCATCATGTTGGTCAGTGGCATGGAGGGATGAACTGGATCTCTGCATCTCGTTACTGTGTCTGGAAGATACAAACAATTAGTCTTAGCAATTACACACGCAATTTCCTGCTAATGGAGGTGAGAAAAGAATGAACTTCTTCGAGGTTTGAGAGAGAATCTAATCAGGAAGTTTTATCTGAAAAGAGAGCGGCCTGCTCGGGGTCATCATGGTAGTGGGTCATTAGACAGCTCTACGAACGTCCATCCTAACACAATATGGATGACCGCCATGGAGTTCAAATAGCCAACCTTGGATCTTGGAGCAGAATCTTCTCGGCATAGAGAGGCTAGTTTTATGCAGATGGATCATCAAAAGGTCTGAAAGCAACACGCAGAGTCAAAGCTACATGATCAAATCTTAGTTGTTGCGCCTGTCGCAGACCACGGCTCGGCTTGGTTCAGCATGCCTAGCCCTACGATTCCAAAGCCTTTGCTCAGGTTAGTTCTCTTCGAGTTAAATTTTAAGCTCAGTTTCGCGAGAGGAAGTTATGTATTAATCAATCACAATGATGGTAACGTTGTTATTACGACCCCTTAGGTCGTGTCACGAAAACTTGTATCGTAGAGGTTGATACTCTCGGTTACACTCCACTATGTTTCCTCTCTACGCTGGCCAGGATCAAGCAACACCAATTACGCGGTATGAAAGCCACAGGGTAAATCATATTCACGATCCTCATGTGGCGGTCAAGTTCATTGAACGATGAATGGAGAGCTGACTCTCGCAGTGATCAGCAAATTTGCATACAAACCTAAAAACAATTTACTCCATTCACTCAAGGATCGCTAACCCCAACCTATCCCTCAGTGGTTCGTTAAAATGGATAACTGGAGTTTCAAAACGGTGAGGAGGCGAACAGGTTAACTGTGTTTCTTGATACAACGAGGTTGCGAACAAAACCACATGATTAAGTGGAGCCCCCAGGCAGAGAAGGCACCATAGGCCAAGTTCATCTGGCAAAACGTTCGAGCAAGATCCATGGCATAGACATCCAAGATAAGTCATCCTTATTCGCTCGATATTTGAACCTGAGCCTCAAGATCAATTGGATCTACCTTGCGCGCACATAGCTTTGAATTGTCGATATCCATCGCGCGCAGAACCTTGTCGCGCAGGTAAGTGGTGGGCAGAATTTTCCTCCATTGGTCACTCTTTATCTTTTTCAATTAATACTCGGCGCCGCAGGAACTCTGGCGCAACTAAGAGATATCAGGAAGAGAAGAAGGGGTGAATGTCTGGACAGATAGGCGAGCCGGAGCGAGGGCGAGAAAAAGAGAGAGGGGCTTACGAGAGGTCGAGTTGCGCGCAAACTTGCCAGGTGGTGTGTGAGGTAATCATCTTAACTGCGCGAACCAACCTGAACTTGTCTGTTAGATGCGAAAACAAGTTTAACATATCGTTTGCATCTTGGCCATTGCCTTGCTCATCGTTAGAAATGGCGATCACAGGGGGACGCCTAGCGAGGCTGTTTAGTGGGCAACGATGCTGACAAGTTATATTGCCTCACAAACTACCACCAGAACCACGTACAATTCGCGTTGAGAAGCTTCGTTTGGTCGGATTGAAGAGCGAATGGAGGAGAGGAAATGCTGAGGTTCAGGTTCATTACCCAGTAGTTTAGTTGGACGTGGTATTGAACTCAACTCTTAGGGCTACCGTGTGAGATTTTTAACGCTAACGACGATTGAAAGTTTAAAGTTCATCCCCGAGCGGGCATGTGGATCTGCATCACATTAGTAATGGCGGTCGCTTCGCGCAATTTTAATCGAGCGAGACTTATTCGAAACAAAGGGGCACTTGCGCGCAGTATGTCATGACTCGAAGACGTTTGCGCAAAGCGCCAGAGGAGCAAGGGGGCTAAAAACAAGCCATTTGAATCCAAACGCAACAGGTGTCCAAGATTAAATCACGAGAACGATCTACTCGTCGTAGGTTAAGACAATGACGAGGGAGGCTAATTTTGGATCTCGGATTGTTTTAAGCTAGATGAAGAATTGCTTACCCAATGCATCAGTGCTCCTCTCTGTACTGATCTTGATGTTTCGCAATTTTGCACCTCTCACCTCGTTAGCAATCAAGCTGTTTGGAGGCGAACCATCAGGTCCAGAATCAATCACTGCATTTCTATCCATAGCTGACAAATACGATAACCTTTGCAGTTCAAATCTGTCGAGAACTAATTGGATTGAGTTGTTTGCAACCAGCTCAATTCGATTTCGACACACATAGCGAGATGTTAGCGGTATCGTGAATAATGGGTAGTTCTTCGATCCTTTTGAAGTGAACACCAAATGCTCGGGGCGCCTCGATGGGACAACTGGTAAAGCATCTCGCGGATCGCCCTCCGCCATATCTATCTGAGACGCGATGTCGGCTCTCTGATAAAAAGAAATCGCTTCCAAGGTTAGAAAAGATCCATCTGTGACTAGTTGAAGAATTAGATAACCACAGTCCACAAAGATGACTAGTTCCTCTCGAAAATTTGCCTTCCAGCTTGATGAGCGTGAGTTCAAGCCAGTTACGGTGCCATTGTGGGCCGGTTTGGTTGAAAGGCAGTTCGTGGATGGACGAGCGCTGATGCCGTCATGTGGTTTCTCCAAAACTACTCCACCCGCATTTGAGTATGCCTTGAAGTTATTTAGTGGGATGTAGTCATCTTCAGTCCACCTGATAAAAGCTTGCATGGTTAAACTGTAGCATGAGCGACCTCTTCCATTGCATATAATTAACTCGCTCATATCCAATGATACCCTCTTAAAATCACGCAGTGTCAGCCAGCGGCATCCACCATTGAATGGCCTGAACGCGTTAGATGTCGAGCTAGCGATTTTTTGCCTCTGGTGGGGAGTTCTTGTGTGGTTGAATATCTGACCTCGAGTTTTGTCAACATTCGGTCTCGAAACGATCGGATCTGGTGTTAGAGGAACAAGCAGTTTTCCGATATAGTTTGAGATCTGCTCGTGGGTTCTAGCTACAAACGGATCGTCCGTTGTGGCATCATAGTAATCAATCGGGCCGCGCTGTCGATCGTCTGATATCCGGAGCTCATCAAGATCGCTTTGCTTCTCGTAGCTTATGGTTGTTTGGAGGGCGAGAGTGTTACGGGTAACTAAACGGGTTGGAGAAGAAACTGTATCAGATACGGATTACTCGGGATTCCATTGAAGAATATCTTCAACTGAAACTAACCTGGCGCCAGAAGAAGATAGAGGATAAAAATTAACGACATATTGTCCATTGTTCACTTCGCAAGCAAAAGATGAATCCTTAGGAGATATTACGAATGAGCTGAAAATTATGATGGCCGTCGATGGTTCTAAATCAATCGAAAGATTCCGAGGAGACGCTTGAAGAGCTCAAGTAAGGCCAGTTATCATTTCTATGGCTACGGGTTTCATCTTTCATGGGACATTGTCAAGCTGCTGAACTTTCGCTTCCTCTAAATAATTGATGAGAGATCAATTGTGAGTAAAAGCAATTGTTTGCAGAGGGAAAATTGAGTTTCAGGTTACCACCAATCTCAAGCAAGAGTGGATACGTCATGACTCGAGCGACCGTCCGCCATTCGAGAGTCTAGAGAACACTTAGACAGTAGTTGGTTCCCTGTGAGTTCTAGAGGAGGAGCTCAACAATTACATGAATAATTAGCCATGCAAGTGATATCATGAATTAATTATCTATTGCAAGCCCGTTCTAGTCACTAATAGGTGAGCAAAGCTGCCAGCAATCAACCATTGCGCCTCCTAACTACATTACCTTGCAGTGCAACCACCATGGGCGCTTCGTTTCCTTGACTTGCCAGCCGATATTTCTCACCTTGCCTAGTTAGCAATCCAGGCCCCTGTGGTACGTGCGAGTATAAAACCATTATCATATTGTTCGTAGAGGATACCGTCTGAGCCATCATCCCCCATATGATCTTATACACCAAAATTGAGCGCAAGTAACCGACCAAACCCGGACCAATATAGCTTGTCCAAGTCTCCATCTAATTTGTTTTAAACCTTTAGATTTGAAGGCTTGTGCACCAGCTTATTGGCATCTAAAAGCGTCGATCTGAATCAAACAACCACCCACTGGTTTCATGACTCCAGGTTCGGCGGGTGCCGAAGCTAATGTATCAATTAGCATAGCCGGTGGCATTTTGTTGTATTTATAGTCGCAAGTTTTATTAGGCGGAACGGTGATTTTATTATGGATTCGCAATTGTTGTCATTGGCAGAGGAACACAGCCATGTCTGCTCCTACGAGGGTCTGAAGAAACAATTGAGTTGAATAAAGTATAGGCGATAACAAATCACCTTCCGATTGTTCACCAGGGTGTTCACGCGAATTCAGCTCCCGCATACTACAGAAGTCTGGGCCGGATTTTTATAAGCCTAATCGTTCCATCGAAACACCTTTGGAAAGGTTCTGCTCTTGTTCTATGCGAACAATAGTACCTTGGTCAAAAGATAACAATGTATTGAGGCGCATTAGGAACCAAGTTCACCATCTAAAAGCCACCACGGATAAATCATGACAACGAGTTACCGCGAACTCGGACGGTAACTGCGGATGATTTTGACGAGTGTTTACGGCTAAACCACTGCTTGTATCTAGAGGAAGCCAGTCAAAGCTGCTAAAGGGTGGCTTCCAAGTAAGCTATCAGTCTCTGCCTCTCTTGATCTCTGAACGAAAATTCAATCTGAAAATGTTAGGTTTGTTTACAAGGGTGTCTGGCACAAGTGAAATGAGTTGTTTTGCAATTCGGATAGGGATAAATAAGAACAAAGGCCGCTGTGTAGACCCATGTTGTGACTGAAAAGACGGGGAATTCCATTGCCTGCCATTGGAGGCAAACTAGACTGAAAGTTTCGTGCAATGAGAGGGATCTTAGAGTAAAAGCAACAACTTGTGTAATAATCAAACATAATAATTAAATTCTATTGCAATCCAAGTCCGCAGCGCTCGTTGAGCCACCTGTCTGGACAGATTCGCGCTAACAATTCTTAGGAATTGCTCTCGCGCGTAGTTTCTTCGTTCTTAGCTTCCGATCAATGAGCCTTCAAATAAACGCTAAAAGACGTACATACAGTTGGATGATTGAATGGCAAGGAGGCACTTCGGCAGAATCTTTCAGACTGTTTGAAACCCATGAAAAGATGCCACACCTCGTTACTCAGCCCAGTTTCTGTCGTCTGCTTGCAATCATTTCGATCTCAAGGCAAGAAGATAATCCTGGTAGAATATATGAGTCGTTCCAGGAGATCGCAGGGCTGTTCGGAACTCAAGATTCTCATTGAAAAAGAGGCGCCAATGTACTTTGGGGCCGGTTGGGCTCGATTGCCGATGATTTTTTCATGCATATCCTCCAAAATGATCAATGGGTCTTCACCCCAAACTTCTCAGAATGCAATATGGGTTGCTGGCTGAGCGCGGAGATTCAATACCATCTGGCGCTCGATCGATCACATGGTGGTGGATGAGCGACAAGCTCGGATGGTTCATTGTGAGAGGATTGCAAGATCGATAGTTAGGGAACGAGTAGGATCTTTTTCCAGTCTAATGAACCTTAGTCAGATGGCCAGGTTGTTGTTGTGGAGTTGGCTCAGACAACAAACTGGCCGCACCCATCTTGTTAACAACTCAACTTTTAACTTCTTTTATGTCAAAATAAACCACACTTATATTACTCAAGCAGCCATTTTTAGCTTTTGCGCACGAGCATCTTTGTTCAAGCTTGCTATCAGGTGTGTAAGCTCACCTGGCGCGACTGCCGCTGCGAGCAACCCCTCGTAGGCTCGCTATAACAATACTCTGAGCTTGGTACTTGCAACAAACTCAGATTTTTATTCATCACACATTGAGGGAACTTGAATGTTATGATAGATCGAGGTTGATGGAACCTTAGTGTGTGAGTATAAGTTAGCGAAAAGAGGGAGCCGGTTTCGGGCTTCGGTGGTGCAAGTCTCTAGTTGAGGCGCGAGGCAAGAGAAAATCGTGCGATAATTTTTCCAAGACCACATTGGAGGTTCATTGGAATTCATCTCTCCTTTGAATGTTGAACGTGATCGATTTTCTCGAGAGATTCTTGAAAACAACCCCGCAATATTCAAGGGCGAAATCCATTAACTCGGGGCAAATGTATCGCACCTCTGAGCTACCACCAGCAGGCGCCTTACTCTAGCTCGACAATCAATTTGTGCCTTAAATTGGCACTGAGAGGGCTACCACTCACCTGATCAACATTTCGCGCCACGAGGTTTGTGATTCGCAATAGTCATCCTAAAGCCTTGTGTATCTCGTTAGCAGGGTTATCGATCCTTCAATGACGATGTATCACAGAAGCTGCTATGTCTAGATACCAACAATAGCTACACAGTAGGCCTACGAGCTAGAGTAGAGCTGATACAACCTTGGCAAGGTGCTGCCACATCGTGTCGCAGTTCTGAAACTTGCTCTAAGACTGATTCGTCTCTGCCTCAATTCTATCGAGCTCTTTCCTGTAATTTGCTACATTTCTAATTGACAATTCTGATTCCTGTCCCTGATTCTTGCTGGAATTCGAGTGCGATCTTACGTATAAGAACAAACCGGCTCCACCTAAAAGACAAAAGAGGATTAAACATATTATCGCTTCACGAAACCCTTTGAATTCTGAGTTCTCTCTAATAATTTTGGCTCTCATCACGAGATCTTCAATCGATTTAATCTCGTTTTTCAAATAGATATGGCAATCTCTACTATACTCAGTGTGCTTTGGACACTCAGGTTTCAAGTTTCCATCTCCAATGGTTGACTCTCTCAAGCCTTTGAATATGCTGCAACTTCTTATCAGCTTTCGGCTCAATGGATCGTATCTGCTGCAATAAACAAAGGCTAAGCACTCTGTTTGCCTCGATTTGCACTCTAGGGCACAATTATTCAAATTTATATCCGTCCTTGTTGGCGCAAGACTGTCGATAATGCTTTCCAGCTCACCTGATAATTGTCGCTGCTTAATGTGAGCAAACTCGTTAAGATATGAGAGGAGGTAACGATTGCAAACGGATTTGGCACCCCGCTCATTGATGTTCCGCGTTTCATCCGATCGCATTTTGGTCAATCGGTCTCTGAGGCGATTCACCTTAGAGGTAGTACCAACATCCCTATGATGCCTCAGATTGTCAATCAACAATAGATGGCAGGATGTCTCGTGTTTCGGGTTCTGACCCTTAGCATCTAGGGATGTTGTTAAAACGGTTGAACAATAGTCCATTGCCATGCACAATTTTTTACCTATTTTGTTGTATTTTGTGCACTTCTCTGCGCAATCGTCCCTCGAATCCTCCAACAATTTGTCAGATTCAATCCGAGAAGCAACCAGCCACTCATAGCTGAGATCCAAGTCTGATTCTTGATCTCTCTCAACTATCAGCGAGCTCAACCGGATTGGACCTTCGAAGTTTGATAGGTAGTTGCGCGCTGCAACAATACAATCTGTTCTTTCGCTCTCAAGCTCGGAGATTGAATTAATCTGGTGCGCGACGTCCCCCTCTTTGACCAGATCCAAGATCGATCTTGTAAAGCCAAAATCAGTTCTAACAGCCAGTATGCACTGCCGATCGTTTTTACAAAACGAATACGACGAACAAATTTGCTCGCTCGATGATGTGGGCTCCCATTCATTCAAATTGTAACAGAGTGTCGCACAGATATCCAAGTCAACGTCGCTAATCTTCCTCAGAGTGTAGTAGGTGCTATTGTTTGTGCTGATAAAAGTTCTTTCATCCGCATTGAGAGCTCTGCTTGAAATGTGATTTCTGTCATCAAGTAAATCAAGCTGGTACTTAAATCCAGTTGCTTGAGATCTGAACGCCCTAGCCACACTTATTGCTTGAGCTTGAGTCGATGTGTCCAATGTGACTGGAATACGGACGAATCTGATTTTGCTAGGACTGACAATTCGTCGTTTCGCCTCTTCAGGTTGCAGTACCTCGTCTTGTGAATCAGGAATTCCAAAAGATAGAGGCAACGAACCAACGAGTTTGGAGATGCGTTCCTCTAAAATCACAGATTCGGACCTTTGCTCTTCGGTTTCCAATCTGATCGTGATTTGGGGATCGTTTAGACTGTGGTCTAGATAGGAGTGCAACTCCGCTAAGGTGACCTCATCGTCTAGACCCCTCAGGTCGATGCCGTCATACTTCGCTGGTTTGTAGTAAACTTTGCTGAATTTTCTAAGGGCTATCCTCACCTCGTCTTCGCCCGAATTACTTGGAAGGCCATCTTCATCATCGACATCCTCGTCGGGTTCATACTCTATTGAAATAGGACTGATTTTACATTCTAGAGTTATGGCATCGTAAGCAAACATTTTGCATTTAAACTGTTCACAATAATTTGCACACTTGGCTGCCGAGTATACTAGCATAGTCTCTTCCATTGTCGCACCTATGAAGGTGCTCTGATCAATCTGATCAAACAGGTGAACTGGAGATGCTGCATTGAGTACGAGCATATCGAGCTCAAGTAGACCATTTTCGTATCGGCTAACTTCAACGATGGGGATTCGCAAGAAGTTTGCCGCCGCCCTGAAACGGTTAAGTTCCGCTGCATCACCAGCTCCACTTTCTACCTGGATTAGGTCGCGAATGACTGCCGACGACTGGTAGAAGCTCTCAATTATTGATGTACTATTTAGTGATGCAGGATCGAGGATGTCTTGCTTAAGCGGGTAGGTGACGACCATTTGCATTGAGTCAAGGTCAAGATTATAGCAGCTACTCAGATCAAATATTTTGGCTCTATTCGTGAGATTGAGCAATTGCACTGTATGTCCGGCAAATTCGAACTTGATTTGGGCTAGTTCTGTCGTGTGAGACTCATCAAGTATGACCATGGTCAATCTCTTTAGCTTGAGTTTCCCAAATTCGGTGCCAGAACCACTTGCTTGCCTGACGCTAGCTCTCTTGCGCTCATAATAACGGATAAATTTTACTTTTGGGACCGCTTGCCTGCCTTGAAACTTGACGAGCATATGTCCATAAGAATCAGGCACGCTAGATTCAAATACGTACTCTTCAACGTCTAGTTCCGGCGAAGATTTCGACCTATCAAGACAGTGCATCGCATTATGCTCGCTTGTTTCTGAGTCAAATATGAAACTTAGTAGCATCTCAGTTAGTGTCAGAATTACTCCATTATTGAAGTCAATATCCACAGGCTCGATGGCTTGTTTATGCTTGAAGTCTAGGATATGTAATCGATTCACCTCGCATCTATCGCTTTTACCACCTCTAACTAAATAGTTCAATCTTGAATGAAAGTCTCTTATAGATTTGATTTGGCTTTCGAGCACTTGGAACATGGTCAGTGTGGAAAGAGCATTAAGAGGGTGCTCAGAGCTTGCAAACCTTACTGTTCTAACCACAGGCTTTGACGAATTCTTCCCATCATGCTTGTCCACAACCACATCAAATTCTAACATCGCTCCTGATGGCAGCTCAGACTCAAAAACAAAACCTTTCGTCTCGATCAAAGGGTTAGCGGGACAACCGAAGCCAATCGGTAATTTGAATATCTTTTTGGCAAGTTCATCGCTGAACTCAAAGCCAACTACATTAAAGTTGAATAATTCGGAATAAGCTGACCCTTCGACCGATATATCACTCAAGAGGTCGTAATTGGCGCTTTGACCATCATGGTTACTTGTTGAGGCTACGAAGTGGTACTGAACGAAAGTATCTGAATCTGTGAGCTCTAGTTCCCAGTGAGAGGAATGCGATCTTTTAACTTTGACCCGATCCTCACCACTCACTTGTCTAGGCGCTCGCGCTTTCGAATCACCTGGATATTTAGCTCTTGTGAAAAGGCCACTGACACCGAAGATCCAGGTCTCATGTGATTGATTAACGGGGATACGAGCGAAGTAGGGTGAGTTCTTCGCTGCTGAAACCAATACTCGAGCGGCCGCTATCAACTTATCCCGATCTGTAGCTGGTTCAGGCGCAGATTGCTCCGACAGTTGTTCTTGCTCTCCGTCGGAATCTAACACCCTCAGTTGGCACTTGTAATGTTCAAACTGTGTGACCACCTTTTTCCCCGAACCGTTTAGCACCAGCACACTAATCTTGCTTGATTCGCTTTCAGATCCCGGCTTGGATGCATTTGATTCTTTCAAACTCAGCTCTAAATATTGACTCCATGAATTCAGGTCTAGATATTCTCTCACCTGAACCTCAGAATGAATTCTTTTCAAGACCACCCTGTATTCCAGGTTGATCTTTCGGGATAAGTTCGCCTGATCGAGCAGATGCACAAATTTATCGTTTCTCGTGCCCTCATCAGTGATTTCCGTTTTGATTCCACCAAGTTCATCCAGACAGATGAATATAATTGAAAGTAAATGTGCTCCATGGAGAGCAAGCCTAAGAAGCTGTGACATGTTTTCGAATCTCAGTCCAGTCTCGTGGAATCATAACATCCGCAAAATTCTTCATCTCTGGTCGCCGTCTCTTTGCGGGAGAGCTCACCAAAGATTGCGGCGACAAGCAGATGTAAGTTTGCTCGTTGATAACTTTATTTATTGTGATAGTTTCACCAATAGAGATCAGAATGGCTCTCCATTGCTGGCTAATGGCATCTATCACCATCATCTGATCGGGACAGATTTGGTATCAGGAAATTTGGACTCACATAGTACCTTTCTTACCTGGTGGATGTACGGAACTGCAAGATGTGGTCCACAAATGTACTTCATGCAGTAAGCAATCGCGGCCAAAATGAAGTTAGTGTCACTTGTCTGATAAATCATATGATGTAAGATCTGTGTGTATGACGACGGTTGCGAATGAATTCTAAATTCAGATTTACAGTACAGTCTAGCGCAGAAAACATTCCAACGATTCCTACATTACTACCCACGTGTTTTTCAGCCTACAACAACAGCGCTGTCTCTCCAACTAGGCCTGACTTTTTCCCTCACCTAGTCTTGAACTCTCGTACTTTATAATCCAACAGCCCTAAACACTTGTGATAATTACGTTATCAGAATGGTGAACAAATTAGATGAGGTCGAGCTAAGAGTGCTCGATAGAGAACTAAAGCTAGAGGAGGAGGCCAAGAAGGCGAGAGCAGCCAGGGAGACTGAGGAGGATCCTCAGATGTCGAATATTATAAATGACTTCGTAGCACAATGTGACGACCCTAACTATTTCAGAACTGTCTATGATAAGGTTACTGGACAGAAAGTGGTACTATCGGATGAGGATCTCGATTTGATCGACAGAATACGAAGAGCCGTTTACCCCGACAAAAACTATGACCCATACGAGCCATACGTCGATTTCTTCAGCAATGAAGTTAGCATCCATCCTGTTATGAATCGGCCCGAACCAAAAGCTGCTTTCATTCCATCTCTGTCGGAGAAGCGTGCACTAACCAAGCTCGTAGCCTTGATCCGGTCAGGCAGACTGAAACCTTACAAGCCAAAGAAAAAGAACCGCGACCAATACAAGTTCTCTTACGATCTTTGGCTCAAAGATGGAGATCTAAATGATAGAAGACATCGCGCTCACATCCCTGCACCTAAGACAACCTTACCTGGCCATGCTGAGTCATACAATCCACCTCCAGAATACCTACTCAGTGCAGATGACGTCAAGAAGTGGGAGTCGCAATCTGAGGAGGAAAGAGATCAGTTTTTCCTACCTCAGCGCTTCTCGAGCCTAAGAGCAGTACCATTCTACGGTAACACCGTTCGCGAACGTTTTGAGAGGTGTCTCGAACTATATATGTGTCCTAGGCAGCGTATCCGTAGGGCTAATGTTGATCCCGAATCGCTCATTCCTAAACTGCCTCGTCCAAAAGATCTGCAACCATTCCCATCTATACAATCCTTGGTATTTAAGGGCCACACAGCTACTGTGCACTCGTTATCGGTCGAACCGCAAGGCCAATTTATTGTTTCTGGAAGCGAGGATAGCACAGTCAAATTCTGGGAGATACTAACAGGTAGATGCTGGCGCACTGTGAAATTTGAATCCCCCGTTCGCTGTGTTTCTTGGTGTCCAAATCCGGCCATAACGGTTGTTACTGTAGTTACTAGTAGGCAGATCTATATGATTAACTCGCTCGTCGGCGATTCAAGCGTCATTAAGGATACAGATACCGTACTCCGAGCCAGCTCGGATAGCGCTGATAAAACAGGTCACGGAGATTTCGAGGATAGCGATGGTCAGAACGGTGAGAAAGATACCTCCAGGAGTCAAAAGAAGCAGCCTTTGACATGGAATGAACTATCTGAAACTAGCGAGGATTATGAGGTCGGTTTGAGAATATACCTCGATGCCCCAGCCACAATCGATCAGTTTACTTGGCATCCACGAGGCGATTACTTTGCTATCGTCATGCCGGATGCAAGAACTCTATCCGTTGTGATAGGGCACCTAACAAGACGCCAAAGTCAATGCCCATTCAAGAGAGGCAAGCATCTCTTCCAAAGGATTGCCTTTCATCCCAGTAAACCAAAATTATTTGCTGCCGACGATAGAAGTGTGATAGTATATGATTTGACTAAGAAACTTATAACTAAGAAACTGATGTCTGGTCTTAAGACAACATCCTGTCTAGCTATCCACCCTGGGGGCGATAATTTACTACTCGGCAGCTATGACCCCCGATTAGTTTGGTTTGATACAGATTTATCAGTCAAACCATACAAAACTATCAGGTACCATAAGGGTGCAATAAGAAGTGCTTGTTTTCATAAGAAGTATCCGCTCTTTGCCTCAGGCTCGGATGACGCCCATGTGATAGTAAGCCATGGAATGGTTTATGAAGATCTATCAGAGAACGCATTGATTGTCCCGCTCAAGATTCTTCATGGTCATGAGCACCATGACACATTGGCTGTAACAGATTGCCAATTCCATCATAGCTTACCATGGATATTTTCGAGCGGTGCCGATAAAACTATCCGTCTGTACACATGACGAAATCTATTGATTATACTTTACGGGAGACACAGCTCGGGGGTAAAGAGTCTGATCGCAAGAGATCTTCAATCACTCTAGGCAAATAAAAACATGCACAAAATTCGCGTTGGTATCTGGTGCGCTTGGTATTCATAAGGATGGCTCTTGAGGTGTAATCGAAGAAGGAATTGAATATGAAAACTGCTAGTGTCACCCAGAAGGCAACCTGAGATACTAATGCAAAAGAACTTGTGCCTGTTTTGATGAAAATGGCAACCATTGTCTGCAACAGCATGAGAAGTAGGGCTATCTTGACGAATAGATCTATCGTATTCTGTAGATTTTTGTCTACCTTCTTCGTATAATAGACATAAAACAAATGATAGTGGTCAACTGCATGCTTTACAATTAGATATAGTAAACCTGCAGGAGCTATCAGAGGGCATGATATCGAATAAGTCATGACAACTGAGAAGATCAGCAAGACGTTGGTATGCTGCATACCAACAGAGAACTCTCTCTCGATATACTGGCGACCTCCTTCGTACTCAGCTGACGAACGACTAGTCCAAAGAATAAAACAGTAGGATAGGATGTCCACAGGTTTGATCAGTTCAAGCATCGTAGAGAGAAAGACTGATGATAAGACGTAATTGACGAAGTAGGCACCATTATCGGCAGGAAATAGGCACAGAGGATCAAGGGGGCTGTTAATGAATGCTTGCGCGCTGCTCATGCCAACTGAGGGCAAGACAATGACCATCAGAACCAAGAACAAATATACTTTCCACATGATCGAATGGTTCTTAGAGGCCGTATCTTCGTAAGGAATTTGTTTCGAAATCTCAATTATTGCAACAGGTAGCAAGGCGGTTAGTATGATAGATATGAGGACAGAGAGATATTTGATAACGGGGCCTTCAAAATAGCCTTCTTGACTCGGATTAAAAACAGACATTCTTTCCACCATTGACATCAGCACGTTGGGTGTAGTGAAGAAAATAAATATTATTATCATCAAAAACTGGAAGAAAGCTGTCGTATATTTGCTAGTTGTGGCTAAACGTAAAAGATCCGAGTAGCTGACGTTATCCGGAAGTGGCGCATATCTGATGGACCACGTTAGTGGACCTTCCAACTTTTGCAACGCGCTCCTTTCCTCATCTGAACTCTGGGTTGGCCCAGTTGCTTGCTTCGTTAACTGAGACTTTTTAACTATTGGACTGCGTATGGATCTGATGTGAGGGTTGTTCGTGGGATCAAGAGGATCGCTGATTGAGGTGTTGTTAACTACCAAGACATTAGGATTTCCAATGGCCCTCTTGATGGTCTTAGTCGTAGTGCTCTCATTACTGTCTAAACTTTTTCTCGAAGCTACCGTTTTTGTAGATCTATTGTAAATGTTTCGGCTGTTTTGATTTAAAGCTTCAGTTTTCATTCGCGTCAACTCGCTCATGACCATCTTCGCATGTCTGTATGACTTGAAGGTCACAAAGGCATATTCGCTAGGCTGAGAGACCAGCTCCTCGCAAGCCGTTTTGATTTTATTTCTATAATGATGCTCTTGCTGGCTGTAGAATTCTACACCTGGCTGTTTGGCCTCTCGTGACCAATGATAGCAACATACATAGAAGAACGAACACAACCGACAATTCCCACCACAAACCTGGGATTTGTTTACCTCAGCCTGATTCACCATCAATTCCTGGTTGTGTCTGCGTCTATAGAAGAGACAGTATTCTTTAGCTGCAATGATAGCGTCCAACTGCATTTGATAATGAACCAGTCGAGAGGTGTCATATACAAACTGTATTGCCTCGACTTTGCTTTGAGAGAAATATCTCTCCAAAATATGTATTAATTTGACTCGGTTTCTTTGACCAACAGGTAAGTTCCCGATCAAGAGTGTTCTTCTCGCTAGTTGCGTTTCGTCTTTAGTGATGATTGAATCACGATACGAGTTCAGTATTCTAATGGTTACGATGACTATGCATATTGAGCAAATTATGTGAGCCCAATGTAAGAAAGAATAAAGTATTACGTCCACGTTCTTTATGGTAGAGCGCTGAAATGATGAGGATCTGTTGACGCCCGCGAACCAGTTTATTGGAAAAATAACTCCTAGACAAAGTATATTCGTGATGAACATTATGAATATTAAATGTCTTTGGAAGAGCAAGTATTCATAAGCATCTAGACCTTTCGCATATATAATATCAGCATCTGTGACACGAAAGAAGAGCGAGAAGAAACGGTTCAACTTCCTGCTTAAATATGAGGCTTGTAGTTGCTCCGCAGTTAGTATAGACGGATACATTAAGGTCTGTTCCCCAGATGAGGGTCTAGTACCGTCTGATCCCTGATTCATGATATTCCCTTTAATGTCCTTGAGTGTTTTAAATTGTGTCTGAGAAATGGAAGAGGGGCTTGCAATCGACGAAGACTCTTGATTCACGACCGGCGGCTCCCCGACTTCTTTGCCAGTCGCATTCGAGCGTGCCGGTTGATGCCTGGAGGCTAGATCAGTCTTGGATCCTGAAGGAGCTTGAGAGCTGGAGGTGAGGGCAGTAGTTTTGGAAAGCTTCGATTGGCCCGAATTGATGTCTTCAAGAGATTTTGAATCCTCACGAAGAGAGCCGAAAGCGAACAGACCAATTGGATTTGACAAAGGTAATTTCGGCGGAACATAAATGTTTGTTGAATCCAATTCGTGCTTGTGGTGGCTATCTTTCCGACAGAAGAACTCGAACCTAGGAATGACATACCAGCGTTCTGGATCACGGTATCCATAGAGGAATGAGATCAAACCTTGATCAAGAGAATCCTCCGTGTTGTTTGATCTGCTAGTTGATCGACTCCATGCAATACGCGTCATGACCGAGAATAAGACAAATAAGATAAAACCTATCACACTATTCAGCAAGAGAGTTTCGGGTACGTTTTCCCAATCTGCCAAAATGGAACTGGACGAGGGCAACAAACGGCAAGAACCACTTGAGGCAGATTCTTCTCTCATGCTTCCTTTAATTATATGAAATATAGAGAATTTCCATCCAAAATGAAGATCTCCTTCTCTTGAGTTAGAGTTATCAAAATATCTATTTCAGACCTCGGAATATTCATGTGCTCTGTCACGTAGCTATAAACTAAGTCGAGATCTAGGACTGAAGCCCCATTAGCAGCTCTGAGCAATTCATTAAGCATTTCTTGGAACTCGGGCAGTTTCGCCTTGATTACGGTGATTTGATCGTCTGTCAATTTTTGCAGCGATGCCTGCTGTTCTCTGTCTCCTCCCATTTCACTGTCGCCATGATCACCATCCAGATCCATACCCTCGGTTGCTGAACTAGCAACACGCCTTCGTTTTCTCGTATTAACATCGCTCACATGACTGTCACGAGTTGCCTCGTCTTCAAAATCACTAATCTCGCTTGCACCTTCCTCATCGTCGGTACCCTTCCTTTTGCTCGTCTTCACCTTCGGCTTGCTCAACACCTTATGATAACATGAGTGCTGAACTAGGTTAATAGCAGCAGCAGCGTCCTCGGATTCTACAAGAGTGCTCAGTCTAGCTTTAGCATGGGCCGTCGCAAGTCGTATCAGGGTCTCTAGGGTACGAGCAGTTATTGGCTGTGTTTTGGCCATATCGGCAACATCAGTATCGATTCTTCTTAGAATCGAATAATGCTCACCTATCATAAGACACGCTTCTTCTGTCAACTGTGGCTTTACTCGTTTGGCTATATGGATGTATTTTCGCATAAATTCAATTGTAAAATACCTATCCTTTGAACTGCGGTCGCCGTGCAACAGAGGGTTGTGCTTCTCGAACATTTCCGTCTTCTCACCCTCGTCTTTCTGGAACTGCATTGTTGTTAGGAAATTGGCATTGGTGTTAAGTACAGCAGGTTCGCCATCTTGTTCACCTGGAGGCCGGAAACGGTGCACCCTCACGACATGCTCTGAGATCTTGGTGTCGGTCTCACGATTGTGTTCATCCAACATAATGAAAAGTAGGTCGAAACGAGATAGAAGTGAGTCTTGCATACCAATATTCTCCATTGGCTTCTTGTAGGGATTGTAATTGCCCCATGAGGGATTTGCTGCAGCTAGAACACTACATCTTGCATTTAGTCGGGCTTGTATACCGGCCTTGCAAATAGTGACACGGCCCTGTTCCATCACTTCATGAATAGCGGTACGATCAATGTCGGACATCTTGTCGAATTCGTCGATACAAACAACCCCTCTATCTGCGAGAACCATGGCCCCTGCCTCTAGGCGCCTATCACCGGAATCAGGGTCAGTTGTGACGGCAGCGGTTAGACCTACTCCAGAGGATCCTCGACCGGTTGTTGGAATCGCTCTTGGCGCACATCCGAGGACAAATCGGAGTAATTGAGATTTTGCAACTGAAGGATCACCAACAAGGAGAACATTGATATCACCCCTGAGGCGAGTGCCATTGGGCAATATCTTTTCTACTCCACCGAGTAGCATGCAAAGTATCGCTTTCTTAACGTTCTCGTGTCCATAGATTGATGGTGCCAGCGATTGGGCAAGCCGATCAAATATGTTGAATCTTCTAGTGCGTGATAGCTTTTTACAAGCTCTCACATCATCATCGGTGAGGGTCAGGGCAACCTCTTTCGACATTTGCTCGACATAATTCGCGATTATGACGGTTCGAAAGACGCAGTTGCTGAAGTTTCCTTGTTTGTTAGGCAAACATCTGTAACTTCCAACAATTTGTACACGATCTCCTGGCTTACATTGGTCAACTAAATCGTTCTCCACAATTATATCGACGCAACGGGGCAACTGACCTGCTGGCGCAACTTCAGGCATTTCTTGGAGAGTAAGAGTTTGGTGGTCCTTGTATAGGGAGGGCCCATATTCTAACGTGAGAGGGTTTCCGTCTTCGTCCTTAGTTTCGAGAATATTTGAGGAGGGGTGATACTCGAGCGAGGATAAGTCGTAATGGCGACGTTCGATCGTTTTCTTGGTGGCCTCACAATAATAAACTGATTTGACGATTTTGGGCTTTACCAGTGAAACTTTGCTAACAATTCCTTCAACACACACAGTATTGTTCAAGAATCTGGAAGTTAACGTTCTTGGGGTGACGTGTCTTGATCCGAAACTGCCGCACAAGCCGATGTGAAACTCGAAGATGCTCCTGCCATAACCGGGATCCAATGAAATAACATACTCTTTGAGGGCCCTCTGAAACGCAACTAACTCCTCCACCGAGTTTTCAATGAGCCCCTGAGCTCTGGCCCTGAAGTTGGGGTGTTTTCTTGTGTCGTTTATTTTGACAACTAGTCTAGTCTCTTTCCTCTTGATCATATGTTCCACCTTAGCCTTGTATATGCCATCTGTGGCTTCATCGTCCAGGAAGCTCCTGTATTCGAGCTCCAACTCTCTAGCTTTGAGATCAGTTTCGGTCATGATGGTCTAATAGTTGGTTGAACTGTCTAGTTCCTGCTGTCAATAGTTGGCCTGATGAACCTTGAGGCTTCACGTGAGTATCTTACCAAAGTTCCTCACGAAAATGAAACACAAACACAAACTGTAATCCATGACAATGACTAGTTTTGGCGCGAATTGATTCCCGCGCCACCAAGTGGCCGCTAACCAAACACATTTCCCCCCCCCCCCTTCTATGCCTTTCCCCTATGAGCGAGCCCCTCGAGCAGGAGGCGCCATGAGACGCGCGCCGGAGCGCGAGCGACAGCTTGCCCGCAGACGGGACCCGAGCAACAGGCTCAGCTGCCTGCTTTGGTCGGGCCAGACAGAGAGGCAGCATGCGGAGCGGGACGTCGCCAAGTTCAACAGTTGGGCTTGGTGAGCCCGATATGAGCGGCTGTTTAGCGTCTACCTGGCACGCAAATCAACTGATCCGCTGGCAAAGGGACGGGGATGGGGAGAGAGAGAGAGGCTTGCGAGCGTAGGCAGGCTCGGCTTTGGGAGGCTGGAAGCGTGTGTGTGTGCGCGATGGGAGGGGAGTTGCACTGCGGTTGGGGGTCGGAGGCGCCTTTGCGCGCACAGGACAGCGAGCTTTGTGCCAGAATCGAATGGCTTTGCTGGCCATGATGCGCAGGCTGCGCTCGCAATTTTGCAGCGCAAGTTCGGCTCTTTCGAGGTTTGAGGCTAAAACTTTGTGGGCTCTACTGTTGTCGTCGCAACCTAACTCTGGGTTGAGCGAACTGCGGCATCAGGGCGAGAGGGCCATTTGCTTCAACAGTTGTGCAGGCGGCGGCGGAGGCGGCGCACAGTTGCCTCTGCTTGAGACTCACTTAAACTCCTTGTTCTGCGCCAACTCGAATGGGCTAGCGCGAGACGCACGAATGCGCGCTCTCGCCCAAGTCCATTCAGTTGGCGTTGGTTCTCTGGGAGCCACAAGTGTAAAAGGTGATAATTGCTTTCTGGTGAATATCACCTCTTATACCACTAACCCTATCATGTTGTATCATCATTTTATTTTATTATTATTAGATTATACCTATATATTATCCCCTATCATGACTTTCAACGGACCAAGCAAAACTATTGAGTGTTGAATTCCTAACTTTTATTGTTTTCATCTTCCCCTTTTATGTCAACAAGAGCAACAAACAATCTTAAGCCGACAAGCGCGATCAACTTTTAATATAAAAACTTTCTACTTGCTAGAGGAGAAAGACCTGAACCATACAACGGACGAGACAGCCTCAAGTGCTGCAAAAAGATTGAAACAAATTATAATGATGTGGCGTCGTATATTGACTTTCGGCGCCGAAGGAACGGAAGCGGGTAATTTTTGTCGACCTTGGGGCGTAGCAATTGCTAGGTACTCAGAGCTCTCGACTCTAAGTGATACATGGCCGTTCAATAGCTCAACAAGTGCAAGCTCGTCGGACACGTTCACCGAGTGGTTTCGGCCAGTTGGAGTTGGATTCAGCGAGGATGCGTATGACAAGCATTTCATTGGTCCAGGAATGTGTAGCAATAACAATCGAAGCAATTCCACACATTCGACAGCTTGCTCGACCTATTTGATTGGGGTAGCAGATCGGAGCAATAATCGTATTCAACTGTTCGAGTTTGATGCAATAAGACAAACAGTCACCTTCCTCCACATGTTTGGCGATGGTCCAGGCGCGCGGCATGGCCAGTTTGACAGGCCTGCTGGCATTGTCTTCAATCCAAAGCTAGAACAAATCATTGTGGCAGATAAGGATAACCACCGCGTGCAGGTTTTCGATATGTCTGGCTCGTACCTGTTTAAGTTTGGCGAGCGAGGCAGCAAGTGCGGTCAGTTTTGTTATCCATGGGACATTGATGTTTGCAAGATTACACACAACATCATAGTGAGCGACACCAGAAATAGACGAATACAAATGTTCAATAATTTAGGACGTTACTTAACGCATTTCAGTCAACCACTGGACTCGCCGAGAGGCATAGCATATCTGTCTACGACTCAGATTATGGTTTCCGACTTCAACAAGCATAGATTAGTCTTGATCACTCAGAGTGACGACAAAACAGTAACATCGTCCACCTCGCTCATGTCGACGAACGAAAACAACTACCTCATCAATCCACCTCAAAAGTCAACAAACCGTCAGATCAATCAGCAATTTCATGAATCTAAATTTGTCGGATTCGGCGAAGGCTCCTCGTGGGGCGAATTTCTCCGACCGCAGGGAGTTAGCTCAAGTGGGTCGACGGTTTACTGCTCCGATTCTCGCAACAATCGTGTTGCACATTGGAATCGGGATACACAAACATTCGGGTATATAAATAGAGATGTTGTCGAATTGGATCGCCCCGCAGGTCTTGCTGCGATAGACAACTATATTGTGATAGTCGATTTCGGAAATAACCGGGTTCACATTTGTCAGCATCTTGTTGCTATAAACGGCAGTCCATTCGATTCACAAATGCAATCAAAATCAGAGCTATCCAACTGGCGTCGTATATTGACTTTCGGCGCCGAAGGAACGGAAGCGGGTAATTTTTGTCGACCTTGGGGCGTAGCAATTGCTAGGTACTCAGAGCTCTCGACTCTAAGTGATACATGGCCGTTCAATAGCTCAACAAGTGCAAGCTCGTCGGACACGTTCACCGAGTGGTTTCGGCCAGTTGGAGTTGGATTCAGCGAGGATGCGTATGACAAGCATTTCATTGGTCCAGGAATGTGTAGCAATAACAATCGAAGCAATTCCACACATTCGACAGCTTGCTCGACCTATTTGATTGGGGTAGCAGATCGGAGCAATAATCGTATTCAACTGTTCGAGTTTGATGCAATAAGACAAACAGTCACCTTCCTCCACATGTTTGGCGATGGTCCAGGCGCGCGGCATGGCCAGTTTGACAGGCCTGCTGGCATTGTCTTCAATCCAAAGCTAGAACAAATCATTGTGGCAGATAAGGATAACCACCGCGTGCAGGTTTTCGATATGTCTGGCTCGTACCTGTTTAAGTTTGGCGAGCGAGGCAGCAAGTGCGGTCAGTTTTGTTATCCATGGGACATTGATGTTTGCAAGATTACACACAACATCATAGTGAGCGACACCAGAAATAGACGAATACAAATGTTCAATAATTTAGGACGTTACTTAACGCATTTCAGTCAACCACTGGACTCGCCGAGAGGCATAGCATATCTGTCTACGACTCAGATTATGGTTTCCGACTTCAACAAGCATAGATTAGTCTTGATCACTCAGAGTGACGACAAAACAGTAACATCGTCCACCTCGCTCATGTCGACGAACGAAAACAACTACCTCATCAATCCACCTCAAAAGTCAACAAACCGTCAGATCAATCAGCAATTTCATGAATCTAAATTTGTCGGATTCGGCGAAGGCTCCTCGTGGGGCGAATTTCTCCGACCGCAGGGAGTTAGCTCAAGTGGGTCGACGGTTTACTGCTCCGATTCTCGCAACAATCGCCTTGTTTGTTGGAGTAAAGACACGCAAAATTTTAGTTACATCAGTAGAGATGTGGTTGAGTTAGATCGTCCGGCCGGTGTAGCAACCATAGATAATTACATTGTGATAGTCGACTTCGGTAACAATCGAGTGCATATATGTCAACGTCAAGCTTTCAGTTAAGGCAATCATCATCAGAAACAATCAATTCATACACGAACGAATATAATCATACGAATGCGTGGGAATGCTGCACGTCAATCAGGAAAGACTAGCGAAGAAACAGCAATACAACAATTTGTATACATAAATAAGGCAAACGAGTACGGGTAGAACTCAAAAGTCAAACGGACCGAAACGAAACAAGGAAACTGCAACTTCACGGGTATGTCAGCTTTTCAACGGAATCGCAACAAGATGATCTTTCTAGACTGGAATAGTGTATGTAAGCTAGTACGTCAAAGAGACGATTATTAAGAACATTGGACCAGATTTAACGGTTAAACAAGCTAGAGGGATGTATGTCTATGTAAGATTTTGTTCTCTCTCTCTCCCTCTCTCTCTCTCTCTCTCTCTCTCTCACTCTTTCGTTGAGCAAACGCGCGTCAATTGTGGGCCTGTAGTTATGTAGAGGGTACTGAGAATCTTTCGCGGCGGAGCAAAGTGTAGGTCTCTCGATAGGCTGACCAGCCACTATTTGAGTGCTAGCAGTTCGGGCACTAAGGTTGCCTGACTTTAATTCAAGGCTTGGAATGGTTCGTGCAATCTACGCGAGATGGGCTACATTTCTGAGGACTTTTGGTGCCCCCATGTTGGTTTCCACTGGTGTTGGTCGCTGTATCGTCCTCTCTCAATCCCTCTCTCTCTCTTTCTCGCTCTTCGCCCACTTCAGTCCTTGCTAGCATACCGAGGGCCAATGAACTGGCTTTCCCCTTATGCACGCTGCTGCTGCTGCTGCTGCTGCCGTCGCTACCGCGGCTTGTTGTTGTTGCTGCGCTTGCTACCGCGCTCCTGCTGGTGAACGTCGATTTTGTATGCGTTTGTGCGAGTGCTAGTCTGGTCTGTTGCTGCTGGTGTCCCCTCAATCTTTAGTTGGTCCTCCATCTGACCACAACCAACCGACACACGAACACCTAACATCACCAGAAAAGGCCTTCGGCCAATTAACCCACCATCCAGGCACCAAGTTTTAAGGCAGAGACAGAAGCGACATGTTTGCCGTCCGCCTAAATGGCTCCATCGGTTCGCATAGCTTTGAGCCAAGCTGCCAGCAGCCTGGCTCCAAGCTATGCGAACAGAAGGTCCAACGGCAACAAGCAGTAAAGCGACCCATGAACTCGTTCATGGTTTGGAGCCAGATTCAGAGGAAGAAAATATGCACCGAGCAGCCGGAGATGCACAATGCGGAGATCAGTAAGCGCTTAGGTCGCGAGTGGAAGCTTCTCTCTGCCGAGCAGAGGCTTCCCTTCATCGAGGAGGCGGAAAAGTTGCGCCTGTTGCACCTCCGCGAGCACCCAGATTACAAGTATCGGCCGAGAAAGAAGGCGAAGAAGGATCCAAAGCAGACAAAGCTGCAGTTACAGCCGGTGGCCAGGCCGAGCAGCCAGAGCCAGACCCCGAGCCAGACCCCGAGCCAAACCCCGAGCCAAACCCCGAGCCAGACCCCGAGCCAAACCCCGAGCCAGATCCAGATCCAGACCCACACCCAGGCCCACACCCAGAGCCAGAGCCAGCCTCAAAGCCAGAGCGAGACCCAGAACGAGTATGAGTACGAGAACAAAAACAAGAACGAGTACGAGTACGAGTGCGAGTACGAGTACGAATACGAAAACGAAAACGAAAGATCCGAGCCAAAGTTGGGGCCTTGCGAGGACGAGCTCGTGTCGGCCACCACAAGCGCTGGAAGTGATGAAGAGGACTGGGTCATCCTCTACTCCATGTTCCTAGACGACGACAGCATAATCATCTAGAAAAAATGTACAGTATCCTTCTCTCTTTCTTCTTATAATTAAAATCCCAACTCCACCGGATGGTGATCAAAATCGGTGTCCGAGTTCGGGTTCGCATAGCATAGATAGGTCTCTGCTCGTACACGTTAATTTCCCCCCCCCCTTTCTAGCACTCATAACCCACCTCTTTTCCCCCACGCTTTCGATTGCGCAACACCGCGGGATTTGCGGGTTGCAACCCGAGAAAGTTGAGTGGGCGCGTCTATCGGCTCTCTCCAGCAGCCGAGGACGGGCGCAGCGGGGACCTGCAGCGGGATGCGAGAGGATGCTGGGCGCGTCCGAAGTGTCCGCACAATCCACAAGTGAGCGGGATGAGAGAGGACCACAGAGGAGGGTGGGGCAAGAGGGCGTGGCGGCGGCGCTGGAAAACTGACTCGGCGGAGGAGGGTTACGGGCAAGAGTGAGGAGGGGGCGGTCGGTCTTTGCGATGCAGAGACGACTGACCAGGAGCGAGTCGGGAATGGGGAGCCCTCCCGATCTGGAATACGGTCCTCTTTTCGCGACTTTATTCTATCTATCGCGAACGAAGCCGCGGATATTCGGCAAGCAATAGTAAAACAACAACAACAACAACACCAACACCAACACCAACACCAACACCAGCAAACCAACCAGCCAACCTTTGGTGGAATAAAGTGTACCAACACCATTAGGATGTGCGCAGTTTTAGGTCGTCGCCATCTTTAAATCTCCCTCTCGTTCATCAGTTCGGCCCTGGAGCAGCGAGCAGACGGGCAGAGCGTTACGCTTGTGTAGCCGCGCCAGTCGGTCGACCGGTCGGTGAGGCTGGCTGGCCGGAGAGCGGACGGAGGCAGGCAGGCGGTCGGCCGCCGGCCAACCAAGCCGAGCGCGAGTGCGAGTGTTAGTGTGAGTGCGAGTGTGAGTGCGAGTGCGGGTGCGGGTGCGAGTGCGAGCGCCGTGCAATTGATGTCTGGCTGGCTGGCTGGCTGGCTGCCTTTTGCGCCGGCCGCTCGCTCCGGCCCTCGCTCTGGCTCTCGCTGAGCCAGCGCGGGCGAGCGAGCGGGCGGCCGAGCCAGCAGCAGGCAGGCTGGCCGAGGGGCGGGCGGCCGCTTGGCGCTCGCGCTCGGTTGGCGGCAGCAGCGCGTTTGAGTCGCCTGAGCTCGAGCTTGTGTTGGAGCTGGAGCTGGAGCTGGAGTTGAGGCTGGGGCTAAAGCTCCAGCCTCAGCGCCAGCCTCAGCCTTAGCTGAAGTCGGAGCGCCGGCGCTGGAGCCCAAGCGAGCGAGAACGAGCGCAGAGAGCGAGCCGCCTTCCCCTCCGCTGGCTCTTCTCGCAGCGCCAGGAATTTGCCCACTCCCGGCCGCTCGCACCGGCGGCGCGCCCGGCCCAACCAGCGGGCCCGCCGCTCGGCCAGACTGGACCTGGGCCGGCCGGCCGGCTAACCGGCAGTCTCGCCGCTGGCTGGCTCGCTCGCTCGGCCCTCTTTCGAGGGGCTCGGCCGCAGTGGTGGGGCTGGCGGCTGGCTGGCCGGCGCCCAATCGGGCCGCTCGCTGACAGGCGGCCAGTCGCCGCTCTGGCTGGGCGCACGCAATTCGCTCGCCTCCAATTTGCGCCGCTCTGGCCTCGCTCGGCCCGAGCGCCGCACTCTGAGGCCGGCGCCGCGGCGAGCGAGCGGCGAGCGGCGCCCACAGGCAACAGGGACGAGGTCAGTCCGGCCGAGTCCGTCTGAGTCTAGAGAATGGGAATGGGCGATGGGCGATGGGAATGCTTTTTATTGTTGGCCCGGCCGTTAGTTGGCCCGTCTAGCCGGCCGAGCTTTCGAGCGGCCAGAGCCGGCGAGCAAGCAGCCAGTCGGCCGGCATAATGAGCGCACGCATTCGTTGGAAGCGGCCCACTTGGCTTCGGGTTCGCCTTTGGGTTCGCCTTCGAATTTGAAATTGCCCTCCGAGTTTGCCGCCGCCGCCGCCTCTGCCGCTTCCTCCAAGTTCGAGTTCGAGTTCGAGTCCGCGCTCGGCTCGCCCGCTGCCTGTGGCTTCGCCGCTGAGCCCGTCTCTCTTCTCCTGCCGCGTTCGCGCTCACTGCGCTCAGCGCCAGCCCCAACCTCCACACTCAAGCCCCGGCTCCAGCCTCGAGCCTCCCTCGGGCTCCCCTCCACTTCCGCCGCAGCCGCAGCCGCCGCTGCCGCCAACTCCGCCCGCTCGTCTGTGCGCGCGTTCCAATTCGCTGGCTCGAGTCGGAGTTTGCGGAGGAGCCGCCTTGGTTGTGGCCGGCGGCGGCGGCGGCGGCAGCCAGTTGCGCGCACTCGCCGCCGCCGCCGCCGCCGCCGCCGCCGCCGCCGCCGCTCGCCTCCGCTCGGCCGGCCGACGAGCCCAGCTCGCCAGCCCCCAGCTGGCACCTGAGCGAGGACTCGAGCGAGTCGCCGGAGGACGCTCGCCGCCCCTCGGCCGCCCGCTGAAGCCCGAGCGAGAGGGGCGACACACCAGTCGCGGCCAAAACTGAAACACGAATGCAAACAAAACTCAGCCGCCACTCAACTCAACTCAACTCAACTGGTGCTCTCGTGATCTAGTTTGCGCAAACCAGATTCAGCCTCCTAAATGCCACATCTCTTGCGCTTGCACTTGCACTTGCACTCGCGCGCGCTGACACCCAAGCGAGCAAACTGTCGTCAGAGTTGCGCCACCAAACTGCCGCCACCTTGAGCGCCAAATTCAACGAGCGCAAGCCAGTTTATTAGCATTATTACTGTGATGCGGCAAACTCTCGTTAGGCCAACAAAGGCCGCCCGGCCGGCCAGCTGAA
>ENA-UOVY01000132-UOVY01000132.1-plant-metagenome-genome-assembly--contig:-NODE-132-length-45808-cov-609.654930_pt1 | contig 45808 bp, 30 predicted proteins | sample MGYA00249840_ERZ761561 | MGnify/ENA primary metagenome ERZ761561 (study PRJEB28882, sample SAMN05720143) | plant metagenome | isolation source: Guanajuato, Mexico | place: Mexico:Guanajuato, Mexico...
AGAGAGAGAGAGAGAGAGCCGGGCCGCAATCTTGGCTTGCTCATGGCGGGCATGACTGGGCCTGTCGGGCGCACTCTCGTCGATTGATTCCCCACCCGCAAGCTGTCAGCGCCCATCGACAGGCCTCCCCCTCCGCTCGAGCTAGATCTTGCCTAGCTGCCTGTGCCTAAACTCACTTCATTAGGCCAGCACATCGAGCTTACGCAACCGACCGAGTTCGGCGCTCTCCTTTTGCGACCAAATTGTCACCAATCGTTTCGCCATCAAATGAACTCGCTTTTGTGGGCATGGAACTGGACCGAGCCTCTCATAACAAGCAGAAAGCCGCCAATGGTGCATTTGATCTCTCTCACTTGTCGACTTTTGCTCCCATTGGCTTGGCTACATTCAACGAGCCTCTTCATTTGTATTCAATCAAGCTAATTTGCAAGCGAATGCCTTAATTATCTCCTCCGCACCTGCAACCACAACCGCAGGCGTAAAGGCGCACAAAACATCCTTTGTCGGCTCCCTTCTTTCGTTAGTCGCATCGTAAATTTATCTAACTTTGTTCAAAGCGTCACAAGTAGATTAAACGATAGCGCCCAACAAGAGAGGAGCTGCTAATCTCCTTTCGTTCGCCTTCTTTTGTAACCGAAACCTGCAATTCACTCAACTTCGCCCAACAACAGCAACAACCCGCGTCCATATGTTGGTTTTTACTATTACTACTATTATTATTGGAATCATCATCGTGATCATCATCATCGGCTGCGGCGGCGGCCCGAGTGGCGGCCCGAGCGGCAGCTCCAACGGTGCCAAACTCGAAGCCGCCGAGCTGAATGAGGGGCTTTTTGTCACCAAAGCGGAAGTAAGCCGGCAATCAGTTGCCAGAGCGACTTCACGCTGATCCCAGGTCGTCAAACCCAAGTCTCTCTTCCTCCTCCTCCTCCTCCTCCTCTTCCCTCTCCAGCCGCCGCCACTCTTGGCGACACATTAGTGCCATGGCTGCTAGTTCAAGGCTGTTTTTGTGAAATAAGAGAGGAGAGAAGTTTAATGGCTGCTTGTATTGTTGGCACTCGCTTGATGGTGCATCCCCCAAACGATCTGTGAATCCTGTTGCAATGCTAGTTTCGGTTGTTGTTTTCGTTCGTTCGCTCTGCCTTCCTCTGTTCCTTTGCCATCTCCATCGCAATCGAAACGGCATCAGCAGGAGTGGCCATGGCGCAGGCTACAACTCAAACTGCAACAGATCGCTCGACCTCCAGCTCCTATGCAGGTGAGTGAATTCCCTCCACCAGCTAGCCTCGTACTCATAGCCGTGGTCGTACTTGTACTCGTATGGAGATCAGCAGGCATCTCACTGCCATTGCAAGCGGCGCTCGCTGGCCATTGTTGTCCTTTCTCGCTCTCTGATGCAGCAAATCTTGCTGGCAAGATTAATCCACCGACACGATCAGGCTAAATCGCGACTTAATGAACCAAGTTAAAACGAAGAGCGGCTCTTTGGGTGACGTAAGGGTTGAATACGAGATGAGCAACAAGCTTGGCGCAAGTCAAAACTAATGGCTGGCACGAGGAAACACACTCAACCCTCTCCCACGCCTTTCTCCACAAGCTTCCTGCTTATCACAAAACTCGATCTTTTATTGCCCAAACTCGGGTCAAAAGTTTCGATCAAAGTAACACGATTGTCTCCGGCTAGTTCACAAATAAGCAAGCAAGCCAGCCAGCCCACTCAAGTTCACAGCCCGACAAGCGCATGTCGTTTGCTTGCTCGCCCCCCCCCCCTCCGTCTATATGGCAACCAACTCTTTGGCTCCGTCGGCCTTAAGCGCTCGGCTTCAAATTGATGGATTCAATGAGTTTATTTGGGTCTGCAATTGTAGTTGCCCGCTCACAATGCTGGCCATCACCGTCTGACTAGATCAGCATTCAAATGTGCTTGACAGGAATTCTAGTGCTCAGGTGGGATGGCAATTGCCATTGAGATTAGGAAGTGGGCTTGAATGGGAGGGTGGCGTTTTTACCCCTGCTCATGATCTTACCTTTGCCTCGGCTTATCCTGGAGTTTCAAGAAGGCGTCATCTTGTTTTGAATTCTCTTCTAAAGCCATTCCAATTTTAGCCATAACAACTCGAGAGCTCAATCCACTTACTCAGGGGAAAAACTAACCCTAAAAATGTTCATCCACAAAGCGCCAAGTTGCGCGCTTTAATATCAACCTGCAAGATGCTACATGGTTATAATTCAATCAACACACAACCATTATGTCACAGGCTTGTGAAAGAAGGTGACGCTTATTAAAAAGTTGGTGTCGTTCCAATCCTAGATCAAAGTGATATGATTGATTACATCTCCTCATCCACTGGTCCTGGTTGCAGCTCAAATTCATGCTACCCATTGGACACTCAAATTAGCGGCAGCATCTTTATCTTGGGCACCGGTTAGTGACGAAGAGCGTGACTAATCGTTCCGTCTCTTGAATTCTAGACAGAGTAGAGACAAGTCTGGCCGCTCTCTCATCCAAACATTAGCCAACATTCCAGCCGGCTATCTACTCTCGAACTAACACTGCCAGCTCCATTAGCTTCTCCTCTTGAGCTAGGAGCGAGGATTCCAGTGGAGGTTCTAAATTTTGATATAAATCAAGTTCGAACCTCGGGCTTCGAAATTTGCCCCTCCACTGCTCGGCAATCGAGGAACCGATGGCCAGTTCAATTGCTTCGCATCATCTACGATCGCTAGATTTACCTTTCAACTCCATTAAAGTCAAATCTATATCACCTCGACCGCTTCCAGTCTTTCACTGATCAATTACCTATCCTACAAGCGTAGGCTGACATTCTCAGGTAGCTAGAGGTTTCAGCTGGCCAAGACGAACTGGCCACCGGAATCTTGGCCAAGATGATGAATTGGAGTTTGAAAGGAGCTGGGCGCAATTCAGCGGCTCGACCTGGCCGAGCTCATTAACTTCGTGCATACTGGCGCCAGAATCAAGTTGCTCTTTGCCTACATGCTATCGACATTATGGCGCCGCTTTGCCGGCTCTAAATTTATGGCCAACATTTTAAAGCTAGCGTGTTGTTCCGCTTAAGAGATTCTTCAACGCCTTTGTAAGTAAAATTCTACACAATTTCAGGCATACTATTAATGATTCTTGCGCAAGCGTTGCCTCTCCTAGTCCGTGTCAAAGAGCTTGGCTCGATTAGATAGCTTAATAATAATAAACAGTGACAATATTTGTCCCTCTCGCCGGTCGGTCGGTCGGCCAACTTCTCGACGAGAAAACCCTCCTGTTCGAGAACTGAGTCAACGAAAAAATTCTGCTCGCACTGCAACAGGCTCACTGGCTTAGAGATTTGATGATGCATCTCACTAACAAATTTGCACTTCCCTCTCATCCTCGCACACTTCTTAAGTATTTTGTTCCCGTTCCAGCCATGATAGAGCTGCAAGATGTGCATTAAAATTTCTTTCGCTACCTCAATTTGTATACCCTGTCAGAGTAGAGATATAAAACTAGAGTAGACAAGCAAGGCTACGGTTTATCTTGAAATATCTCGACTGCAACGAAGAAACTGTCTCGCTCGTGTCGTTCATTTACTGCAGTTAGCCCAGCCAACGAACGAACGAACGAAAGACTCGCTCGCAGCGAGACGCAGTCTCAAACAATCGACTCCAATGCGGATGCTTACTTAGTTTTGACTCCAAGATAAAACCATCGTCCACTTAACTTGAGCCAAGTCTACTGCTCTTAGATCCTGAGACTCCAAAGGCTGGGTAACTTGAGTAGAAAAGAAGGTAGAGAAGGCGAGCAGAATGTTGGAGTTAAGTGATAATTTTTCATGAAATTATCACTTGCGTAATCTTCATCTACCTCATGCTCGGTTAGGGGCAATAACACGCCAGACTATGCTCCCCTCCATTTGTAGGCCTAGACATTTGACGACATTCTATCCACCCGCCTTTACAAGTTAGCCAGAGGAATTCTCCTTCCATCAGCTGATTCTATAGAATCCAAACTTTTCCCAAGAAGAGCCCCTCATATTGTCTAAGCACCCTGAGCAATGCGTACATTGCAGAGTAACACCTCGACAATTGTTATGACACCAATCCAATGCACTAAGCCCACCAACACCGAGTTGCACCTGTCAGGCAAACCCTTTTCGCTCTAGCAGCGGCGGCGTTCGCCTGTCAAAAGTGAGCTCCTCACTGTTACTCCGTAATTGGCCCATAAGTTTGGCTAGACATTCCAGCATTAGCTGGTCGGAGGGATTGGATATTATTTGGATGCGTGGATTTGCCTCAGCTGCAATCATGGCATCTTTCTTGTTAAGCGATGGGTCGTTGCCAATGGCTTAAGGTTAGTCAATGTTTTTGTAATTATTTACTCGAATAGAACGTCAAGATGAATGTCAGCCGAAAGAGAGAGAAGGAGGGAGAGAGGGTTTGCAGTCGCGGGAGTTTGTTTATTTGGTTAACAACTGTGTAGCTACTAATCTAAAAGCTCAAAGAGCCAGAACAAATACGAGGGTCCATTGAATCTTTGTTACTAAACTTTGGTTTTGTTCAATGCTCAGCTCGGCAATGCACAAGTTGACTCTTGCCTCCCGAGCTGTTGGATTATCTATCGCGGCCAAAGCTAGCGCCAGAACAAGAACTACCAGAACGATGACAGAGAACTCAGAACAGGCTCGCATGACATTGATTGATAGGAGTTCATCAAGATAGTCCGCCGTCATCCATGGGCAGGCAGCAAATTAACAAAATAAGTTGTTGCAAATTATCCCGAGAACATGGATAAGTTGCATTGGATAAACTATGTCTCGATCTGGATAGTGCTTAGACTCGGTGAACAACCTTCGTTCTCGGGCAACGAAAATCTCGAAACAAATTAGAAAACAAACCTGTTTTTTACCTCAGTAGATACAAAGTATCTAGCTCTTCTTCGTTTGTTGTGCTAAGATGAATTCCGGTAATGCGATTGATAATTGCAGTGCATTACTCAAACTGAGAATGCCAGCTAGAGTTAGATAGTGGAATTCTCAACTAATAACATCGATAAGCTAGAAGTAATCGTTGCGTCTTGAGACGAACCATATTTGTCACATAACTCATATTCATTTAAAGAGACTGGATTCAACTTAAGATAGAGTAAGTTAGTCTGCCACAACTCATCCACCGCCCAGCATGTGGATAGATGGCAATTTGGTTTCTCCTGCAAAACGGCCGGATGCTTGTCTGCGCGCCTCGCTCATGCTGCAGACAAGGCTGCTTTGTCATGCTACAAACACATCGATTGCCCGAAAGCTCCTAAAATAAACTGCATCTTCATATATAAAGCCGAGACCATGAGAAGCCAACGTCAGTGTTTGCGACTCTTAAATGTCCGTATTCCTGCAATCGTTGAGCTCCTGAGCTTTTCAGTCTCTCGTGCCCATCCGAAAGAATAAGATCATCACATCCTGAAAGGCTAAGTCGGCGTGTTATCCTGATTCAATCGGAGGGATCATTAGGATAAGAGTTTGCATAAACTGAAAAGGTTCTGCTGGTCGGCAGAGGTGCCGAGGGGATAGCTCCAGCCTAAAAGCGTTGGGCTACTTCCTATCCAAAGTGTCTCCCGCTGTCTCGACTTTTCGCTGGGCTTCATTGATTTAGTTGGACTAAACTTTTGCCTTACTGGGTGTGTGTGTGGCCGAGGCCAAAATTCGAGATTCAAGCAGAAGGAACTCTTGTCGTTGCTGCTAGACTGTTATCGGTTAGCCTGAGGGCCAAGCGCGAAACAAGGGCTTTTAAAAGTCTATGCCCACAAGGGAACATAAGTCATGCTCGAGTCTGGCAAGTTCTAACAAGTGGTTGCTTTAAATCCGCAGCAAATGGTAAAAAGTTAGAGGGAAAGGGTTGGATTTGGTTGGTTGGCGGTTTACACCGAGGGTAAAAATGATAATGCTTTCTAGGTTCTATATTCACACTTGGATGGCGCTTGTGCTTGTGATCATTATGCAGTATTTATTTTATACCCGAGAAGTCGTTCCAGCGTTTGAGTTGGCAAGCAAGCGTCGCTTGCTGGTTCATTGGAGGGATGAGAAAACTAAGCCAGCTAGAATGGACTAAGCCCAATAGCAAGTCGTCAGGCTAAATTTTGCTCTGGCTGGCAAATCGACCGGCTGCCAGGTGCCAGTTGCTTGAGTTTGAACGACAACAAACGGATGTTGCTTGTTTTTCATCAGCTTAATTGAGTTGGGGAGGACAAGCGACAGGCTCGCGACTTACGACCCCTGCTGGCTTCAACTTGCTTAAATTGTAGTCAAAACAATATTGGCGGTCACGGCGACATAGGAAAAGTTCTAACCATACAGCCATTCTAATCATGGTTGAGTCATACCTGTACTCCCATGAGAGTATCGCTGCAAAATTTTTCGCTCTAAGGCACCTTTCCATAGAACCCTTTCAAAAGGAATAGAGTAAGCTCGCAATTCTGAGTGGTGTGTGCTGTTTACTTAGAAGCCTGTTGCTCATATTCATGAGATTTCATGACTTCATGAACTATCGTTCGCAGCTCATCAACAAACTCACCTTTGGCTGAAAGAGGTAAGCAACAACTGATTTAAGCTCGAATTTCTTAGAAAATAATTGCGTCACAGATGGGAGGCGACTCCTATGCCCAAGCTCTATTGTTTCACGCAAACTGAACAAACGTGATTCGGGTTATTCCGGCTGTCCAGCAACTGGTTCACCCAGAGCGGTCAGCTAGATCCATATGAATTAGAAATCAACCGATGCAGTCATCAATCATTGGTCTTACATTCTATGCGAACCAATAATTAGGTGGCTATGAGATAGAGTTAACTAGATAATCGTCAAGCGCCGATGAAGAGAGACTACATACTTGAAGCCCGCCTTGAGTCCAAGAAGTACGTAGAATATTGCTCCATAGATTATCAACGGTCAGCAGCTTCTTGTTTGCCATCTGGTCAGGCTCTTAGTTGCTGACGATGTCCAGCTTATGAGCTGGGAGAGGCTTGGACTAACTGCACAATTCGGTAGATCTCTAACCAAACATCTGAGCTACTTGGTTAGGTAGATAGGATGCGGATCAACTTACTTACCACAGATTGGTTCTATACTATCCAACAATTGTAGATTACGACTCAAAGCTTACGGCGAAAATGATCCTCCGCACATCCGTCAGAATCACTTGTCCTCTCAAGACGAATTTGCCTCTTGAATCATTCCCTAACCATATCATGATTAGACGAAAGACAAGAATCAACAGTCTTTATCAATCTCGTTGCTTCCTGAGTGGTTGGAATTTCCTCTCTTGTGGTCGAACCTGGTTGACATATTCGCACATATCCATGGTGGTACAACTAGATAAGATATGCTGTTTGGTATAACATGGTGGTCTTAGTAACTGAGTATTGTCTGATACTTTTGTAGTCTGCAGCCGAGGGTGTCTTCTTGTCATTATTGCCAAGCAAACGACATTCTAAGTCTTTAGTAAGATGACTCAAACGTTGACAGTAATCTAAACAACAGTATTGATTCCACAGAATCATCCCAAACTAAAATCTATAGACCGTTCACGATCTTCAGCTTTGCTTACATAGCACGCTAAGCTTTCATCTCAACACTGACGTTAAGGTTTGAGTTACAACAAGGCCTAGCCCACTACCTCGTTTTTTGCAACAGATGACAACCTTGGCTACATCATCTGATGAACATGCAGTGGCTGCATGTTCGATTTCTTCTGCCTCTTTAGCAACAATAGCCATCTTGTCTACAAGTTTTCATGGAGATCCTGCATTCGGTTATCTTCTTGACGCCTGTACGTCGACAATCGAGAGATGGTCATTCATGAATCAAATGTACTAAATTCTCTGATGCATCGATCCGCTCCACATCATCAAAGTTGACACCCGAATACGATGACACCTCTTCAGATTTTGCTCCATACGGTGGATAATTAGGAAACTCGATTCGAAGGAGCATCCCCTTGTTGGGTTGTGGCCTGCGGAAGTGTGCATTGTTAGTTCTGTTGTGCACAGGGGCTGCAGCTATGGAGGGGGCAGAGATTTGATTAAAAGATGTCGAACACATCTTCACTTTGGGCTGAATCCATCTATTTGTTTTCCGTCCCGATAGCTGATCGTGCTATTAAGTTTTAAAAACGAGTTCAAGGACCTGATTTCTGGCTGTAACTTCCTAGCCTGAGAAGCCAAGAACAGATACAAACAGCATGATTCTGGGGACGACTATCATTCATTTCAGTCAAACGTTAGTGCTTGGTCGATAAGCGCTTCATTACGCGGTTACCAACCCAGAACCGGCAGGAAGAATCACGAAGTATATCGGGTTGTTTCGTTTCATCCCAGACAAGTTAGGATCAGATCGTTCGAGATCAAGCTCATCGTTGTTGTTCTCGTCTGACCGTGAATCTTCCAAAGAATGTCACCTATTCTATGGCGGTTTGATCTGATGTAGAACGTTAGCTTTGTTGCTCAAAACATCAAGCATGTACCCATGACAAAAATTAGTACCAACCGACTGCTAATCTCAGAGTTGCACCGAGGTTCATTTTCCACCACATCGATCAAGCTGCCAGGTCTTTTAGAGGCGCATGTGATGCGATGTTTTCCGACTCCTATTTCAGCACGTATCTACCGGCTGATTTGCCGAGAGTTTTCTGAAGAGGTGGATCAAGGTTCGAACCGGAAAAAAGAGTCCTTCGGGTGGGAACCCCCGACGAGCGACAGGGCACTTCATAGCTCACCCTAACCCCGCTAGCTCTGAAAATCGTAAAGACCAGCATGTAATCATGACTAAAATAAATTTAATCAACAGGTAAGCTGTGATTTCACCCGAATGGCTAGATCCAATAGGATAATTTACTCTTGAAGTTCGTTTACGCACGTTTCTTGATGTACTCTTCAATAGATTCAAAGCACTATACACATGATGCGCTATCAAGATCGTTCATCTAATCGTGACAATCTATGCACGAACGATCTAAGGTTCTACTCCTGGCAAGATTTTGTCGTCTGATACCCAGAGAACCGCGGTAAAAAGTATCAAAATGGAGAGTAGCGAATTATTACGATAGAGTTGAGTGCAGACAGAGAGATATGTCATTGAGAATTTCTTTCCTTTGGTTCTACCTTCGTATCTCGACTATACATGTAAGCACCAGAAGTTTATCTCGATGCCACTAAACACGCTGACTATTAAATTGGAAAGATTTAGAAAGGTATATCATCAAGGGGTAAGTTACACGTCAGATCTCTCACTACAGCAAAGCGAGTCCCAATGACAATTCACCGAAGAACCATCATAGGAATTGATAAATGGCTCAATCCTTATAGAGAACAAGCACGAACTCAAACATGACGGAATTTCGGTGTCGGTCGAGGGATTTGTCGATTTGCATTTCAATCTCAGGACTTTGAGTTTTATGGATACATTCTATGGCTCTAACAAATCCATCGCAATCATGGAGCATACTCTCGTTGTAGCAAAGGCTGGTAAGCTTTTACCTGGTAGGACTGAGATACCGTAAGTTCGTTTTGATAAGATCATGTCAGTTATGTTAGGTCAATCAACTAAAGTGATCGATCGTCCAGTTTCCAGCTCCCTGTCGATGCAATGCGCGAAAGGGAAACGCTCTATGAAACCTATCATGGCGTATTTATTTCCATCCAGGTAATTCTCAATGGACTGACTGCGGCTTTTGAACTGGCCTCCAACTTCTAAGCTGTGCCCAAACTCTCCAGTATTTCATTAGGTGTCTTGTAAAGCGATCAATATTGAGTCGAGATCTCACTGAATGTGTGGAATTCTCAATCGAGTATGATTCTGATCCAATTGGTGCGCTGCCATTGGTTAGACAGCCATTAAAATTCGAATTGATTCCTGAGAGCTTAGCGGCCCATTCAGACGACATGATACCTGAATTCAGAGTTCACGGACAGCTTGACAGCTCATCATGGCTCTTGACAGAACCAATAATGGGCCAGTATACTATCGAAAGATGCGACGCAATCATACGAAGTGTCGAGTTGCAATTAGTTCGCATAGAGACATGCGGTACAACACCCGGTGATAAGGATTATAGTAGGGATGCGACTGAGGTGCAAAACATCCAGATCGGTGACGGTAACATTATGAGAAATATTCCTTTACCTATTTATATGGTTTTACCCAGACTTTTCACATGCCCGACTCTTGTCACGAGCAATTTTAAAATAGGTAAGTTGTGCTAGATCTTATAGTGGATGAAAATGATAAAGTTACCTATTAATTCAAGGGTTGCATCTCGTTTTAATCAATTAATGAACGTTGAATTACAAGAATTCGAACTCAATTTAGTCATAATATTCGAAGATAACCATTTGATAACGGAGAACTTTCCAATTAAGCTCATAAGGAGTACATTGCAGCCAATAAACTCACAATGAATCATAGAAGGCTTATCACTCGTATCGGTGTCAACAGGTCATATACGTGCTCTCTCTGCTCAGCTAAACTAGGATAAGGGATCAGAAGAAATCATTGTCAGAAATCATAGTAATAGATCTGCTGTGGTTGCTGATGATGTAAGTGCTGATGCGGAATCGGAGCTACATGACGGGACGGCTGATGGAACATTCTGTTCGAATTATTAGCCTGAGGAATGAAAGCGGTCGGGTGGGGTAGATTGATCGGAGTTTGCAGGTTATGGAGATGGTTGATGTGTTGACCATATCCGGTGTAGTTAGTGTGGTTTAGCATTTGCATTCCCTCAGACACTGGTGAATTTGCCACCCACAATCCGTTTGGGGCGTGAACTGGCGAATGCCACTGACTCGCCGACTGGCACCCATTAGGATGTGCCAAGTGGGAATTTTGGATGGCCATGTTCTGAAACTGAGGACCATGGTTTAGCAGTCCCATAGTGGATAGGTGCTGCTGCTGATTCTGTGAATAACTCGCAATGGGCACGGGTGGGATGTGATTGTGAACTGGAAGATGCGAATATTGATGATGGTTAGTTTGGCGACTTGCAGGATTGTCAGTAAACTTGTGGTGCACCATGGGCTGATATTGCATAGAATTATGTGATTGTGAATCGGGGACTGGGTGATATTGATACATATGCATTGAGGCCCTATGTTGGTTAGGATTAATACTATCAGTGCGGCTCTGATGTTGGTGGAGCACTTGCTTTGGTGGTGCAATACTGCCATCGTACAAACGACCATTAGCAGGAGGGACTACATTTTGTTGACGATGTTTCAGGTTCGCATCGGAGTGTGATTGAGAAGATTGGGTTCGCGAATGAGCACTCTTAGAAGACGATTTATGCTTAACAGTCTCTGACTCGCTGACAGTTAACTCGTTTGACACCTTGTCAGATGATTTGTTAGTAGTAGCATCCTTGCCTTTTCGCTTGTCCTTCTTCATACTACCGAATTTGAGGAATCGTGTCAGAAGCGAACTCTTTTTATGGCTCTGATTGTTATTACTATCAACATTGTTGCCGATGAGATACCTCTCGTCATTCGATGTAGAAGTCGTTGAGTTTGCAAGAGAGCTGCCAATCTTAACGCTAACATCTGATTGAAGACGATTTACATCTGAATAAGCACATCTACTCGAATCGTTCATGCTACCCTCATACGAACGATCGACTGCCGCCCTGAAACTTTCATTGATCTTCCTATTTCTGGCGACGCGTACTGTTCCAGCTCTAGGTGTCATAAGGTCTTTGTGCCCAATATCATGCTGGATGCTTTCTAGGCTATTAGATTTCTTCAATGATTGACTATAATTGTTTAAGTTGAGATCATGAACATGCAGACTTCGATCGGCACCACCCATCCTACATGCACAATGACTAGCGCAACCAGATCTGACGCAACCGCTGCGGTTCACCTGTGAGACTTGACTGCCAAGTGTATGCCCACGCTTAAGGTCAGGGATATGTTGGCTTGACAATGCAATCCTAGTGCTGTCAGAGCGAAATTGGATTCCGTTCTCAACTATGTCGGCTCTCTTTCTGATAGAAGATCTTGTTTCCATATTAGGCTGAACATCGACCGGGACCTCTCTGTGGAATGATGAATCAGCAGATGTCCTTTCGATATGATTGCCGTCCGCTAGAATGCGAGCGTGTCTTCCATAAATCGAATTCATGTTGGAGACAGTGATTGAATTCGCCATCTTTTGACTATGATTGCTAACACTTAAATTCAAACTACGCCTTTTGTTTTCTTCCAAGAGTCTTTTCTCTCGAATTTCGCTTATCTGTCGTTGACGATCCCTTTCCTCGCGTAGCTTCTGATTCCTTTTGAAAGTGTCAGTATTCTTTGCCATCAGTTGTGCATGCCTTTTTTCAGAGATACTTTGGCGCCCAAAACCGTCTCTCTGAAATCTATCCGCACCACCAGTTGATGTGTCAATACTTTCGTCGTCCCATGATTGTATGCTAGATGCTGGATCGACGTTCTGCGAACTGTCGTTCATTTCAATGGCTTTTGGCAATGTGAAGGCTGCCTGATTATCGTCGTTGCTTGAATCTCTTTCGGAGGCTGTGTTTTCGACGATAGGCAGCGTAGTGAAATCAGTAATCTGAGATATGGAGCTCGATGTGTCATTTGTCTTGTCACTACAGTTTTGGTCTAACCTGTCGTTGCCTGAACTGGATAGTTTGACGGAATTAGAAGCTTGTGTTTGGGGTGACATTGCAGAGTCGTTTTGAGAATTTTGATTGCTTGATCTAGTAGAACTGCTAGTTTCGTTAGAGGACTGTGGTCCGCTATGAAGAGTATTATCAAGGGCAGTTTGATAGCTTTCTCTCGTGCTATTCATCAGTTTTTCTGTCATGGGCGATGTTCTATCATGGCCAGTACTTGGCTTGTCAGAGTGCTCAATCCTATTATTTGTTCCATGTAGTATCCTAGCGACAACTGAAGGATCTCTTCGGTGTATATTCAAACGAATTGTGTTTGCCCCAACATCCAGGCCAATACCTCGGCAGACAGCTGCTGTTAGAGTTTCTGAGGCTTCCGCATTGGAAAGGCTAGTTAAGCTGATACCATTGATCGCTAGTATCTGATCGTCAGGTTGTAGCCTGCCATCTTTCCATGCTGCCCCACCTGTAATGACTTTCTCGATCCAGATGCCTAGATCTTTTCGGTCTAAAGTTGGGTATTTCAGGTAAAGACCCAGTCCAGCGGATTTGGTGTCGTTGAGCGGTATGTCATATATATATGTGCCAGGACCGTCCTTAGTTGGCACGTTGAGTATATTATCTATTTTTTGTTCAAACTGTTGACTGGTGGTCTCATTGAATACCAAGTCATCTTGGTCGGCCACATCAAGATCAATCAAACTTTTCGCACTATCACAGGTATTGTCGGAACTCTTTGCAGCAATTGAGCTTGCATGATTTCGATGATTGAATCGATAATCGTTTGCATAGAAAGTTTCCTGACGGGATACTACAAACTCTACCACCTCGCCAACGCCCACTGCCTTCAACATCTGCGCTACTTCAGGCTGAGACTTGCTGGACAAGTCGATACCATTGACCTCTAGAAGCATGTCACCCTCTTTTAGTCGTCCGTCTCTAAAAGCGGCACCCGTTGTTGTTATCGCCGTGATATATATCGGTCTATTCAGGCCAAACATGTTGTCCCGTTCAGCTATCTTAATCCCAAATCCTCCATCTTGACTCTTCTTCAGTTTGATTCGGTGCTTGTTACCAATCTTTCTGGTGTTCAAGGCGCCGGCGAAATGCCTAGCACCGTTGAATGACTGTGGTGAAGGAGTCGAGGTGCTATTTACGCACAACTTGTTGGAAGTTGGTATCTCCGAAGAGTCTGGCGCACACTCTTCTCGCTCGATGACTGTTGCTTGAGAGCCTGTAGTAGAGGGCAAAGAGGAAGACGAGGCTGCTTTACGAAGAATCCTCAACAGGAGCGGTGCATGACTAGATTGCTTGACAACGAATTCTCGTAACGTTTTTTGAGCCTCTTGAAAGGAGCGCCTCTGAAGATTGATGCCATTCACCTCAACAATTATATCACCGATCCGGAACTGGCCATTTCTATCAATCACACTGCCTTGCTGGATCTGAGTTATTTGGAGACCTCGTTGAATTTGCTCACTAAGGTTACCGGTGATATTTCGACTCGACAGCGTTGAACTTGGCATTCCGTTACTAGGATTTACATTATTGATTTCGTTGTTGTTCTTTGGCTTGATATCGCAAGGAATTTGGCAATTCTGGTAGTCATGATTTCGGTAATCTTTTAGCGCCTGTTGCTGGCGCTGTTGCTGAGCTACTGAGTGGGGCGCCTCAACCGTGATACCCAGCTGTGGAGGAGCATCTTGGTTTTGGGGTTTACAGTCAACTTGGATTATCAGCGTCTCCATGTCATGTTTATATTTCGGTTTTGTGGTTCCTAAAAAGATTTAGCTCGCCTATGAGTTTTTGGTTGGATCCAGAGCGTCCAGTGATGCTGAATGATGGGCACGTTAAGGAATCTCACCGTCACAATATGGCCTAGACTGGGCCTGGACCCGACGTCTCAGGATTATTGTTGTTTTATTTACAGCAGAATATCAGAATATTTAGATTAGCAGTAAAATAACGAAGATGAGGATACATTTTATCGGATCGAGTAAGTCGAGAAGAACGACGTTTGCAACACAGCAACATGAACGTCCGTTCGCCTCTCGCCCAGTGCAAGAAATTTTGCGCTCTCTGTGCGCCTGTTGTTGAATGGTTTTATTTTAATCGTGAATGCATACTGTGCTCTCGTCTCTATAGTGATGCGAATGCAATATACAACCAGCGCAGGTAAGGAATGGTTATTTAGCCTGCCAGTGTTGGACTTACGTCGGTCTAACAACAGGTAATGGGATTCCAAGAATTGGAGACAATTCCCATGAATCAATTCCACACAATCCAAGGCTTCATGGTCTTGATTGTATGTTGAGATCATTTGGATACAGCAAACTCGCGAGTCGCGAACCCGAGCCAGATGCGCCTGTCTATGCTGATCTTTGCGTTCCATCAATTTTATTTTAGTTTCATTCAACTTTGTTTGGTAAATTGCAAGACGAAAGCCTATCGCGGTGACTTCCGACTTACATTCAAGGTTTTAGGTGTGGTAACAGTGCTGCATGAATCTCAATCTTTGAAACAGACGCTTTTGCATTTCTAAAGCTCGAGTCTCAATTGAAAGAACCAACGCATTCTCCAAGGAGGCGACGCCCATCGTCAACTATCTGTAGACGCAAATCCTTTGTCAGGTCGTTTTGTGATCGAGCCTACTATGCGAACTGATCCGAGCGAAAGGCGACGGTCTAGTGAAAGTTTGTATTCGTCCTTAGTTTAAGTTAGCGAGCAAACAGGAATCAGAATCATCGAGCGAAAACTCGAATTATTCAAGGCCATCAACCTTGACTATAGTTGAGCGGCGGTATCTAGATGCACAAGGTAGTGCAAACTTGGGCCAGTGGTCTCATTCTATGCAAGCAATCTTCCAGCGCAATTAATATGGATCCAACCGTTAACTGTGGTGTGATACAGGTTATCGACCGAAAAGTTAAACAATCCTTGATCCTTGCCGAGCTCTTGGGGCCTGACGAATGCGTTGCGCTCCGTTGTTGACTAAAAATGATTTTCCTCTGCGTCAACGCGGCACTCTATGTTTACGCCAAAACGAGTATTTTTTGTCAGGAGAAATAAATACATAGATTGTAAAGTCGAGCTAAACCTACAATAGTCATTGTATAGCCGACTCCAGTAACTGAAAGGTCTGAAACCCTCGGTTGTAGCTATACCGGCATAAATAGATTTCTGAATACTGACCTCTATTAACACGGCAAGAGCCAAGGACAGACGCAAGATATAGCAAGATTCGACTGTGAAACAACTTGAGAATTCTGGCGAAGTATAACGACGTTAGACACCCAGGGACCATCGGATCGAGCATCACAATAGCAATCAGATATGTCATCATCAAAAGCTTTAAAGCCACTAGTACAACTTTCAGTAGTGAGCCAACATAGAACTGCTGATAAGCTGAGTACCCACATGATAGGAATCATGTTCGGTTGTTGGAACGCACGCGGAATGTCGCCAGAGGCCGAACATCTACACAACACCCTGTCGAGTCTCAAAGGCTACAAGATAGAGATAAAGAAGAACAACAAATGATAGAAACAAACTGCTAGTGATTGTTGTCCGTAATGTTGAATAGACGTCCATTTTAGGCAAAAATCGACTGTTTTCATCGAGGACAAGACAACTTGTAAATTATATTTGTTCTTCGGTTTCTCGAGCTGAAGTAAAATTGGGAACCCATTCTCGAGAACGTTTATAACTGTTTGTTATCATATATTTATCAACCAGACCGAATGTCTACCCTGACCTGAAATAACTTACAGGGTGTAGTCGGCCAACTTGATTGATTGATCGATCAAATCTACATTATAGTCAGGCCCTGAAGCGGGGTATCATTTGAACATTGAGGCCATTGCGCGACCTCAGCACCAACTCTCCTACAATGGCCAACTTATCGCGATGGTCAACAGTCTTAATGTAGTAATTCCTGATAACTTTAGCCAGAATCACCTTCACCTCCATCTGAGCAAATTTCTGTCCAATACAATTCCTTGGTCCAGCACTGAACGGTATGTATGCGTATGGGTGGCGGCCAGCCGAGTTTTCGGGCAAAAACCGATCGGGATCAAATACCTCCGGCTTTGGATAGTATTTTGGATTGTGATGCAAAGCTTGTGTGAACACTATGCATGATGAACCTTCAGGGATAAGGTACTTGTCGCCTTCATGTTATTCGTTGACGGATCAGTATCAAGAACTAGTCGCATCCTTAATCTAGTTTAAAGTGTCCCAAACTTACCAACAGTGAGATCCTCAGTCATTTGACGAGCCACAAATGGTATACTTGGCCACATTCGAAGTAGCTCCTTTATAACCCTATCGAGATACTTCATCTCACGTATCTGTTCTATTGTGATATTGGTGGTCTTAAGTTGCCGCGCCAACAATCCCTCAACTCCATCAGCAACAGACACGCATTCAATTTCATCCTCATCAATAATGGAATCTAACTCCTCGCGAACCTTTGTTTGAACATCCTGGTGCAAACCGAGCATATAGATGCCCCAGCTTATGTTCATTGCGGTTGTATCATGTCCCTGTGATATCCGTATTGAAAGGTGCGTTAAATGTTACGTTGGTGGGACATTCTAGACAAAATCGACATTGAAAGGGCACGAACATTTCACTTACTGCAAACATGAATGTATCGACCTCCTCTCGAATATCCTCTATACTCATGGTATTCTCAATGAGATGCTGGTGTAGCATCAGGTCCAAGAAGGCCAATCTCTTGTTGCCTGTGGTGAAAAATGATGACGCTCGCAATTCCTCAAATGTTAGATTGGCACTCTTAGAAATCGCATCATCTTGATTCTCCTCTGCAGATTTTCCTAAGCCATTCTTGTCCAATGACAATTGTCTCTCCCAGGCAGCCTTCCTCTCAAGGATGACTTTTGTCGTAAACTCATGCATTATATTCCTTGCAACTTGAAACCTTTTTCCCATTTCAGTCTGGTAGAACATGAAATCTGGCCACAACCAGGGTCTTGAGACTCTCATCAATCCAATCTCCGCAACTACTTTCAGTGATTGTACATAACTCGAATGCTCATCATCCTGGCTGTTGATGTTGACTCCCATTGCAGTCTCACAGATAGTGTCTAAAGTGCATAGGGCTATCAGTGGTGTTATATCAAACACCTTGTCGCTGCCTACGTATTTGCTTTGGTTTAATTTTCTAACCAATTTTGTTGCCTCCTCGTTCATGATGGGCAGAAAGTCATTGAGAATTCTGAAATGGAATGCCGGAGTGAGAATCTTGCGCCTGAAGCGCCATTTTGCTTGTTTGCTGGTGACTAGACCCTCGCCAAGCCAGGGCTCGAAGAATCGGTATTCGTCTGATTTGTTAATAACGTTGAGCGACGATAGGATGGCTTCGATCAATTCAGGCGAATACAATATAACCACTGGCTTTAAGCCCAACCAAATGCGACAGATTCCCGTATCGGGGAAAAGGCGGTAAATGTTGAATAGGACATGATAGGTTAGAGTTGTTGTGCCCAGTGGATGTTTCAAGTAGCCAAGATAAATTACAACCAGCGTATGGTTTATAATCGGTGCAAAGGGTATATTTGGAGGCCCCGGCAGTCTCTCTATGACTTCCACGAGTCTCTTCCTTCGTTTATACCAACTCGAAAACCTGATCAAAAGGTAGATAACCAGCAAAGCAAGGACTACTTTTGCCAGAGACATTCTTGGGCTTTGAATAAGAGTTTGATCCCTTTGACTTTAAGATGGTTCAATTGTTGTGATGGTGGGATCGGTTTTCCAAACAAACTTGCTGAGCCAACCTAGTGGCCGCCGGTTCACCTAAACCTGCAAACTTGTTAGCTGAAACTCTCCTCTGCGCATGAACTTTGCATCTAAAACCTAGACAACTCTGAGGCTCATGTGATGTCATCCTCTCTCACTGGAACAGCACTCTTGCTCGTGATAGCTTGCGAGAAATTAGTTCGCAATAAGTTGTAGTGTCTTCTCTAGATCTGTCACCTAATGGGTTGCTGTTTAGTGCAATTGGATTTTGAAAACTAGCGGGTTGAGAGGAGTTATACCTTTATGGTTTGGCGACTATGGCAAAATTAGCAGCGACTTGTGGTGGCCGCCTGTGTGCGCTCGGCAAAGATCGCACAATGCTGATTGTAACGCGCTACAGGCCTGTTCGAGCGGGCGCCCGCGCGTACTCGCGCCAGTGTCTAAACTTTCAATCCAAAATCCAAGCAGCCGCAATGGCAAGACACAACTAGCAAGACGTCAATGATCTTTGGAGTGACTTTTCTACTTTGCCCGAGCAGGTGAGGTAGAACAAGCAAACGTTGAACACAATAAATCACACTTTTGTTCGCTCGTTCTCTCGTTTGGACAAGCGACGCTTTTGGCTCCTCGAGTTCCGCTGGCCGGGCCGACGCTGGGGGCGGATGAACAATGGCCAGTGGGCCAAGTTTATTAGTTAGTGGATGTGAGAGTGCGATTTCCCCTTTGCAAGCTCAAAACTCCACTTAAAACAGTCAACTTAACTCCTTCCACTCTATGACAATCCAAGCAACAACTAGCCGAACCGGTCGCGTAGTGAGCAGCTTGGCGGGGGTGGTGCCGTTTTTGGCGGTGCGAGAAGCGAGCTAAATATGTGAAACTTTTCAGCAAACACCTGAAGAAGCCACTTGAGTCTTATTGTTGGCTTGCTCGTTTGGCCAAACAAATTTGGTAGAGATTTGCCTGCCGATAGGAGACAGCCAGCGCGGCCGATGGGCAGCGTAGCAAATTGGTAAATCTGTTTTACCTGTTGCTCAATTTGAAATCAGCTTCGCACTCTGCTGGTGGCTGGCGATTTAAAACAATTGGTTAAATTTTCAACTCTAAAGAAAAGAATAGACGCTCTGTACGCGGCAACGAGAGTCTAGAGACTGGTAGCAGGTTTTGAGTCCTTTGAATTTGATTGCAAAAATGCCCTGACATTGAATGATTGTCATCCTTGTTATTTTTGGGAGGAAGCTCAAAATGGACTTGTTGCCAATTCGAGTAACCACTGATTTTAGTGGACAAAATTCACCACTCAAAGGGTCAAAAGTTAACCTAACTTTCACAAGCCCTCAATTGGATCGAGTGAGAAATTTCTCTCAGCCAAGCCCATGTTCAGATCTGTTTGAAGTCCCCTTTCAGCCTCGATTCGGTCATCCAACGAGTCCGTTGCTCTTTTCTCGCTTAAACGGGAACTCTGAGGTACGAAAACAATCTTTTGGACTTGAGCATAATCGGCCAATTCCTGCTGTAGTGCTGAAGGTGGCTTCAAGCCACCAGCTGGAGCCAACTTGAGTGATATGTCCGTCGTTCTGGGGGCGAGCAGTGCGGGATTGCACGCTCTATTCGTTGATGGCTCGCCTCTCGCGTTTTGAGGCGCGCCAGGCTCTCCAGTTGAGACGGGGCCAACCCCAGCCTGGCCATACAGCCTACAAGTCCCTAGCTCGCCTTTTTGCGCCTGGTTTACCTCCAGCAGCGAGGACGACGACGAGGATGAAGGCGAAACAGGTGCCGCCGACATCTCTGATTGCCTCTCTTGCTGCTGCTGCTGCTTGCAACCTAAAATGTCCTCAAGATCCCTGATGTAACTGATCGCGCTTCTGAGAATTTCTACCTTGGACATTCGCTTTGTTAGCTTGTCAACATCCAGTGGTAGAGAGTTTTTAAGATTTTCAAATGCATCATTTACGTTGCGAACTCGGGAGCGTTCGCGTTCATTTCTCTTGCTTATATATTGTTCCAGGTTAATTCCAAGAGTTTGGCTCTCGCCGGCGCCGCCTCCAGACTGGCCGGCCGTTTTTGGCGAGAGGCTGGCCATAGGCGCGTGGAGCTGGCTGCTCGTGAGGCCAGACAGGGAGCCAGAGGAGGAGGTTGCGGGCGAGAGCGAGCCGCTGGCCAACGCTGCATAGGCGGCCATGGGTTGCGGCGAGAGCTGCTGCTCGCACGAAGCCGGCCGCATCAGGTGGTGGCCCTGACACTGGGCTCGATTGGCGGACATTGGCGGCGGCGTGCCGACTGATTCAGCGCTCGACAAGTGGCTGGCGGGCGCCGAGAAGGAGGTTGATCTGGCCGAGAAGGGGGACGTGGAGGCGGAGGAGGTGGCGGCGGCGGGCGATTGGAGGGGCCGCTGGTAGTGGCTGGCCGCAGAGACGCTGCTCACCCGCGGCCTGAATGCCGGCAGCCTAGCCAACTCGGGCTCCAATTGCTGCTGCTGGTAGAGCCGCTGCGGGCTCAAGTTCGAAAACTGATCGGTTGCCATTGGAAAGTGTTGCATCTCTCGAAAGTCGACCTGTCCTGCAGCTGCCGCCACTTGGCCGCTCAGCTGCTCGCCGAGACACTGCTGCTGGAAGGTTAAGGTAAGATCTTTGTAGGAGTCATTGGCGAGCTCTTGGGTCTTGGCCGCCGATTCTGCCATTTGTTGTTGCTGCGTCGCAAAGCTTGCGATCTGTTTCAAGCGGGCGCCGCTCTGCTGCTGCTGCTTGAGTTGGCGCTTGTGCACTAGATTCTGGATCGCGGGCTGCAAGTGAAGGTGGCTGATGTCATGGCGCTGGCGCTGCTGATATTGATGCTGATGCTGGAGATGGAAATTGAGCTGAGCCTGGTTTGCTTGCTGCTGCTGCTGCTGCTGCTTCTGCTGACTCATCAACGGGTGCGGCTGGAGGCTAGACAGGTATCTCTGGCTCTGGTTTTGGTTTTGGTTCTGGTTCTGTAGCTGGATGGTGAAGGTTTGGTTGGCGGCCGGTTGCTGTGTTGCGCCCTGCTTTCCGAGCGAAGGGTTGTGCAACCGTTGCGCTTGGGCCCCCTGGATTTGGAGCTCAAGTAGTTGGCCGGCCGATGGCGAGCCAGTTTGGTGGATTCGCATCCTGTCTCTGCGCTGGCTGCCAACACTGGTCTCGGTTTGTCTCAATCTCGTGCTTCCTAACTAGCAACTCTCTCTCTCTCTTTCTCGCTCTTGACTCTCCTCTTCGTGCGTCCAGCTCTACTTTGCGTGCTGCACAGTGCTGCTCGCACCAAGAGCACTCGGTTGGATATATATACGTCAGGCGGATTGATGGTCAGCCCTGTGTTGCACTCTGCGGCGCATGCCTAGGGCCGCGATGTGGAGCGGCCAATCGGCCGGGCCTGTTGGCAGACTTGCCGCGGTCGGGTGCAAGGCTTTGTGGCGCAGATGGAGGCGATCGTAGCGGGCGTTTGCTTGGTTCAAGCGACGAGCCGAGCAATTTTGTGCTGGCCAACTGGTCGCATAACACCACCGATTGGAGGGCAAGTGGCGACAACAAGTGTGCAAGATCATTCGCTTTGATAGCCGCGTCTAAGACCTGCTCATTATCCTCTATCACTGTGGCTCCCAGTGCGCCCTTGATAAGCTCGTTCTCGGTGCCGCCTGTCTCTCCGTGTCTCTCTGTGTCTCTCTCTCCATGGCCGTTGAGCAGATGTGGCCGTGAGTTTTCATGTTTCGGGCCATCGGAAAGCGTCTAGTTGCGCCCGCTTACAAACTGAGCGCCCCCAACCAGAGCAAAGTGGGCCTACAAGTTTCAATGAGCTCACGGATGGTTCCACTATCTCGCCAGCATCATTGGCTCGGCGCTGTGAAGGCCGCCTCTGCAGCCGCTATACGCAGGCTCGCCGACTTGTCTAGCGAGCTGCCTCCGACGAGCTGTCACTCGGGCGCCTTGAACAAACAGAGCCATAGTCTGGCCGCGTGGAGCGCTTGTTTGCACCCAACGCTCGTCCTCTCGTTTGGCCCAACTACCCCAACTCTGGCGTCAACTCTGACACGCCGCTCGCCCCTCGACCGAACGCGGCCTCACCTGATTCCAAGCGGGCCGCCGCGATACCTGTCCAGCTCTCAAGCGGCCTCCAAATTCTAGAAAGTGTCTCCCGCCACCAGGCGCTTACGGTGGTTGGCTCGAGCAGGGGCTAGGGTTCAAATTGAGCCTCCATGATCGAGCAACTTGTTATCTGGGACGAGCCGCTGAGGCTGCCACCTCCACTGCCGCTCGCTATCTATGGGTGGCGACAGAGCAAGAGCAGGCGATAGTTGAGCCAACAATGGCTCACTTGCTTGGCTTTGTCTCGCTCGGGTCGGTCGAGGAGGAGGAGGAGGAGGAGGAGGAGGAGGAGTGGGGAAAAATTGGCTTGTCTTACGGGCGGCTTGCTGATTGAGATTAGAAGACGTTGACGCACAAAGTTATTTTGCTCTCGGGTTCAGGAAAACAACGAGCCGGTCGAGTGCGAGCTTGCAACTTGATCGCTCGTCAGGGGGCGCCGCCGACTTCCGGCTGAATTGCGCGAACCCAAGTCCGGCGGTTGGTGGGCGAAATTTCCCGAACTAAGCCAAAGTAAAGCCGTGCCGACTGACAGTGAGCCTAGCCGCTTTGTCTCCTCCCGCTTGCATTCAATGAACTCTTTTTGGTTGCTTTACAAGCCAATAAGCTGATATGCTCGAGCGTATTGGACCAGCTTATTAAGGAGCGCCGAGCTACTCGTTGGGTGAAGTGTGAATATATCTGATGCTAACTTGACTCAACATCAGCGGGCGGAGAGTGGCGGCCATCACAGGCTAGATATCGATCAATAGGCTTTTGTCCCCCAAACTGCAAGTACGGGACAGGACGAAGGATGAGCAGCGGCCATCCGCTCGCTTGTCCCCGCCATTCCAAGCGACAAAGGCGACCACTAGCCTCTAATCTGAAACACGAACAACTACTGCAGCTCGCGAAAGCGGAAGGGACTTGATTTGAGGCGAGCGGAAGCTGCAAAGTTGAGTAGAGGTGAACAAATTTGAATGTCGCGCTCGCATGAGAGGCCGCTCAGGTTTGGGGCGCCCACAATGTCAACATGTGTTTTGCGCGCAAAACCGGCCAAATATTTGCCCTCTTGCGGCTTATTTGAGGTAAAACAACAACAACAACTACTACATCAATAACAATAAGCTCTTTCGCGCCAATATGGGCTCATGATTTGCGATCCGCGATCGCGAACGGAGCCCAATGGTGTCGCCTCGGCCAACTTATGGTTGCTCAACCAAGTTGAAGGCATCCACTTCTCTTGGTGCATTTGAGTTTGAAGCCAAGGAAACGGTCGGTCATTTGCTGCAGCTCGTAAGCCAAGATCAATTTGGCCAGGCCAGCTGAGCAAGCAATTCAAATGAAGGCGCGCAGACAGCAGCATCACCGCAACTCAATCAACCCGAGCCGCTTGTTTTCCAGCTCCATCGGCTTCCTGATCTGTTGGCAGAGGAAAGGGGAGCTCTGCTGAAGTTGGGCCAGAAGCAGCTGAGTTCATTTGAAATGGCTAGTTGCGCATCCGAACACAATCACCTGTTTGAATTCCAATGGAACGTAAACAGTGCTAGCGCTCTGCTTGGTTGGCAGCTAGCCGGAGAAGGAGAAGAAGATTGGCCTTTGTTTGGTGAGGTGAAAGCTTTTGTATTGGCTCACTGATTGGCTTTGCGACAAAAAGTTTTCCACCGAGCGACAGTCTCTAGTCGATCCCTTTCACCTGGGCACAGGCGGCGCTGTTCTCGTTCTCTCCAATTGGCCCGCCCAAACTGAGACCAAGCTGCCTTGGATTTGTCGGCCGCCGCTTCAGTCTGCCGGCGGCGGTCGAGTTTGAGCCTTGGAGGCGAGCGGCGGGGGTTCATTTGGTTTGTGGGCCATCATCATTAGGTCTAGCGATGAATGGGGTGCATTCTGATGACAACAATTTGGTCAAGCAGAGATAGGTGGGCCGTTGGAGCGGGCAGCAGTGGGAGCTGGTGGAGGAAGCGAGCCCACTGAGCTCGGCTGCCTAGCCTCTCCAGGCGCCTTCAGAGGGCTCAATTAGGAGCGTAAACTCAAACGAACTATGCCTATTCAAAGAGAGATCCCAATAAAGAGGAGTGAGAGTTTTGCCTTGCATTTGCTTGCGGGTTGCTTTAAAAATTCGCCCCACTTTGAGTATTATTGTTGTTGTTTGAGAGAGAGATCGGCCAGAATTGTTGCTTCAGTTCAAGCGACTTTTTGCATTCATACGCAAATCAAATGCCTCTTCTCCCCACTCAGCCGCCCATAGCTCACCTGGAGAAGAATGAGCATTCGTTTACTTTCACAAATCAATCTCCAATTTGACGACGAGAGAATTGAATCTAGAGCTCGATTCGGATTGATGGATGCGGAAAAGGATGGGAAAAAAGTGAGCGAGTGTTGTTGGGTCAATAAGAGGAAGAAACAAGTTCAAAGGTTACCATGAGGCGTCAGGCCCAGTTTGTCTCAGATCGCGCGACTTGTTTGAGCCAGTTCGAGTTGGATTTGTTGGCTCCAGTTGGAGGCAAAGAAGATAGAGGGGAAGATGGTGGAAGAGATGGAACTCTGTTTGGAAACGACGGCTGATGTGTGTTTACTTTCCAACGCGGCCACTGGCCAACCAGCGATCTAGCCCAAAAGAGTGAGCGTTTACATACTGATCGCCATTGATTGCCAAGCTGGCAGTTGGTGGCCTAAGATTGCAAGATCCCATTGGCCAACGAGGGAACCCATTGGCCAATGTTACACTCCATTCGTCCAACTTTGCACCATAGCGAAGAATTCAATTATGATGGATGGCGATAAGTAGAGGAGGATAACAATGGTGCATGATTCGAGTGAAGGCAACGAGTCGGCAAGTATCAGTGGCACCAAGAGAGAGCTAATAGGAATCTGCGCGAGGAGAGGAGGAGGAGGAGGAAGAGGGTGCAGCAAGCTTGATGAGCAAACTGTTGCTTGCGCGCACGCAAAACGAGCTTGCCAGGCACAAGGTCGAGCTGATTAAATAGGGGAAGAACAAACAATAAACTGAAGTAATCAGTAAGAGATATGAGCCAAAATATAACCGCAAGGTCGGCTGGCAGGTTCGTCAGGGCATCACGTGGATCAATTTGGCTGCTTGAGATGCGCGACGTAGCTTCGAATGTTGCTAGGGTTCACAGAGAACAGTGGCCAAATTATGTCCGACTGGAGAGTCATGGCTCTAGTGTGATGAATTTAATTGCTGCTGAGGCTGGCGGAAAGCCCGCGAGAAGCCTCCGCAAGTCAAGGCCATGCGGAGGTTACAGTGGACTCGCCAATCTATCTACCTTGACGCTCGAAAGGCCGTTCGCCAGCGTTGACCAGACTTGCCGTAGCCTAGCGCTTTTGCTCCTCCTCCACCTCATGGCCGCAGTCACCTGCGAGCTGGCAAGCATCGGAGGCGGCCTGACCCAGCGAGAGGGCGAAGCGTTCACATCGCACAACAGGTGGACACCCACTTCGAACTCTCAGGCCTTCAATGGACTGGACAAGAGTGTTCACGAGTACAATGTTGCCATCACGCCAGCAAATCTAACCCTGGAATCGAACCAAATTAATCAACCGAATTCTGGCGAGCAGCAAAATAAGCAACTGAGCTCAATTCAACGATACAAGGAGAGAAGAAACTTTGGTAAGCGTCTGATTCCGGCAACAAGCGAGCCAATGTCAATGGTGTTTGGAACAATGAGACAACCTGAGGTTGGCGAGAGCAGCCCCACAATGCGAGGCCACTCAGGCTTGCCGTCCATGAACGAGCGGCTCGAATCAGAGGGCTTCAAATTGGGCGGCCAAAGTCAGTTTATAAAATTTGACGGCTTCATCTCTAACCTGATCAAGAATCGGGCAAAACAAAGTCCCTTGTTCGGATCTTTAAACAGACTTACAAACAAGTATCTGAACGTCAGCAACTCAATGGGAGTTAGCGCCGCAAACGTGACCGACGCCGACCAGTTTATAATAAGTCCGCCCGCTGGATCGCTGCAACTTCTGTCGCCCGCTGCAACACTGGCCGAGAACGCGCAAGAGTCGCACGTTTCCATGATGAACGTTCTGCCTGATTATAATGGAACTTCGCTCGACTACCAGATTGTGGAACCAGGTAAAGGTACGAGTTATAGGCACAACGCTTATTCAACTTTTTTGCACCACACCAACAGAGCAAACGCAAGCAAACCAGTGGCCCAGTTCGTCTACCGGGACGCTCAACCCGAATGGCAGTCAACCAACATTGAACAGGTCATCCGGACTAAGAAGCACTCTGTTCAATCTGGAGGCAAAACAGGGAAGGATTCGCGGTTGAAGGAGGGTTCAGGCGAGCAGCGGGCGAGCGGAGAGAAGCTTCGCGACAGTGATGAATCGAGCTATTGGAAGCGAGAGAGGAGCAAGGAGGAGGTGGAGAAGGGGAGCGGCAAGAAGGGTGCCGAGGCTGAGGCGAAATTTCTCAAAGATTTGGGCCACAATAGGCACGGATGGAAGAATGTTTACCACAAGGAAGAGTACGCAAATCATCAGAAATTTCACGATGTTTTCAGGGACAAGAGTTGGGATGATCGGAGGGCAAAATTGGATGAGAAGCACCAATACAACAAGGGCGACAAGTTCAATGAGAGTTTAGCGAAGAATTTTTACAATAGAGATAAACATGGAACCAAGTACGACTACAGCAAGGGCAACGATTGGAAGCGCTATGAGGACGAGCAGAATGAGGCCGATGAGGTTGCCAAGGACGATTACGTTGAGACAAAGAAGCAGGATCAGGCGAACCAAGTTGCAGGCCAAGTTGAGGACAAAGAAGGCAGCCATCCCGAACCCGAACCAGAACCCGAACACGCCTCCTCGCTGAACCACCAACAACAGGAGGCCGATCAATACGAGAGCCAGGAGGGTCCGTCGGTTGAGGAGGGCGATTCGGGTTCAGCGGACCAAATTGACGATGCAGTCATTGAACAAATGAAGGCAAAGCTCGACAGGCTCAGCGGTCAAACTGGCCCGCGCTACTCGGTGAGCTCGAGCTCGCCAAATGGCGAATATCTGAGCATCATGCCCGAGAGAATCCGAAAGGAGAGCAACGCTCACGGGCCAATGTCGACCACAACGACAGCGGCGACCACCACAACTGGCGCCAGCCCGACAACAACACCAGCTAGCGCAAAAGACGACGATTATGAGATCGATTGGACTCTCCAAGACCCAGAGGCTGCTGGAGATTCGCGGCTGGGCTCTCACGAGAGCATAAACGACATCCTTAAAACAGCTCGCAAAGTCAATGGCAGATCGCGCCCGCAAGACCTTGAGGCGGATCAACAGCGAGAGAACTCGGATGATGAAATTGAGCCGGAGTCGCAGGAAAAGCCGCGAGTCAACGAGAATAGGAGAAACGAGCTCCGTTTGAAGCTTGAATTAGACTTGGGCAAATCTGTCGGTGAGAGGCTCAAGATGGGAAACGGAAACAACGAGGCCAACAATCTGACTAGCGCTCCCCGTTTGCGGGGCAGCGAGAGATTCGTTTCACATGGCAGTTTGCAGGAGCACAATTTCACGCGCCAAAGAGGCGGAACAGGCGGCTGGCAAGCGAAGGATGTAGGGACGAGAGAGGGCGGCCGACACGACTTTGATAGCCAAGTGGTTGACTACCCAAGAGCGAGTTCCCCAATGAGACGACCGCACTCCAATTCGATTCAAATGAGGCAACCTGAAATGGGTAGCCAGCTGAGCAGTGTTGATAACAGGGAGCCCAAATATGGTTTTGGTCACCAGCATCAATCCTCTAGCCGTAGCAACAGCACCAAGACCATCACGTCCCGTCCGTTGAGCAGTCTTAATCAAGTGTTGCCGAGCAGGCCAATCTTTGTGAAACATTTGCAAATGAACGGCGGCGTTGTCCTGGGCAAGGTGGACGGACTTTCGGCCAATAGATCGGTCATTGAGAGGCCAAGGGGCCCCATTATGAGCGACGATATGAGTATTGAAGGCTCCCTATTGAGCGCGCTCGGCGATCATAACGAACTCAACGCTTTGCCCGAGATTATGGCTCAACCGAATTTGCCCGAGCAGCTCACTATGCTTGAGCAGCCGAGCCAGGAGTATTTAGTCATGTTTGGCGACAACAGTCAAGCCGAGAGTCACCAGCAAGCGCCACACCTAATTCCTGGTGAGCCCAAAGTCATTTTTGAGGCTGATCCCTCGAATGTCGACCACGGCAGACAGCCGTTCATGGCAGAGGGCCAAACGAGCGCAATGGGCCAGCTGGTGGCCAGTGACAATAGGTTTACTCTTGCCCCTGGCAACTTTGGGCCCAGTCACCCCTTCTTGTACGCTCAAGTTAGCAGCCAAACAAACCCCAACCAAGCGATCAACTCTGCGCGCGAGCTAGGCCTTCAAAGTTTGCTCAAATCTACCTATGCAGGCTCGCTCATTGGCCAAGGCTCGAATTTCGGCGCAAGTATTGTTGCGCCGACAATGCAGCAAGCTTTCGGGAGACTTTTGCGATTACCTAAAGTGTTTGGTGTCGGTCAGAGCCAACAGCAACAGCAGCAACAACCGGAGCAGATGCAGCAGGAAGAGTCTCTCTCGACACTCTCGATTGGTAGATGGAGGCCATTCGGAGGCAGCAGCCTTGTCAATCCACAGAGGCAACATCAGAAGCAGCAGCAAGCTCAACAAAAGCATCATCGACAATTAGAATTTGGTGACTTGACCGAGTCTGCGTCCAGGATTGTCACATCCAGTGTCTATCCGTCTGTGAGCCTTGTCCAAAAGCCAAAGTTAGAGTTAATTCACCTGCCACCCTACAAGACTTCTCAATCCAACTTCACTGGCTCTGAGTTGGCGCCAAAGGCAAGCAAGAAGCAACTTGCACCTGAGAGTGCCGAACACCGTAAACGGACCCAGGGGAAGAGGGCTAGCCTCAAGAGAAAGCAAAAGCCATCGGCTGAACGAGGAGCGTTAGAATCGAGCTCGAAAGTTCACTCAAAGCCCGCAAAGGCAAAACCACTCAACTACACGATGGTGGAGAGCGTCATACCTGTAAGCCTGGTACCCTCTATTTGGATGCCCTCGATTGTTGGCGTGGATTTGAGGTCGAATGTTTCAACGCTCGTGAAACCAGCTAGCAGTAGTCAGAGCCAGAAGGCAAAACTACTCCAGCAACAGATGGACCGGATTCCCTACGGCTCTTTTCAACCACCAACAAAGACAGCCAGGGTCAATGGTGACGGCGCGTCCAGCAAGTCAGGGAAGACAAGTAAAAACTCGGACTCGAATTATGGGCGCGCAAGTCAGCAGACAGTTCATGCGGCATTGCCAACAATTCATGTGCCACGAGTAAGCACAAAAGCGCCAACCTTCAGTCAGAGATTTGTCGAAAACTTTAAAACCAAGCTTAACCTGGTTGCTGGCTGAGTATTTGTACCATACTGTATACTGTATCGACTCATAAAATTGCTGATCAACTTTATTCGAGTAGCTCACTTCAATCGTCTCACTGTTGGTACTTCATTTGTTCAAGTCACAGTAGGCTGCTATCCCAAACACAAGCTAACTAAGCTTTTGCGTTGGCTCCAAGGCGCCCCCGAATTGGGCGCCCATAAAATGTTTTGAGTTTTGATTGCTTTTGGCCTGATTTTTGGGGCTTTGAATCACAACAGCACTGTCATAGTTGAACACGACTATCCTCTTCTTTCGATCTAACTCGAAACCATTTCCAGCATCCTCGCTGGCCTCCCGGCGCCCAACGCCCTTCGGTAGAGGAGGGGCCAACATTGGGCAGACGACCGCATCTAGCTGGCCTTCGATGGCAAGATTTCGGGCAAACTTTTGTTCGCAAACACTAACTTTTGCATCACGGTTGCAAGTTGGACTTGAAATCAATCTAGCTGATTCGTTCATGATTATTGTTTGGCGAGATTCTGGCCGTGCAATGCTGGTTTCACATTCAGCAAGCTGCGCGAATGAGTTTGTGGACTTGTTTTCGGCCCTCCGATGGCCGAGCGGCCAGAAGATCCTTAATGAGCAAATGGACTCAAAAATCCTTGAGCATCTTCGTTTAAAATTGTCACTCAAAAAGGCGTACAAGATCGGATTTAAAGCCGAATTTGTATAAGAGAGGCTGGTTGCTATTAGAACAAACCCGTAGAATCCGGCCATCGGTGAGCTCTCGCCGCTACTGAAGCTAACGAGCAGTTGCGCAACCCAATATGGTAGCCAGCAAACAGTATAGGTGCAAATGATCCCAATAACAAGATGCTCGATTCTCCTGTTTGTGTTCTCGCGACTTTTATTTCTGCGACCCGTGCCTAGGTTTGTGGTTCCACTTGCAGCAACTCGGAGTTTTCTAATGACGCACAGGTAAAAGGCTGCTATGAGCAACAGGGGCGCTGCAAAGCCAATTGCAAAAGAGTAGAGCGTGAAGGCTTTCTCGCAGTTGAAACTCTTATAACTATGGACCATTAATGGACGAGTGAGATAGTTGGATTGTTTTGTCTGGATTAGTGGCCTAGTTGTAGGTGGCGAGCAGCACGGATTAGCCGCTCTCGGATATCCATTAGGAGGGGGAGGGGGGACTTACTCAGGCCAAAAAATGGCGCACGTCTCCTCCTTGTTAATTTTTGCAAACGCAAACTGCAGGTGTGTTGATGGATGGACGGATTCAATTAATCAATGAAATTGCTCCTCCTTTCCGAACACCAGACAGGTGAGTTGTTGGCGGAAAACTTACAATTGGAGTCATGAGGATGAGACAGACAATCCAAATGCTTAAGCAGATAATCTTTGCTCTTTTGACGAGCCGAAAGCGTTGCGCGTAAATGGGATGACAGACGGCCAAGAACCTGTCGAAACTCATGACCACCAGCAAGAGGCTAGAGGCAAATTGGTTCAAACTGGTGGTCGCCATGTACAACTGTGTTTAGTTTGGTTAGGTTGTTAGTTTAGTTTAGTTCTAAGCCTTTCTCATTGGTTCTGTCTGTTTGGTTGTGAGCTTTTGAGCGGCGCCTACCTTGCACATCAGGTTGCCGAAAATCCAGTGATCGATGAACATGGTCGTTATGAGGAAAACTAATCCGGTTATGAACATCAGATCGGCGAAGGCCAAATTGAGGATGTAAATATCAGTGACCGTTTCAATCTTTGTGAACTTTAGGATCACCAGGATGACAACTGTGTTTCCGCAGAAGCCAATGACAAATATAATCATGTTTGTGATCATGACGCCCATGATGAAGTACCTCTCGCCGTCCTCTGCTTGAGCAATCGATGAGCCATTTCCTGAGCTCTGGCTTCCATTTAAACTCTCAGAGCCAAAATGCTGAACAGGACTGTTTTGCGTATCTTTATTCTCGTTTTGCGTTGATTGGTCGAACTTCGTTTGAGCGTTCGCGTTTGTCTTGAGCTCACTTTGGTCGCTTGAGTTGGCCGAATCTGGTTGCCTTTGGTTTGGTTGGAGGTCGAGGTTATGGGTCGGATGGGGCGCGTCCATTATTATCACCAAAGCGAGCAACATTGCGCCCAACCAGACACTTAGGCCACCAATGCTTGTCTGGCCCCCCCTTCCATGGCCCTTTGATTTGCGCACAAGTTCAAACCTTGCCCACGACTCTTCGCCCTCGCAGCTGGCCCCACAACAATCGGCCCACTGCCACCTGAGCGGCGCTCGGTCCATCCCCGCTCGTGGGTCGCGATGACCGCTATGCGCGCCGCTTGAACGACAGCCCGCAGCCATGGCGCTGGAGCGGCTCGCTGATTGGGCCGGGCGGGGGATGAAATTTATTGAATGGTTAGCCGTCAGGTAATGAATGTGAGATGGCCACTTCGACCTCGCGCACGTTCCAATGGCTGATCCTAGCTACTTGGAGGCTGCAAGGCAAAGACCAGAATGAGGATGAGGATGCGAGCGGTGGGGGGCGGGAGCGCGGCGAGAATCGTTGGCCGGGCTGGCTGATGGATGATCGGCTGAGATGGCCAAGCGAAGTGCGATTGCCGCCAACTCTCAGGCCGGCTACCTGGACGAGAGTGCGCGAGATAAAGATGCTGCTTGGCTAAAATTATTGCTCAAAACCATCAATCACCTGGTGCCAAACTGGCGGCGTCTCATCCATACTACGATCGCCGCCGACAGGCTGCCAGCGCACCAATTGGCTCCCCTCGCCAACAAAGCCTCGAATGATTTGCGGCGGCGGCGGCGGCGGCGCTCAGTGTCTGTCTGGCGGGCGAGTAAGCTGAAACCGCCAGTCAGCTGGTCGTGCTCGCTTCCACGGAATCTCAGGGGCGGGCAAGAGTTTTGGGTCAAATTGGTCGGCCAAAAGCGGCAGTTTGGCCACTTCAACTTCATCCACATCCTCGAGCGCCGAGCGCAAAAGCTGAGCCACTGCTCCTGCTTAAGCAAACTAGCCGTTATTAATTCAATCCAATAAGCTTTCCCCGACGCAGGAGTCCGGCCACCAGCGAGCCTGGCCGCCAGCCAAACACAATGGCTTGCTGTTTGTTCTTGCGGGGGCCACAAGAGGGGCCAGATCTAGATCCAGTTTCAGATCAAGACGCAGCGGCGGCCGGGGCAAAAAGGGTCGGGCCCGCTGCTCGTTGCCCACTTATTTGCGGGCTAAACTCGAACGAGCCAGACGCGCCTGATGTCTGATTTCTCCTTCCGCCCGTCGCGCCCGCCGATGGCCATAAAACTGCTCGCTTGCGAGCAACCAGACGCCCGCTAGCCTGGCGAGCGGGGCAAAATTTCGGTTGAATTGTCGCGATCGCTCGCCGATTTCGAGTGCGCGCCTCGTCCTGCCAAGCCAGGTGCGGCCGTCAGGGGGCGAGCAAGGCGGCCCGCTAATCCAATTGCGAGGAATCGAACGCCTGGAGCACAGAGCAGACTTGGGGAGCCAGTTGGTTCCGGTTGTTGGGGCGAGCGGCGCGAGGTTAATTGAATTTGAATGGCGGCATTGGCAGCGCAGCCGCAAGCAAAATTGCAACAAAACCATTTGGCGCCACCAACTCGGCGGCCAAATGCAGCCCAAAGCTGCGCAAAGTTTGTCTCCTGTTCCAGGTGAAGCACTGAGGGCGGACGCAAAGCGACTTGCAAATGAGCTCTCGCAGCAGCAGCAGCAGCATCAACAACAACAACAACAACAACAACAACAACCAGGCTAACGCGCACGAAACTGATTGCGCCCATTCATCGCCCTTGTCCAGCTCGGCGGCCCCAGAGAGCCGGCCAGCTGGGCGCCTGATTTGCTCGCCGGAAGTGGGCCCATCGCGCCCTTTGCTCGGTGCGCCCCAAGCTTGTGGGCGCGCGACAAGTTTTGTTGGCCGGCTTGCTCGCTGGCCCAAAACTTCATGGTTTTGCCCCGGCAAATTGGCTTGCGAGCGGCACCTGCTGGCGGCCAGCGAGCGGGCCGCTCATTTACTAAATGGCCGCCCGGTGGCCGCGCAAGTTTGAACTTTCGCGCAATTAGGGGCCAGCTCTCGATTAACATGCCATTGTTGTGCGCAACCGCCGGCCAACTGGCCGCCAGCAAGCCGCCGGCTTAGTGCTCTCGCCAGGCCCACGGCAAGCCAATCAGCAGGCTCAAGATTGCGCACCTCTACCCCAAACTCGAACTGGCGGCCGTGTTGCCGAGTTTCTGGTCCAACGCCGATGGGCTTGCGGCTTAGCTGGCGCCTGTTGGCTCGGCCGCCGGCCGCCAACTTGCTGGTAATTGATGGGCTCGGCCGGCCGACTTTGGCGCCGGTCGCCGCGAGCCGTCGGCCGTTTCAGTTTTGGGATGCGCAACTCGATCGGGTAGAAAAATCAATTTAGATGAGCAAAAGTGGCCGCCTTCGAGGCCAACCACTCGGCCCCTAATCTCGGCCAGCCAATCACGGTTTCGTCTCGGCGGCCAATGCAGATCTGCGCGCGCGAGGGGGCGGCCGCCAAGCGTGCAACTGCCGCCCAGGCTAAGCCTGGCCGCCTAGCCGCCAAGCCCAAGCGAGCGAGCCCAGCTTTGGGCGCCATTGCACTAGTTGATTAATCAGGCATTGTTTACAAATGGGCCCAACTCGTCTCGGACGCGAGAGCTGCCTTGGGCTCCAGTTGTCAAGGCGGCTGATTGGGCGGCGCCCGCGAGCTGCACTGGATGGGGCGCAATTTGCATTCAGGGCGGAGAAGCGGGTCGAGTGGAAGCCGCAAGCAAGCAAGCAACAACAAACTGGCCCGCTCGCAGATATTCCTTATAGACGGCTTTTTAGCTGGCCAAAGCCGACAGCCGCTCGCCCGGTGCCGATGCCGATGCATTATCCGCCGCTTAGTTTTAACGCGATAGCTCGCGATGACAAATTTCGTCTCTCGCTTGGCCATTATTCAATCGTAATGATAGCGCGAGTTTGTCGCGCCACTCGACTCTCCGACTTGTCGTCGTCTCGTCGGCGACAAGCTGAGCGCTCGTCCTGCGGCCGCCGCCGCCGCCAATTCTTGATTCGCGGTCGGACACGTTTGCCCGAGAAGAGGCGGCGGCGGCGGCAGCATCGAGCTCAGGCGAGAGCAACTTGCCTTGAACCAGACAAACGGCGCCATTGAATCGGCCGCCTGGCCCACAGAGGCGGCCCGCTGCATCCTCGCGGCCGCCTGGTGAGAGGGGCGAGGAAAGGGGAGCAGCCACTGAGCCAACTCTTGGAGGGGAGGCGGCGATTAAATCAACTGGCCAGCGCAGCTCATCCAAAATGCGCCAGCTCGCTCGGCCTCGATCCTTGGCAAGAGGAGCGCGAGCGAGCGAGCTATCCAAGCCAGCTGACTGATCGGCGATCAGCGTGATCACACGCCACCCGCGAGGCGGCCCATCGGCCTTTGCCTGCGATGGAGACGGAGACTGAGACTGAGATGGAGGGAGAGAGTGGGGCCAGTTTGGGCCAACCGGCGGGCGCCAATCGCAGCTCGGAGAGGCATGATCTTTGGCGCGCAACTCGCGCCTTGCATGGCCTCTGGTTGCCGATAATCGCAAAACTGGACCACCTCTCGGCCGCGCTTACGTGCGCCAGGTGCCCCCCTCCCCCGAGAGCCTCGTCTCGCCCCTCGAGCGGCGGCCGCCGCCGCCGCCGCCAGCTGGCCCCAACGGCGGGCGCGAGCGCGGCCACCGTGAGCGCCAAGCTCGAGAGTGGCGCCGTCTGAGTCTGGCCGCCAAAATCAGCGCGGCCCCCAGAGAGGCCAGCGCGCGTGTGTGTGTTAGTGTGAGTGTGCGGGCGCGCGGGCACGTAGCAAGCGCGACTTGCCGCACTTATGCGGCTTATGTCATTTGTTGGCCCTCAATAACATTGTCCCTGCAGGGATTTGGAGCCTAGATAAACAGAGCCCTGGCCCATCGGTGTCAGCGGGGGGCGGCGGCGGCCGCCTGAGATGGACTCGCCGGCTTGCTGTCGCGGCCAGCTGAATGCTTGCGCGGCCAGAGTGCCGGCGCAAAGCACGAGCTAGGGCCCATCGGCGGGGGCTTTGGGGCCGGCGTCTCGGGCGGGCCTGGCCGGTGGGCGTGGAGGCGGCCGCATCCCGGCCACCATGGGGGCGGCGCGCTCGGTGTTTCAATCAGCGATATTTGCGTCTCCCATTCGACTGTCATCGATCAGCTGGCCGGCCAGCAGCCAGTTGGGCGCCCCGAGCGTTGCCATGCCCGCCGCCCGGCTCAGCCTGCAGAGAGGAGCTCTCCTCGGGCTCAACCCAACCAGGATCGTTGCCCTGTGGCACATCTCACATCGCAACCATGGTGTCCATTCAATTCGTTTCGAATTGAATTTGGAATTATTATACACAAAATGGCATTGGGCCGCCATCACAAGTGCTCATTGTAATTCGATTTCATGCACTCGCTTTGGCGCCGGCTAGCTCACTTAACGTGGACCAACTGTTTGCTCGCTGACAGCCTGGCTCGCTTACTCGGGGGCCCCAAATGAGAGTGCTTTAAATGATGTTAAATTGAACGTTAAGATTGCAGCAACTCGGCTCGAGATAGGGAGTTGCTCTCTCGGACGAGAGTTGGCCGCGCGCGCGCTATCGGCCAACAGATCCGCCCGTGGAGCCAAAACTCCGGTTTAATTTGCGGGCGCAAAATTCAAACTAGCGCCCGAGTCGGCCAATTCTCACCCCCGAGGCTCGAGCAAGAGATGGGCCGCCAACAGGCTTGGCCGGCAAGCCAGTGAGCGCGCTCGCCCAGAGTCAATCAAATGGGAGCGAGCTGCTCGCCGCTCGCCTAGCGCCGTTCGCGACCTTCCCCAAAGCGGAGGCGACTCGATCGTTAGACTTGGCCGCGCCAAAGCCAATTTGGGGAAGCCAATCTGGGCAGACTAACTGTTTGCAAGCTTGCAAACAGAACGAGCCGCCGGCCCATGTCAATCGTCTTGAGTGTTCACGGGCCACATCCAGCCAATGGGGGCGAGCTCGGCCTGCTTGGGCCGAGCGTGTGGGCAAGCCTTTTTGTTTGCCCTCCATGGGCCAACAAACCGCCATTGATACTCGGCTCGCCTTAACTTGATTGCTGCCCAACTGGAGTAGACTCGACTCAACTCTACTCAACGCTGCCAGCTGGCCGGATCCACTCGTTGGCCAATCGGCGCCGTCCGCCAAGGAAGTCGACATTATCCCTCTCCAATGCGCCCATTGGAGTCTGGCCGATCTAAGCGCCCCTTGGCCAAGGAGCGCCGCCCACCGAGAGGTCGCCCATCAGAGGATGCCCGCAGCTCGCATGATTCATGCCCATGGACAGTTTCTCCTGATTAAATTCGCGCCCGATCTTGCGCCTCAGCCGGCCGCCGGTGGGCGGATTTGGCCCCCCCTTTGCTTTGGGCCCACTTGCGGTCCAAAACCAAACAAAACCGAACCAGCGATAGTCGAGCGCAACCAGCTCGGCCAGCCGCAAGCCCCATGGACAAACAGATTGCTCATCTGCATCCGCCCTCCAGCGCTAAAACCCCGAACGAGCGAGCGAGAGGGGCCCCTCACTTTGGCGGCTCCTCGCTGCAATCCTCTCGCAAGCTTTGCGCGCCAAAACTCAACCAGCTCCTCCACTTGCCAACCTGTCCAAGCTTTTTGGCTAACAAAACCGCTCGAACTCAGGCAATTGTCCCCTCATTAATTCGTCGCCATGACCAAGACCAAAAGCTCGCGGCGCTTGAACTTGGCTGGCCCATCCTCAGCGGAGGGCTCGAGCCCGTGTTTGTCCGCCCGCCTGCAATGCAAATGGCTCGTTGCTTTTGTTGTCGTTGTCGTTGTTGTTTTTGTTTCAGCTAAAAGCAACCAGACATCTGACGACCCTCAAAGGTCTGCCGCCAAATTGAGAGTTTCGGTCGCTCACCAAAAATTGTGCCCCATTTTGGCTTGGCAAGGAGGCGAAGGTTTCGCGCCACAAGGGGCTCGAGCCTCGATGGCGTAGTGCGCCATTTGTGGCCCTTCTGGCCGATGAAACTGCTTAGCAATGGATCTGTTATTGAGATTTTCGCCACTCTTTAATTAGAGTTTGCTCAGCCAGCTTCTTTCCAGCTAACCGGCCCACAAACAACAGGAGCTTCGAGCGCGAAACAAACAAAACTCGGCCAGCGAGACTGTCTGCTGGCAGATAAGCTTGTCGATCCATAATGAGTTTGTGGTGTTCATGCTGAGACAAACAGTTTTCGCCAACCATTTTGCTGCAAGCCTCTAAGAGGCGCCACAACAAGGCAAGCAAATGGGCCAAAAGCGATGTGAGCGGACAGAAAGCCGAGATGATCGAGAGAGCAAACAGTATATTATGGATAACTGGAACCAACTTACCAGGCCAAACACTGGCCACTCTCCAATGGCAGCGAGCGAGCGCCTACTCGAACTGCAGCCCTAGGAACCCGAAATCAGCTCCCCCTAACTTCAAATGGCTCCCCCTCCTCCAACTCTCTCGCCCCTCTCCCCTCTTGGCTAGCCAGTCGCCACTCTCCGCCCGCGACACAACCTCCTCCCCTCCTTCGCCCACTCTTCGGGCCCCTTGAACTGATGTCGCCGTCAACAGCTACACTCCCTCCGGCAACCACACTTCACTCATCCATAAACTTATCCAACTTGATTGAATGAATCAATTATCCTCTGACTCCCGACGGAGAGCTCCCCTCCATCCTGGCTCCCCTCCCATCAGCTAGCGCGGCCAAATCTGTCCACTCTCTCTCTCCCTCTCGCCCTACCCCTAAAGCAGCTACCTCGCACTTGGTGGCGAGCAAATCTTCATCCTTGACCACTTAAGCTGCCCGCTTTGCTTCCTATTTGCGGACTCTAGATTCGTGCACAACTTTGTAATGCAAGCAAGTGGCGCTAGTTGGACATGTGAACTGGCCTACTCTTGGCGCCAAACTAGCCCAAACTACTCTCTGAGGTGTTCGCAGTTCCCGCGGGAAACTTCCATGGTTACTTGGACGCGATAAATGGTCAGAGTGGCGCAGTCGCCGCGAGTCCACCGCCCAAGGAGCCGAGCGCCCTCCATACGGATAAGCTGCGCCAAAATCGCCCCTTTTCTTTCCCTCTTGAGTCACGACTCATGACTAATGTTGCAACTTTTTGGGCCACTCGACCATTGTGCTCTCGTATTGCCCAATACACTGTTTCCGCCAAAATCTCAACATTCTGCCGGACTTGGCAGTGTCTAGTTCAAATGTATATTTGCACATCATCAATTCATGAACTCAGTCTCGTCTACAACATTCGAGCGCTTATGCCCGATCGCCAGCATCGCCAAAGTCCTTTGCTTCGGCTTGCTTGACCGATTTTGACCGCGATCGAGGACTCAAGTTTTATCCAGCTAATTCAGTCAAAGAATATCGATTGCTCGTGGGCCGAATTTCCAGATTATCTAGTCGCCATCTCGAACGCTCCAATTGCTCAACATGTGAGCCGTTATCTAGAGAAGCAGGCCTAAGATAATAGTGGTGGATTACTACCACCACTACTGAAATTGCTCATGGCAAAAGTTTGAACTCCTTGGCTGGCACCTGAGATGAACATGCAACCAATGTTTATAACGGTTCCATCTTGAAACTTGGTTGGAAATTCACGGGGAGAAATAGGTTACATTGTAGAGAGCGAGATTTCATGTTGCAAGCGATGCTAAATTCTAACAGCTCGACAGATTGTTATGTTTGTCCTTAGCCTCTTGTTTAGATGCTCCTGCTAAGCTCAACTTACAGAGATCACACGCCTTTAATCGATAACGACAACGACAAACTATCATAAACCCAGTAAAAATAACCCAATCAGGTACGAATTTTTACGCAAGTTCCTGTGCAACTCGCGAGTCAAGACTGAAATTAGATTCATGTGATCGAAAAGTGCTAGAATTTGCAACAGGTACAGACTACCTGGTTCCAAATTGATAATGATGGTGCTCTTAAGTTGAGGTGTTCCTTCAATCGCGAGACTGATTCGAATACCCAGTGCTGATAACATTGCTCTTTTTTTAACGAAATCTTATTGCTAGAGGCAAGTCCAGTTTGGGGTAGAGAGAGCATCACCATCCATGGCCGATCTTAGTCTTTTGTCTTGGCACCTCCCTCGAGACTCTTGCCACTCCTCTCTGCCACTCTCTCACTGTTTGACCAAATACGACGAAACGAGACAAGAGACTTGGTTACATGTACCATTTCAGCATAGCCTGCTTTGCACAAAGCCCAGAAAGTCCGATGCGATAACAGTGTTGAAAATCCGGTGGGTTGTGTTGCGCAGCCACGAACTCGATGCCCTCGCGCTGCAACCATCCGGTTACAATTCCCGCAAAATGTGGCCTTGCCAGGTCTGGCCAGAACAAGACTCTCTGCCTTGTCGAATGGCTAATTCTTTCTCTAGGCACTCTTGGAGAAGGTGACACAGAATGTTGACGCACATTACGTCTCACGACTTGTGGAACACCCTTTATTTATTGGAAATGCCAAGTTATGGAAACGATTTAACTGCTTAAGGTTTCTTGATCTGAATCTCCTCAATGTGATGACTCGACCAATTCTGGATATACAAAGCCTATTTGAGGTTGAGTTTGCGGTGCTTGAGGATTATGCCTCTGTGGTTGTCTTGTAACGTTCACCTCCCGAGCAATAGTCGGGGCTCCTGTTTTGATTTCCGCCCCATCCTCCTGAGCAAATTTAAGTAAACCGCTGGGAGCGAAGTAACCTTCATGTGAGTTAGAGTTTTTGTTCACGTCTTCAATAAAGCACAGGAACATAGTGTCGATCACCATCTCATATACACACAACATTGAATGGGCGACGAAGTAGGCAACTATAGTGGCAAATATAACTGGCACAGCGAGATAGTGGACACTCGCGTCGTTCCTCATGATGTAAACACCAAATAGGGCAGAACCTCCAGTCACAATGCATTTGCCCAAAAATATTATGAAGTCTCCCATGGTATTGATCGTCACTATTCGAAGAGTATTTGATGTCAGTGTTTTGAATGCTACTTTTGCCGAGAAGCAGTAGTCTGTTCCCTCGATTGCTATTACAGTATAAGCGTTGTGGTTGATGTATCGCATGAAATTTTCAAGACAGTACCATAAACAATGGCACAGTTTAAGGGTGCAATTCACGCACGAGAATTTTTCCTTGTATTGCTTCAGATAGTATTCGAGATATGTCAATATCAGTCGGGGTATTTTGAAAAGTACAATCAGAAAACTTCCTAGAGCGATTGAGCCAAGGTGAAACTTGGCGACCCTACGGACAGATCGCCCAATCGGACAATGTAGGCTAGATCGGTCACGTGAAAAGTACCAACTTGCTACGGAGGAAGCAACGGTCATTTGTTGACATCCTAGTATAAACTCTGACGACCAGAATAGCATGAGTATAACGAACCACCACAAATACTTGACAAATTTAGGTTGCTCGTGCTTCACGGATTCTAAGTAATACTGGTCAGCTGTTGGAGAGAATGTGACGTTTCCGCCATTGTAAGCGATAACACTTCGGGCCGGTAGTGCGAGCTGAAATCTTGTAGAGGTCGAATTGAACTTAACATCGTTTTCCGCAGTTGATACAGCCAAAAATACTGCAGTCCAGTAGGCCAAAAATAGTAGGAGAACGCTACAAGTCCAGATAGGTTGAAGGAGAAGGGTTGGCATTGATCGCAAACAAGCTGCAGTTTCATCGAATAGGGCAACCATCAGCGCGACTCTACTCCTCATGAAATATGTTACTATTAATATAATAAGTGAGATGATTGTAAGCAGTATTGAGAAAACCAAAAATGTCTTTTCGTTGATGAGATCGTCGTCGAGTTGTTCCAGTGATGGGATTTGATTCAGCTTGTACTTGAGGTCATAGTAGACATACCAAGAAAATGCAGTCAAGGCAATCAGTGTAACTGAAGACACAACCATGATTACGCCAGATATCACCGATGCCAAATAATGTATGGTAAAGGTAACAAATAAAGAGACACCAATTCCGAATGCGACTGTCCAAGCAATCTTTCTCCAACTAGCATAAATATCGCTGACAATTTTCTGAGCCACATCCATGTTTTTGATGTAAGAGTAAACGTTGTTTATGAGACTATTGCCCAACTTGATTCTGTCCACTCCGACGCATCTATTCAAGAGGGGTCTTTGTTTTGTGACTGGCATCTTCGGACCGGGCCCGAAACCAAGACTCTCGTCTTTGGCTCGTCTTGTGAGTATGTCATATTTGGAAATCTTTCCGTAATATGCCTCAACGTTTCGGTCATTCACGTCATAGTCATAACGGAACAAGGATGAGCCAGATCTCTGATAAAATAGTGCCAGATCGCCATCACCCGTCAGATTCCGATCTGCACATTGGCTAACACATATTTTCATTGTAAATGATACATTGGCGGGGTTCATGTGGAACACAAACGGAGACTTCCGCATGTCCATTCCGGACCAACTTATACCATCGAGTTTCTTGTTCTTCTGGCCGCATATGTTGCCAAAGCTATCGTAACCGTGTATTAACCGACTAGGATTGCCTGCTATGAAAGACCAAACCGAGGCAATCGAGAGTATTATCCAACATATGGCAAAAATTACAAGCCAACATTTGTCCGTGCATCTTCGCGACTTATCAGGATTGGGTGAGTCCTGTGTGTCGCATGTGAAGCATCCCATTATTTGATGGCTCGTGGTTCGCTTGTGTCTGTACAGGGAAGAAGATAGGAGAGGAGGTTTGGTTCTGTGATTTGACTGAGTACGTAGTATTGGTGTTAGTTGTTAGTTGGCAGCTACTCCATGGAATTATAAGTTGACTGGTTGTGAATTGAACGCTTCCCTCCCTCTATGAATGACTGTCCAACTTTCAGGTGCTGGTCGAAGGTTCTATCGCCCTTTACTCGCGCAGAGTCGTGCAGGGCAATAGACTGCACAAATTAGACTGAAGTCTGGTCCTGGGACGCTGTGGTAGTTTTGGCGGCGGTTGAGGCAACAAGTGACGCACTGAGAGTTGTGGTGCAACTCGAAACCAGATACTCAATCGAAGCGCATTGATGGCTCAGAGAGCGGTTGTTCTAATTGTTGCTGCGCTTATACAATGGCGATAACTTGGTTAGCGGCTGGCTGGCTGCTCTGTCTAAGCTTGGATTTGTTGACACAAAATCTTGGTGGCGTTGAATTGTTGTTGGCATGGGCACTTCGAGGCTAGCGCTGAGGTTGCTTCAAATAAATTAAATGTAGCAAATTAAAGGGCATTCGCAAATGTTTATCTGCTGGTTGGAGGAACAGTTGTTGCTGCTTTTGGGTTGGATTGGGAGGAGGGAATATGGAACAGGAATAAGCTTTTACTTGATGGCGTTTGGAAGGGGTTTTGTAATCGCCCCCAATCTCCCATTCACCGACTGTAGGCGCATGCTGGGCGAGGCGAGATTAAGCAGGAGCTGCTGTGATGCGGCCGCCGCGGCCAATCGGAGGAGGGAGAATTGTGCGAGAACGGAACGATGAGAGAAGTCTCGGCTCGGACACAAACCATGGTAACTACAAGACAGGCGCCCCGCTTCCCTTTCCCCCATCTTGCATCTCCTCCAAAAACGCTCACAGAGCCGTCTGCGCCAAAGTTTCGGACAAACCGATGGGATTTCGTGCGCGAACGAATCCCGCGAGAAAGACTCAGCTGAACGCTCGTCCGCTGGCGTTGACTGACACACCTGCAATCCGCTTCCATCCACTATTTATTCACCCTAGTTTTGTCTCCCAATCTCAACTGGGCTAAACTGTAGTCCATTCCTCCAGGCTCCTCATACCACCATGACAATTGGTTACGATCTTACGCGCATGAAATGGGCCGAACGTCTCAGGTCCTCACGGCGCATGCTCTCGGGTCAGCGAATTGCAGAAAATAAGAGAAGCCTCACATCTCCACCAACCTGGTTCCGCGGACAACCAAAAATATCTCCACCTGTTGTTGACCTTCGTGCGTTGAATTGCAGCGCTGAGGTTGCGCAACATCAAAGCGAATCCGCTTGATCTTGACGATTGATAGAGGAACGACGTGCCGATGCAAGGTAAAATCAGTGGGCCGCAGCGGAGGGGCATTAAAACTCGCCATCGTTCGAACCGAGCTACATCTACAAGCGACTGCAAACCATTGAGGGCTACATATATATATATATTGTTATAAACATTTTCGCGCAATTCTCACTATCTATCCGCCCAAGTTTCGAATTTGACGCTTGCAGTTCACTTTGAGCCTCAGCGGGCCAAAGAGCGGATCTCAACTTTTATGCCTGCAAACAACAATGGACAGTGTAAGATAAGTGCTGTTTCAGTGGTACAACATCCTGTAGATGCAATTGCTGACCAACATTTGCAACTAACTTGGACGCACGAATGCTTGCATCTCGAACCCATGGAACCATCAAATTTCATGGAAGAGAAGCAGCGAAAGTGCGAGATGGGGTCGATAGTGGAGTGGAGCCAATCTGAAGTTAGAGGCACTAGTAGATTCACAAGCGAGTAGCCCCATTGCACTTCAGTCCCGGAAACTCGTCGCTAGTCTGGTTTCTCCATTCAACTGTGCCTCTTGAGCGTGAAATTCACCATGTTTTATTAAAGTTGGGAGGGGGTCATGTGGAGGGAAGTCATTCTGATGGACCATTGCCTGGTTTTGTTTGCTAGCACAGTGGGCTGCTTGTAGTCACGTCCGGGGGTAGGGATGCATTTCAGTTCTTGATGTGAAAAAGGCTACGCGAACTGAACTCACTATAGAAGGCAACAAAGGAGCCAGTTCTATTACGTAAACCCTGATAGCCTTCATGGTTTTAAGCAACTGCAGGCATGTCTTGTCAGACTTCAAATTATGCAATCGCGAAACAAACAAAACTCATCCGATGAAAACTGCTCATCTTTCATCATAAACTAGACTTAGGGGTTTCTTGCATCGGCCAATCGATTTAACCTCGGGCCTTGGTGTTCAAATTATGAAGATCTGTTCTCACCTTGGTGCAGCCGGATTTGCCGCTGCATCGCAAGCTTACCACCAACAGTTTTGCTAACATGATGAATTCAAAAGCTCGCTTATCTCATGCTGTGTCGAATTCAATTTCCTTCATCAGATGTGAGATCGCCCTTCGAAAATGGAATTAAACTCGTCTAGAATCGTATTCGCTAATGGTCAGCCAATTTACGAGATTTCAATGGATCCCGACAATCTGATCAAACGAACTCAAGCGAGACTACTGGCAGACTGGCGGTTCTCAACTTGGAGGGTAATTATCCAGCGCTATAAGACGTTACCCCCTCAGCAGTGTGCTCTCAGATAGCCTTTCCCTCGCCCGTTATGCACCGCCAAGTGCGAGATACTTCGGGATACCGTGACTAGAATGCCAGGATATCGTTTCAATGTTTAGTCCGCTCTCTTCCCGAAAACTGCTTGATAGGCCTCGAGAACTGTTAAACTTAAGATGATCTCAGACTAGTTTGCGCTGCACAGCACCTGTATATGGCGAATGCGCAACAGGTGCATTGAGCGAGTAGAAGCTGATATCTGGGTTCATCAGCTCATCTGGCTGTACAGCTGAGCCTCACGATATTGACAAATTCCATGTTGATGCCTTGCTAATGATCGCGAATTTTTTCTACCTGCTGAAATCATGTTAAACATGAATGCCTGATTTTGTCCGATTGATGCAAATCTTCCTTTTTGCTCGAGGAATTCGCATGGGTCCGCCACTCAACCACTGATAGTCCTTTACTCAAGCGATTAGTGGAATGGTCAGACTCAATACCACAAACAAAACACAATCACATCTCCGCGAGAAAATAACCGCCATCGACAGATGGGCGGCTTGGACCATCCAGGGGTGCGAATTGGACTCTCATCCGGCTACGAGTAAGTTTTGATGAGAAAGAGAGAGAGAGAG
>ENA-UOVY01000133-UOVY01000133.1-plant-metagenome-genome-assembly--contig:-NODE-133-length-45778-cov-619.285021_pt1 | contig 45778 bp, 29 predicted proteins | sample MGYA00249840_ERZ761561 | MGnify/ENA primary metagenome ERZ761561 (study PRJEB28882, sample SAMN05720143) | plant metagenome | isolation source: Guanajuato, Mexico | place: Mexico:Guanajuato, Mexico...
GCCGCATACGCTTACGCTGGCCGGCCGGCCGGCCAGCCAGCCAGCCAGCCAGCCAAGCCCGTGAAGAATGTTATCCGCCACTATTTTGGCCCCAAAGAATCCCATTGGCAGCGCGGCCGACAAGTCGCGCGCAAAACTGGGCCCCAAAACGTGAGCTTGATTGTGTTTGCGTCCAATTGCCAGCTTCCCGTCAATCGTGGGCGGCTGCCGTTGCGCAAACTCGGCGCTACCATGCGATTGTGCGCGCGCGCGCGCCGCAAGCCAGCCCGCTATAAGCCCAATGGTCGCGCGCCAGAGGCTTGCCGGCCGAGGAGCCCGCAAGAGTCCGGCCCTCATCTGGCTCGCGCTCGGCCGCTCGCAGCTCAGCCGGATAGGTTTGCGTTGGCAGATCGGATTTGATCAGCTAAGTTGGCTTGCAATTGACAACAATCGACCGGCGAAGGGATAGGCTCGCGGATGAGTGGCGTTCGAGTTGGGGGCCTTGATCGTGTTGATGCCAGCAACGTTGCGCAACCTCCAACCCTCGTAGTGTTTCGAGTTTAGGGCGAGAGGAAGTGAGTGCTAGAGTTTTGAGGTGAATAATCAGCCAGCGCGACTTTGGCGCCCAAACTCAGGAGCTCGCAACTAAGCAACTAAGAAGCCGGGCACTGAGGACGATCCAGTAGAGGCGAGAGAGAAAGAGAGAGAGAGTTGCTCGCATGTTGACCCGCAAGTTTAGCCCCAACTTTGCGACATCATGGGGCTGGCTGACGCACTGAAAACGGAACAAGAGAAGCAACACCGTCATCGGGGGCACCGCAACTAATTGCGCCGCAAGGATCACATCGCAGCCGAGCGAAAGGTTTGCGCTCGAAGCCAGATGAGGCGGCCAGAGAGGAGCAAGAGGAGGAGGACTGGCGTGCTGAGCGAGGCCGGCTTTCAAGTTTGGAGGCTCGAGTTTGGAGATGAGCGGCCGTCTCGTCTGCTTGCCCCTTCGGCCGCTTGAACTAAAACAAGCCGGCCGAGCAATGAGAGTCTGCGACCACCTTCGGCGCCTCCGAACGCCTCAACAAGTATCTCGCGCGAGTTTGCGCGTCAAGTTTGAAGATGGAAGAGGAGACGAGGCTTGCTGCCCGCCGAGCCCCCGAGCGAGCAGCTCCAGGCGAGCGGCTAAAACTGGGAGGACTCTAGTTTGGTGCTCCTGGCCTCTCTTGATACTGACCCTGTGCCTTAGTTTCTCGCTCGAGCTTGCTGGCGAGCGGGCGACTCCGACGGCCGCGAGCCCTGGACGCCACCTGCGGCCCGTCCGCCACCGGCTCGCCCGCCACCACCACGAGCAGCAGGCTGGCGCCGAGTGGCTTGAGTCCAGCTTGGGCCAGCTCAGGGCCGATGGCGCCGGGGTTGCGGGGAAAACTGCGCGCGGGGGCGCCAAGTTGCCCGTGTTGCAGGCCGACTACGAGACCGACTCTGGCTCGCAGCTCGACGAGGAGGAGGAGGAGGAGCAGACGAGCGGCGAGGAGGCCAGCCAGCCGAAGTACATTGAGCTTGGCAAGAAGTTGGCCAGCGAAGTGGCCTCTCAAAACAATGAAGCAAGCAAGGAGCAACACGCAAGTGCACGAGAAGAAACAAGCGCCACACCAAAGTTGGCCAACGAAACTGGCAAGAGTATCGGCTTGGACCAAGCAAGTTGGCTAGAAATGAGAGAGAATGGAAGCGACACTATCATGGAAACTGTGTTTAGCCACATCGACAGGCAATGGAAGTTTGCTGAGGTCGTTTTGATCATAGTGTTTTCAACAATCTTGAACCTAGTAACCATCATTGGCAATATCATGGTTCTCATCTCGTTCAAAATGGACCGATCGTAAGTGTGCTCGCTCGCTCGCTGGCCCAGTGAGCCGGCCGGCCGGCTGGCTGGCTGAACTCTTGCGTCAGAGTTGGGGGCCAGCGTGACTCGCGCGTCGGCCGCCACTCTTGGGTGTGTAAAATTCAGCACTCTCGACAAAGGGAAAGTTTGGATTGGCGAGGGAAGGGAGAGCACAACGGGTCTGGTTGCATCCAAACTGAGTGACGGGTTTACAAAGGCGCACGCTCTCACGTCTGGAAGCGGAACAGCGAGCGAGCGAGACTAGCATGTATCTCGCTCGCTTGCCAAGCCAGGCCGCTCAGTTTGGGCCACTTAGCCTCCGCCGAGCCCCACTGGTCCAGGTAGATCTGGCGGCTTTGCGGCTCGAGCGAGGCGCCGCTCGGCCAGGCGCCGTCTGTTTTTCCCCAGAGAGACAGAGGAGGCCACTTTTGAGCCAAATCTCTCGGCGCGCTTCCGCCAAAACCGCCACCGCAATCATTCAGCGCCGGCCCCAGCTCAACCCGTCCCGCCCAGTCCGGGCTAAACCAAACTCCGCTGCTTCCTCTTGCGAGCGGCCAACACTCTCCGGCCGCTTTATTGGGCCCCACCTTTTGGCCCTGAGGCCGCCGCCGCCGCCGCCGCCAGAGTGGATGGGAGGTTTTCGCTTTGCGCGCGCGAACAGCCCCACGCGCGCCCGTTTCCGGACAAATCTGGGCCCCTTTGTTTGGGGCCGGCGAGTTGTATTTGTCTTCCGCCGGCCGCAAACCTTTTCCATTTCCACTCAAACTTAATGCTGCTCCTGCTGCTTGGGCGGCGGCCAAGGGCTGCGGCACTCGAACATGCAAACATATTTATATATCAAATTCCAATCGACCGAACACGAGTAAATTCGGGGGCAAAAAGAAAATTCACCGGATGATTGGGTTCAGAGTCGGAACTGTCTGGCCGGCGCAGTTGCATTGGAGCTCAGGGCTAAGCAGCCGGGCAGCCGGGGCAGCTGCCAACTCTACTGCACTCCCGCTTGCCTCTGCCAGCTCGAGCCAGAGGGCCGTTTGAGTTGCGGCCGGCAAGGCAAACACGTCGGCTCGCTTGGGGCCGCCCACTCGCAGCCGGCGAGATGGATTGCGAAATAAATTGACTCGGCCGGGATGGCGCAGAGCTCGGCGCGGCAGCGCCGGCCTAAAGTTTTAGGCCGCACTGGCAGAAGATGGCCCAAAAGTGTCGAGAGGTTTGCCGCTGCCTCCTGGAGCGGCCAGCGCGGCTTGTTGAAGCCGGCTTTGGGGCGAGTTTGCCGGCCAAGCCGGTGGGCCGTCAAACTGGCTGCACTTGTGCGGGCGTCGAAAGTGTTTTGTTGCGCAACAGCGACAACAAGCGCATTCATATTTGCTCCTCATGTTTCGGCCCGAAGAGAAATTGGAGGCGCTCGGGCCGCTTGGCGCCGGCCCGCTTCCGCCCAGACCTTTTTAGAAAATAAAACTCCCTCGGCCGCCGTCCGCCTCCTCCGCAGTGGCCGCCGCCGCCGCCGCCGCCGGCCAGGAGCGGCGGGCCAGCTTAGTCAGCTTTGACGGGCGCACTTCCGCCTTTGGGCCCCAACCAAGCGACTCGCGCGCCGCCGCCGCCGCCGGGCCCTCCTCATATGGGCGCAGGCAGCCATGTGATGCAATTTATCTAATGTTTGTCACACAAGCAGGCGGCACACGCACTCACTTTCGTCGGCGCCGCCGCCGCCGCCGCCGCCACTTCCGGCGCCAAGTCTCGCCCACTTCGGCTCATTTCGGCGAGCGAGCTTTGGAGCTGCGCGCTAAACAAACAGAGCGCTGAGAGGAGGAGGAGGAGGAGGAGGAGGAGAGCCAACAAAACTCTAGCCCCTCGCACTCGAGTTTGGCCCGCGCACAAAGTATCCAGTTTTGCACGCCCTGATCCATCATTGGCCCGTAAAACTAGATTTCCGGCTCAGAGGGCCCAAAACTCGGCCCCCCAGATCGCTGTTCAGGCCCAAAGGAGCAGTTTGCGAGGAGGGGCGGGGCGCTGATTGAGGGGCGACCAGCTCGGCTGAAACGCAGACTCTCGGCCGAGCCGACCGCTCACCTGGCCAAGCGGCTAGATGAGCGAGCAAACAAAGGCTCGCATCTGCTTGTAAGGAAATGTTTAGCCCACAATCGATGCGCCAAATTCTGGAGACTCGAGCCTTTGCTCGCGCTTGGCCACCACTGATTTGCCTGTGTCCTTGCGGCGGCGGCAGCGGCAGCGGCAGCAGAGGCCACCAAGGGCGCAAGATTGGCCTCAGGCGCTCGCCTCCTCCGGGCCGGCGCGCCCAATGCGCGTCAATTCGAGTCTGCGGCTTTGATTCGGCCTTGCGCCAGTATGTCTGCCGGCCCAGGCTGCCGCCGCCCGACTGGCTCCCCCCTTGGCCGGCCCACAGGGGCTCGGCCAAGGACACAAACGCTGCCTCGAGCTGCGCCCCTGTCGCGCGGATCCAACTTTCGGGTTAAAGGGCAAGCAAGTGTTGGCCGGCCCGCCTTGCTCCTCTTGGCGCGGCTTCCGCGAGCCGCGCAAAGCTAATCCAACCGGCCGGAGCTCGACTGGCCCAGTTTAAACGAGCCCAAAGCTTAATGGGCGAAGAATTTGCCGCCACCCAACTCGCTCACTCGCATCGCTTCCGGCGAGCGGCGAGCGGCGAGCGGCTAGCCAGGCTTGCGCTCGGGCCGCCGATCATGTGCGCAATTAGTACCTTCAATCCGCAGGCCGGACGCCCAAAGTGGCGCCACACGTCCTCGTTGCGGACGTGAGCTCTTCGCGGCCCTTTGCGTTCGGCGAGCGAGGCCGGTCGAGCGCCCCATCCCGCGCTTCTGGGCCCCCATTCGCCCCCTCCAAGCCGGAAAGGGGCGGCCAGAAGGTGGCCGCTCGAGCTTGTGTGGCGGCCGGCGCCTCTCACCTGCAACTCGTCCACTTTAACCGATGGAGCCAGTTCGCAGTCCTCCGTGCTGTCGGAGTTGCGGGCGTCGGCCCAAGCCGGTTGATTTGACTCTTGCACCTTGCGTCGCCTCCTGACTGAGGTCACAAAGCTGAAACCGACTCGTTCGTTTCATGAGCTTGAATTGTCAACTCTGATATGGTTCCATACGAGACGAGCTCAGTTTGATCAGAATGCAATGCGGAGGAGCAAGCATTGCCTGCTCCCTTATCTCGCGCCAAAGTCTCACACTGCGAAACCAGCTTGAGTGGAACAAAATCAGTCTCATTTGTCCGAGAGTTTGTTCCGGCTTTCCTCCTCAACGAGAGCCAAACCAAACTTGGATAAAGATGGCTCCTCCATTGGAAATCCAATTCTTCCCTCCCTCTTTGGCCAACTTTTCCGATTAAATCTGGCCTCTCAAATGTCCTGGGATTTGTAATCATCGGCCGGCCGCCTTCCTGCGCCAACAAAACCGTTGGCCAACACTCTCATCTAATCCTGGCCATTCAACGCGCCAACTTGCGCCTCACTGGCCTCCATTCGACCGCACTCGGTGGTCAGAGTCGAGCAGGGGCCTATGGCCGCTACATTTCGACGACAACCGGCCGAAAGCCAGCGAGAGGAGCCAATCGTTGGACTCGCTCTCGTCATAACACAATTCACCTTTTCCACTTGCCTCGGCCGGTGCAATTTAATTGAGCCCCATTTTTGGCCCCTGTGACTCAATTTACGGCCTCCAGTTGGAAATTAAGGTGGCCAGCCAGCTTACCTGTCATTCGATCTGGCCTTGGCAAGCGAGCGGGCAGTGCAGCTAGCCGGCCGGTTGAGCCCCTTGCGGCCGCTTATTTGGCCGCAAGCCCCATGTCTCTGCTGGGACGCCTCCAAGTCTCGCGCCCAAAAAACAAACCCTAACTCTCTCTCTCTCTCTCTCTCTCTCATCCCAATTCTCCCCACTCGCCCCCATGCAAAAACCCAAACTGCACACCCCCGTGCGGCGGACGGACCATTTAAACCCAAATTGCGCAAACAAAAGGCTCCAAACCGTGTCGAATTACTTCCTTCTAAGCCTTGCGCTGGCCGACCTGCTCATTGGGCTAATCTCGATGCCGCTTTACACTTTATATTTGCTCCTCAATTACTGGCCGCTGGGTAAGTAAATTCAGGGCGAAGGAGGGAGAATCTCGTTGGGCCAGCTCGAAGCAGCGAGTGGGTTTCAAGAAGTGGGCCCTCTCGCTTGTGCGGCCGCTTGCAACGGACAGCCACTTGCTTGCGCGCCCAGCGGGAGCTCGCAGCCGTGCAGACAGCCGCCACAAGCAGATGTGGCCGGCAAGCGCACACACACAAACTCTAGCTCCATTCGCTGCTCGGCGCTATGTGCGCCTGGCGCCCATCCATTGGGACAAGCAATGATTTGTTTGTTTCGATAATTGAACGCCGGCAGCGGACAAATCAGTTCCTTGCGGCCAAAAAGTGGCGCCCTCGTCGAGAGTCATGGCCTCAGTGGAAGTGCTTGCGAATGGGAATGGGCAAACGTCCTGAATATAATAGTGGCTCAGTTGGCCGACCCCAAGGTCGCCTTGCGGCCGGCGGTTCATTTGGAGGCGGCCGGGCTGGCGGGCGCCTCCTAATGGTGCATTTAAAACAACATAAAGCAAGCGTCCGCTCGGATAAGCTCGCTTTGTTGGCTGGCTGGCCGCGGATTCGGATTCGGCTGTCCGAGCTCGATTGTTGGACAGAGAGGAGATAAGCAAGCGCACTTCAAGCGCCGCTTGTTAGGCTGGCGCCAACGTGCTACCTTTGCTGTCTTTACTAAAACCCAGCGCTCGCACTGGGCGCCGGCTAAGCATGTTTGAGTTGTTATTTCAATCCATCATAGAACACGCTTACCGTTTTATCTCCTCGCGCCGGCCCAAAGTTGGCCACTCGCCACTCGAACCAGCCCTCCGCATCCGAAGCCCGATGGAGCTGTCACTGTGGGCGAGCCTTTGGGCGGGCAAAGTTTATGCTTAAAATTATGCTCAACAGTCAGGTGTTCCCCTATCAGTTGGCTTGCTGAACTAGGAGCAAAGGAAAAGGTAACCCAGTTAGCTGCGACAGGCGAGCATTTAGAAGCCATCCATTTGGATAGAAAACGACAAGCTTTCTCATGAATTCCATACATCTGCTAGCGAAAACACAACTCCAGTTTCAAGCAGCAGCCAGTTTACCTGCGCCAATCTAAGTCTGCTTCCAAGCGCCCAATTCGCTCGGCCAATTTCGGCTCTGGCTTTGAGACTCTCTTTCTCTCTGCAAACACGTCGCCTGGACAGGTGGCTGGCGCTAAGGGTGGAGTTAGAAGCTAAAGATGTTACAGTTCACTGAGCCTTCGATTGGCTGGCGAGCGAGCGGAGCCGCCGAATGCGTCATGCGCAATGGGCTTCCCCCCCCCCACTTCGTTCCAGTTTCCGTTTTCCTTGAAAATCAACCTGACAGGTTGGCCGGCGAACACTTGCGGCTCTAGCTTGGGCTCCATGTTGTTCCCATTTGGCGCCTCTCCACTGAGAGCAGATTTTAGCCATAAGCTGGGCGGAAGGAAGGAAGCCGGCGTTTGTTTGTCCTCGCTAGCTTTTTGCGCCAAACAAACAGAGCCATCAACGAGAGTTTGGCGGACATTCATTAAGCCGTTCTAAGTAATTGAACTCGAATACAAGCAGTCGCCCTCAGCAAGCAGATCAATTGGGCCCCCTGAACTCTCTGCTTGCCGCTGGCCTGTGTTTGTTGTTTCCCCCATCTGAGCAAGCAACTAGAGGCGCCAGCAGAACCCCAATCGTTTTCCTGCCTCCCTCCCCTTTCGCCCAACGCCTTAATTCAAGCCGGCTCGCAACTCCACTTGCTAAGCTAAAACGACAACATCAATGGCATCAAAGGGCGAGATAGTCATCTGGTTGCCAGCTCGCCGAAGCCCATTCAAGCTGCCGCCTCTAGCCGAGCGAAAGCTCGCCCAGCTTTTGCGCACGAGATTTGGAGCCTGCAGCTCGCCGGCCAGCAAGGTGGGCTCGGCGGCGGCGGCGGCGGCGGCGAGCAAGTGGGCGCTTATTATCACTTTGCCACTCGGCAGTCGGAGTTCACGGAGCGAAACAATTCGGCACAATTTTCACCTGCGCATCTCCAACTCCTCGGCCATTCGCGCTCTCACCCAAAGTCTTGCGCCCGAGAGGCTAGCGCAGAGGCGCCAACCTTTTTGCGCCCGCTTAATCAGATTTTCGCCATCTCAGCCCAATGGGCGCGCGCTGTCGCTTGAGAAAACAGGCTCGCTTCATTAATATACCAGCCCTCGCTCGCCCATGATGCTTAGATTGAAAACCATTTGCGTTGCTCCAGTTAAAGCGGCCAGAATTCGACTTGTGCGGCCGGCGGAGCTTGCAAAGGGAGGCTGGCGGCCGACTTGGAGGCAGCCGCAACCAAGGCCGACCGGCGAGCAACAGCGCCAGACGGGCCCGAAAGGAAGCAAGGGCAAGCTTTGGAGGGCGCAAACAGCGGTGGCGATCGACTTGCTGCCGGGCCCTCAGACGGGACAGCCCGTCGACACTTGCGGCTAGACACCAAAACTGGGCCGAGGGGCCCGAATCAATCGGCGCCGACAGGGGGATCTGTTTGCAGCGCCGCCAACATCATGTCACTCTAATGATGGACTTCCTCTCGCCTGTCTCCTCTCCTCGCTTCTCGGAAACAACAAGATGTTGCTCCCTCTTGAGCGGCAACAACATTTCGCGCGAAACAAACAAGTGTGGGTGGGCTCTTTGCAAGACCATTGTCTTGCTCGCCGTCCGCCGAGTTGCTAACTAGACCGAGCGCTCGTCCATTTGGCCACCGGAGAGTCGGCGGTCGGAAGCGAAAGAACAACGGAAGGCGCGCGCTCCATTTCCGGCCCCAGAGCGACCAACCGGCCGGCCAGCGGCACAAGGCGCATTTGTCGGCCAGCGGAACAATGTAGATTTTGTAGCGCTTCCAAAGCGAGATTGGCCGCCTAGATTGGAAACTAGTTGGGAGCCGAGCTCCTCAGTGGGCCAAGCTGGCTCTAATGCACCAGAATTGCCCGCCTGCTTCAACGGCCGCCGCCGCCGCCGCCAGTGTCTTATTACCCCAATCTGAGTGGACCAACAATGGGCCCATTGTGTTGCGTCTAAAAGCGGGCCCGGCCTGCCCGTCATCACCTCAATATCCTCGCGTGGCGGCCTTGCGAGCGGCCCCAATGAATACGCCAACGTTGGCCGTAAATCTGACACCTACTCGCCGCTGGCCACCGGCGAGCGGAGCCCAAGAGGCTCGCTCCAACTGCTGCTCCACTAGCCTCGGCCGGCCAATTTGAATGCGCCAACTCCAACCAAAGCAAAGGAGACTCTCCGCTCGCCTCAAAGTGGCCAAAAATCTATCCATCCAACTATATGGCTCTCGAATGGAGGCCAGATTTACGGGTGAAGATCAATTGTGGCGCCAAGTTTTGCCACAACCTCCCTTGGAGGGGGCAAAAGTGGCCGGCTAGAGTGGAGCCTTGAGGAGGTGGCGGACGAGTCTAGTTTTGCGAGCGGATGCTCGAGTCACCTGGAGCCAAGAGTGTGTGTTGCGGCCACTTGCGGCTGAGAGTCTGGCCACACGAGCCAGTGGTCATTGGACAGAGATTTGGCAGTGCTGTCCCCTTGTGGGGCTGGCCGCTTTTCGGCCAAAGAGTATCGATAAAATCTAAGATTAGGCCAAATCGTGGGCCTGCCAATCATGGTTGGCGGAGTGCGACGTCGGGGTTTTGGTTGGTTGGGAGAGAGAGAGAGAGCGAGAGGCGCTAGTTGGCCGACTGGCTGCCACAGAGCGAGATTTGCGCTAGGCCCATTTATCATCCCCACCCTTCGTGCGAATAAACCGAGTGGCGAGCGAGCCGCGTCCAGTTTGCGCCAGGTGCTGGCCCATCAACGGTTTGCGCGAAGGCACTAAGTCTGAGTGTCGTTTTGCTTAATGTTTGGCGCTCGCTTGCCGAGCAACGATCCTGCTAACCTGCCTCTCCAGCGCCCACCAAAGCCGCTGAGCCTCTCTCTCTCTCTCTCGGCCGCCGGCTCGTCGCGCTAAAATCTGGCCGGCTAGCTGAGGGGCGACTTGATTGAAAATGGGCCGAGAGCGCCTCCAAGTTGGGCCGCCGATCGTCTTGATGGATGGAGGAGGCGCCTGCGAGATTGGTATCCAGCTCTGCCTCCCTTATCATGTTACGAACTCCAATCAAGATTGCAATCGCGTTAGCCAAAGTCGAGAATCCTTTCACCCAAGCTGCTCCATTCGGGCCAACGGAAACCCAAAGCAAAAGTTGGCGGCCGATTTGCAGCCGAGGCAAGCGGGCGGCGAGGCAGCCAGCCAGCCGGTCGGCCGGCAAGTGGCTGTCAATTGACAACCGATACACTGTGTACACTAGCTGAGCCAGTCGGTCGCCTCGGCCGCGCCACTGTTTACTCCTCATTGTGCCACTCTACTGGCGCATATCTCTCGGTTAGCAAAGCCGAGATTGCAATGCCAATCGCGCCCACTCTCGCCCTCAGCCAATTTAGCCTCCGAGCTTAGCCGCTGCTTGCCTTGCAATTCCGCTTCCACCTCCACTTCCACTTCCACTTCCACTTCCAATGGCGCCGGCCAATCTCGAGCCCTACAGCTGCCTCCAATCCAATCTCTCAACGATTCAATCGGACCAGCTTTCCTCCAATCTGATTGGAGGGGGCGGCCCTTCCTCCTTCTGGTCGCTCGCCCACAAACAAGTGCCAAGTTATCAAAACTTATGCCAACTTTGCGCCCAAAGGGCGAGCCGAACGCGAGTTTGGGAGGTGCAATACGGGAGTTAGCACCGTAAACTTGGGCGACAAATCGCGTTGATTGTTGTTCCATGCGAGAGACTCGAGGCCAAACTTTGGGCCCAACCGACTCATGGGAGTTGGCTCAAGTCTAGTGGCCTCGTGGTTTTCAGCCAGAGGATGCGACCTCTTCGAAATCCGTCGTCCACTTCGCCGCTTTGAGGCCAGAAACACGCCCATCTCTCTCCCTAAACTTGCCACCTCGCGCCAAAGACCAAGCTCGTCAGCTGGGCACCAGAACCGACGCCAGGAACAATCCATCTCTCGCTCAGATCCTGGCGGACGCGCGCAATCTACATAATTCCATTTCAATTATTCAGATTAGGTTACTAGCCAAAGAGACGGCGCAAAGATATTGAGATGTCGATTGGTGGCCAAAAGGAAGCCGAGCGAGTCAGCAGCCCGATTAATCATTGGCCTGTTGGCTCCAAGGAGCCGCTCGCGCTACAATTAGTGGCTGCCCCTGAATCATGCTTATAGTGGTGCCAGTCCAAGAGAATTTCGCCGCCTCGAAGGCTACGTGAGCATCTCAGCCAAGAGTTGGCCGCTTGCAATGGTCCACGGATTGCCGGCGGCCAAAAACCCGCTTGACCCCCGAAGTCTGCAAGACCAAACAGCTAACGCCAAACAAACCACTCGATCCTAGCGAGCTGGCCACTGGATGGTATTGCGCCTCAGACAGATGCAGTGGAGCTCGCAAATGGCCGCCTCCTTGCCCTTTGGCCCAATGGAGTCCAATGAGCGTGGAAGCAATCTAGCTGTCAATGGCTGCCAACTTTGGCCCTTGCGGTTGGCTCGAGTTCAAGAGCTCTAGCTTGATTTGTCTGCGTGTAACTGGAGCGCAAACTGCGTTTCAGTCTAGCGTTGGTGGCCAGTTGGAGTGACGATGGGCTGGCTCATAGAGTTTCCGTCTGTCTCCCTTGGGCATCCGATTCGGGTGACAGATGAGGAGGCGGACTCCATTGAGTTGCGCCCCGAATCTGTTTGGACTCTTGAGGTGAGCAAATGACAGAGTGTGTGGGCGCCCTCAAAAGGAACCACAAGATTCAAGGGTCAGTTCATCTGAGGCCTTCATTGTGATGCACACCATCTAATTGTCGTGTCCGTCAAGCGCCAACTTGCAGCCGAAGGGGCCAAGCAACCTGAATCAACCCTCTGCAAGCCGATTGCGCCAGCTCAGCTGCTGCACGCGCATTGCTTTGACTACAAATTTGGCCCAATTGAATCATCTCTTTCGAGTGGGGCTAGTTTGTTTTGGCAGATTTTACAGGGTATTCGAGTTGTTCGAGATAAGGTGCTACATATGAATTGGTTTCCACTCGCTTGAGCTCGGGCCAGCCCAGTTTGGTTTGTTGTTGTTTTGGTAGAACCTGGCCACTTTAGGGCGGCAAGCTGACGGCTCGATACGTGCCAACAATAGGGAGCGACTCATTATAAGTCTGACGCGAGATACATCCACCGAGTTATTGAGTTCTTCTGGCTCATGCAAAGAACAAGCGTGACCGGATTTAGTTGCTGGCAAAGGCCCACTCAATCCGCTCACTTGGCGGCCACTTTTCCAAGTTCAGAGCCAGAGAGGAGAGCCAAAGTTGGCCTTAGTCTGCCAGCAGCTGGCCCAATTTATTTAGGTAGTCCAACAAACAACCTTCCCAATTGGGGACGCAAAACCAATGGGTCTTGTATCCCCCGAGATGTCTTATTCGCCGCTAAGTTGGACGCTCACCAGCTTGACCCAACTCCAACAGAGGCTCTCCACTTCAAGAGGGGGCTTGCCGGAATTTCGCGCAAAGTGGGTGGTGGAAATTAATCTCAATCCTTTGGCGTCCAGCAAGGCATTTAGCAATCGGGGCTCCCAAGTTGCCGCGGCTAGGCTGTTCCCTTGGCGGCCAATGGGTTGGCCGACTGGTGTTGGTTGGTCAGGCGGGAGCAATGGGCGACATGGGAGGGCGAACAATGAAATTTGTCTCGGCTCAAAATCCCGCCTCCGCCTGGTGCCGCCCACTCATTGGGGGCTACGCAAGCGCCAACTTGCTCATCAGCAATTTTAATTAGATTCAGACCAACTTCCAAGCTAAGGCGACCTCGTGAGCTCTAAAGCCGCTGGCCAGAGGATAATTTATGCCGATTGTCCCCCCTTTGTCGATGGCACTTTTCGGGCGCCGAAGGGGGGCGGCGCGGCCAGTTTCTCGGCTCAAGTAAACTTGCGGAAGCTTTTGGTGGCGAGTAAGCCAAAGCGAAAGTTTTAGCTAAACCAAGACCAAAATCTGAATGCTAACAAGATTAAGACAAGCGCTAACCTAGCAAACTATATCTCAACCGATCGCACCACAAAACAGGGCCGCTCATGTGCGATATTTGGCTTGCGATAGATTACCTGAACTCAAACGCCGCAGTTCTAAACATGCTGATCATATCATTCGACAGATACTTCTCTGTCACTAGACCACTGACATATCGTGCAAAGCGCACAACTAAACACGCCTGTCTAATGATCTCTTGCGCTTGGATCCTCTCACTCACCATTTGGACTCCAGCCATGTGAGTAGACCTGACAACCATAACATCAACAACCAAGCCAACCAACCAAAAACTTAACCCTAACAATACTTACGAATTCAAACAATCAGATTCACCTATCCATATTACAAGGGAAGGACAGTTCAAGGCACAGATAAGTGCGAGATTGAATTTGTAAAGGCAAACACCTATTTAACCTTTGTCACCGCAATTTTAGCCTTTTATATTCCAGTTGCAATCATGATCTACCTCTATTGGCGAATCTGGCTTGAGACTAAGAAACGATACCGGGATTTGACCACCCTGTTTCTCGTTTCCGGAGTTGGCGCTGCGGCGCCAGCGCGCGCAACTCGTCCATTGCATAGTGCTGCTAATAATCTCAATTCCAGAACCAATTTAGCAAAAAAGTCGCCTCCAATATCGAAGCAACAAGGCCAACAACTTGCACTTCCAAGAGCCAGCAATCTGACGGCCGATCCGCTGCCTGTCGCGCTCACCTATCCGCCACAAGCTGTCAAACATTTAGGCCTTGAGAATGGGCCACAAACGAGCCAGGGAGAGAGTGTGAGGTCCAACCAGCCAGCGGTCGCGCCATCTCTCGGCCACCGATCAACCAAAAGAACGGGCCCGTCCTTGGCCAATAGGGCTAACCAAGAGCCGTCCAACAGTGAACTGTCTAACATTGTAGCTAAGGATTCGAATCAACTTAAAAGCCCAGCGAGGTGCCCGGCGAGAGAGAATCCGTGCCAAGAAAACAATTATCAAGCGGAGGAAACAGATAGGTGTAAGAATGCCATGCTCAGCGGCCAAAGTGTTTTAATGGAAGGACAGGTTAGCAAGTGTAACGCGCCCAATTTAAAACAAGGCTCTACAGTCAAAGGTTTGAGTTGTGAGCCAAGTTTAAAGTGCAAGTGTCCATGTTGTCCGAGAAGCGTCAAGCCAGGAAAGGTCAAAAATCTATTAGAGATCAGTATGGCTGGTAATTCTCTCTCGTCCCAATCTCAGGGGAACCAAAAAGGCTGCACTTATAGGCGTGCAGGAGAGCGCTCCAAGCTAGCCAACCGGCCTGATGGGTGCCAATATTGCCGCTCTACTGGCAATCTCTGTGGACATCCCATTGAATGGCAGTGCAAACTTAGCCACTGTGATTGTAAATTGCAAAAAGAAACCACCTGCAAGAAACCGACCGAGACTCGTGACCTTGATCCGAGCCGAAATGGACACCAAGTCTCCTGTGATAAGGAGTCTAGCAATCATCGTTGTCATCACAAGGTTTCGAACTCCAGTAAGCTACATTGCTGCTCGCAGAGCGGCAAACTTCCCAAGCATCGCCACTACCATCATCATCACCACCACAACAACCATCACCAGCATCATCGTCATCATCGAGAGAGCAGGCAGGCAGACAACCGCACCAGTGATAGGTTGTTGTGTTGCGATGGGAAGGAACGAGCAAACGGTCTTATGGACAAACAGAGCAGCAAGTTATCGTTGATTTCTTCGAGTTATCAGTTGCTAAGCGCAAATGCAAAGCCGATCAGCTGCAACTCAATCAAGCACAAAGTCCATCCAACAGGAACAATAAGCGGCTTGCCTGCCGAAGTGAGATCTAGCCATTTGCCACTGGAAGTGTCGAGCGAACCTGAATCTCACTCGGGCGATAGGCGCACCACTCTTTCGAATACACCCTTGTCCTGCAATCTAGCTGGCCAGCATGATCTGTCACAGGACATCACCGACTTGGATGCGCACGGGCAACAGGCGGACACAGCCATCAAGACTGTTGATACTGCAACCTCGCCGATACAGTTTGAGTCTCCCTCACCTAGAATTTTCGACTCTGAAGAGCTTGAGGATCGTGATTTTGAAACAAGGATCGTGAGCTCGGGCGATAGATTCAGGTTTGAATCTGATGATCTTTGCTTAAGTTCAGTCTTGAGACTGAAAGCTACGACCGAGAGGAGACTGGTTGGTGGAGGAGCGTGCAAGAAACAGAAGACAACAAACTGCAAACGCTGTCACAGGGCCAAATCGTCCAATACCAACTCATCTTGTGCTCGAGCCTTGATGATCCATGATGTCGATTGTCATATTTGCCATTCAGTCAGTGAGTCGCATCATATGAGAGCGGCTGGATGTAGGGATTGCGAACGCGCCTTGAATGTTTTGAATGTAAGTAGCCGGCTGGATGGATGCCCTCATTCTGATTCGTTGGCAAAAGGCTCAGCAGCAAATAGACCAGCTGATAACACCATAAGCGAGCAAGGTGAATCGGGTTGCAACGGCGGGCAATCCATTAGCTACCAGGATGGGAAACAACCCATTCTTGGCTCATTCCAGCAAGAATTTCTCGAAGATGGGGCCTGCGGGGAGCAAGCCTTCGATCGCTCATCCAATGTGATAACTGACGACTTGTTGAGAGACTCTGGCGACTTTAAGGATGGAAATAATGGCAAGCAGAAGAAGGCCAAAAAATTCAGCCAAAAATTGACTTTCAGAGATGTGCTCGTTGAGCCTTCGAACAAATCCAGCGATCTTGGTCGCAAAGAGCTTAGCAAGATTGCAGATGATGGACTCGATTCAAGATCGAATGATTCCATGGCGGACGGTTGCGCTGACCATGCTCTAGCGTTCAAGTCGGGCGACCAAGTCGAGTCAGATCGACAGGTAAGCGGGAGACCTGTTGGAGACCATTTGAACTGGATCAAACGTTTGTTTCGCCCCTCTCCGAGGACGCTGCCGAGAGTTAAGCTCGACTTGGCTGCCCAGGAGAAGAGAAGCCTATCCAGGCTTTGCTTCGGTGGCACAAAGAGGTGTAATCATGGACGGGGCAAACGGATTTCAAGCAACGATTCCTCATTACAAAAGAACTCCTCGTCCGAGGATAGTGAACTTGGTGCCAACCAAAATGGCCAAGCCTCATCAAAATCAGCCCATTCGTCGCACCATCCAATCCAACCGAAGAGCGAGAGAAAGGCCGCAAAAACCTTATCCACCCTGCTGCTTGTGTTCATCGTTACCTGGCTACCTTACAACATCCTTGTGTTAATCAAAACTCTCTCCGGTGGCGAAGATCAAATCCCGGAAAAGATTTGGGGCTTTTCCTACTATCTTTGCTACATCAATTCAACAATCAATCCACTATGCTACGCCCTTTGCAATGCCCAATTTCGGCGAACTTACATGCGAATTTTGAAATGCAAACTCTCGAACGAGCACAACTCAACACGTCGTCTAGTTCCTCTCCAATCATCAACAACATGGAACAAAGACCTCAGATTGACATCCGATTTGACAAACTCTAATACTCCGGCTGGACAAGCCCTAACCAATAGTCATCTGCACAACCATAACAATAGTGGACATCATTCGCGCTCATGTCGCCAACGACAGAATTGATGCAAACAGATGGATCGTCACTACAGTCAAAAGATCGGAGACGAGCGGTTGACGGAAGTCTCTGGTGATGAAAATGCATACTTCAGCTACGTTGTGGCTATCTATCAAATACTTTGTTTGTTGTTAGATACATAAAAGCAAAACGCCTTCCAGAACGAATAGATCTTTTACTCATTCAATCATTGGTCTTGTCTGCCCAAATTGGGCTTCTCGATTGTTGAGAGTTGGGACTCCTGCCAAAACCTGGCGCGGCCTCGACAACTATCTGAGAGCCTTACGGGGGTTCGTTCACAACAGGTGAGACAAGCGAAACTATGCTGCAGCCTAAGGGTAGTGCAATTCATTGTCTCCACTCCTGAAACTTTGTAATTATCTGTTCTCGGCCTCTCGAACTGGGGTTCTATTTGAAAATTTTTTACCGAAATTCAAATGTTGGCGCCTGTGCGCGGCCGTGCGATGCGATAAACGCCAGCCTAAGGTCCAGTGGTGACGCTCAGCTAGGGGGAATCACTTCCTTTCAGACTTGCACAGCCACGAGATTCTATGCGCCAGTCGAACATGTGCTAGCGGAGGCCCCAGCAAGAGATTACCCTTCGGAATAATTGGCGAGTTTCGACTTACACCGACAAATTAAATTATATAATCCCACTTGGACCTCGAATAACCTTGGGGGTTTCAACCTTAAAGCTAGCGCTGCTACTCAGGGCACGTATGAGTGATAATAGTTGTTAGTCTAAGGACCGGAGGACTACATTTAATTCAATACAATGGTAAGGACAATCGAACCGACTTCGAGCAAATCGTTCGCCAGCAACGGTCGAACCACCTCTCTTCAAAGATCATCCACACACTAACACCTGTCCTCGATCTGTTATCGCCAACTTTGCTCTAAAACTACAACACCAGTCGGACGGCAAAGCTATCGTAAGGCCGCAGGTGTCCGTCTACAATGAGAAGAACCAAAAAACTGGCAGATGCCTCCCAATGCCTGCCATCTTCTCGGCACCCATCAGAACTGACATCGTCAAGTTTGTGCACACCAACATTCGCAAGAACAAGCGACAGCCTTACGCCGTCTCGAGGCTAGCTGGCCATCAAACGAGTGCCGAATCTTGGGGCACTGGTCGCGCCGTTGCTCGAATCCCTCGTGTTCGCGGTGGTGGTACTCACCGATCGGGGCAAGGTGCTTTTGGGAACATGTGTAGAGGTGGTCGTAGGTTTGCGCCGACCCGCATCTGGCGAAGGTGGCACAGAAAGATAAACCGCAACCAGCGCCGCTATGCAATTGTTTCAGCAGTGGCTGCCACCGCTATTCCAGCCATCGTTCAAGCCCGCGGACATAGGATTGAGAGCGTTGCTGAGTTTCCCCTTGTTGTCAGTGACAAAGTTCAAGAACTTACCAAGACTCAACAAGCAGTTAGATTTTTACGCCAGATCCGTGCATGGAAAGACGTAGCTCGTGTGTACAAGTCCAAGCGAATGCGTGCCGGTAAGGGTAAAATGCGTGATCGTCGTCGTGTCAAGGCCTTAGGTCCAGTTGTGATCTACAGCCGTGATTCAGGGTTAACCCGCGCTTTCCGTAACATACCTGGTGTCGAAACAATCAACGTCGAAAAGCTTGGTTTGCTGCGTCTCGCCCCTGGTGGCCACATCGGTCGCTTCTGCATCTGGACTGAAGGCGCTTTTCGCAAGCTTAACAAACTCTATGGCACCTGGACGAAGAAGTCCGAGCTAAAGAGAGACTATACCTTGCCACAACCATCTATGTCAAACACCGACTTGACCCGCATCTTGAAGAGCGCGGAAGTTGGCAAAGTCATCAGACCCAGAATGTACGTATTCGCTTTATACTTTATCTCTCATCTCCTCAATGATGAAAAACATTCCTGGTCCGTGTTGCTGAAAGCGATGATTATAAGGTCGATGTTTCATTTCTGAATGTTTTTCTGCCTCAACTAGACCCTCTGAGTTAGACTCTAAAACTAATCGGTTCTTAACCCCCTCTCATCCAACTTAAAACAGTACAAGGAAGGTAAGAAGATGCGTCAAGAGAAACCCTCTCAAGAACTTACGTGTTATGAGCAAGCTGAACCCATATGCACGCGCCCTCAAGCAGATCCGTAAGAAAGAACTTACCGACAGGCTCAAGGCCAAGAAAGCAAGCATCGAGAAGGCCAAGGCATTGCACAAGGCCATGAAGGAAGCGAGAAAGAAGAGGAAAGCGAGTGGAACTCTCGACAAAGGTGCCAAGAAAGTAGTTGGCAACAAGAATGCAGCTAAAGCCACGAAGAAATAAACTCACCATTAATGGCGGTCGGGTGCATCGCACTCATTTAAGAATTAAAATCCTATTGTAACATACATGTATTATCACGATGATACAAAAGCATTCTCCGACAACGAGTTTTTATCATTCTTGGCGAGGCTAGTCGCCAGTTGTCTTAATTTATTTAACAAGAGAGCCAACTACCCTCGGCCATCATGGCGACCACATTCTTGACTAGCGGTATCGCTAAAGCTTAATGGAACAGCTATCTTTGATTTGTGAATCGAGGCATACAGCACTATCATCGCTAGAATCGGAGTGACCATTATCTGGATGTGTAACCAAGTTTAACACGGATGATTGCCCCGAGATTGATTGGTTCTTTCTACCAAATTGGCGAGTCGAACAGCTTAACCTCGCGCTCATTTCTTGTTGCTTGATTCGCGAGTATGCGGCTGAGGCGACGAGGATAGTTATGTTGCTGATCCACCAGAGAATTGACTTGTGATCGTTGTAGTATATCACAGCGATCACAGTTTGTAAACACGCTTTCGCGGTTCCACTGATGTTGTGCGTAAGCGGCGATGTATACTTGATTGAAGCATTCGTCACGATGCTAATGAAGAAAGCCATGACTCCAGAGATCGATAATAACACCCAGAAAGACGGACTTATAACTTTGTCCGATATTAGAGCCTGAACGTCCCCATGTACTATGAGCAAAGGCGTACAGATCGCTATAGCATTGACGTTGTTATATAAGACGAGAACCCAGATGTTTCGATCTAGTTCCGCTAGCGTCTTCTTCGTATAAATAGAGAAAAGTGAAGTGAATAAACTTGAGGCAACTCCAAATATCACACCTATCACAGATAAGCTTCCAATTACATTCTCTTGGTCGATGCCAAGCAGAAATCCCAATACGATAAATGCACAACTAATGACAGCGCCACGGGATACCGGCTCATTAATGAGGAAGTAGGTGAATGTAACGTTGAAAACTGTGGTGAGGGATCTGCTGACAAAGTAAAATGCCACTCCGACGTATTTCAGACAGAAGTTGTTCATAAGCAGCATTCCAACGTAGAGAATTGATAGGGGGAAAACTAACTTGCATGTTTCCAATTTGATGTGATGCGGTATTTTTACTTCAAATAAGTTAAGTAGGCTATCCGGATCGATATTATGGTTGCGGTTCGCACCTGTTCTTCTTCGATTGTTCTGTAAGTCATCTTGCCATGACGAATCGTTAGGGACGACTAACTTTTCGTCTGATGCAATAAGGCCTAAACTATCGACTTCCAATGTATGACTCGCATCGGTTGATGTGGGATTGAGGTAATTTTCGGTGAGTCGACTCAACGTGACCAAAATAGACAGGGAAAATGAAATTTGAAAGATCGTTATGAACACAGTTAGATCATCAGTCAAAACGTTAGCACTCAGAACAAACTCATTGACGAAAACCATTCCTATGGAGATTATCCAATAAGCTAGCTCTACAATAAATATTCTAAAATATGCAGTCCATAGCTCTTTTGAGACAGCCATTGTTGCTTGTTCGTGGTATAATGAGATTAAAATTTATCCTTAAGTATGATGACCCGAATTCGTTTCAGGGATTGACTTGAGAAGCATTCTCTTTGATTGGGCATTTCTCATCGACTTGACAGTCGACATAGCTAGTAGGATGACCTTCTAGAGGGTGTTTTTAAATCTAAACTTGCTGTCCTGGTCAAAATTGGTTGATAATGATATGGTGACGGCTATCATACGGTGGGTCTATGGTTCAGCCTCCATGGGTCCAAGATTGTGCTGCTTGTCGCTATAAGTCTGCAAGGTGTATGATCATAAACTGGCTCAACTCTGCGACTGGCGCCCTAATCTTCTTAAAATCATACAACTAGATTGTCAACAATTCGGGACTAATTGGACGAGATCCAATGGATGCTCGTAATTTATGTAGTGCTTCTACAACATGCGTGCGATTGAGTAAATCAGTGCTTTCAGTTTGAGATGAAAGCCCTCCACATCACCACGCGTCCGTCTACCCCGAAAGCACGGACGACGACGCAGAGGTCTCGCATGTCTGCACGTAGCTAATTTTCAGTTTCAAGCCCACGGCAAGTGGGCCTGAAACTGAAAATCGGTCTCCTGTCTGTCTGCCGCGCTTGCGCGCCTTTTACCACCGAGACAGCTAGTAGATGCTTCGAAAATCATAGGTTCGAAACACAAACCTTAGCCACACGGATCTATCAGAGAGTGAAGAATCCTGGCTGCCCTCTCTTCATTTGATTCGGTCGAACAGCGAAACAGAAAGCCTGGATCAACTTTCACTAAATTCTGATTTACCATATTCAAATCGGGGCTATCTAGTGAAACTTTGACAACAGCCCCTAAGGCGAGATCGGGAATCTTCTATTTTTAAGCTAGTAATTTTGAAAAAAGGAAGGTAACTCGCTGGCCGCCGATTTGAGTTTAACTTACTCGCGCTAGCGAACCGCCCTCACAAAGCCAAAAACATTGACAAGGTAGTTGTTTTAGCAGATGTTTGGCTGACCCCCAACAGAATTTTGGTGGACAAACAACTCTCTTCGGTCGGTAACGGGTGCTCATATTATAAACGACCTGTTGCTTTCTTGGCCAAGGACTGTCGTTGAATCTGGTTGAGATCTGTTTTCTAAATCGGCGAGATATAAATTTTAGCTCGCCTTCTGACCCACGTGCCTGAACACGCGGACAGATTCTCAGTATTTCCACCGGCTGTTTAGTGTCGAGTGTCGATTGTCTTTGATATTAACAACCTGGCCGATAGAGGCCTTGCCTTCCATCTACCTCTCGACGAACCTGTCATGTTCAGATATCGTAAAGTCGTTGAGATTGAATTCTTACTGGCGCCGGCGTATCCTGTCGGCATCGTATCCAAAAAGATGATCCCATCTAGAGAAACCATTTTACTAAACACACTCGGTGCTTTAGTTTGCTTTGAGGTCTGCACACCCAAGTTACCTCAACTCGGCCTCCTATCTCAGTCTAGAGATAGAAACAGAGACGGAAAAAGTTGGACGTATCTATTGGTGACAGAATCGTCTCTGTTCTCATGCAATAGAATCGCAGAGAGTAACTGTCGACTAGTGCCATCGATCTCACATGCAATCAATGCCTGGGTGTCAGCTGACGGGGTTATCAGGCGCTCCCGGTAGATAGAGGTATGGACGAAAATCGGGCTATTTTTAACCTGAAGTGTTTTTTACATTACAATGTAGTGACCCAACGCATTATCGATTTCACTGCGCACTTGTTGATCCTTGAATGAAGAATCAGAGCCGAACTAACTTGATGCCGGTTAGGTTTCCGGTGATAAGTTCAGTGTGTTATTCTTTCTAATGGTATTAGGAGCTAGCGAGACTGAGTTGTTATCGTCATGTATCGAGTATACTCAATTTTGCTGGCATCCGTTTGCATCGCAAGCCTGGCATATCGCTTGAATGGAGCTGAACTACCATCCTCTAGTCAAACAACTCAGCTCCAAATTGTGGTCGACAAGCTGGAGTCATACGCTGTAGGTTTAACCAAATCGAGCTGGTTGACAATGGACGAAATGATGTCCGCTTACAAAGAATTTGCTCGTATGAATCCAGAAACCCGCAAGATGTTGCGCGAGCAAAACCCTCTGATCCACCTGCTGTGCGACTTTTTGCTCTTTCCGATGAGCAGGTTCAAAGACTTGATTGGAGATGGCCCAGAGGCAGCGCCCTTCTACGAAGACTACATAACGCGTCTAGAGAAATCGTATAAGAAGTTCCGCGCGGGATATTTGGGCGGCACAGTGGGTGAATATCGGGTTGCGTCTAAAAAGATGGACCTATTAATAGAGGCTTTGATGGGCGTTAAAGACCGAGCGCCTGTTACAATGAAAATGATCGAGGATGCAAAGAGGGAGTATGATGCCTTGCTTGCAAAATGGAACGAGATTGGCCAATACGAGGATATATACTCGTGTCTCAAGGAGGTTGAAGAAATTATTGATACAGTATACAGAGCGTCAGCCAGGGCCTTGAATAAGATTGTGTTTGCGGCGCTACCTGGAATCGACAACATTGAATTGATCACGATGAAGTTCAGAAACGAAATGTACCTGGCGGGTTTTTTGGTTCAGAATGGTAAGCTTTACTCGAGAGGAGCCCATTGGAAGCCTGATATGAGGCAGCTGCCATTTCCATCAGTGTACACAGCCTAGAGATAAATCGCTAAGTTCATGTTAGGCTTGAACAGGAACCATCCTACTTGCTGCTTGCTTCTCTAATAACTCCGTTTGGGTTACCTTTCGACCATGGAAAACTTGGCGCTCAAGTAACATCCGCTCGCCCAATTTGTTGTGTTCCTTCTTGTCCGATTTAAGCGCCGCAACAATAAGAAGTTGTTCGAATACGTCACGTTGCGCATGGCTACCACCGATCTTTATCACATCGAACCGGATCACTTCGAGCAGGTCAACACACTTGGCGTAAGCGCCAATCTTGAACTCGTACATGGCCTTGAGTAATGGTTTTACAACCGTTTGTCCCTCGTTCAAAGTTGGCACCTGATCGATTGATTCAATCAATTCGGAGGCTGATTTTAGATCGTCCATACCCAAGAAGCTCATCATAAAATGGGCATCATTGAAGCCCAACAAGTGATCGGCTTTGTGTGGCTTGCACACCTCATAGACTCCGGACCAACGTTTGTGACTATCCTCGCGCGAGTTACCCTTGTTGGCCAGGCCAAACAAATCAACCAGCTCCATCCTGTACATCATAGAGGCTGCGTCGTGCAAATCCAACGTTGTACAATTATTCACGCATCTAGCTAGAACCTCCCCATCCAACAGTTCGACTGCCTCGTCGAATTGGTTGTTGTTTATGTGAAACAAGGCTGTGTGCCAGTATTGGTGACAAGCAAGCAGTTGGCACGGCGACCAATCGCATTTCTTGTCGTACATCCACTTGAGTCCCTCGTCTGTTTTAGCTTGCATTTCCAAACAATGGGCATAGTTATGAATGGCCCAGGTATCAGTTGGCACCAGCTTCAAGGCTTTCTCAGCCTCAGCTTGTGCCTGTGGAAACATCATTGATTCTTCCAAGGCAAAAGCAAACATTCCGTGAACATAACCCTTCAGAGGATTTCTCTCTGTCATACGAGACAATGAGCTTGCAAGGGAGTGGCGCATTGGGAGCGCGCTGCCCAGGAAAAAGTAGGTGTCTTGGTTGAGCTTGAGTCCAGATACGTCCTCGGGGTAGAGGGTCATCAGCTTCTCCAAAACTTTGGTCGCTTTCTTCAATTCGCTATTGGCCCAGAGGTTGACTACTTCGACGTGCATCAGCTCTTGCTCATTCACGGATCCACCCTTACGCTTCACCAGATCATTGAGGGCCTGAATTCTATCGTCGAGCGAGGGATTTAGACGAGGGGACGTCAGAGCACCCATCAGTTCAAGTTCCAAGTCGAGCGCTCTGCCTAGAACAAATTCCGGGTCCGCTTCAACCATAAGTTTTCGAGTCCTTTCAAGGCCCCCAATTGAGGCATCCTCGTACCAGCCACACATTTGGGTCAGTGTGGCGTCGTATTGTTTAGCTGCCTCATCCGAGCTCGTGTTCAAGTCTATGCAGCCTCTCGTTGAAGCCAACCATTCCTAGCATTTCGTAACAAGTTAGAGATCGTTCGAGGTTTGAGCCAGTTATTGATCAGCGAAACTTACCTGTTTGTCTCTAAATTGAGTTCTAAAACCCATCTTGACAGTTTGCTCGATTTAGTTGAATCTAATACTTGAATGTGAGTGAGAGAATACAAAGAACCATTGAGAAACTGATGGAACAAAAAAGAGTCAGCTGCTAGTGATGATTGCAGAGAACAAGTGCATCGAATGAAGCATTCATCTGACCATGGCCTTACCGGCTTCTCGCGTATGATGAATTCGAGCGACCAGTGCAGTGAACAAGGTAGAGGCACGCAAATTTGAGATCACAGCGATACTAGCCAACCAAATCACTGATGGCCACTACAGGTAGACGCGTCACTCAGTTGCAGAAGTTTGTTCCGTCTGAACTCTCACCAGTCTCCTCTCGACTTGAACCCTCAGGCATAGAGAATGGTCGAGCCTCGACGGTAGATGAGGGATATCAGCATAAAGCAAGATCTCCTCTCTTTCCCTCCCCACTGAAACAGAGTCTGGTGCACGAATCGATCGATCGAGTAACAGGTTACTCCGCTGTGTCCGCGATATCTTCTATTTTTAACACTGTACAGTATCAAGGAAGCGCATCGCTAGCTAAAGCCGTGTTTGCTGCCATGATACCTATATGCCGTAACTATTTGCATCTAGCTAGAGAGGTGCATTACCAAGCTGATCGGCATTGCGGAGTGGCAAATTCAAGCAGGGCGTCTCTTCAAATTTTGAATTGACAACCAAACTCATGATGGACTCGATTAAAATGAGCTCGATAATCGTCCTCTATCTAGCCGCATGCATCCTAGCGGCAAAATCTTCTTTTGCTATCCAACTTCTCGGAACCTCAAGCGAAAGTCATGATTTTAGCCCAACCATGGCTCGCAATGTCAGGGCTGAAGCGAGATATCATTTCATGATGGCTAACAACGCTCAAGAGAAAATGTTTCAAGCCGAAAACAACGATGATGTTGATGCATACGAAAAATGGCTGAACGTTATGCGTGAGGAGGATAGAAAGTTGAACCAGGCAGCAACAAAGTACGAAGAGATTAGGGATTACCTGGAAGCCAAGATCTGGTGCGGTGAACTCGAGATCAAGGGTTTCAATAAGAAGTACGAGAAGGGAACCATGGCTTCCATCTTCGATCACCTGACCCTAAGGGCCAAAGAGTAAAGACGTTGCTCGATGAACGTTCTGCTCGAAAAAGGATGGAATAAATCTGGGCTAAATCACGAAACGTTGACCATTCAATTTATTGACGGGTTGTCGTATGTACACGATCACAGTATGCTCCGGCCAGACTGCCGATTTGCTCTAATCTTGTCCAATTTCATATCTAGTTGGGCCACATGCTCTCGGTTAAAGTTTCCATCGCTCTTTCTCTGTAAAGGGAGCAGGCAACAAGAGCGTTAGAGTTGCACCAGCTTGACAGTACCTATTATCATAATCATCATCTCAAGGGAACATCACCTACCTCTTTTTTGAACTGCTGGAACTTCTCCCGCCTCTTGGCGGACCCTTGTTTTTGTGCAATCTTCTCGTCAAACTTTCTGGCAACTTCTCTCTGCTTTTTGCCTTTCTTAAAAACTTCCTCTACCATTTGCCTCCTCTTGAGTTGCGATATTTTCTTCTTCTGCTTGGCTTTGCTCATGATTCGATAGATTTAGGCTTATGCCTCAACTAAGAATTGGAATATTAATTGCACCAAGTTAGCTTGAGCTCCATATTTAACTCGCGTGGGTTGAGCATGTGCGTTACGCGCTATGCCTCCTCACAACGTGACTCGTCTGGATGGACGCGAGCGATCGTGGTCCCGTCCTCAAGATTAGTCCGGCGATTAGTCGCAAAGGGGACCCTTGTGTCTTGTATTTGTTTTAGGCTTTTTTAGATAATTTACTGACTACACGTATCAAGGAGTTGTTTTCGTCCTTGAGGCGGCGGATCTCCTGTCTCCACTGTTCCAGTTGCCTATTTTCCTCCTCAAGTTCGCTAATTTTCCTCTGCATCTGTCGCTCTTTGCGAACCCAATCTTGTTGCTTCTGTTTCTCTCTCTCGTCTATCCCTTTGAGCTGCCGCTTCAGTTGCTCATTTTCCATCACAAGTTCCTTATAAGACTTTCTCAGCTCTTTTTCTGTCATAGATTCGGAACGCAGGAGTAACCTATCCACGCTCATAGAGGTGGAAAACAATGAGGACACATCTGGCGGTGGCTTGTTTACATCTAGCGATTGGGATTTTAATAGTTGACCTTGCTTTACATGCTTAGGGGCACTGGAGCTTATGATGCTTTCTGAATCATCATTGTAAGAAATGTCTGTTGAATCTAAACTAGTGGCAGATTGTTTGTTGCTCGAGCTCTCATCAGAGCCCAACGACTTGAGCGAGGAGCGGGATCTTGTTTGAGGACCACTTTGTTGGTAATTCCTCAAATGCTATGGTTGACAAATGTTGTGTAGATGGAATAGATTCGTAGTGGATGAGATTTAGGGTTAGTATTTTGGTTACAAGAGGCTACAATCAAATCAAGTCAATTTCTATAAGAACACGACAGTACACTTGAGAAACCGCTCTCGTTGTCGTCATCGTCTCTTTCAGAGGAGCCGAGGTTGTGGAGAGACGATGATTTCAACTGATTGGATTGTGGAGATTCACTTGTCACCGGCACCCTTTCAGGAGGCGAAAGTTGACGCTGATTTGATGGAGTGTAGGCACTAGCTTTGTAGGATGAAGCGGGCGTGGATGGATCGTTGGTGGACCGCTGAAGGCGTGTTGATGATAACGAACGCTGCCAAGAGCTAGACGAGGGTACATAGTTGGCCGCAGAGCCATATGATCCGGTCGCGCCCATATGATTGGCCACACTGCTTGATAAGGTGACCGAGCTACGTGACCTATTCAACAACAACCCTTTACTTGATGCGAGATCATTTCGTTTTGACGTTCTTGAGGACCTTGTGAACGACGATGTTGGCCTAGATGCGGCTAAATAAGGATTTCTGGACATGATGCTCAAATAAAGAACAGTCTATCGATTTCTCTAGATTATACGTAGAATCTCTGTAGTGTTTTGGCTTCAAAAATAGCCTACCGTAATCACAACTTTCATCACCCGAATAGAAAGCTAATCTCTCCTAAAAATGCTTTGCATACCAGATGCATGCCTGAATTTGAACATAAGTTACCATGGAACCGGAAGTCTATGATATACGCACATAACTATGCGCTCGATCTACCGGGCTGCGTAGACTTTTAATGAAAATGTTCGCATGATTTGACCTCGCTATAGATACCTCTCTCTCTTCCTGATAGATAAACGAACTGCTCGAATAAAATCCACTGGTAGTGCCGGTGACGTAAGGCCACTAATCTGCTTAAAGTTTTTGCTCTGACTACAACAACTAACTATTCCGTATTAATTTGCTCTGGAATCCTCCTCACCCGCAATATCATACTTATATCATCATATAAGCGCGAGGATAACTAGGCTCTCATGCAATTCTTACCTCTCAGATCTCAACTAGTTTTGCACCCCACCCCAACCCTTGCTTCGCATCTCGCTTTGATAGTTCCCAAACTCACGATAAAGTTTGTAACTCTCATATTTGTCTGGTTGAATGAATTCAACAAAATATTGAACAGTCAAGATGACGCTTTTGGTCCAGAGCAAGTTGGAGTTTTTGGTCCCAGCTTCATGGAACTGAGACTACGTCAACATTGAACCCCTGTTAGGGGCTCGATTCTGTAAAGACAAAGTTGGTAGTGAGATAGAGGTGCAGATTTGGGGTCGCGATTAGATATCATCCATGCCAGGAACCGCTAGACGATAGAAACTACAAGATGATCGTCATTTATGACTTTCGCTGACTTTTGCCTACTTAACATAGCACGGCTGTGTTTCTCTAGCATCCATAGCAGAGGTACTATAATTTTAGGAGAGCTTGGTAGCGGGGAAGAGCAGGAGAGCTCATGCGAGCGACAAAGCTATTCAACATGAGGATCCAGTTGTGTGCGCGCCATTGGCGTCTGGTTGTCTTGGATAGACGCCAAATTATCCAAAAATGGATTGTTCACTGTGCGCTTCTGCCCAGACTATCTTCGTTGCGGACTCAAAGCCTAGGGTGCAGCCCCATATTATACGGCGATAGATTGGCAGTAGGCAATGGATCGCACTTGGCCTCAACTTATCGAGATAGCGAGTCTATTTGCGTTTAAACTATGCAGCGGCGGTACAACAGTTGACACTGCAACCAAGCATAACATTTTTCCACTCGTATCTCAATCTCTCGTAATTCCTTACAGTCAACCTTTCCCAAGCTATAGTATCTTCTCTTAAATTTCGAATACTTACTATGCTACTGATTTTGTAGCCGCTATTGGCTTGTGCAGATATGTTTGCTCCATGCTCGATAAGTAGCTCCACAATTTCGTTTTGTGACCAAAATGAAGCGGCTAAAAGTGGAGTGAATCCCTCATTATCGCGGGCCTCCAGGTTGATTTGTTTCTTGAGAATCGGTGATTCGAGTATTTGTTTTAACAGTTTGATGTGCCCTTTAGCGGCTAGTACATGTAAAACAGTTGCGTTCGTCAAAGGATGAGATCTTTCGTCGTAGTGGCCAGTTTTAATCCATCGCTCGATATCTTTTTGTATTGCACGTTCCTCTTGGGAGCGCAAATAATCAATATCAACACCTTGTAAATGTTCACCAATAATCTCTTGAACTTGATCGTTCCTAGCCAAATCGTAGGCTAGCAAGTTCTCACAGTTAACAATTGTTGGATCAGCACCGTAATCTAAGAGCATTTCAACAACTTTAACCTGACCCAAGCTTGCAGCTGCATGCAAGGGTGTCCAGCCCTCGTTGTCGCAACAGTTTATGTTTGCTCCATGATTTATAAGGTACTCAACCAATTGAGCGTTTCCACATATGGCAGCCTCATGAAGCCCAGTTAAACCATCGCCAGTCGTTACATCAATATTGATTAGATTTTCACCTAGCAGCCTTTGGCATTCACTCAGGTCGCCGTTCGCGCAGGCGGTTAAAAATAGGGTTGAGTTTGAAAATTTCACTTGCAAATCAGACAAAGATTTACCCTGTTTCTTAGTTCGCGATTGGCTTCCATCAATATTGTCGCCCGTATTCAGGTTGGTCTCATCAAATTTGCCACTTTTTCTTGTGATTTCTCTGTTGGATCTCAAATTAGTTTGCTTTGATTGTTGGACAAATGAATTTTCGTCCGCCTTATCGACCAACTGTTGCTGCTGCACCAATTCGCAATCAGCTTCATTCTGTTTCCAGCGCTCCAATTGTTCATGGCGCTTTTGAAGGGCCAAATTCATAATTTGAGTTATATTTACCCGCCTCGTCTGCTCTAATCAAGTTTTGTTCACATGAAGCCAAGGATGCTTATTTTTGTGCCCAAACTTGGTGCCAAGATCGGTAAGTATCGAAGGGATCGCCGATTTCAGTCCCTGAATGTCCCTAACAACTCGTGGTTAGCCTAGTCACTAGCTCACGTAACTGAGCGCTTACTTACACGTTGAATGGCCTAGTGTCTGAGCTTTAGTCTATGTCTCATTGATCAGCTTGACAAAAGTCCGCTGTTTTTGCTCGTAATAGACAGCTCCCATAGAGATGTAAACGCATCCTTATGCTAGCGGGAAGAGTAGCTATGAATGTCGGTAAGTTTGCACGCCAGTAGTTGGTCAGTTTGTGTTCAACTGTATCAAGAGTTTCCTCAAACCCGTGAACGACGAATCTGGTTCAATTCTGCCGGCTAGAACAATGCGAACATTTTAGATAAATATTTGCCAATTCGCCCAGGTGAGCGCGAACTAACTTGAGCTGTTGGCGCGCTATATCGTTGTTGTTGGAGTTTTAATCAATATCCAGTTGCTAGCGTGAGACAATAATGTAACATGGAGCAATAAAAGTTGTTCTGAATGCTTCGTGTTCAATATTCGGATGCCGGGCACGATTTGGCAATTGTAAAGGTTGTTTCCTATTGAGCAACATGTGTAAAATTTCGCTAAAAACATGGTTGCTCGAAGGGCCGTTGTTGCATAGGGGAAAGAGGTTTGGCCTATGAGCTAGAAAATCTTGAAAAGAAAGTTCGCTCGAATGTTGCCTTCAGACTCGCTCGCTCGTTGGCTTGCTTACTTGCTGCCGCTCCTAAGGCTGCGGTCGCATCATAGCGGCTCCTCTAGCGCCACTCCATCGCTATCCATCTCTTCCCTTCGGATAGCGACGATCCTATGGCTTTGTGGGCCTTTCAATAAGAGTACAACAAAGTGACGCTTTAGTCAATTGCACCAGGCTGAGCTTGATTTCTCCCCTTTGAACAGGCACCCTCATCTCCCCCCGCAAAAACCTCATTTAGATGCAAAGCCAACTCAGACGTTAGGTGATTTTGGCTTGCTGCATCAGTTAGAGCCATCGCATTGCTGCAGGAAAGCACATTTTTGCCATGCAGAGAGTATAGATGCTGAATGTAGCGAAAAGCGAATGTAGCAGCTATGGAGAGGAGGGGCGAGATAGAACGACGAGCAGTCTAGTTAGTCTGAAAAATGGGGTTCTAGCCATGAATTTGTGGCTGAAGAACAGCTATTGCATTCGGTTTTAAAACCGCTCCTAGGCTAACTAGCGCCAGCCTTCGAGCACCGAAACTAATTCGAGCGCTGTGTAGATCCAATTTGATTCGATTGAAGCTCGCGCTTTGCATAGTTAGCAGGGCTCGAGCTTTTACTCGAGTAACAAATACAAACTCATGGGAGCGCTATAAGTTTTGCATCGATTGAATTTCACTCTCTCTAGCTAGTTTGCTAGATCGCTGGAACTCTCTGGCTGCATCAGTTTCGGGTGGCTCCCACTGCTGGCGCTCGAGCGAGCGAGCGACTCGGCCAACCAAGTCAGTTGGCATCTCAAACTAGCGCCAACAGGTGCCAGTCACGCCGCCAAAGTCTAGACTTCGTTAGCGGCGTTAGCGCCCAATTTGAAACCACAATCTCGCGCTAGCCAAGCATTGGTATACGTGGCACCTTCAGCCACGTATACCAATGCCGGCGAGGAGGCTGCTCGTGCGAGCTAGCGCGTGATGGATTACGTGCTCTTATCTACTGGAAGGCGGCACCGAGACCGCGCGAGAGGCCGAGAACAGATATAATGCGCAATCGCTTTTCCCTTAGAAACCACTGACACTAGCAGCTGGGCTTAGTTTAGCCGAACTGCATGTCAATCCGATTGTATTGTGCAAACACCCCAGCTATCGCCCACAGAGGTATGTCGATGATGAATGCGGTGCAGCATCCGCATTCATCACATCGCTGCGAAGATCAATTGTGTGCGGCCACCGTCTCTTTGTGGTGCTTGTGTGTTGGGCCAGCACGCAAGCTCAGAATTGCGCCCCTTTCCAGAATTGCTTGGCTCAAGGATTCATGCCAACCACGGGATCAAGGCTACCTATCAAGACAATTCAGATCATCCCGTATGATATGGACGAGAGGATGCTAATTCATAACGGCCTTCTCTCAAAAGACCTGATGCCAAGAACACCTTTGGGTAACAGTTACCGCTGTCGCTAGACTTTAGAGACGATGATGAACCCGTTAAAATACTCAATGAACTACTGCCTCTAGCCTAAACACATCTTTGTACTTCAGTATATCACCCATATGAAGACGTACTCGAACTTTTGAGTCCAAGGGCTCATTACAAGCTATTGGGTTTGATGAATCTTAAGATTCGACTCTGTTCTTCCATCTGTCCAGTAACTTCTCATGGATCGATCCTCTGCGAAGGGTTCTTAGTTATCAGACGAAAATTTGGCCACATTGATTCGAGTAGACTGCCAGAATCGAATGTTGGAGCAGTTATTTGACCATTCGGAGACAAGTTTCGTGTTAGGCTTGAATGAATCGATCATTTGTTTCTCAGGTTTTCCTCAAACTTGAGGTATTTTCGCTCCAACTCCAGCTCCTCTCGAGCCAAAGTTTCATTAAGTTCCTCCATCTTGACTTGCGTCGCCCGATAGCTAGACTGTCTCACTCTTTCGCGCTCAGCTCGAGCGTCGGACAGTAAGGTCTCCTCTCTATGGCGAAATTCGTCATCAAGGTTCAATATTCTTTGAGCTTGTTCCTGTAATAGGGTCAACTTAGTTGTTGAGAATTAGTCAGTCGGATCGTTTCGAGCCTGAAGATGATTCACTTTCGTGACTCACTTACTTTTATCGCAGATATCTTTGGACATGTTTTCAGCGGATTTGGGAGGGTTTATCGAGCTCAAGTCGCAAATGACGTAAGTGTTCTGGCTTATCTTGAGGATTCTATTGAAGTTTTCTTCAAGATTATTACCATCTTTGAGCTCCTTAAACAGATAATTTATTTCCCCTGAGGTAAATTGCCGATGCTCAAATAGCCTCGATATAACCTGGTCAGCCACTAGCAATACGGTGGTTGGTCAGTTGTTCGTGCTTCTTTGGGCACATTGTCTGTTCAGAGAACTCACCCTTGGTTGCGGCTTGCACATTAGACATGCCTAGAGATTATTTGATTTGGTATTGAGATGATAGAGAGGCTATCCCCGGAGGCCAAGACGAACATCGATCGAGATGCCTTATTCCAGAACTCACGCAGCTTAGATAATATGCATAAATCTGGGCGCTCGGCGCGGCTGCTGTTCAAACCGTGACTTATATCGCAAATCTGAAAGTTAAGCAACTAAAATGGCCTGGAGTTGTGTTTTAGTAGTGTAACGTAAAAGTCTGCGAAACTCAGAACAAGAAAAAGTAAAATTCAGTAACATTTTATTTTCACCAAAAATTTTCTCTATCTCTCTCTGCCAAAGTAATGCTGGCTCGCCTGTACCATGATTTGACGCTAGTTGGCCGGTCACCTAGACGGTCGCTGATGGGCAGCTTGCGTAGGTGCATCGGTAACGCCGAGCAAGGCCTCTTTCTAATTGGAGAACCGTTCTCTCTCCAAATTCAACAGAGGTTCTGCGCGATAAAAGATCCGCTGGGCAAACCAGTGTAGCCTCCTGGAACATGAGAAGACGATTATCAAAGACAGCATTAGGATCTTCAACTTCACCACCGATGCATTTCTTTTCCCCGCGCTTTCGTCGCGCAACACAACAAGATTCACGGGTCGTATCCTTGATTCGTTCTTGTCGTGAGCTCATACTATGATTGAATAGCGCGGGCGTATCTCTTAGCTCTCTAGCCAGACTCGGAGTCCTCTCAGAACTGATGCAGCGGAGTCTTGCGGTGGGCTGAAAGAGTGTGCTGGGTGTGGCTAGAAAGTCCGCGCAATCCACAAGTGAGCACCGAAGACTACAGAGGAAGCCGGGGCAAGAGGAAGCGACGGTTGAACGTTGAAAATTGCGGGAAAAGAAGGTGGCGGGCAAAGTTGGGGGACAGTGGAGATGGCTGACCAGAAGTGAGGCGAGAACACGAGGTTCACAGGACTCAGAATGAGTTCCTATTTCTACGACATCACTGTATCTAGCGCGAGCAAAGCTGCGAGTAGCCTACAAGATTGGGTAGTTCATATTGATTTCTGGTTCGCGAGCGGCGATCGAGAGGATGGGAACTCTCTTGGTGGATCCCAAAACGCCGGAAGCTCAAGCTGAAATTCCACAACATGAATTCGACGCGTGATTTGACGATCATGAATTCTGGAACATACAATTCTGTACAAGCGTTAGCACCTCTCAGGTGGCTTCTCATAAGTTAGGCAACTTGCCAGTCACGGGACATAGCAACATTCGCGAGGCGCTAACGGCACCGTTTTATCAGAAGTACAAACCCGACAACTTTAGGCCCCATATCGGCAATGCTTTAGCCATCCAGGCGCTTCATGGACAAGACCGTTCCAACATGAGTGTCCTCAGGCCGAAATTTTTGCCTTGGTGTCACTATCGGCTGATAGTGACAATCCAATTCATCGGCACTCAAGCGACCATTAGCATGAGTGGCCTGCCACCTACGATCGATTACCCACTTTCAACTCATGATTCGGAATTCTAGTCAAATAGACCCAGATTCTTTACCACAAGAGGACGACATCTGACCATGTCAGGTTCGCATCCAAAGAGACGAGAGTTTGATGTTGAACGAACAAAGAATTGATCAGATTTCTCATGAGGTCTGACATGGTGAAAGCAGAGTGAAAACGATTTTCTTCGCAATTGAAAATGCTTCTATATATCTGTTCTTGGCTTCTTGGACCAGGTTGAATGTTATTTGTCTGTTGTCTGTTAAGTACATCCTGCTTTTCGGTGTGCAATCTTATCTATTTTTGTAGTGAGTACGTACATGTACCATTTTCGCAGAGGCCGGACTACACTTCAGGTCCCTTGGGTCCCTAGCAGCTCAAGGCGCTGTGTGCTTCGCATGCAAGACGACCAGCTCGCGCGCGATTGCGTACAAATCCGCGAGTTCCCGGCGCCTAGATGACACTGTAGATGAAACGGCATGAATTCCCCTGCCCCCACAATGATAACAAAGAAAACCTTCTCTGATCGATGTCAACAATCCGAGCGGAGCCGCTGCAATAGCTCGCTCTCTACTCACTAGGTCAATCTTTATGAATACGCACGTAACAAGGTCAAGTGGCTATTGCCGGTCAGGTTGCCGTTTTGTTTTAATCATTGACTCCTAGTCTCTGCAAATATGCCCAAGCATACTATGTGTATGAATGGTATGGAATCATAGCGCTCTGTATTTCTGTATTTGCAAAACTGTCCAATGTTGTGAGGGTGGGTGGTCATACTTCGTTGTCGTGACAAGTGTTGCGGCCCAGCATCCGACCAAGGAAAACAGTTTGGCTGATGATGAGTGTTTTGAGTCCCTAGATGGTTGTTTGGCGGCTAGTGTAAGTGTGTTGGTGATTCAAGGCTAGCTAACAATAACAAACGAGATATCTGAACATGATCGCAAACGCTATCGCACCTGATCTTGGTAATCAGTATTTTTGCCGCCAAAAGAACAATTTCATCCATGAAAACATCATGAAAATACCAGTTCAATCTGCTCAGCTAGCATTCAGGCCTGACCGACAAACAAACCTCATTTCGGGCCCATATGATTCGATTGATGCAAGTTCGCTGCGAGCTGACACTTGCCAGCAACTCAGATTGGATGAGGATGCAAGTGAGCAGTTAAATTTAGTTCTTCAAGGTGGTCCAAAGTGGAACTTTCGAATAAGGCAGCTGAACGACAATCGTGTGATAGTGTCGAGAGTTAACAAGGGTCCAGCTGAGAGGGCAGGCTTGAAGGTAAACGACGAGTTGATCAGCGTCAATAACGTACCCCTGAGCAACAAACCTAGATCTCTTCTATTGCACGACTATCCTGAGCCTACCAGCACCACAACCGAGAGGGCGCCATTATTAGGCCTGGCGGTGAACGAAAGTCAGACAAACAAGTCGTCTAATAGGGAATCGACCAACATCTACCAAGTTGGTTCCTTGGGTAACACTTTCGAGCTTTCAAAGTTGGATTTTACCTATCAATTGATAAAGCATTCAAGCATTTCGAACAAGCTCCTTTTAACCGTCAAGCGATACCTAAACTCAACTTACGCAAGGGCCTCAGTGGCCGCCACTAACTTATCGTCAACTCCAGCCTACCTGAACCACGAGGAGGCCACAAAAAGAGCAAACCTTCAAACTAGTGTCCATTACGCGTACAAATGCTGCGAATGTTATCGCGACAACGAGGGTAAGTCTGTGCATTTGAGACAAAACTTGTTTGTTTTATTTTGTAAATATGTATTTAGGTAGACTATGATAAATATTAAGAATAACTTAACAACGATTGGGTGCTCGTGTGGGCTTGGGTGGGTACAAATTTAAATATAGTTTACATTGTGAGGCTAGATTTTGAGTTAACGTTGAAATGGCGAAAGCTTTCGTTGTGGACTTGAATAATTTCGTGGTTAAATAAGGACTTCAACCTGTTTACATGAACCTGTTATGAGAACCACATGATGAGCAGTGCGGACCTATGCACGAACCTAGCTCGACATAGCGTTAACAATCGAGGCCGCAAGCGCAAGCGGTGGTAAGAACATGACCATCAGGGATATGAGAAAGGTCCTAAGACGGGCGAAGAAAACCGATACATTATCGTACATGATCATGAGCGAGTTGAACGAGAACATACCATTACCGCCCAACCAAGGTCTATATACATGATTCGACACAGTGGCCGCTGAGGCGAAATCGTAATTACTGCTACTGCTAGCATTGCCATTCGGCCGCTTCTTCACGCGCCACCTGTAGGGCCTCTGATTGTTTGGCCTCGATCCACTGTTGGGCAAACTACCCGGAAAAGGCATGCCAATATGCTGGTTCTGCTGTTGGTTTTGTTGGTGATGATTTTGGTAGCTGCCGCTGGGCGCAAAACCCGAAATGGATGAGGCTGGCGTCCCGAAGTTTGGAATATCTGGCCCGACAATCGAATCGGCGGTTTGATTTGAGGCGGAGGTCATTTCTGACTCAAGACCAACGAAGGTGATGTTCGAACCCGCTGACACTGTTTGACCTGTCACATTGAACCGGTTTCCTTGGCTTGTGGACGACGAAGTGCTAGTTGGGTACCAGGGGCGCGAGGAGTTTGTTTGCTGGCCATGCGACGCCTGCGCGACCACCGACAAGGATCCAGCCTCGAGGAGCGAGTTAGCCTGATGGTTCGGTCGGTGTGGCCTATGATTGTGGTGATGGTTTTGGTTGTTTCCATGGAGCTGGCTGTTGCTGCTTGGCTTGTTATCGTGCGAGAAGACTGGAGTTCCATTAGAGTTAGAGTTGGAGTTGGAGTCGAACAGGCCGCTTATAACGATAATCGGACGATGCGGAATTTGGACGTGTGGAAAGGTAGCGGCTGGAGGCTGGGTGGTGGTCGGCGGTTCAAGCGCTTGACTTGTTGAGGTATCCGGGCCAGCACTCGCCGGACTATATGGCTTTCGGGTTGTATGCATGGCTTGCTGCTGTTGCTCAATAGAAACCAAAAGTGTATCGCCTCCATTGCCGCTCCCAAGTTGTGGTCTCGGAACAAGAGCGTTGCCTGAACTGTTGGAGCTAAGTTCCTGTGCTAAAGTTGTCAGCGTTGAGCTTATTGTTGAGGTTGGTGGTGGTATGAAACTAGTGACGTTTGGCCGACTGCTCTCGGATTGGAAGTGTGTATAGTCGTTGGAAGGGTTTCCAATTGAGCCAAAGCCCGAATTTGAGCCAGGCAACGGGCGACCAGGTTTGTAAGTTACCACCATCTTGTCGTGCAGGATTGTTGTCTCAGGAATACGAGTTAGGCTCTGAGGATTCACAACCGAATCGTTGAGGCCTTCGCCCATGGGTGAGTCTGTTGCTGGATCAATTATTGTTAGCGGCCTTGTCCTGATGTCCTGAGTCTTGCGGTTGATTATCGACTCAATCGGTAGGATAATAGAGACTGGTGCGTTGATGCCAGATGAGTTTGGCCGCTTTGTGATGGTTTTGTTTCGGTGATTTTGGTGGTTTTCATGGATATGAATGGCCTCGGGCGGTAACCTTATGAATGGGGGCCGCTTCCTGATCAAACCCTGGCCAGGCCTTGCTGCGGGCCTGAGGACTAGTGTGGGCTTTCTCCTCGTTGGTCTATCGCGCAACACCTCCTGCTGGTCAGTCCCATTAGAGCTGCCCTGTCGCTCGGGTATCTCGTCAAAGACTGAGCTCGAGGAGGAAACAACAACCTCGGGTATGCGAGGTGGTGGTGGCCTCTTCACTGGCTTCTTACGGCGCTTCTGGCCAATCACGGTGTGTTTCATCTGATCGTCCGAGTGGAAATTGTTAGAGACTGAAACGTGTTTGTTGGGTAAATGCGCATCAAACTTGGTCGGCCTCTTGGTCGGTCGGCGCCTAATGATGATGGGTCGAGCTGGTCTGTGGCTCTGTGGATAGGCAATTGGTTCAGGGTAAGCGAGGCCGTCCAAATCCAGATTTGATTCCTCCTCGTCGGCCGAACTCTCTGATGGCTCCCGCTTGTCGTCCAATATATGCGAAGAGGAACCTCGATCGTCGAGCGAGTTTAAGTGCTCCTCCTGGTCTGGCTCGCCCGAGTCCGCAGCAACCTCAACTGGAGCTCTGCTTGTTGCAAGCGCCGCAGCCGTAATCCTGTTCTTGATTATCCTTTTCAGGTCGGCGTCATTTGTGAGGGATTCGGTCAGCTTGGTTGTCGTTTGCGGCATTGCAGGCGTGGACGCCATCAAGTAATCGGAAGCATGCTGGTGCTGGCTGCCTCCCTCACCCGTTTGCTCGGCTATCGGTCGGTTGACCTTCTGTCTACTCGAGCTTACTGTTTCAACAAACGGATATCTGTGGCTGCCGGTGGTGGAGCTTTGGAAGGCTGCAATGGTTGTTGCCTTCAGGGGGGTATAATAATGCGTGGTCTCTGTATTCTGGGCCTCAGAGCTAGCCTGCTCCACGTTGTTTGATAGCTCCTCTCCATCCGCCTCATCACTGATGCCTGGATTTGAGTCCGTCGTTCTTGCGGTGACATATTCCACCGGTGTGCTCGCGGTCGAGCTTGGTCTAAAGTATGAGGGAACCGGCTCTTGTTCTAGCTCTGAATTCTTGTCTTGATTGTCTTCACTGATAGTGGACGCCGCTGTTGAATTTGTTTGGTTCTTCTTTGCCAACGCCAACAGGATCGACTGGATCTTGGCCTGATTTTTGCGCATTGAAGCTCTGTTGTTGAAGTCCATGGTGTCGCCTGAGTCACCAGCTCTGACCAGATTCATGGAGCTCAGCTCGCTCGTGGTTCTAGCGCTCTCGGTTGAGCGCTGCTGTTGCTCATAGTCAAGTGTAAACTTAGAGTAGCTATCAGCTGACGATTGGGTCGTTTCGTAATCATCGGCCACATTTACCTTGGTCTCCATCGGAGGAAAAGTCGTGGTGGTCGACTGCAAACGCATCCTATTGGTTGTCGTCTCGTCTGCTTGCTCGCTTTCGGGGGCATGTTTTGCTGTTGTTGCTGCTGTAGTTGTTGTTGTTGTCGAAATTTTTGACGGAGCAACCTGGTCAGCGAAAGTGTAGTGAGTTGGAGTTCCGTAACCCTCGGTGGTCGAGCGCTGGTCCATGTGGGTGCCTCTTGGATCGCCCTCTGTGGTCGTCCTGTTGGCCTCTGACGATATTGCTGGCCGAACGCCAGCTGCCGACACCTGTGGCCCAAACATGCTGGCCGAGTAGGCGGGGTCACGGTCAAAGATGTCCAGCAGCAGCTCCTGCGCCCGGTTGTCCAACTTGCTCATCAGCCCGTTAGAATCTGAAAAGGGTGCCCCATTGGAGCTGTCGAAGGCGAGCGGCGCCCCATGCGAGCCGTTTGCTCCGCTGCTCGTCCCACGGCGCATCGGTAGCTCCGTTTTGTTACCTTGGCTGCCGGATCTTGAGTGATTGGTCACAACTATAAGTGGCGAATCGGCAGTCTCATTGCCTTGCTGGCTTCTAAGTTGCTGGCGCTGAAACGCCTCCGTTTGACTCCTCAGCTCAGCGGCTGTTTTGTTTGCAATCGACGAGGGTCTTATCCTAGTTCCGTTCACAAACTCCTCCAAATACTTTCTGGCGTTCTGATAGCTGAGTGGGCTCGTCGGCAGCAAGGTGGGCACTGTAGTGCTCTGCTCGAGCGAGGCAGTTTGTCCAGAGTAGTGCATCGAAATGAAGGGTTTTGTGACCGCTTGGCTGCTCGGTCGCTTTCGCATCCGATGATGATTGTCGCTTATGATCACAATGGAGTGCTCGTTCTCGTCCACAAGATTGGCCGCTACCGAGTTCGAGTCCGGCGCCTGAGGGGCTAGAGTGAGGTACTTGTTTGCATCATGCGCTGCCTCCTCCAGGCTGGTCACTGGTGGCGGCGCTAGAGACGACGAAGAAGACTGCCACTTGGCTGGCTCATCGTCACCCGCGCCCATAGCCCCTGTGACCAGACTTATGTGACCAGGAAGGTCGCCCTGCCAACTTGTTGGTCGTGTCGGACTTGACGAAACTCGCCCATCGAGAGACGAATTCTTGCCCACCATTGCCAAGTACTGGTTCCTGAGGCGCTCCATTTCTGGATTTGGGTTTGGCCTTATCCTCGACCCTATGGGTTTTGTGTGGTGCTGGCTGCGCAACGTTTGGCCAACCTCCTCCTCCAGGTGGTCGCTCGCTTGGGTCTGTGCTGCCGGGTATAGGTTTGTTGTGGACTCAGCCGGCTGTCTCAGGTGCGGCGCCCTCGTGCTGCTGCCGCTGCTGCTGCTACTTGGCCGTGCCTTTGGCGGCGCCGAGGATGAGCTTTGGACGAGCTCGGTTGAGTTGCGTCTAAGTGGCTGCCTGGTGCTTGTGGTGACGCCTCCAGCGGACGGCTTGCTGGGTCTCGCAGTGGTGGTGGTGCTGGTTGTAAGTCGGCTTCTCGTATTTCCCTGTTTCTTGGCCAGCGAAGAGTTTCCTGATTGGCCTGGCTGGCGCAGGTGATCCAGGGGAAAGAGGAGCGGATTTATGCGTTCGCGGTTGTTCATTTGTATGAGTGAAAAGTTGAACTTGTCGTTCTTGTTGCCGCTAAAAGCAGATTGACTTGGCGCTATGGGAGAGGCAACTGGTTGCTCAACCTGAGCCTCCTGCTGCTGTTGCGCTTGGGCCTGTGCGCTCGCTTGGGATGGCTCACTATCGGCCCGTTGGGGCGCCTGCGTTGGGTTTGTCATGCTTATTGTTTGTGCTGCCGAGCTCGAGCTCGCCCGATTTGGGAACGAAAATCTGGCCGCCAAACCGGACGCAAACGGCATCAGCGATTGCAAGTCGCTCATGATCCTCAAACCGTTTATTGAGCTTGGGATTGAGCGGCTCGAGTTTGAAGTCAGCAGCTCGTCTTGGGATCGAGCGGCGCTTTGGTGGACTTGCAGGTCGGCGGGTTTGCTGGTTGTTGACGTCGTTTGGGTTGGTGGCCGAGTCCAACGGTTCATGATGTCGTTCAAATGATTGTCGCTTATTGCTTGCGTTCCAAGTATTGCGGGCGTTAGACTGGCCAGCGCGGGATCTCTCGGTCGCTTAAATCTGTTCGTCTCAATTGGCGCCCGCGTTGCTGCAATGGCGATCCTCTGAGCGGATTGAGTTGGCCTCCGAGTTGTGGTTGTTGTTGTTGTTGGTGTTGGCGGCTTTTGGGCGGACTCTCTGGGAAGCTCGCCCTTCAGCTTGTTGCGCTTTGGCTTGAATTTGGCCACGATCAGCTTGTTGTGGGCCAACCTGGTCAAGGAGGGGTCCAAGTCCATGACATTGATCGAGGACGACATTGGCGACATCATGTTCGAGGGGCCCTCGCTGCCCTCAAGCTGCGGCGGCTCAAAGACGCTCAGAGGTTTTGGGGCACTTGTTTGAGCGGGCCGATTGTGCGACAGGTATGGCTTTGTGTTTTGCAAGCTTATAGGCGGCACCTGCGGCCTGCTGGCGCCGGCCGGCTTGCGGCGGTGCGACATTGGCCGTGGGCTCGGCTTCCTTCTGCGGACGGGCGAGCTCGGCCGGCCCTCCGAGTTGGGGGCTGGCTCGCCCAAATCGTGCGACATGGACTCTCTGTAGGCGCTCGATTCAAGCGGCATCGCTGGTTTCCTTCTCGACGGTCGCTGGCTGTTGCGCGACCTCGTCTGCGACTGGCCGGCCGAGTCCAAGTCGCGCAAACTCGCCCTCGTTAGGAGGCTCGAGTCGGGCGCGTAGAGGAATATTGGCGCGGCTGGCGTGTCGGCCTCCGTGGCCTCGGCGCTGAGATCCTGTGCGCCCGCTTCCGCCGGCTGCTCGGGCTCCTCAAACCAGTTGTTCGATTGCGACATCTCGCCCAACTCGTGCGCTATATTGTACAGCCTGTTCTCAACAACATTCTCCTCAGAAACTGTGCCCGCCTCTTGCCTACTCTCCTCGTAGTCCAATTCGAGCTCAGACTCGTTCGGCTTGCTCGCCGCTTGCTCAGTTGTTGTCCTGAAATCGAGCTGCAATTCATCGCCGTCCATTGGCGCCACTGGCTCGGCCTTTCCGTCCGACTGTTGCGCTTCCTCCGTTTGGGCGCCCATGTAAGACTCGCCCGTTGCTTTACTCGCCGGCTCCTCGTAGTCGCCAGCCGCCTCTTCGGGCCAACTTTGCTCTCCATTTGGCTCCGTCTTCCACTCTGCACTTGTCTTTGACTTTCGACGCCGCCGCAACGAGCTCAAGCTTGGCTTTGTAAGGCCGGACGAACTCTCAGAGGCTGGAGCCTCTCTCGGCTCGGCCTTGAGTTGCAAGGTTTCCGGGTCAAGAGTTGGGCTCGGCGAGCTGGTTCTGTTTGCGCCCTCGGTTGCAGTCTGCTCGCTGCTGGCCTCCGAATTGGAATCGCTGCCATCCCTGCGCTCGACTGCCTGGCGCCGCTCGCTAGCGGGCAGGTCAATGTAGGAGTCGATGATCTTCTTGTTCGCGTGCTGCCTCAGCGGCTGGCGCGACTCTTGTCCACTCTGGCCTCCGTTGGCCTGGTTCTCTACCTGCTCCGTGTTGGCCTGCTGCTTGGCCAAGCTCGGCTGGCCGGCCGCCGCAGCCGACAGGGCCGACGCAAAGAAGCCGAGCGAGTGCGATGGGGCCGCAATCGAGCCTGGTCCGTATTGCAGCAGCGCCGCTTGCTGGCCGAGCGGTTGCTGGTGGCCACTTGGCTGCGCCAGGCTCACCTGCTGCTGGTACTGTTGCTGCTGCTGCTGCTGCTGTCCAGTTCCCGTGAGCCGGCGCAGGACGCTGGCCAGTGTGCGCTGCAAGAGGCCAGGCAGGAGGCGCGACCAGGAGCGCGCTCCATTTTGGCCCGCCTGCCTCGCCTGCTCGACCCTCGATTGGCGGCCAGAGCGCTCGCTCGCCTGTTCGCCCTCGTCTTCGTTTGAAAACAGCTTCCGGCCAGTCTTGCCGGCTCCGGACGAACTTGGCGCCTTCGAGCTTCGCGAGGGAAGCGTCTTGATCGCGCCACTTGAGCGCTTGTGGTTGTTGTTGAGCATTAGAATTTGCTGCCCGTCAGCTGAGGGCGGCAAAGTTGTTGTTGTTGTTGCACTTGCGCTGGCGCTTGTTTGCCGCCCAACGGCCAACTTCCCCGCCGAATCCTCCACTTGAACTTGATGGCTCTTGTTCGTGAGATAGTTTTGGCTCACATTGCTCAACTTGTTATGATGATTCCCAATCACTTGTATAATTTCCCTCTGATCGTCGGCAAGCGCAATCACTCCATCCTCCGCCTTTATCCTGCCCCTCTCCACCTGCTCTTGGCCCAGCTCTTGCTGGCCCGAGTCAAGCTCAAACCTCTGACCTAAAACAATCAAATCGGTCTCGTTCAGGGGAACTACATGGCCGTTTCCGGTGGCTGGCTCCTCGCCGCCCGTCTGAGCCATCGGCTCTCGTGTCGTCTCGAGCTCGCTCGTCCTGCTTGCAAGCGTAACGGTTTGCGTTGGCGTTGTTTGCGGCCAGTGCGCCGGCTGGCCCCCCGTCAAGGGAGACACACTGAGCGGCGTTGTGGACTCTGAGCTCTGGCGGGTGAACTTTGAGTTCCGGCGCGACAAGTTGAAGTCGGCGCCAGAATCGAGCGCACTCGTCGGCTGCTCTCGGACTGACTTCACCTGTTGCTCGTGGCTCGCTGCTTGCAATTGCAAACCGGCCGCCAGTGGCTGGTTGACGGTCTTCGCCTTCATGTGGCCGTCGAGCAGTTGCGTGTTTCCGCCGACGGGCACAACGAACTGGCTCGCGGTCTCAGGAAAACCGCGCGCACCAAGCGAGGAGCTCATGTTGAAGCGAGACCTCAGCGGTCCGTTGTGGTTGTCGCGCATTGATTGCATCCAAAGCGTCTGCTGGCTCGAGCTGTCGGCCAAAGGCCGCTGCTGCTGCTGCTGTTGCTGTTGCTGTTGCTGGCCCGTTTGGCTGCCGGCCGCCGACTGAAGCTCGCTCGTATCCCTTATGAGCGATGCCACTGGCTGGTGGCTTGCGGGCGCCGAGGAGGCGGAAAAGGTCTGAGAGGTGGCGCCGCCGTTTGCTAGCTCCTGGGGACGGTTTTGGCCGTGCCGCTCCTGGTTTGCCTCCACCGCGTATGGGGGCGCGCTGCTTGATAGCTGGTGTCTGCTCGGCGGCTGCGAGTCGGCTGGAGCCCGGTGTCTGGTTGGCCAGCGCGTTGCTGCCTGCGAGTGTTGGCCCTGGTTTCTCGCAGAGCTCTGACCCTCGAACTCTTGCGAGGGTTGCTGGCCTGGCGGCGACTGGCTTGCTTGTTGTTGCTGCTGGCGCTGATTCTGGTTCTGGCTCTGGTTTTGGTCGATCGCAAAGGCGGTCGGATGGTGGAGTCCATGCCGAGGCTCTTGGACGGCCAGCGGCTGCTTGTGGACCGCAAACTGGTCCCTGTGGGGCTTGTGCGGCCTGTACTGTCGCTTTGCGGCCGAGTGGCCAGTGTGCACCGAGTTGATCACTATGGGCTCCTCGTCGGCTGCCAGCGCCAACCTTAAGCGCTCCAACTTGGCCTCCTTGGATGGGGCTGGCCTCTGCTCAAGAGTGGCCGCTTGCTCTTCGGGCGGCGGCGGCGCCTCGCCGTCGGCGGCCTGTACGCGCCAATGGCGACAACTGAGGGCTGCTAAAACTGTGATTGCAAGCACAAATAGATTCACGTAGTTCATTCTGAGCTTGCGGACTTTCAAATAAATACGCAGAAGTGATTGCAACTGGCACTGGGTAAGCCGGTCGCTGGGCAGCTTAGTGAGCGAGCTAGCGAGAGGGGGAGAGGGAGGCCACTTGGCCGGCCGAATACTCAGGGCTCTCTTCTTGGCTCCTCGCTGTTGGCCTTCTGTTTGCGGGCGAACGGCCAGCCTGGGGTGGAAAGGAGTCAACGGCAACAAGTGAAAACAAGGGGTTGCAGTGGGCAAAATCGGAGGGCTTCCATCTCAGATGGCCGCCATTCTAAGGCCACTCTGTGTATCCTCTCGCCCGAGCTTGGCCACTCTCCAGCCGCGGCGTCCGGTCGCCGATGCTGCGTGCGCCTGATCCAATTTTGCGCCCAAGCAATCGGAAAGGCTCAGGCTCACTATAGTGCGATGGGAGGCGCCAACGACTGGAAGCGATCTCGGCTGGCCTCCTTTCCTCTCGGCTCACCTGTTTGCCGGCCTAGAAGTGCGCCGAGACTCTAGAGTCGAGGCGGCCGGCGCAGACGCTCTGCCTCCTCCTCCTCCTCTCCTTTTGCCCGCTTCACGCTCTCCCACTCCGCTGGCTGGCTGGC
>ENA-UOVY01000134-UOVY01000134.1-plant-metagenome-genome-assembly--contig:-NODE-134-length-45570-cov-607.192969_pt1 | contig 45570 bp, 28 predicted proteins | sample MGYA00249840_ERZ761561 | MGnify/ENA primary metagenome ERZ761561 (study PRJEB28882, sample SAMN05720143) | plant metagenome | isolation source: Guanajuato, Mexico | place: Mexico:Guanajuato, Mexico...
GCTGGAGTTGGCCGCGAAAAGGGACCCTCGCTCCTGGCCGGCCGATCCATCAAATGGCCCAAACTTAAACCTGGGAATCACTTTCAAGCCTCGACACTCGAGTTGTCGGCCCATTGTGCCTATCTGGCCGCCATCTCGGCCCTCGGTGGGCGCGAGCGCAAACAGGCTGCTCGCGCGGAAAACTTATCGCGGCCAAGAGTGGCGATCGTAAACTGGAGGTGAAGTGGCGTTAAATGGTTCAATTTAACGACACGAATTGAGCTTGGCCAACCATCGATCGATCGGCCTGCGCTGGCAAGTTTGGCTCGTTGGCCAGAACAAGGTTGGTTTTAATTGCCACTTGTTGTTTGCTCGCCGGCCGGCCGGCCAGCAAGCCAGCTCGAGGCTCCCCGAGCGCACTTTTGCCTTAGAGGAGGGGCCAAGTGGCAGCATCCGCGGCCAGCATCCGGCCGGAGGATTCGCGCGCCGGCCAGCAAAGCGGACGAGTGAAGCCAATAACATAATTAACAATTAGCCACTTGGCCGGCAGCCAGTGCTGCTGGGCTGGAAGCAGCCAAGTGGCCGCCAATTGTGCAATCAAGTGCAGGATTTGGTTTCTCCTCTCGCCCTGGTCGCGCTCAGTTTAGTTTGGTCCAGTTCAGTTCAATTCTGCTCGGCTCTGTTCAGTTCAGTTCAGTTCAGTCCACTTTAGTCCGGCTTAATTTGGCTGCCTCTTCCGCTGGCAATGGTGTTGCGCATTTGCATACGCAAACACGGCCACTCGAAAGCACTGGGCCCAACTCTATTGAGACGTCAGTTTCGGCCCGAACGAATCCATCATCCGGCAAGCGTTTCAGACGAAGACCTTGCGCGATCCCGGCGCCAAGCGCTCGGCTTTGCGAGTGCTAGCTTTGCTTGCGGTCGTATTGGCTGGAGCTGGAGGAGGCAAGGAACAGAGTTGCAAAGTTGAGGATGGGACGAGCGGCCAGTTTTTGGCAGACGTCGCCTTTGGAGATGTGCAAATGGCGCAAACGGCAGGTTCGTTGACTTGACAGCGGCAGAAGTAGCGGCGGCGGCAGCAGCAGCATCGGCGTGGCGACATAAGTGGCCATAAGTCGAGCTGAGAGGCGGGCGCGAGAGTTGAGTAGATCACCTGCGAGAGTCTAGCGGCGAACGGAATCCGCCCGCCAGAGGAAGGATGCGCCGGCCGAGATAAGCGGCGAGCTCCAGGTTAGCGCTCGGCGAGAGTGGACGCCTCCAGCGTCTTTCTGGCGCCATGAGTATGATGAATTGGACAGAGAATCCAATTAGGCTCGGCCGGCGGCTGAGGAGCTGGCATTAGTATTCGAGTCAGGCGAGAGAGTGGACTCGTTAGGCTCGCTCGTTACCTGCCCGCGCCCTCCGCCTCCTCCGCCGCCAGCTCGGAGCTGAAAGTTGCGGGGTCGAGAGGGATGGACGGGCAGAGAGGGAGCTGAGAGCTAAGAGTGGCGGACGGCGAGAGTAAATCACACTAAGCGGCCACAACAGGTTGCCCGCTGCTGGCCAATGTTTATCATTAATTCTTCCCTCTAAGCGCTAACTTGGACAACACTGAAAGAACAAATACTGACCCATGTTGCTCCTTTCGGCCACACTCACAATCGAAAGGCTCCATGCTACACTTACTCGCTCACTAATTTGAACCCATAGACTTTCTAGTCTACCTGCTTGCTCTCACTCGCCGACTCAAAACTCTCGCCTAAAACTCGCTAGCTAATTTGAGTGGCCGACTCCTCTTCTCCTCCTCCTCCTTCTCCTTTTACTAGCTCAACTCCGGTGTTCCTGTTTCCATCCTTGCCTGTCTGCAAGCTTGAAGCGCGACCTCCGCACCAAGCGCCACCATCTCAGCTCCTGATGAAGGGAATCAGCGGCGAGCCCTTGTCGTCGATCTGCTGGCTAATGTGGCCGTAAATGATCCAGTACATGAGGTTGAAACAGATGAAGCAGATTGGAAACACGACCCGCGAGTACTTGTCTATGGCACTCGGCGTAAGGCCGCAAATGCGAACCATATCCTCCGCTTGCTTCCCGGAACCCGACTGCTCAGCCAGCTCGAACTCTGCTCGCGGTTGGCCACTGTTGGACCTCTGTTGTTGTTGTTGCTGCTGCTGCTGTTGTCCTTGTTGCTGCTGTTGCGACTCTTGCTGGCCCGCCAGCGCAGGTGGCTTCGTCGCTTCGGAACCAAGCTCGAGCCCCAGCGAGCGGTATTGCTGCGGCTCGGACATGATCTTTATGGTTGAGCGCTGCCCGTAGCTCGGCGGCTGCCCGCCCTCCTCTAGCAGCGGACGCGCCCCCAGACCCGCCCGCTGTTTGCCAGCAGCCATGAGCTGAAAACTCCTCACCCGATTCAGTGCGCTCCCGCCCAGCGAGCGGCCAACGCTCGCCCGCGACTCCAGCCCATGGGGTTTCACGTAGTCGGGCGCCACGCCTACTGGGTTGGTCTGCTGGGCGGCGGCGGCCGCGGCTGCAGCCGAGGCAGCGGCAGCAACGCAAACCTTCTGATGGTGTTGTTGCATTTGTTTAAAATCCAACTGGCGCTTCCTCTTCATTGCAATCCTCTTTCCAATGTAACCAACACTTGCGTACTCAAGCAAGGACGCAAACACCATCACAAAACAGGTGCCCAGAAAGACGTCGATGGATTTGATGTAGGAGATTTTGGGCAAGGCTGCGTTGGTGCTGGACATTAGTGTTGTCATTGTAAGCACTGTTGTCACTCCAAGCGCAACCCGAGCCGGCGTTGCATTTCTGTGGAGCCAGAAGGAAACCCAGGAGATGATCACAATCAAGCTTGCGGGAATGTAGATTTGAATGAGATAGTAGCCCATCGAGCGGACAAAGTGGATCTCGCAATAGAGGCGAATGTAGTCGCCCGAGGAGAGGCTTTGGAGTTCGTGGCCCATTTTAAAACCTAGCACCTTGAATTGGGGAAGCTCGATTTTTCCATCCAGAGAGACCGATTCGTTTCCCTTCTCCCATCTGTAGTCAATGTCGCGCGTATTGTAACCATAGCTCTCGATTTCGATCTTGCAACGCTGCCTGTCCATTGGAAAGTATTGCAAATCCATTGGACACGAGCAGGTGACTGTGAGCCTGATTGACCTGTAAACGCGTCCATTGTGGCCAACGCGAATGAAGGTGTTCTCTGTGGTTGCCTTGTGGAAGGTTGCAGTTTTTTCGTTTGCAAAGAAAGTATCTGGAAGCCAAATCTTTTCAGCAAACTCAGCGCCAACGCAAAGCTCATCGATCTCTCCAACTGGCTTAAACTCAAGCCGTGGATCGAACCACTTTTGGCGGAAGTAAAAGTCTGTTGTGAAATCCATTTGAACTTCGCTAACTGAACTGATGCCAATTATATGGAAGCTTACGTTTACCATTGCGGGCGGCCCAGAGTAGTTTGGCCTGACTCGCTTGTCGTAACCGTGGAGGAAGAATTTCTTCAATATTTTTGTTATCTCGTGGCCGGCATTGTTGATGTTTGGATTTGGGAAGTCAGTTGTGAGCGACTGGTTGAGCACGCCCGGCTCTGGGCTCTTGGTTGGCGACGTTTGCTCCAATTGGCCTAGCAGGGGACTCTCGCTCGTCTGGAGGGTTCTTGGTTGTTTTGCGGCGGCCGTTTGCAGCTGCAGCTGCTGCTGCTGCTGTTTCCAGCCGAAAAGGGTCGAGTTTCGACTCGCCTGCTCCTGGCTGGCCTTCGTCCAGTTCCGCTCAACTCGAACGGCCAGCAGGAGCGCCAGACAGAGGGCGCCGAGCAAGGTGCGCTTCTTCCATGGCCGCACCATTGGCGCTGGCGAGCTAATTTTGGGCCGCTCGTAAAACAGTATCAGAATGGGATCATCCTCTCACTTAAAAGTCTCACTCTTTCCCTCTCACACGAAATCCGACTGGAGGCGGCCGGCATCGTTTGTTTGCAGCATAAATGCGGCGACCAGTTTGCGCGCAAACGAGAGCAAACTCGCGCTCGCTCGGCCAGCCAGCTTGGCGGCCAGCGCGCGGACGCCTCTAGGCGCTCGCAGCTACATTGTTTAGTGCGCGCGCCGCCACTGCCGCTGCCACTAGAACTGCGAGCAGACTTGCGCGCCCACCAGCTTGGCCACTCTTCTTTGCCCCGTTTTAGGCCAACTTTGAACGGGAGGAGGAGAAGGAGGAGTCACCTTGAATTGGAGGATTGCGGACGCAACTGCCAGCGCTGGATCCATCTCAAGCTTGGACGCTCCTCGTTGGTCTGTCCACTCGACTTGGCTCGCGGCCGGCCGGCTGGTGCAATTGATAGCGCGAGCAAGGCTAATTCGAGCTCCCTGATGCCAGCTAGGGCCGTCTGAAGCCAGCGAGCGGCAGCAGTTGCAGTGCCGACCTCTCGGCCGATTAATCGCTCCCTTATAGAAGGAAAGGGCGCGAGCTGGCTGGAGGCGAGCTGGCGACTGATTCAATTTCATGAAACGCGCGCTAAGTGGAGAGGCCAGCGCTGGCTCGCGGTTTGCGCCCATGGGACAAGATGGGCGAGCCATTGTTGGCCTGTTTTCGCGCCAACGCAGCGGGCGGCCCCGCACTCGCTGTCAGGGGCCGGCCAGCCCGAGCAAACTGGCTCTCTGCCGGACGCTGCGGGTCCGCCCACGAGCGCGCACTTCCGGCCTGGCTTGCCGCCAGAAGCCGAGATTGTTTGCGAGATTAAACTTGTATTCATGGCGCGCTGAAAGGATTGCAGGACGCAACCTTTGGCCGGCCGGCGCGCCGACTGGCCGCTCGCTGTCGTCGGCTGCAAGCGCGCCGGCCGCGCTCGAACGGTTAGCGTTAGGGCAGGAAGTCGGGCCGACAAATTTGGGCCCCATTCGCGCCCAGTTTGGTGGGCGGCGGCGCGCACACTCGACCGGCGAGCCCATGCGTCGGTCGGATCCTTGAAGGAGCAAGCGCAAGGAAGCCGCCAACTGTCTGGCCAAGCTCGAGGTATTTGGCCGCCAGGCGAGGGAGATTTTTGCAACTCGAGGGTGGAGTGCGCATTCGAGCACAAGGCCATCCCTTTGGGCAAACCCGAGGCCGATCGGAATGGCCGAGATTTGGCTCAAAACTAACCGGCGCAGAGGGCCAGATAAAAGGCGTTCGACTTGAGCTCCAAATTGTGGCTGCAATCGCATAGATAAGCAGAATTTTCATGTCCGCATCTATTCTTTTGACTCAACCGTTGGCAAGTTGCTTGCCGTGGCGGCGCTTGCGTCTGGCAAGCTTCGCGTGGCAAGGCGAGCAGGAAGTGGCGGCAACCAATGAGCGGGGGGCTGGAGCGTACGTGCAATCTGGCCGCGAACGGTGCCGGCCAGCGCAGAGCTCTGCGCTCAGCCAGTCTGTGTGTATGTGTGCGTGGGGCCCAGCGGTGAGTCAGAGTTTTCTACTGCCTGTGGCGCCATCTAGCGGGTTAGCCACGAGGCCACGAGAGGGCGCCCCTCTACTCGGCCAGCGGCTGGCCGATGCCAATGGGCACCTAGCGCTCCCGGCGCCGCTAGGCCCCCCCTCCCCGGACATGCGCAACGAGGGTCGGGCAGGCGCGCAGAGGTGGCGGCATCTTCAAGGAGGGACAGAGTTGGTTTTGCGACCAGGCGACAGGATCTTGGAGGAAGCGAGGCGGCGTCTGTTGGTTGGGTTGGGGAAAGAGGGAGCGAGTCTGAGTGGCTTGGAGGCTGATTGTTGGGAAAGTTTTGCATAAGCAAAGTGGTGGGAGAGCTTGAGATCTAGACGGATCGATAGGGCGGACGAGTTTGAAAGTGTCTGCGGTTTAACAATGGTGCGAATGGCAGGGGTGTAAACACAGATAGGAAACAAGCAAGCTGCAGTGAATCCTCTGTCTTGTTGTATCGCGCACTGAAGCGATGGCCAAGCAGTAATCTCGTGGAAGCGGCTCCGCTAAAAGTAAGCGTCTGCTCGGCTCCTTGCTGTTAGCCAGAAGCCAGCAGTGTTGGCCGAGTTGCTGAGAGCGGCCAAGCGGCTCAGAGTCTGACATTGACACTGGAGCGAGCGTTTCGAGCCAGATAGCGAGCGAAAGTTTGCGAGTCAGAGCGCGAGATAAGCCATCTTTGGCCGCAATCGGGCCCGATCAGGAGTAGAGGCGGCGAGGTTGGTCTGCTTGTTGCCGACAATTGTTGCAGCTGTCAGGCGAGTGGAAGGGAAGCCAGTTTAGAGGAACTCGAGGGGTCGAGTTGGGTTGCGCGCGTTCGGTGGAGTGCAAGATTTGGGTTCCTCTGGGCAGGCAGCAAAGTTTGAAGCGAGCGGGTTGAGTTGAGTGAGGCGCGCGAGACAGGCTCTCACGGCTGGCTGGCTGGCTGGTCTGGTTTGGTTGGTCCGGCGACCCCTGTTTGCGCTGGCGACTGGTTGCGGTTGACGAGCGAGAGCTGTTGAGCGCAGACGCGTTCGTCTGGCCGCTCGGGTTGGCATAGGGAGTTGATCTCTAGTTAGGCAGCGAGTCGGTTTGGAGGAAACGAGAGTGGAGGCAACAACGCGGCCGCCATTAGACAGCCGAGTGGGCTCGAGTTGAGCACTGCGAGTCATGCGGCTCGGACAACTTTGGCACCAAAACCGAGAGAGCGAAAGTGTGACCGGCGCCGGCCAGACTCGAGTTTGGTTCGAGCGGCACAGGACGGGCGCAATGAAGCAATCGCGGGGACCCGCGGGCTTCAGCGGCGCCAAGCTGGAGGCGGATGAGGAGGATGGCGAGAGTGTTGGCGGCGGCTGCCAGATGCAGCTCGAGTTGCGAGCGAGCGCGGACAGCATCACTCAGGTGCTGCAGCTGAAGGTGGAGCAGCGCGAGCATGAGCAAGTGGGCGGCCACCTGTCAATGGCTAGCAAGCGCGCACCTGGGGACCTGGCTGCGGGCGGCCAGTCGCCGCGCGGGTGCAAGGAGCAAGCATTGATCTCAGGGGAGGAACTGGAAGCAACAACAACAACAACAACAACACTGCAAGAGGCTCCAACCATCGCAATGTCAACAAGTGACACAACGAGCGCAGATGGCGGCGCCGAGATAACGGCGAACAAGTTTATCTGTCACGAGTGCGCCAGGCCGATCAGTGATAGGTACATTATGAAACTGTTTGCAAGCTCCTCCAGCGACAGCAGCAGCAGCAGCAACAGCAACAACCCAGACGACAGCTGCCGTCTCTACCATGAAACCTGCTTAAAGTGTTCAGTTTGCAGCCGCCTACTCGAAAACAGCTGCTTCGTTCGCGACTCAAAGCTCCTCTGCCCGCAAGACTACTACGAGTAAGTCCGCACCTCCTCTCGCTCTCGCCCAAAACCTTGACCTCCAACTAACAGAAGCCTCCCCCTGACCGCCTCACCTGTCCGCCAGCATTCAACAATCGGACGGGCTCGGCTTCAGGTGCGTCGCTTGTCGCTCGCCCATCGGCCTATTGGAGCTGGTGATGCGAGTTGGCTCTGTCAACTCAGTTTTTCACCTAGCCTGTTTCAACTGTTTCCTCTGCTCGCGGCCCCTGAAACGCGGCGACGGCTACTTGCTACTGGAAAATGGCCGCCCCCTCTGCACTCACCACCCGCCGCCGCAAGCCCCGCCCACCCACCACCAGAGCCCCGCCCCCCGCGCCCGCCCCTCTCCGCAGCAGCAATACTCGCTGAGCCAATATCACTGCGAAGGAAACCTAGAATCTAGCCTCAAAATGGGCCCATTTTTGCACCACCAAAGCCAACAATTAAATGTGATACCGAGAAACCAGACGATGGCGCAAAACGGAAGCGGCGCCAGCGGAAACGCGCCGGGCGAATCGCTGCTGAATGCGGGCAGGCTGATGGCGGCCGGCCTTGTTTGCGGCCAGGAAACTGCGAGCAGTGAGAGCAACGGCTACCTGAGATGCGGCCCACAGGTGGCCGCCCACTTCGGAAGCCCCGCAACGGGGCCCCCGCTGCAAAGGGGCCGCGCGCAGGCCGGCAAGCAAGCGCGCCACTCGCCCTTGTTGTCGCTGACGGATGTTGTCGAGTCGGTGGATGGACAGGTTGCAGCATCGGCGGCGGCGGCGGCGGCGGCGGCGGCTGCAGCGGCGCAGGTGTATCCGGCGCTGGGAAGGGCCGGCCGCCAGAGCCTCGGCCTCGGCGCCGGCGAGCTCAAGGCGCGAGGCGGCCACGAGGCCAAGGCGGCCGGCCAGCGACAGGCGGCCGGCGGCCATGGCCAGCGGACGGGGGGCGGCAGCATGAGCAAGGCTGGCCGCTCGAAGGCCTTTGCGCTGGCCCAAGCCGGGGGCGCCCAATTGGCGGGCTCGAGCGGAGGCTCGCTGACCACGAGCACTGGCCGCGTTGACGGGCGCCGGGGCCCAAAGAGGCCGCGCACCATCCTCACAACAAGCCAGCGGAGGGCCTTCAAGAACTCCTTCGATCTTAGCCAGAAGCCGTGCAGGAAGGTGCGCGAGGCGCTCGCAAAGGAAACTGGACTCAGTGTTCGCATTGTGCAGGTTTGGTTCCAGAACCAGCGCGCAAAACTGAAGAAGATCCAGCGCAAGCAGATTCCCCAAGTCCACTCGACGATCTCCTCCTCCTCGTCCAGCGCCGCCAGCAGCAGCGCCAGCGGCTCCTCGTCGCTCCAGCAGCAGCAGCAGCAGCAGCAGCAGCAAAACCAGCAACAGCAACACCAGCACCAACAGAAGCCACAACAATCGCACGGCTTGCACTCGAGCTCGGCCGACTTCTTGGCCTCGGCGCAGAGTGGAGCCGGCCTGCTCGCGAGCCAACTCGGGCCAGCTCGAGGCTCGAGCCAGCAGCACCTGTGCGCCATCTCCTCAACTTCTAGCGGCGGCGGCCAGCTCCAGGTGACGAGCAGGGCAGCGCCGGGTCAGCTGCAGGTGGGTTCGGCGCAGAGCCAGCTGGCCGGCCCGTCCCGTCAGGCGGCGGCCGAGCAGACGAGCTTGGGCGCGCTGAGCAGCGGCGGCGGCGGCGGCGGCGGCGGCGGCAAGCGGCTCAACGAGTCCTCGAGCGAGCCGAGCAACTCGGCCAGCGAGCTCGAGTCCGAGGAGGACGAAGAGGAGGAGGAGGAGGAGGAGGAGCTCGACGAGGAGGAGGAAGTGGAGGCGGAGGAGGAGGAAGCGGAAGCGGAACTGGAGGAGGAGGAGGAGGAGTCGAGCGCGCTGGCCTCGAACTCGAACGGGACGAGCGACTTCGAGCTGGAGGCTGCGGACTCGGGCGCAACGCTCGCAGGCGGCTCGCCGGCCAACAAGGACCTGGCTTGCAAGCAGCGGGCTCGGGATGGACTGTTTGGCGAGCTGGCCGAGCAGCGCCAGCAGCAGCAACGGTGCCGCCAACACCAGCAGCTCGTTCAGGCGGCCGGCCCGGCCGACGGGCGAGTGCAAAATTGATTGAACAATAACGAGCTAGGCGACAATAAACTAACCGCGATAATCCGACCGCTGTCTTTGCCCGGCCAGAGCGAGCACACTTGCTGGCTGATCTCTGGCGCCGGGCAGCCGCAAATCGTTTTATGATTCTCTCGCCTCTCGTTGGCCCCACTCAGGCGCGACGAGGGCGCCCTTCGCGCCTATAAGGCGGGTCGCTTCCGGCCGGGAGCTCGCCGAGCGCCGTCTATAAGCGCGTCGGCCGCCCGCCGCCTATACGGGCGCAACTGCTTGTCCGCGCGCTGACAGGCGAGCTCGTAGGCGGGCGGGCGGGCGGGCGAGCAGTCGGCGGCGGCGAGCTCTCTCGCTTCCGGCTGGCTGGCTGGCTGGCTGGCTGGCGGCCCTCTCGAGCCAGCCGGGCGGCCGGAGGGCCAATTGGGGCGCCAAACGAGGCGTGTCAGCGCCGCCAAATCGGCCGATTTGTCATGGCCGCCTCAGGTCGGCCGCTTTCGGTCCATTGAATTCTGGCTTTGTTTGCGCCTCCGCTCGCCGCTCTGCCTGTGAGCGGCCGCCAGGTTGGCGGCGGTTTTTTCGCCGGCCACCGAACTGGGAGTTGCGCAATAATCGCGCGCACTTGTTTGATCCGCTCCGATCCGATCGTCTGCAGGCGGCCGGGCTCGACTCTGGGCGCCAATGGCAGCGGCAGTGGCGGCGGCGGCGGCGGCGGCGAGCGCTTCCGCCGCCAGCTCGCCCCTCACTCGCCTGTCACTTGGCGCCAGTCCGAGCGGCCGGCGCCAGTCCGTCTGCTTGGCTGGCGGCGGAACCGAGCGGCAGCATCTGGCGCATCCGCAGCCGCAGCCAGGCTAAGCCGGCTCGGCTCTTAATATTCCAAGCGGCAGGCAGCGGCGGCATTCGGGCGGCCTGACGCGGCCACTGGAGGGCAGCGGCGGCGGCGGCAGCGCCAGCGAGAAGGAAGAGTCGAGAGAGTAAAATGCAAATCAATCATATTTTGTAGACGCAAATGGCCGCTCGCTCTTGGCGCGCGCAACTCGCACTTCCTCTTCCGGCCGGCGCAACTTGATTGGCGTCGCCCGCGCGGCCTTCTAATCGCGGGCCAAGGCGGCCGCCTGTCACAATCCATAATTCAACCTGATCCGGCCGATTGTTTGTCACGAGCGAGCGGGCGCCACTTGTCCTGGGCGCCGCCGCCGCCGCCGCCAGCTCGCGCGGCCAACAGGAAGCAGCTGTTTTCCTCGCGACTTCCTGCGCGCCCAAAGTAAATCATATTGCGCAATCATTAATTCCTCGCCCGGCCGGCTCGGACTTCTTGCTGGCCGCGCAAGGGGCCGACTGGAAACGAACGATTGACTTTTGGTTTTGCCCGCGCAACGGCCGCCCAAACCCCATCCAGTGGGCCCAACTTGGCCCACTGGAGCGGCGGGCGCGCTGCAGCACAACATATAGATTGGGGCCCGCAGCGGCGCCCCTCTCGGCTGGCGGGGCGCCGCTTCAAACCGCGCGGCCCTTTTTTGATCCCTCGTCGTCGTCGCCTGGCGCCTGGGGCCGGTCGCCATTGTAATCCTCCCTCCGGCCTCCAACTGGCGTCACGCTGCGCGACTTCCACTCACTCGAGCCGGCCGCCCGGCCAACTCGGCGGCCAAGTCTAGCCGGCCGCGAGCCAGCCGGCCGCGCCGAGCTCGCCGCCGCCAAGACCGGCGCGCCTATAGCGCCGTCGGAGGTCCACCGGCGCCGAGGGGCCTTTGTTTTGGCCCCTATAGCGGCGAGTTGGAGAGAGAGTTGGGCGCCCGCCGGCCGAGTGAGACGTCGCCGGCCGCTCGCAGCCGGCGGCCGAGTTGGACGCCGCTCGAGCTCACGGCGCGAAATTGGACCAGAGATGGGCGGCGGCGGCAGCATCCAAGCCGAGCCGGGCCGACGGAAGGAAGCCACGTGCGCTCGCGCCCCCAACTCGGCGGCCCCACTTCCGCAAAGTGAAATATCGCTTTTCAATGAATTGCTCCTGTTCGGCTGGCGGTCGCGATCTTTGGCCGGCGGCTGCGTCACGTGCTGGCGCTGAGGTCAGACCATTTAGTCTCCTGCTCCTCGGCCCACAGGCAGGCTGGCTGGCTGGCTGGCGGCGGGCCGGCCGAGGGTTTAGGTAAATTTGTTGTTGCGGCGGATGCGGCTGGCGGAGGGCCGAGCTCGTCGCTCTATGGCTTCTCGGCGGGCCCACGCGCAACGCGGCCGGCCGCGCAAATCTCGCCCGGCCCACGAAGCCCGACAAAACCAGGGGCCGCCTATAAGCTTTTCGCCGCGCGACAAACACGGCCGGCCCCTCGCGGCGCCGGCGGGCCGCCCAGTTGGCTTGGCAAGTGTTGATATATTATCTATTTGTACTCCTCGCCGGCCGCCAGCCTCGAGCAAATAGATGCTCGCCGGCCGCCAGCTCGCCGCTCGCAGCTTAGAGGCCAGGACTCAGAGCTCAGGGCTTGGAGCCAACCGAGTCCAACCGGGAGATCAAATAGCCATAGAGTCAGCGCAGTTTCAGACCCCCAAGAGTAATTGTTGTTCGCGCCAGGCAAGCCGACAGGGCAGAGGGCTAAAGCGGCGCGCTTTTACCACGCGCGCACTCGCACATACGCGCGCGCCCGTGTGATTGTTTGCTCAGGGCCAGAGTTGGCTCATTTCCGCCATCCGCTAACTTCCGTTCACGCAGCGCTTAACCTTTGCCAGTTTTATTCACTGTTTTATTGGCGCACTCTCGTGTGCGCTCGTCGCCTCGTCCGCCAGCCCGCCCGCCCGCCTTCTGGCTCATTGATTAATCCGGCCAGACTCGGCTCAAACAATGGCCGCCTCAATGGGACTACCAATGGTGATGCACCACCGACACCACACTATGCAAGGCCCATGAGCCGGCGCCACCACTAAAATTGGCCCCAGAGTTGCGCCATTGGACGGCCGCCCAAAGTTTGCCGCCAGTCGCCCGCAGAGAACAAACCTGAGAGGCGGATATTCAACCTAGGGGCTCAAGTGTCTGTCCGAGAGTTCGTGTGACCCAAACACGCACACACTCGACCATCCGATCCACGGCTTTCTCACACTCTCGCTGGCGCTCTTGTGACACATTTCAACACAAGATCCCCACAGTGGACATCTATTTATATAAATCTCGGCACAAACACTTCAACTCGCTCTCTCTCTCTCTCTCTCTCTCACTGCGTTCACTGCGCTTGCAGTAGATTCAGCAGACTCTGGCAACTTGGCGCACTTGTGTCAATAGAGGTGCGCCTGTTTGAACAGCTGAGAGTATCAATCCAGTCCCATTCGAGTGCTGGAGTAAAGTAGACTCGGTGATTTTTGATCCAATTAGATCTTACCTGCGGGCCACTCCATCAGAAAACTTGCGGTTTTCAGAGCCGTCGAGAGCAGTTTTGCGCGATAGATTCAATTTATTTCAATTTTTTAATGATAAGTAGATGGAGGAACCTAAAACTCTCCAAACTTTCAAACCAACCAACAAAATCTGCAAACCATAACTGAATTTGCCTCGCTTGAAAACCCTTGATCCACACACCCCTACTCCTTAGATTTGTACACACACTGATAGGCGTGACGGATTAAACAATAGGGGAAGCAACTCTCTAGCAGATCCATAGTGAGGAAGGGAGATTCTTGGACTAGGAGGTGTATCATTAGATAGACAGATTCGCGATTTTTGATCAACTCCTTGTCATTTTCATGAATAAGTCTCAACAATGATGAAGAGGCTAGACTGAGAAATTCGTTGAGCCTATCTTCAATATCACCATGATTCAATATGCTAAACATAGCCGAGGCGATTGAATTCACTGCAGTTGCAATGCAATGAATGTTGTTCGAATGAGCCTCGAGCGAGGGTCTATAGGTTGAGGAGTCCATTTTAGCTAGTCGCGGCAGTGAAACTGCTATGAAAACCATCATTAGGCATGCAATCTCGTACTCATCCTCACCCATATCGTTCTTCTGAACCCGTAATGCTGCCATCAATGCTGGATCGATCCGTGAGGGGAGTCCGGCGGCGGTTGCCATTTCGTTTACAATTTGATTCTTTGTCACATCGATTTGAATATCTGTCAGAGCTTCTGAATTTGCTACTTGATGTTTAAAATCCTTGATTGAGCCGAGCAAAAAGGGTGTCCGCTGTTCCAGCACCTCGTTAAGAGCTTCCTGGACCAGCTTTTGGAAACATAATATCACGCCTATGATGGTTATCCTTTGTAACACACTCTCAGCATTCAACAACCGCTTGCTTAGCTCACGCATGTGATCAGGTTTGTCGAAATTTGACCGCAACCCGAGGAGGGTTTCTTTGTTTTGGACGACCAACTTTTTCAATTCATTAACTTGACTAACTATGTACCAAACAAGGTTATCACAAAGGTACTTGATTCCGTATGGTCCAATCAATTGAGCAAGAGCTCGGAGTTCGTTAACATCTGAAAACTCCTCAGCTGAAAATGGAAGCTGACCCTCAAGAGTGAGGCTAACGAACGCCCTTTGTAGGGGGCTGTAGACAATATGTCCTGCACTAACTCTCCTTAGAAGCACCTCCAAATACCATGTAGAGTAAAGAGTAGTGATGGTTTTATCTCCATGACTATCGAGAGGCTGTGTTTGCTGCAGCAGAACGTCGTTGAACATCCGCGTTACATCAATATGGACCAGTGTTTCAATGCTCTGCAGCACGCTCATGTAGGCTCTCACTGATGAGTACAACTCGCTAGGCTTGGCAATTTCATTGGTTTCTGGATCATACATTACCATTGCTACAAGAGACTTATTGAAACTGTTCTCTAAATGTTGGGTGAGGTATTCACGAGGGCAGAAAGTGTGCTCCCAAACCTCAATCGTTGAGCAGTAGTTGATGGCATAACACAGCTCAGTCAGAGCTATATGCATTTTGTCCATCGCTGTTAGCTCTTCCCTTGTTCTCCTGTAACTCTCTACGCCAGGTTTCTCAAGTTCAGTGCCCAATTGCTTGTTTTTCTTGTTTCTATTTCTCTTCTTCACCACTTGTGCCAGCTGTGGTACCGCATGCTTTGGTAACAATTTGTCCGCCAACATGCACTGCTCGTCACAAGTAGTTCTGATAATATTCCTAGCCTCCTTTGTCATTTCCTCCAAGAAGATGTCAACAAAAGTCAAACTCCTATCTCCAATATGATACTTCTCTTCTGGGCAAAGATCATGGGTACAATCAATGAAGTGAGCACATATCAATGGGAAAGCTACAATATATCGAGTTTGGGCTGGAAACTCTAGACACATGTGAAATTGACTATCGAAGATTTTGTTGAAGAAACAAAAGTTGGCAAGGTTTGATGTCTCTTTGAGCATGTCGTCAATGTCATCGACCATTCTTGTATGAAATATAATCATGTTCATGAGAATAGCTAGGTCCCTATGTTCAAACAAATGCATTGGATATCTATGAACACTACAGTAGGCTTGGAGTCTGAACCAGTCTAGACGTAAGCCTCTAAAATCGAAGACTTGTTTGCTTTCGACTTGCTGTATGTTCAGCTCGCTTATGGTTGAGTAAATAGTTTCTAAAATCATCGAATCCTCCTCTGGTAGCATTGAAACAGTTTGTACAATTTGGTTCAGAGCTATAGCATCGTAGGCTGATAAATACTGTACATAATAACGCTGAATTACTTGGTAATACTTTCTGATTAGGGCTCTCAGTTCCTCAACATGGAACAATAGTTCCGGTAACTGCCTGTCGGTCAAATCTTCCGTTCGATATTTAATCTTACTCTTGTTTTGAGGTTGATTCTCTGCATGTCTGAGCAACCAATTGACTTCGTCTCGTGCGTAAGACAAACCCATTAAAGCTAACAATATCTTCGGCCCCAACAAACCCGGCTGGTCGGTTAGGATCAAACACAGCTCTTTGAGGGCTGTCCGTAGGAACTTTCTTCGTTCTCTGTGTATATTTGTGGCTCTTTGAAGGACAAAGTTTTGCGCATCCTTCAGTTCCGAGATTCTTCTACCTGAGACTTTCATTGACTCGAAGAATGTTTGAACAAAGGTGTGAGTTTGTATAACTTCGTCTCTGAACAGCGAAATGCACCAACCGCACTGGAGTGATTTGTTAAATAGTTCTTGTGCTATTGGCTGACTGAGATATGGATGTGCCAGCATAAATCCGAACGTAATCCATTTTTCTAATTGATCCAAAGATATATACTCACATTGAATGGTATCAGTTTGAACCGGGTTGAATAGTTGGGTAGGATTCGCAACCAAACTTAGTATCTGGCTCTTGCGCCACTCTTGAGCGGTTAAGGTTCGCATAGGGAATATTTGATGTAGTGAGAGAAGTGCTTGCGACAGTAGTTTTGAATGTGGTATGAACTCTTCGGACAACTTCTTCATCGGCTGCTCATAGTCGATTATCATTTGGCCAAGTCTTGGGAAAGATGGGTCGGGATGACCATGAATCATGTCATGGGACAAATTGAACAAACTCAACACCGCTTTTCTATCCTCAATTCTCGATGGTAGAATCATCAAAGTCACATATGTTATGACCAAGTCCAAATACGCCTTAGTCAGGTCGAAGTTGATTGCTATGTCAAGCGATAATTGGCACGCATCCATAGTCGTGAGTAGTTCGCAAACATGGTCTTTGTAATCGAGCAAGTCGACAAATGTGTAATAATACAAAGAGAAGGTTTTATTGATGTCGCCCTTGATTGCTTGCAGGGGTGCAAATTGTTGTTGGTTTGAGCGTAATTCGTTTGTATTTGGAAAACGTCTGATAATATTCTTGATGGTTGGTTCTAATTGCTTGTCGCTTAAAAATGCGGGTTTTGATTTCGAATCAGAACAAGCTTTCTTGACATAATAAATGCGAGTAAGCATACCAATTCCACGATCATTCAGAATGGTTAGCTTTTCAGCTATCTTCTGATGACTTGGCTGGAGATGCCTAACCATGGTGAGGATAAACTAGTGGCTACGTATTCCAGGCTTCAAGTTGAGTTTATGGCCATCTAATACTGACATGCTGAACTTGCGGGAAAAACTTTGGAACCAATGCAGTAGATTGGCAAATTGAGCGCCATAGTAAAGAAGATTTGCCTCACAAAGGCCTATAGCTGAGGGATAGTCGCTTCAAAGATATGATTCTATTTATTTTCAAATCCGTACAGCCGCCAACCAATGCAATTACCGGCAATGAGATGACAGATTGATGGATAGAAGAGCAAGGTTGATTTTCATCTGACGAATTTAAGTTATTGGCAGTCTGAAACGTGTGGAAAAAAGGCAATGCCCAGGGAGGGGTTCGAACCCTCGACCTCGAGATTATGAGACTCGCGCGCCACCGATTGCGCCACCTGGGCGGACGATGAGAGACGGGGCTTACAAAGAAAGCAAACCATGCACGGGCCTTCACATACTTAGAATGATGGCCTGTACTGTCCAATCATGATCATATGAATATTGATGAGGCTACAAGGATCCGGTTTTCAGAATAAGGTCTATCTTTATGTAACGCTCAATCTGGCGTGGTGGATTCGCACAATTGCAAAGCATTGTGATGATATGAGAATCTATTGCTTATACAGGAAAGGGCTCCCCTCTGATATGATTGGGATTGAACTTGGTAAGACATTTTATAAGTCACAGTGCAGAATATAAAGCTCTCTACACAAACGATGGAGAGGCATTCCAACTACATTGTAGTAATCACCCTTGATTTGTTCAACCAAGGTAGCACCATTCGATTGGATTGCATAGGCGCCGGCCTTGTCATATGGTTCACCTGTTGCAATGTAACCTCGTATAATATCGTCATTCAATTCAGCCATTGTGACATCAGTCGATTCATGGAACGTGGTGACCAGGAAGTCTCTGCTCTGACCGGGGGAGTGTTGACTTTGCTCAGGTTTAAAGGTCGGCTGGTGTTGCAAAGATTGGGCCCCAGACGAAGCTTGTTGTTCCGAGTGATGAGATTCTAAACTAGATGGTTGGGAGTTGGTTTGCTTTTGCATTTGGAGTGATGGTTTTGTTTTCGTGACCAAGGCCACGCCCGTGAAAACTGTGTGCTTAAGGCCGCTTAGCTTCTTTAACATATCGAACGCATCCTCCTCGTCTTTGGGCTTCTCCATGATCTCGTCATACAAGGTGACAACTGTGTCAGCGCCTATGACTAAATCTGGACAGTTATCATTGGACGCCGCCTTTTTGGAGGACAATCTGCTCCAAACCTCGATAGCCTTTTGCTTCGCATTCTCCTTCACGTACTCGCAAGGGTGTGAGAACGAATGCTTATCCAAATTCTCTTCAAAACTGGAGGTCTCGACCTCAAACTTGAGCCCAATCATCTTGAGTATCTCTAGACGCCTAGGCGAGCCACTTGCCAGAATAATCCGTTGCTGCGATAGTATGTGTCTGATTGGCTCCAACATGGTCAATTTCTTGCCTTGGTAGCTAAAGGGTAAAGCCAGTTGAAGTTTGAGTGGCTAGTGGAGTCGGGCCAATGTTGCAATATAATGGGCGGATTATTTGTCCATCGTATCCGATAATTTTCAAGACGGCTGATAGTAGGCGAAGAAAACAATAAAAGGGTTTGGAGATGTTATATCGAGGCTTCGCGATTATTTTTATCCTGGCCTCTGAGTCTAGATCCTTGGATGCTTTAGCTTTTCCTTCTCTCGTTGGCCAAAAGCAAAATAAATTTGTGTACTCCAGGAATTTCGAACGCTGCTTTCGAACCTGAGAAGCAGTGCGGCGGTTCGCCAACAAGCTGCTTCTTTCGAACACGTCCTCCATTGTGTATCATTCTAGTTCTCTCCACCATCCTGGCTTCGAGGATATGACCGTGGCAGCAGTGGAATCTATCTGGCAATGAGAGTTGGTTGATATCTAAAATTGTGAAGGGACTGACTCCGCTACCTCTGAGGGTTTTGCCCTTTGTCCTGTCCGTCTAGTTTCAATTTATGCTCACAACTCCAAGACTCTAATTCACTGTCATGACCCATGATGACAAGAGACTTAACAGTTGTCTAGTGGTGATCGACTTGAAAAACGAGAATTGCAGCGCAGCTATTGAAATTGATGCGGCACAATGAGGTGTTTAGCTGGTGAGCAATTTGATCTAGAAACCGCCTCTCTTATCAAAGAGGCAAGGTCGAGCGCGAAATGATCTCTCTCTCTCTCTCTCTCCCTCTCTCTATCTGACGAACCCGAGGCGCGCAATGAGGATCAAAAAGAGGATCTAGATTGTGATCATGTGTCAGAAGTTGAGTCTTACTTGCCAAAATAATAACCAGACCAATTGTCAGAGAAACCAGTCCAATCACTCGTTTTCAAGAACACTACTACGAGCTTGATCGTCAAGATCCGACCAGTTAATGACAAAGCAAGAGTCAGAATGTGCACAAGGTACCAAGGAGGAAAAGGACGTGCAAATCGTATAGAAAGATGTCTTGAAGCTAGTGTCATCGGACAACCTGTCGCTGTCACAACTTTGGCAAAGGCGATTAGGCGCTATGAGAATGGTTGGTGCACCGACGATCATCCACCGGTTTTCTTGTTCCTTGGTCCATCTGGGACTGGCAAGACCGAGTTAGCAAAGCAAATTGCAAAGTATCATCACAAGAACAACGAGGATGCCTTCATCAGATTGGACATGTCCGAGTACCAAGAGCGTCATTCGGTGTCTCGAATGATTGGATCTCCGCCGGGCTACATCGGATCTCAAGAAGGCGGCTACCTGACGAAGGCATTGAAAAAATGCAACTCGGCAGTCGTGCTTTTTGACGAGATTGAGAAGGCTCACCCAAAGATGTTGACAATTCTTTTGCAGCTATTTGATGAGGGAAGACTAACAGACGGATTAAATGAGACAATAAAGTGCAGAGATGCGACCTTTATAATGACCTCGAACTTAGCTAGCGGGGTTATCGCTAGGTATATAGAAAAATTGAGACTTGGCCTTTCTCGTGATGAGGAAAGCGGAGAGGACAAATCGGAAGGTTTACACGATGTCAAGAGAAACACGTTCAGTATATCCAGAGAGTTTAATGACGAAATTGTCCGACCCATCCTCAAGGAACATTTTAAGCTTGACGAATTGCTGGGCAGAATCAGCGAGACCATTTACTTTTTTCCATTTTCACCTGAGGATGTCAGTAAGCTCGCGACCAGAGAGATGGAATCATGGGCTCGCAAAATAAAGCATAATAGATCCATCGAGTTGTCCTGGGAGCCCGAGATCGTGAAATTCATCTGCAAAGGTTATAATATTGTCTATGGTGCGAGATCCATCAAGCACGAAGTAGAAACTGGAGTTATAACTGAGATATCAGAGTGCCACTCAAAATTCGAAGATCAACCTGAGAAAATTCATGTCAGTGTTGAAAGATGCGAAGAGTGTAGTGTTGATCATATCAAAGTTGAGATAGAGTGATACAATCGGATAGCTAGCCTCCATTTCAAGATTTCACGCACCGAAACAACAAAGAATCTTGTTGCGAATCGCTTGTATTATCAGCCTTTGGAAACAAAAAGCTAAATCATGATTTAAATATGAGCCTCCAAGACGTAAACTCCGAGTAGTTGAAATATATATCGATGGTGATACTAGAGTTATCATGGGTTGAACTTCCGCTGGGATCTCTCAAAGGTTTTGATGCTCAATTTCAGCTAGGTTTGATTTCGCGCTTTGAGCAAAACTCGACCATCTCGACAAGACGACCATCGCTTCCTAACCAGTTCCTGAACCAGTTGAGTATTCGTGGACGTATTTACGTGTCCCTCGGGGAAATAGTGAAGATTATAATCAGGTTGCGATGCGGGTAGAGATGGATCCGTTGACTCGTTCACGGTTCAACTCCTCCAATGACCGCAAGACGAGCGGCAATTCCAGAATCCGAGATCCTGTTCCTAATTTATAACCCTTGAACCCTTTACCTGAGCCAACAAAACGCTTTTAGTTCAGCAGAATCGCTACAGAGCGACGCTCGAAGATACTAGCTGCTGGGGGGTAATTCCGTTTGATTAGATTAGGTCGTTTTGTGGCCGATTTCTAGCCTAAATTAGCTTCGCTCCTTCGCGAGTTCGCAACCATGTAACTGGCTACAGGTGTTGAGGAGATTATGAAATTTTTGCAAATTTTGAGACCAGAAACTGTTGGACTAGATTCAAATACTTTTGGCTTCTCAGTCTAATCGATTAGCCATCAGATTTTTATATATTTGTTATTTATTCTAATGAAGCACTATCGAGAGAGTTTAAGTATTTTATGTCTATCACGTAGGGCAACAGCTTGTCTCGCAAGGGAACAAAGGTGGCCACTGCAAGGGGAAAGGCCATGTTTACGTAAGGATTCGGGTAGAAACCAATAAAGCTGACTATGGCCAGTTGCGCTATTTGGGTGACGGTGAAGAGATGAATTTTCCTTTGAGGACAACGGCGAATGTAATGGTTTGGTGGGTAAGCTGCCTGTTCAGTGAATAGCAAGCAAATTCTTTCGACCATTGAGTTTGATTTGAATTCAGCGAGCGCAGTATAGAGGAAGACGCCGGATAAGACTGGCAAGGGGATGTATGATATTGGATAGGGGACTGCGAGAAGGGAGATGCCAATTAGGATGGAGCAGAGGATACCTGTGAGGCGAGTTTCGCGAATGTTTACAATGGTTTGGTGGACATTTCCATCGTCAACCCTTTCCTCGTAGTCGGCGAGCGCCTTAGAGTGGAGATGCGAATGGGGCAACTTTCCGTGCATCCAAGGTAGGCCAGTTAAGGATAGTAACGAGTTTAGGGCAGCCAAAATGAGTAGGTCAAGGTGGAAGTAGTCGCCCTTCTTCAGCTTGTAGGGGGCATTGTTGACCATTGCGCCGCATATGTTTTGATCAATATAGAAGAGAACCGAGAGCATAAATCCAAGTAGCGCTCCAACTGCTAATACCTTGGGCGACAGCTGATTTAAATGCGCAAAATGGAGCCCAGTGAACTCGCTGAACTCGAACACATCTAAACGGATGTCCGAGAAAAGATAACTTCCAACGAAGCTGAATATTAAAACGCTGATTGCGAGCGCATAGTCCTTGATTATTTCGCGCTTTCTGCTGCTCAAATAGGGAGTCTTGTCGAAGGAACTGAAAGAGTTTGCAAGCCAGAGGGTTCCTGACATGAGAAATAGAAACAAAATGCAGGTTTCTCGTTGGCAGCGTGACGAGGCGCCCAAGTCGGTGTGTTGCAAGATATCATGATGTTCGGGTGTATTGTGCTGCAAGTGATCAGCCAAATCGGCGGCCAAGGGCGAGGTTGTGTATGTTGCTTGGACATGGGCTGCGCTTTGGCCACTTAGGCTCTTGCCGGTCTGGCTTAAATTTAGAAGCGCTGTTAGGCCGGTGCTTAGATTTTGCGCCAAAATTGCACCTGCCGATTCTGGAATGGTGCGCGAAACTAATACTGTGCCGTGTGTCGTACAATCTGGTTCCCAGTAATACTTGTTGAACGAACGTATCGCCTCCTTTATACCGTCAGAGCCAAAGGCGAAGGCGGTAAACAAGGCAAAGATATCCTCCGTTGAGCGGGTGCAAAATTTCATCAGATTGCTCGAGTTTGTGATGGACATGATGACGAGAAACAGGCACATCCAAAGGCCAACGCAGGCGTAGAAGGAGCCAAAGTCAACTTCTAAATCTTGCGATATTTGGTAGATTACTTTTACGTAAATACAGAGCGGCGCTGTAGTCATGATTACGACCAAAGGTTGGCCGCTGAAGAGAGCAAAGAAGAGGCCGCCAATTGCTTGGCCAATGATGGTCTTCTTTGGATCAATGTGGCCCTCGGTGTTGTTCGTGTCCACAACTCCGAATGCAATGCAAGGGAGGAGGACGGAAAAGTAGAGAAAGATTGTTGTTGAGATTGTTTTGTAGAGGCTTCTATCGCCAAGGATTCCATCCGTGAAATCGCTCAAGTAAAACTTGGACCTTCGTTTAAAGTCGCCAGCCAAACCGGAGCCCAATGAGCCTAGTAAGTTTCCGCAACAAGTTTGTTGGCTTGATTTGATCCGCTCGCCTGCTCGCCCCTCAAACTGGGCGCCACCAAGGTACTGTTTCCCCAAATTGAAATTGGCCAACTCTTGGCGACGCTGAAAGCGATCGCCGTTGCCATTGTTGTTGTCGTCCCTGGTATCGATTTGCTCATCCTCATTTTGGCGAGCTAAACTCTCCGCCCTGCTCAAGAGTTCCATCTTGAACTCATCCTGGTTCTTTGCTCTCAGCAAGCGGCGCCTGAAATTGATATCCGTGAACATGGTTGCAAAGGTGCGGCCAGTTTCCCATGAACTTTTGGTCAGCTTTTCCTTATTTGGCGCCAAAACAACAATTAAAAATCGCACCTCCTGCGACTGGCGGCCGAAGTTAACAGGTTGGGGGAATCTTGCAATGGCAACCTGGCGCTTGTGTAAGCTACTTAGGTTTCCCGTTGCAACAACCCAAGAGTTATCGTAGGCCAAGCGGCCGTCGGCGCGACTCTTATACAAGCCTTGCATTGTGTTTGCAAGCAACATACTGAGCGAGCTTTGTTCAACGAAAAGCAACGACTTTGCCTCGGCTGCAACCTCCTCGCCGAGACCCCGGCACTCGACCAACCGATCCACTATATGCTCCACGATGGCCCCAATTCGAATCTCTGTAATGTCAGTCAGAATGAAAGAGTCCGAAACAAACTTGCGCACATCAACTAGGGCCCTAACCTCCTCGTTGAAATCCTTTTTGGCCGCAATACTTAGGTTACAGTTGATTATTCGCTCGTCCAAGACAGAGTGGTGCATCTGATAGGAGTTTCGGCTAGTTTGCTTGCTGTTCAAGCTGCACGGCATAGAGTATTGGGTGTGGAATCGGTGGCCGCACTGGCCAGCGTAGCAACCAGGCTGGAGGTTGCCGGGCGGCGGGGTGCGCCGGTCGCCTATGATCATGGAGAGCGAGCGCGTTGCTTTTAGGCTTGAGCTTGTGGTGCTACTTAGGGTGTCCGAGTGGTTGAACTTCGGCCCATCGTCTCGAAGCGCGAGCTTTGGCGTGAAGTGGGCCGCTGGCTGGAGTTGGTGCTGCTTCGACATCGCCCTCGTCTCCTCCTGTTCCCCTCCTTGAGTCTCCTTGTTCAGGCCCCCAGGTGAGGCTGTCTCGCGCTTTGCCTGCTCTTGGTCGGGCCTGGCGCCCATCTTGTTCACTTGCGGGGCCATCGAAGGGGCAGCTGGCGAGAAGAGGACAGAACGGGACCGGACAGGACAGGAGAGGAGGAAACAAGACAAGGGGCCAGGGAGGAGGCTTGAGTTTGGGGATCGATTGACGTATGTGTTTGTGTTGCTCTAGCTTGTGCAAAATCTATTTAGTTTCAACTGCTCGCCTACGTTTGGCGCTCTCGGCTCACTTGTAAGAGTGAATGGCTGTCATTGGATGGCCGAGAGCTCCAGCAGTCGTCGTCTGCATGCTCTCGTTGGCCGCCGCCGTTGCTGCCGCCGGCGCGGCCGCTGCCGCTAAGCTAGCTTGCCAGAAAGCGAGCGAGCAAGCCGGCCGCCTGTGACTGCAGCAACTGGCCGAGTCACCTGTTACTCTAGTTTTATATTTTTATTGGTTTATTGGCGCTTGACTAGCGCGAGAACGCCCGTCAGCTTGCTTGGCGCCGCGATCTATGGTATCTAGAATCACGGCCAATGAGCAAACTGCGCCAGCCGCCTGACGCGCAAAGCTGACGCCAATGACCGGCAAACATTATCATAATTAAGAATCTCCCCTCCATCCGCAGCCCCAAACCAACAGTTACGCTCTCAAGTCGACTCGCTTAGCTGGGCATTTGGCCGCCAGTTCAACCAAACCCAGCCGGCTCTCTCTCTCTCTCTCTCTAGTCTAGTCCGATCTAGTCTAATTAATATTCCCTTTCCAGCAGCTCGATTGTTTCGTGCCGCCATGTTTGCACTTGATTGCAGCAAAATAGGCCAGGCGCCTGGGCAAACCATCCTGGTGACGAGACTCCACTCGCTCGCTTGGCCCACCGGACGCTACGACAGCCGGACCCTTGTTGTCGCTTGGCGGCGCCGCCAGCTCGCCGGCCATAAATAATTCAGCTGCCACAGTAACAGGTGCCCAACTCGTTTGGTTCACCTGTCACCTAGCTGCCAGACGCTGTCTAGATGGCGCCACCCAAACTGATTGCGCCGAGCTAATTGGATCCGGCCGAGCTAAGGGCTTTAGATGCGCGCGCCGACTTGGCCTGGGCTCTGGAGTGGATTTAGTTTGCTCCAGCATGGGCTTTGGCCTGCGCGCCGAGCTTAGCGGACGCGAAAGGATTGACAAGCTCTGTCCTGTCTGAGCTCACTTCTCGCACCTCCAAAGGGCCCACGCGCTCTATGGATCCAGCCGCCGCTGCTGCTACCGCCGCACTTGGCGTGGCCGCCAGACAAATGCGTTAGCCAATGATGATGAAGAGTCTCGCCCGTTTCGGGTTGGAAGCTCTTTGTTGCTGGAGCTTTCGCAGCTCCTGGTTACCAGCTCGCTAGCTAGCTAGCTAGCTTCAACTAGCTGGTAGGGATTTGCGCACCACTCCTCCGCCAAACACTATCGGATTGGCCAAAGCTCAACGGTGCAAACTGCACTACTCTTTCTACGGCCCAGCCAAATGGATCTGGCAAACAGTAGCATCGAGCTCTCTCACACAGAATCGAGCTTTTACAGCACAGCACAGCACACGCCAATTCCCAACACTGGTGGAGCCCTCATGACGGGCCATGTGTGCCCGCCACATAGGACAGGGGCGTGTCAGCACCGCAGGAGTTCCCTAGCATAAACTCAGCACACGAAACTCACGCAGATGCACTTTCCTCCTCTCGCTCTCCCTCCATCGCTCTAACATTACCTTCAATCGCGTCCACGTCTCATTGGTCGGCCAGCTGAGGGCAAGAAATCTCGCCAATCGTGGGATCTCATCCATCCCGACTTGGGCTACACTACTATTATACAGATGCTCCATATTCAAAATCACAGCACAGCCCACGAAGCTGGATCCAGTATTAATTGTAGCAACCTTTTCGTGCCTCATCCACGAAGCCAGTGGAGCTTAGACAACTGTATTGTGCTCGTCTCTCAGAAGCCGCGAAGAAAGTCAAGGCCAACTTGGCGCTCACTTAGCTCGCCACTTTTCCATCAATTAAGGCTCATGACAATCCGCCAGTCATACACAATATCGACGACACTCGCCAACTCCATCACTGGCCATGTGTTTGCAATGCACCCGCTAAGTTGTCACCTTGTAGGGAGCACACTCTTGGGCAATATCCGTCAAGGCCGCAACAAACGCCGGCCAAGCTGATGCAGAAATTTTCTTCATCTTAGCCTGGCAACTGAACATTTGATCAGAGACACAAAGAACAATGCAACTTAGAAGGACAAAAAGAAGTAACTCAAAAGAAGTGTCAAGAAAAGAAGCCGAAGAAGAAGCAAGTGAAGTTTTCAAGATCGAAGAGGAAAATTGAAGACGAAGACGCTCAAGATTGCAGCAAGTTCAATCAAGAATCTACGTGTATCAAGAGACGAACTAGCTTCAAGAATAATGTAATTACAAGACAATCATCTTTATGTTCATCTAATAACTATCTCAGAAAAGCAAACGATGGACGTCATCAACTCTCTACTAAGAGCTGCTCGAGCCGGCAACCTGAAGCGAGTGATCGAGTTTATTGAGGACGATCTCGTCGATATAAATTCGAGCAACCAACATGGCCTCACGGCCTTACACTCGGCTAGCAAGGAGGGCCACACCCGGGTTGTGGAGGAGCTTATTGCTCGGGGTGCAAACGTGCACGCTAAAACGCACAAAGGCAACACCTCCATTCACATTGCTTCATTAGCCGGCCATGAACCTGTTGTCAAAGTATTGATTGAGAATGGAGCCGATGTCGATGCCCAATCTGCTAGTGGCTTTACTGCCCTCTATATGGCCGCCCAAGAGAACCATGTGTCGATTGTCAAACTGTTGCTGGCGAACAGGGCAAATCAAAACATAGCAACAACCGACGGGTTCACTCCGCTGGCAGTTGCCATGCAACAAGGTCACGAGCAGGTCGCTTCTATATTGTTGAATAACGAGGCTCAGGGTAGAATCAGATTTCCCGGTACAACCGAATCAGGTAGATCCCTGCTTCATATTGCGGCCAAGAAGGACGATTGTGCTGCAGCTGCGCTGCTGATGCAAAACAATATCAGTCCCGATTTGACCTCCAAATCTGGGTTTACAGCCCTCCATGTTGCCTGCCACTACGGCAACCAAAATATAGCTAAACTCCTCATTGATCGCCAAGCAAATGTAAACTTTCAAGCAAAGCACAATATAACCCCTCTTCACGTTGCGGCCAAATGGGGGCAAGAGAGTTTGGTTCAGTTGTTGTTGGATAACAAGGCTAAGATCGACGCAACAACTCGGGATGGGCTTACCCCATTGCATTGTGCAGCGCGCAGCGGACACGATAGAGTGGTTGAGGATTTAATCAAGCGAGGTGCCCCAATTTCGGCTAAAACCCGTAGCGGCTTGGCGCCATTGCACATGGCAACACAGGGCGATCACCATAGGTCTGCCCAGATTCTACTGAGTAACGGAGCTCCAGTGGATGATGTAACCGTTGACTACTTAACTGCCTTGCACGTTGCCAGCCACTGTGGCCACGTTAACGTTGCAAAGCTCTTACTCAACAACAAGGCTGATCCCAACTTTCGTGCCTTGAATGGGTTTACCTCATTGCATATTGCTTGTAAAAAGAATCGCCAAAAGGTGGTCGAGCTACTACTTAAATATGGGGCCTCATTGAATGCAGTCACCGAATCTGGCCTGACACCCCTGCATGTGGCCTCGTTTATGGGTTGCGTAGAGATAGTTGTGTATCTGCTGGACAATCATGCCAACGTTGAATCGGTAACTGTTCGCGGCGAAACTCCTTTACATCTGGCAACACGCGCAAATCAGATTGAAGCCATAACTATTTTATTGAAATATGGAGCAAACGTTGGCGCTAGGGCAAAAGAATCGCAGACTGCATTGCACATTGCGTCTCGTTTGGGTAACGCACAAATTGCGAAGTTACTTATTCAGCAGGGAATAGATGTAGACGCGCCCACTAAAGATAGCTACACTGCCTTGCATATCGCGGCAAAAGAGGGACACGAGGAGGTAGTTTCGTTGCTGTTAAATCACGGAGCTAACATCTCGTGCACAACCAGAAATCACGGCTTCACGCCGCTCCATCTGGCTTCGAAGTACGGCATCGATGGGGTAGTTGACCTGCTATTGAGTTATGGAGCGCCCGTTGATGCCCAGGGCAAGAACGGCGTCACTCCGTTACACGTTGCCACGCACTACGATCATCCCAGTGTTGTGCAACTCTTGCTCCAACAACGTGCGCCCCATCAGTCAGGAGCCTCGACACACGCAATGGCCAAAAACGGATACACCGCCCTCCATATAGCGGCCAAGGGTAACCGTCTAGATATAGCAAATGCTCTGCTGCAACACGATGCAAACCCTAGTGCAGAGTCCAAAGCTGGCTTTTGTCCGCTCCATCTAGCCGCCCAAGAGGGTCGAGCTGACATGGCCGCCTTGCTCCTCAACAATGGGGCTGCGGTTAACTGTAGGGCGAAAAATGGCATCACGCCCTTGCATTTGTGCGCCCAGGAAGATCACGTTAATGTTGCCCAGTTGCTAGTCAAACGTGGCGCTTACCTGGACGAGCAAACTAAGGGCGGATTCACGCCCCTCCACGTTGCATCGCATTTTGCTCGCATCAAAATGATAAAATTCTTGCTCGCTAATGGAGCTAATGTCGATATACCAGCTGCCTCTGGTTACACGCCCTTGCACCAGGCGTCGCAACAGGGCAACCCGCAGATAGTTGAGCTCCTCCTGCAGTACCATGCCAAACCGGATGCTCTGACCGAGAATGGCCAGACAGCCCTGTCGATTGCGCAGAATCTTGGCTACGTCTCAATCATTGACACTTTGAAGGTTGTTACTGAAACTGTTGTCAAGACAACCACAATGACAATCACCGAAGAGAAGTTCAAGATTGTCGCGCCTGAAACGATGCAAGAAACGTTCGTTAGTGACTCCGAAGACGAAGGTGAGTTTTAATTGCAATTATTGAACAGCTCAACTTTCGTTCGAACTTGATAGGAGTAATATAGGATTTCATAGTTACAGCTAACAGCCAGTTAGAGTTCATTTAGGAAAAGAAGTGAGATAAATCAAGTCTCAGGTCATAGGCGCTTTTTGAATTGACTTGAGATCTGAAGTTTGACGCTAGGCTCTCTTGTTGCTGATAAGCATTCCTTGGGCCTGTAGTCATGTTTGACTGGTCGCTATAATAATGAATTGCCGGCAAATGGACTGACTTCCTGCTACCCTCAGCCGCATAGACATCTCCTCTAGTTGCCCTAGTATCACAATGAATTGGATTGCGCCCACCTTTTTGATGAGGCTTCTGCTTCAAATTAGACTGCGTAATCAGCCTAGAGGGCCTCTCACCTGCACAGGTCGGAGCTCCGCCCTCTCGTCTCGCCGCGCATCTAGGTCCAGTATCTCGGGCCAAGTCCAACCCTGAATTTGCTGTCCTACCCTCGACTCTCACTGAATATCCCATATCAAGCCCCCTGCTTCGATCCATTGTATGCAGAGCCAGCTTCCGTTGGCCAGCTAAATTGTCTTTATCATGGCCAGCAACGTCATTATCGTCATCATCATCATCGTCGTCGTCGTCATAATCATCATGGTCGTCGTCGTAGTCGTCATCGTCAGTTGACCAGTCCGATTGGTGGGCTAGATCTGGCTCGCTGTTTTGTGGGCAACCAGAGCGATAACAATCTGATTGATTAGTGGCATTAAAAGCAGGCCTCCCCGTGCCAACTCTCGAATTGAATCTCCCCGCTGGCGAGTCTGGTTGTTCTGGCCGATGGTCCTTTAGAGCTCTCTCGGCCAAGGGTGACTTGAGCGAAGTGACGGCCGCATTCCGGCTACCTGTCGCTGGACCTACCTGTTCTGGTTGGTAATCATGATTGGCCACTAGATCTGGATCTTGAATTTTGAAAAGGGACCTTTGCTTGGCGCCGATCGATTGCGTGAAGCTCGATACCTTGTTTGCATGCGCACCAGGTAGATTAACATAAATGGGCTCATTAGTGGTCTCCTTGCGCCGCCCATCAAGCTCTGGCTTGCGCGTAAGTGAGTTGCGCGCCAAGACGTTCGCGGTCAGTTGGCCGCCGCCGCCGCCATTAGATCTCGTCCGATAACTTTCAACAAAATCCAATTTGGCCGCCCGAGAAGCCTGGCGAATAATCCTGGCCGCCATGAGAAGCCGGCGCTGGTGTTCGTCGTCCACAATGCCGATTTGTTCCAGCTCATGCAGGTCGTTGATGGCACTAAACGAGTCTAAATTGTTTATGCCGCCCCTGTTGAGCACGGACAGGTATGAGCAACGTTCGCCGGTTCCAATATCAGAGGGCTCGTTCAGGCGCGCAACATCGGCCCCTGCGTCCGTTTTCTGGTTGCGAGTTTTATTGCAACCAGAACTGCTCGCTTGCTCGCCGGCCAAACCAATGGCAAACAACAATTGCTCTAGACTGCTCATGATAGTCTCATTTGAACTGCCCAAGTCACCTCCTCCATTCTCGCAATCGGCCCTCTCAACTTGGTCAGTTAAACTTTCGATGGTATTCACTGAGTTGGACCTCCTATTGATTGTCGGTGGTGAATCGGTTGTTTTGCGAGAGCAATCGCCTTGCCCAATAGAACTCTGCTCAAAACCAAACCCTTGCTCATTATTGCCTCTATTGCTTTTGATCTCAAGTTTTGTAATGAAAAGTCTGCCTCCAGATAGCCTGCCAGTGTTATCTGCGCCACCAATTATTGGCGCACAATCGCCTGTTTGCACCACCAAACACCGATCCCCGCCAACACCAGCTCGCTGCTCGTCGGCCGCGTATTCGTCTTGCCGTTGCTCAGGAAGTTCAGTTACGTTTATAAACTTGAAGTGGCCAACTTGGTTGCCGCACCTGCCCACCCAGGTGCCCGATTGGTGGCGCTCCAAGATGTCAATAAGATCGCCCTGCTTGAACACGAGCGCCTCCTTATCGTAGGCGCAAGGGTTGCAGTCCACCTTCGCTCTAGCTCGGCCAACTACTCGCGCTTGCGGCTCCAACTTTGCGGCTAGCTCGTCTCGCTTTCGGTTTGGCGCCAAAGGGCCCCCACTGTACAGGTTTACGCTGGACTTTTGGCTAGGATAGTTGTCATCCAAATAAGTACTGTTTTGCAAGTTGCTGCAACTCAAACCAGAGTCAGCGCTGGGCAAACTATCCATTGAGCCAAACTTGCGCCTAGCCTCTCTTACAACCTGTTGGTCGGCCGGTCCAAATATCTGCATCAGCTGGTTGGTGGAGTTGGCGCAATTGTTGATTGCGCTCGCGTTTGATCGCCGGCCAAGAGTTAGAAAACCGCTGACGAGCGACTTTCGCAGCGCAAACTTATCCGTCGCCTCCTCTCGCTCCTCGAAGGCAAGCGCATTGATTGATTTGCGACTAGTCGATAGGTAGCGCTTCGAGTTGGCAAACAAAGTTTGGCCCGACCTCGCGCCCAAAGTGCCCGACTTCTGCATTGACCGGCTGGCTGGTCCCAGTTTGGCGCTCTCATCGCTCGATTCTGGCCACTCACGCCCGTCGGCCGACACCCGCTGACAGGTGCCCTTCGAGGCTGGCGCAATCAGGTGCTTGAGGCGATTGAATAGGGACCTCCTCGGCTTGTTGCCGCTTTTCATCACCGAGCTCGCTGGGGATGAGCAGCTGGTTTTGGTTTTGATCGCTTGACTGTTGCTTGGTTGCTTGGCGTTTTCGAGTTGCTTGTCAAACAGTTTCCTTTCGGCGCAGTCATAGTCTCCTCTCAGTTGGTGCCATTTTGGAACGAAACAGGGCTCGTCAGTGGCATTTTCCTCCTTGCTCGCGTTTGGGTGCCGATCTGGACTGGAAGTTTGGAAGTTGCAGATGCTTGCATAGAGGTGATCCTCGCAAGCTTCCATCGAGGACTCCCGCTCGCCCCTAAGGGCGCCACCACTATCACCCAATTGGCCCCTCCAATCTCGCCAAATCGGATCCGAATCCAACAAACTAAGCATGATCTCTCTGCGACGCAACCGCTTTGATTCCGCAAACTTGCTTCTCAAATCCTCCTTCCGCTCGCCGCTTCCATTTCCACTCTCCCTCCGCCTGAATCCAAAATCTGTGGTTCGTCTGTGGTTTAGGCGTTGCTCTTTGGCCGGCGCAAGCAACTCTGACTGGCCACTCGGCGGCGAGCCTCCAACTTGCTCGCTTGCTTGCGCCGCTGAAGTCGCCGAAGCTGCGCCAGCCAGTTCAATGGCATCCACCGCTTGCGCCTGCCGCTCGCGCAACAAAGCCGAGCAGCTCGGCTCGCATTTGTTTGCGAAGGTTTGCATGCCATCGCAGGCGCCGCGCACCTGTTTGCCCGCCAACTGAACCAGCCTAGCTCCACCCAGTTTGCGGCCATCTCCTTCCATCGGCTGCTCCCCATTCAACGGCCAAACTTGCTTTGATTCTAGTTTAGATTTGTTTTCCAGCTCAAAGCCACTCTTCTTGGAGATTAAACGAGCCGAATTGTCTTGTTTTGTTGTTGGCGACAATGTGTCGCCGCAAGAAAACAACGAGATCTCTGAATTTGCAGCGCTCTTGCCGCAAACATTCCCAAGCGACACCGAAATCTCGCGCCCTCCTCGTCCACCAAGTGCAGACGTCCCACAAACTGGCTCGCCCTCCCGCCGCCCAATCCCTCTCTCGGCGCCAACCTCAAAACCGCCGCCCGCCGCCCTTGACTCGCTTGCCAATTCGTCCTCCGATTGCAGTCCCTTGTTTGGCCCCTCTTGCTCTTCATGCCCGCTCTCTAGCCAGGCGCCGCTCGCAGGCTCGAGCTCCAACTGCTCGCTTAGACTACCAAGCTGCTGATTTAGTGACGAGAACGAGGACGAGATTGAGGCGCAAGAGCAGTAGTTGGCTTTGGGCGAGTTTTGGTCGCCGCAACCGATGCTCGTGCAGCTACAAACCTGTCCAGCAAGCAGGTTAATATCCTCCTCGCTCCCGTTCCTCTGGCCAACCGACTCAACTGGACCAAGTTGCTCGCGCGAGCTACTCTCGCGCGCTCTCAGCGTTAGTCTCAGATTGTCCCGTTTAATTTGCTCTAGATGCTCCATGTTGAGACCGTCGCAGGCTCGCTCGCAATCGGGCGCCAAGTAGCTAGCGCTCGGTAGGATTCGTCGCTTTGAGCGCCTCAGTCGCTGTTCAATCTCGAGCTCAGCATTCGATTTGAGGCGTTCCGCTCTGGCTCTTCCGGTAAACTTGTCACTGAATTGTCCGTAGTTGTTGGCGGAGAGAACCCTGAAGGAGCCGCTCGTACCTGATTGGTCCGTTGCCTCTAGCGGGCGGCTGCTTGCGCGCTGTCCGCGCGTGTAAACGCCGCGCAACAACCTGGCCGCGCCTGAACCCAGCTGACCCATTAGGTTGGCGCCCTCGTGTTCCTGGTTGGTGACAAAGCTCAACTCGCGCCGCCAGTCCGAAGGTTGAAGCCGAAACGACTTCCTCATTGAGGCATAACTCTTTTTGAGCCGCCCAAAAGCTTGCGCTCGAGTTTGTTCCAAACTGTTCGAAAATTGCACTTCAAAGTCAACCCTGTTGCCTCCAAGTGCTCGCGTTGACCTTGTTAGCTTGCGAGCCCGTTGAAACTCATAGCCATTTGTCGACCTAGTTTTTGGGGCAGCAGATTATTTGGCTAAAAGTTAATTGATTGCAGCTAGTTTTAGATTGTTTGTTCAATCTTGGAGCCAAAGCATCTCTCAGCTGGTTTGTATCGGAGCACAATGGCTGCGAGGGCAAGAATATCAACGCCAACAACAATGCCGCAAAACAATCGACCGCCGGCCTGATTGCTGGTTCCTTCCTCTTGTCTTGTCTCGTCTCGTCGTCTAGCTTCTCTCGCATCTCGCATCTCACGTCTCGTTCGAAAGTATCAAGGTTAAACCAGCGCCAGCAGCCAGTAAGCCGCTTGGGTAGGCAAATGTGTCTTCGATACTTGCAATGGATCCGCCCTTGCGCTTGCACGCAAGCCTCACGCCGCCGCTTTAAGGCTCTCCATCCCTCTTTGGGCTTCCACATTGAAACCCTCCATTGCCAATCCGGTGGACCATTTTCGGTCCACTAAGCGAGCTGCTCTCGCTGGCGGCCAATCGGAACGAATCAATCTAGGCAGATTAAAAACTCTTTTACGCTCTAAGCTGGCGCAGCGGCCGTTTCCTGCATCCGACTTCCAATTGGCCGCCAACCCAATTCCGAGCCCAAAATAACAGGTTACAATATTGTTGTTGGCGCTTAGCACGACAGCATTGTGTCGGCGGCGGCGGCGGCAGCGGCTGCTCTCATTGCCCCAGCGCCAATAAGTGGACTCGTCGGGCCGAGCGAGCACTCGAAGCCACTCTTGTCCTTAGTTGCCGATGGGGTTGCGTCGCCGCCGCCAAATCATCTTCACTCCCTGAACGCGCAGCTCGGCCGATGATTGATCAGCTGATACTCGAGCCAAACACCTGCCTCCAGAGCGAGACAGTGGACTCGGCTCGCCTGCCGCCTGTTCAGAGGCGGCCAGAGCCCATCAAACCTAATCAGCCCGCTTGGCCAGCGAGAAAGACATAAAACTTTCCAATACTTACATTTTATTTTAGGAAGTTGCCCTCCTGGCCAATCTTGTGGTTTTCTTTTAAAAACGCACTTCCTATGTCTTTGGCCAGCGAGCTTGGGTTAAACTCAATTAACCTGCGCCTTATATCACTATTGAAACCCTTTGCTCCCATCAAAAGGTCATGCGGCTCTCTAAGTCTCTCCTCTCTACAGATTTGCATACACCTGAAGGCTGTCTGCTAGAGTCGAGCGCCTCCAATTTGACTCGTTGTTGTTGTTGCTGCTGCTGCTGCTTGCAGTCGTTGTTGACTCTTGTCTTGGCCGATCAATTCTGGTCCACTGCCACCACCTCTGGCCTCTTGGCTTCTAAAGATTCGACTGAGCCTTTGATCGGGCTCCCTGAGACTGTCTTGTGCCAGCTAGACTCTCGTTCCATGCCTTGTGTTGTTCATCTAGCGGACGAAATGTCGGCATGGTCGCGTCAGCCAACTTGACCATCCCTCGGCGCAATCAAAGCTCCTTCTCCAGGCGACATCTTGCCCAATGTCGTCCGTTATCGCCATGCGCAGGCCAGGTCATTGCTAGCAGCTATCTTAGTGAAATTGATACCAGCAACAAGTTGCAGCAACTCGAGCGAGAGCCAAAGAGAAAAGTTGCATTCCTTGTTGAGTCGGCAAAAGGAGAGAATCCTCAAGTTGGCTCACATTTTTGCCAACCCCTCGCTCCGCCAGTTGCCTTTGCCCAAAATGAGAACCATAAACGACATAATTAACCTGCTTCTCTCATAGAGCAAGCGCGAATTCTGAAAGTGAAATACATTTAGTGGCCAATCAACCCTTCGCTTTGTGGCTCTCCACTTTCAACTTGAATCTTGCATTCTCTTCGGCCCCATTGAACTGAATTAATTGGCTCCAATGGCATTTGAGGCCACCTTGGCAAGGTCCATTTTCGAGCCCAAACATTGGCCATCCTTGTGGCCAAACTGCGGGCAGACTGGACATATGGCCGTGGTTGTTGTTGCCGCTGCCGCCATTTGCTATTCGAGCAACAGGCGGCCAAAAGCGGTGCATTGATGTCATTGGCTTTTATCTCGTCTAAAACTGGTCACTCGGATCCTCTCTGAGCTGGATCAAGCAGTTTGTTGTCAGAAGTGTAAAGCCAACAACACTTTAGCTGCCAGCCGATGCCATTCAACTTTATGCCGCCCGCCAATGGTCAGCGCGCTCTCCCTCTTTGTTGGTCTAGACTCTCTGGCAGTGGCTTGGGCAACGGCGACAGCGGCCAAACTAGGAAACTCCAGCAGCCGCGACATCTGACCGGCCTGTTCCAGTTTACCTGCTGTCGCCGCCGCCGCCACCGTCGCCATTCTGGCTCACGAGGCTGCATACGCGAGATCAATCGATTGGCCGGATGCAAATGGTTGAGGAGGCAAACAATGTATTCGGTTGGTTATAAACGAACCATTTATTTAACTTAACAATATGAAATGGTTTCGGTTGACTGCGGCTCCGCTGTCGAGTTGCATGCGCAATTTGCTTGCCGGGTGGTCGGCCAGAGGTGACTCTTGCCATCCGGCGAGATAAGTGCGCAGGTGGTTTGAGTTGTTGGCGGACAGTTGGCCAGACTTGATGTAAATCTCTGCCGAGCTCTACTCGAGCAACTGGCCGATACTGTTCGGATCCTCCATGTGCTTGAGGAAGAGGAAGGCAGTGAGAAGGATTGCGTTGCCGGAACAGTCGGAAATTGACATGAGCACCGGAATGACCACATTGTCCGGATCCCAGTCGAGTCTCCACGAGATCGGAGTGACCAAGTAGGTGAGGCACTGAATGAAGGTTACCTGGCACACAATGGCAACCAGGCAACAGACTATAAGGTACAAGGTGACGTCAACGTACTTTGGGCTGACAATAAAAATGAAACACAAGTAGACGCTCATTGCGGGAACGCACATTGCTATCAGCCATCTGGATACTGACGCGTTCATGTCTTTTCGAGGGAGAACATTGAGTTAGTTTCTAGTTGTCAAAAGATGGAGCTTCAGTGGCTTTGCCACGAGAAAACTCGTGCCAGTTGCTTACCTTGTGCATAGAGAGCCTCGATAGGCGAGCACTTGGAGGCGTACTCTTTGGCCCGATCTGGGGCCACATTGTTCAGTTGTTGCAAATAGGTTGAGATGCGACTTGCTTGCACCGCCATCAGGTTCACGCTGACCCCGTTTACAACAGCCTGGTAGACGGCAATTCGGGCAAACGATTGAACTGCATGGTCAAAGACTAAACCCGAAATGGTGGCCACCGAGACTGCGAGCGCGAGCGGCAAATGGGTGCCGATAAACATGCCCTTGGTGAAGGGGTTTCGGGTTGCGAGGTAGAAAGTGAGCGGGAGCAGACAGGTTAGACCAACAATGACCACTATGAACACCCACTCTTGCGCTTGGATTGTATGAAAGAGGGCGCCCGTGACTGATATGAAGAATACGGAGGAGAAGTCGCCAAACATGGCCGCAATCAGGGTGGACACGTTGTCCGGATTGACGCCCGCCTTCTCGCTACCCATTACAACTGCAAGGATGAGACACGAGCTGAGCATTTCGTTTACACAAATGGCCGCCATACTGGTGGCAACAACGCGAAGACCAACGCTTACATCCAGCTGGCCATGTTCAATCGATGAAATTATTATCACCAAACTGCTTGACATTAGTCCAAATATAATCGATTGCGTCTGAACCATTGCAAGGTTTCCAAGGAAAGCCTCCAGCTTCTTGCCGAGACTTTTCATTGAGCCCATGTTTGAGCAGGTTGATAGGCGCGCGGCAAGTGTTGCCTCGAGGTTTGTTTTGAAGGCCATGACAGTCGCTAGAAGCATGTAGAAAATTGTATTATCCCTGAACACTCTCCAAGTTTGCGCATAATTTAAAAACAATCCAGCACCAACATTCCCAAAACCAGACAAAAGGAAAGGAATGAACACTTGAAGTATTAGGACTCTTTTGGTTTCCTTGCTTTCGAGAGCCTGACATTTGGTTGCCAAATTTGCGCCTCGAATATCCTCACTAAAACGGCGCCTCTCTGGCTCGGGAACACCCAAGAAGATGTTTCTGAAGCTTGGCTTCCGTTGCGGCCTGTCGTCTTGAACGGTTGGCCGGCGATTCTTGTAGCGGGTGAGCTGGATTAGATCAGTTGCAAGCGACTTTGTGGTGTTCATGTCGGGTATGTAGCTGAATTGTTCATGTTGGCTAATGCTAATGCCATAAACTGAGTTGCTTTCGCACCCAACTGCCGCATCCTCCACCTCAGTCTTGGGCCCATCGCCGCCCCTAGCCTGTAAGTCGTAGGCCGACTGCTTGGACGATTTTAAACTAAATTGAAATGGCATCTTGATTCTCATTCGCTGTATTAGCTACACTTTTCTCCCTTTCGCTGTATTCTATTCTCAGTCCAACAAACTGAGCTCGATTCCAATACTCTTTGCTCGCGCCTCCACTTAACCCGGCTATTGGAAGCTGCTCGCAATTGGCTCACCACTAATCAACAAATCAAACTGCAAAGTTAACAGACCAAAGGCCAACCAAAGAGGCCTATCAAGCAGGGTAGTCACTTTGCGATGACCGCCGAGTTTATGTTAATATTAATAGATCAAACAAAGCAATTGTTTGGCAGACGGTAACGCTCGAGTTGATTGTTCGAGTGATTTTATCTGCTTGGCTTCAGTTGGGATCTTGTTTCGCGCTTTCCTAAGCTAGATGTGGTGGTATAGTCAATGGCGACACAAGTTCTGGCAATGAAATTCTAAATTAGAACTGGAGTAGCCCCAAATCAGTGACGAAAACAACTGGCTCGGCCAATATCTCGAACTAGAACGCGTCAATCCGAAATCAAACAAACTTTGCAAACTGAACAAACTCATTGTTCATCGGACTAAATTTCAATCGCCCAACCTGGTTAGCTAGTGACATTCGTTTGCTCTTTTATTTGGCTACATTGATTGAAACGAGGGAAATGAATTATTCATTTTTCTACTTGCTCAGCTACAAGGGACCTCTTGTGCCAAAATCCCATTTGCTAGCTTTTATCGCCAAGTCCATAGGAAAGTATGAACCTAAATCTGGAATTTAACCGCAGTCTGGTCGGAGAGGACATTTCCGCAACCAAAACATGAATAGGATAGGTGGTCCAGTGCGTCGCTCGTTGATACTTTTCCATCATTCCAAGGCTTATGCCATAATGTTAAAGTGTCACTAACCGACAGACATACTATCCTCCTCGAGGTGGTCAAAGTCTTCATGATGAACTTGTGAATTCTTGGCAAAATCGCTTACTTCAATGTGTATAGAATCCTTGATAGAGTTTGGGCCGGTTTGCGATCCTTTAAAAGTCAGTCCATCCTCCATGCCACCAGGAACAATGTTGCTCTCCTTCGCGTCATCAATCAATTCGGGAACATCTCGTACTCTGGCGTAAACTGTCGTTATAATGGCGATTGTAAGTGCAAGAAGAAGCATCCGGTTTAGCTGAGAGTCTCGTCTCGAATTCATACTATGGCTTTCGGGTCAATCACTGGCACTTTGGAGAAGTGGATCAGAGCTGGAATCCTGCGAGCAATAGGATTGATATATGGGCACAAACTTTTGGTTCGATGAGGGCAATTATATAGAACATCTTGTGATTAATACGAAAGACAGTTTATTTTTAGCAATTGCGAAAACGCTCGCGCCATCAGGTGGTTATGTTGGGCAACTTGATCGATGACTGGCCATTAGTTGACTCATGTTTGTGATCCTCAGATGGCGCTAACTTCGCATCCAACAAAGACCCGTCCATTTGCTTGTCGCTCCCTTCGAGCTCAGACTTTGCCTTCTTGGTTTCTGCCTCTTGCTCGCTACCTAGCTCATTCTTCTGGCCAGAGCCGATGGAAGGAGAGTGCTTTCGTTTCCGTTGCCTACGTCGTCGGCGGCGCCGTTTCTGTTTCGCTCCAGCAACCTTTTGAACCAGATCTAATGAACTCTGGACGCTGTTCTGGCCTATGACAGTGGCGCTGGCCGCAGCCGCAGCGGCAGAAAGCGCCGCTGGCAAGACCAATTGCTCGATCAGGTTGCGGTGATAGAGGCTTAGCATGAGCGAGTAATGTTGCTGAATGGTTAAGGGTGGAGTTGATGATGATGATGATGATGTTGGAAGGGCAGGCAAAGCGCGTGAATCTGGACACACAGATGGCACCATCCTCAATGGATTTCCCGCAAACTTGTCAGCCTGGCCAGCACTTTCAGCCTGATTGTTGTTGTGGTTGTGTGTGTTCAACATTGCCTAGTTTTCATTGAAAGACTTGGTTGCCGCTAGCTTGAATTTAGCTAATGCTTCTATTCTATATGAAAGACTTTGTTTCGAAATTAGTAGTTCCACAAATGGCCAAGCAGAGTTACATGACTGCCAATGCTAATAATGATGGCAAGAATCTAGATTAAAATGTAGATGTAGATTCACACAATGTTCACTCTTGCCGACCATGTCAATGCTTAGCCTGGTTCTATGGCGGCTTGCGCTGGTCAGTGTGTGATGAGTTAGCCCGCTTGGTGAGTCAGTCGGCCCGTCCGTCCGTTTGTTGTGGTTCGTGGTCCCCACAAGCATTGGTTTGTTTGTCTCCCAATTTGCGAGTCATCCCTTGCCGTCTAGTGCAACAATGCATGGCGGCCCCTTGTTGATCATTAGCGACGAATTGAGCTGGCAGATCCGGGCGCAAAATATGGGTCTGCTAGGCTTTGGATGGGAGGAGCGGGTTCACCGAGTTTCCATTTTATCAGTTGGCCGGATCAGCTGACACAGAGGACGGCGGTTCAGGAACTTAGGCCGCGCTGCGCTGAGCTCTGAACTGGGCCGGCCGAGGGGAGCCTCCTGTGCGCGCGCGCGCTTGGCCAGCATAGGCGAGCTGAGGGCGCCGATTGCGCTGCCAATGGCGCCACCACTGCCGCAATCCCATACCTGTTCAAAATTCCAACTCCAACCGCCAGCCTCCCAGCGCAGATCCACTATTAGCGCCGTCCGAGTAGAGCGGAAGGAAGTGCGTCCGAGCGCGAGAGAGCTCAATTTAACTCCATTTCAATGGCCATTGTTGCTGGAATAGAGTTGGCGCAAGCTCAATTGCCTGGCCAACTCTCCTCTCGTGTCCAATCGGCGTAACAGCGCCGGCCACTTGTCCAATTTTGAGATTGTCAGCCCATTTGAGAGCAAATGGATTCGTCTGGTCGGCAAACTCAGCTCACACTTTCCCAGCCAGCAGAGTTCATTGTCTGGCGGCGAGAGCAAGCGCGCACATACGCGTTCCGTCCACCTGGACGCGGCTGCCATTAAGTTTGGTGCAGGTGAGAGCGGGAACCATTTTAGCTTGCGCCTTTCGAGCTGCGAGTTGGGCTACGAAGAGGCGAGTCCCTTCCGCGGGATACCTGTTGTCTAGTGTTGCAGCGAGCGAACTTGGAGGCGTTAAGTCAATTTGCCAAGGTCGCCGCCAATTTGAGACAAGACTTTTTTCTGAAGCCAGTGGAGCTGAACTTTGTGGTCTCGTATCTCCTCCATTGAACTTGGCTAACAGGCGCGCCGCACGAGGAGAGGCAGACAGAGGGAGCTGCTGACGCTGTTGGCCAGCGCTGCCGCAATCTCGGTCGGCGTCACGAAGGCCCCCAATTGCGCTTGGTCACGAGCTGGACAGAATGCTCTCGCTTTGAAGCTTAGATTGCTGCACGTGATGGAATGAGAGCTGGTCGCTCGGCTGAGCAGCTGCTGGCTGCAGGTGCGAGCGGCCTGTAATGGGAGATTTCGAGCGAGCTGAGACGGCTCTCGGGGGCCGATTGGGGCCAACGCCCCTAGTGGCGGCTTCTCGCGCTTGGCGTTGGGTGGGCCGAGTTGGACTAGTCAGTGCGGCGAGCGCGCCTTTGGTTTCCAGCGAGCGAGATTTGCAAACGAGGCGACGCGCACCATTTGGCGCCCTCTTGGGTGTGAAGGCTCGCTTGGCACCAGGGGGCTCTCGCTGTCTGCTTACGCGCGCCCGGCACTGCTTGCCGCCGATGGCTCCCCACTCAAACACTGTGCCGCCTAGCTGGCGCGAGTTTGCCGCAAACAAAAGCAGAGACCAAAACCCAAACAGGGACAAGCTTTGTTAAGAGCGCTCGGCTCGCAACTTGCGAGTGGTCGCCTGTTGCGGCCAAGTGTTTGCTTGGCGCCAGTTGGCCATCAATCATAAAGGCGCATCAATGGCAGCCATTGTTGTGCCCAATATTTGGCCAGACTGCGCGCGCTCAAGTGGCTCGCCGGCCGACTGGCTGGCTCCATTGGCTGCCGTTGGGCGCGCATGGCCGCCTCAAGCCGCCCAACGCGCTACTTGCGCCGTTATCATCATCGTCCGTCCTCCTCATCACGCTAGTGTGGCCGCACCTTCCGCTCTGGCTCAAGCTGGCGGCCGCCGTTCCTGTTGCCACTCGAGCCGCAACCAGAACTCGCGCGTCCCCCCCCCCTCAGTTTTGCGCTGAGCGACCTGAATTTGGCCCCGGCGGCCAAGCCAGCCAGCCAGCCAGCCGAGAGCCTCCGATGGGCTCCTGGCCAATGTTATCTTAGGCCCATTGGGGCCGACGGGCGAGGGGGCGCAAATGGTTCACAGAGCTCAGCTCTAGCGGCGGCGCCGTCAAGCTCTGAGCACACTCGAGCCGGGAGCGTCGAGCTCGCGAGTTAGTCAGCCAGCCAGCCAGCTTGGCGAGACAGAGCAAATTGCGACTAGCTGCTCGTTAGTTCTCCCTTTGCGTGTCAATTTTGTGCTCCCGAAAATAAGCCTTCAAGCCGGAATTTGCGCGCTAGAGTTGGGTTGAGGAGGAGCCGCAGCTTGGCCCCTATTTGCCAATTAAAGGAAAACATTAGCGAGTTGGCGATCGAGCGCCTCGGTTTGGGTTCTTGGCTGGCGGGCGAGCGGAGAGGAGAGGAGAGGGGAGGGGAGGAAATGCATTAGTGGCTTTGGTTGCGAGAGCAAGAAGGCAGAGAGCTCGATGCAGTTCCAGGCGGCTGCACTCGGACAGGGCAAGTCGTCAGGGTGAAGATCTGACCGAGCGGATGGAGGCGGCCGAGTAGGTGGAACATTCATGCGAAGGAGTTCTGGCTTGGCTTGCGCAACAGGCGGCCACCGAGGGGCTCGGCTCTGCTCTTTTATGGGCGCTCGGCTAGCTTGTGACGCGCGCCATTGAAAAGGGATCCCCTTTGGCGGCCAATGGGAATTCGGCCCGCAGAAGCGTAGGTTTTATGTCAGTGCGCGCAATTGACGACAGGCAGCCGGCAGGTTTGATGGCTAAATGGAGACGACTAGCTTGGCTAAGCCGTTGAGCCAGCTTGGCAGCCGCAGAGGCGGCGGCGGCGGCGGCTGTACCAATGCCAATGCGGCCGCCCGTGGGCTCTGGCGCTCTCGAGGGCCCATCGGCGCTCGCATAGGATCGAGCAGTGTTGGAGTTAGCCAGGATTAGCCCGGCGCGCTGGCCCAGTTTGCGGCTGACGAGCGCGAGGGGCCGGCGAGTTGAGTGAGTCATGGCCGGAGCGCGGCGAGCGGCCGCACCTATGGCGCGCAACCGAGGGCGAGGCCGCTCCACTGAGGGCGCGCATAGCTGCTCTTGCACAGCGAGCGAGGGGGCCCAGCGCGCGCCCTGAGCTGGGCCCACACTGAGCTGCAGGCGAGCGGGCGGCGCAGCGGCCGCTGCCTCCCCCGCGCGTACGCTTACCAGCGGGCGCGCAAGGTGGGGGGCGGCGCGAACGAAGCGGCCGCACAGAGAGCGGGCGGCCGAGCGTGCGCAGTTTCGCGCGCAATGCGCTCGCCAGCGAGCTCGGCGGGCAAGCGGGCGGCGCCACTGGCTTCCTCTCGCTGGGCCAGCGAGGCGGGTTTTATTGTACTTTGTGGCTGCACTTGCCTGCCGAGGCGGCGACGGCTCCAGTAGCTTTGGCGCCGCCGCCGCCGCCGCTGCCAGCAAACTGGAAAGCTCAACTAGACTCGCGGGAGCTGCGAAATAAACGTGAGCGAGTTTATCCATTGTTGTTGTCGCTCTTGGCTCGTTGCTCTCTGCTCTCTGCTCTCAGCTCACAGAGACTTGCAAACTTGCAGCGAGCGGAGAGAGAGGAGAGGAGAGGCAGACAGGAGAGCGGATAGATGAAGAAACAAGAATGCGTTGACGTGTTTCAGTCGCCGTTCTCGTCCTCGGTGTCGATGGTGCCGCCGTTGTTGCAATAAAAATAATATAAACACAACTAGAGTCCAAGAGTTTCCAAGGTTCGAGGTTGGAGCGCAGAGTTAGCAGGCGGCTTGAGAGGAGAGGAGAGGAGAGGAGAGGCGCGACATTGGAAGGGCTGAGCAGAAGGTAAGAATCGCATATATTCCGATTGGGCTCCAAAAGTGAGCCTTTAAGCGCCTCTAAGTCGGCACCAGCCAGCCAGCCTCTCTCGCCAAAGCCGCTTTGGCCGAGCGAGCGATTCCAGATGCAAGCCGAGTGGGTCGGGCGCGCGCACTGCTGCGGGCCCAATGCGAGCTCGGCTGGCACATGCGTTGCCTTTCCAGCGCGGCCGCCGCCTACACTTCCAACGCCGACAGCCGCCCATTCACCTGGCTGGCGGCTCAGCATTTGAACGCGCCAAGTCTGCGTCTTTTTAGATGAGGAGAAATTGAGATGGAGTTTCCAATGGCCACTCGCCGGCTCCTTTCACTTGCGCCGCCAGTTTAATTGGGCGCAAAAGTGGAGTTATTCGAGGGAAACCAACTTGGCTAAGCTCGATTTCAAGCCAGCCAACTAAAGGCTCACCAAGTCGGATAGAAATAGAAAGCTTATAACTGAAAACTAACCCAATCGTTCCATTTAAACACCAAAACACGCCGAGCAGCCGATGACACCGCGCACGCAGAGTCGGTCAAGTTTCTCACCACTGATGTTATGAAAAACTTCAACACAATGGCCGACGACTATCACACATCGCAATCAAATTTGGCCGCCCAGCAGCATCGCCAGAGCCAGCAGAGCAACCAAGCGGACGGCTCGAGACAGCAGCTCGTTGACGAGATGGGCCAGGATTTGGTTTACTTGTCGCGCGACGCCCCCTTAGATGGCGGCGAGTCTACCTTTGGGGCTGCGACCAGCTACAGCCAACTGGGCGGCAGCCAGCGCGACGGCTCAGTGATGAACATGGGCAGCGACCTGCAGGATGAGGACGAGGAGCGGGCTGGCGGCCGCGCTCGCCAGCTCGACAGTCCAACGCAACTCGCCTTCAGCGGCAACGAGCACGAGCAAACGCTGGACCAACTTTCGCCGGACAACGTGGACATCCAAAGGCAGCAACCAATGCAGCAGGCAGGGTAAGTGAGCAAGGCAGGCTCCTCTGGGGCCAGACTGGCCGCCAACTCCACTTTTCGCCCCTCCATCTCTCTCGCCTGTGTCCCTCTTGAAGCCGCGCTCTAGCTCTAACACAAACGGCTGCCCCCTCTCGCGCTTTCTCTCTCTCTCTCTCTCTCTCTCTCGCTCGCTCAACTCCCGCGCTCGCAAACTGGACCAACTGGCCAAACTGTAACTCTGTCCTCGCTCGCTCGCTCGCCCGCTCGTCGTGCTCGCAACCTGTTGGCTGTGTCCCTTTCAGCAGGCTCGCCGACGAGCGGCCAACTCTAACGCTCAAACCGTAAGTCTCTCTGCCCGCTCAAAATTGCTCCCTCCTCTCTCGGCTCTCAAGTTTCAAGCTCAAGTTTAGATGTGGCTGTAGATCAAGACAATGCTCCATTTTGGTCCCAATTCGGGGGAGGATTGTTCACGAAGTTGGCCAGCCAAAGGCCGCCGCCGCCGCCGCCCAAATCCAACGGTCCAGCCGAGCGTCTCTCTTTCTCCCTCCCTGCGCCGACTAATTTCATTGCGAGCGCACGATTTCAGCAGCCCCACCGCTCGTCTAGTCTCTGCAACAAGCGAGAGCAGAGACAATGGCGCTGGCCCAAAGCCAAGCCGGCGACGTCTTGGCCAGCCAGCCAGCCACTCGGCTGGCCAGCCAAGCCCCTGCGAGCGATAATTAGCCGCCAACTTGTTGCAACGAGCCTCCTCCACCTGGCTCGCTCGCTAATGAACGGACCGCCGCCGCCGCCGCCCCCCCCAACTCGGCTCGACTCCACTGCAGTGCGGCTCGCTCGGCCGGGAGCCACAGGCGGCCACCAGCTCGGGCTTGGCGCGAGCGATCCCCCCCCCCAACCGACACGCAAGCGCCACCCTGGCCCGCGCGGCGCCGAAGCCTCGGCGGAGTCTCCAGACGAGCAGTCTGGAGGCGACTCGACTCCTCTCGGCTCAGCTGGTCGGCGCGAGCGGCCGGACGACAAGCTGCGACGGCCTGCGCGCCCTCTCTCGCCGTTGGGGCCGCCGGCCAGAGTTGAACGACCTTCTGGGCGAAACACGGGCGCCTGGCAACAGCATCAGCGGCGGCCAGGCGG
>ENA-UOVY01000135-UOVY01000135.1-plant-metagenome-genome-assembly--contig:-NODE-135-length-45293-cov-609.603585_pt1 | contig 45293 bp, 44 predicted proteins | sample MGYA00249840_ERZ761561 | MGnify/ENA primary metagenome ERZ761561 (study PRJEB28882, sample SAMN05720143) | plant metagenome | isolation source: Guanajuato, Mexico | place: Mexico:Guanajuato, Mexico...
CGCCGCCGCCATCGTTGGCCCAAGGGAGCGGCATGTCAACCTTTGAATCTCCAACCGTCCGGTCCAAGTTTGAGGGCGCTCCCGCTGGCTGGCATACAAATTGTACGCGCGCCTCTCTCGTCCCTCCCAGGTGAGCTGGACTGGCGAGGTGTGTGGGCCAGACAGCAAACTCTCGCCGGCCCTCTTGCGCCTCAATCAGGGGTAAAATTCCGCCCTCAGCCAGTGTAGCGCCCCCGGTCTTCTCTCGGCTGTCCGCCCGACGCCTCCAGCCACTGACCATTTCCATCCGCCATTTGGTCAGCTCTTGCTCCTTCTCTCTCCCGCCTGCTCTCCGCCGCCGCTCACTCTCGAGGCAGTCAGATAGGTTGGCGAATCCAATTGTCGAGTCAGCCACACAAACACTTCAATCCAGGCTGAGAGCTCGGGGGCAGCGCAGGCCAGCTCAAGTCGTGCCCGCTGCCCTACCTGTCCCTAGAGTTTCCAAGTGCACGCAATCCTTGAATGATCTCTCAATTCTCCATCAAACTTCCGTCCCCCTCAGCGTATCTTAGGTGGCCACCTATCTGGTAGTGGACTCGCACACAAGCTGGTGCACTTGCCGCCGAAATTGTCTTGGTGTACAGAGCTCTACTCCTCCTCCTCCTCCTCCTTCTCTCGCACTGGGTGATTAAGCCAGACAAGTCCAGCCAAGCGGCACAACTTTGCCCCCCCCCCCGCCACTAGTCTCTTCACATCTCGCTCTTGCTCCTTGCCTGAGCCTAGAATTGATTGCTCAGAGTTCTCTCAATAATAAAACTCGAACCAGCAACAAGGTGGTCTAAATCCGCACCAAAGGCGGATAGCGGCCACAGGCTGGTTGCCGGCTTGCCCACTTGGATGGCTGCTGTAACAGCCTCGCCCCCATGGCTTTTGCATGAGCTTGAATCAAAATCTCCCTCATCTCGGCTCACTTCAACCTTTGGCGAAAATGCCAGCTCAAGTGCATTCGGTCGCGTTGTGTGTGGTAATTCATTTCATCTTTTACCTCTCCCTCACCTTATTCTGTCTTAACATCTCTCTTTTCCCTCCTGCTCTCCCTCTCTCTCTCTCTCTCTCTCTCTATCGCCATTCTCCTCGGGCGAGCACCAGTTTGCTTCCCCCTCCTCTCCTCTTTTCTCTCTAGATCTCCCAGCTCACGCCTGTCCAACCGCCACCTGCACAACTCGAGCTCACCCGCAATCGCCACCATCGCCTCTGGTTGATTTAAATAAAAGAGATCACACACGAATGACTTTTTTCCTTTCCCAAATGTGTTCCTCCACTCTGCCTGTGATCTCGCCTACGATTGGCAAGTTCAGCTTGAAATGGGAGTTCATTTTTCATCGTGAATCAAGATCGTTTATATTCCAATTTCAGGCCTCCATAAAGCTGAACTAGAGATCTCGTCTGATTGAAAGCTGCTGGATATGCTGCTGGGCAAGTGGGCATGTTGCTCGCCAGCGAGGACGTCGACGCGATCTAGAGTATCCCTGCGCGCGACCTATAATTGAGCCCGAGAGGGTCTCGCCCCTCACCTGAGCACTCGATCCAGCTGCCGGAGATCGTTCTTTATCCTCCACACAACTGTCCCCCCCCCTCTATCGATGCGCTTAGGGAGAACTGTTGACTCGCCAACACTGAATCGAGCCAGTTTGTGCTTGGTGTCGGGCGGCCCGACTCGGAGGCGAGACTTTACTCCGGAGAGCTAATTTACATATGCCATTACTTAAAACTTCCGTCCAAACATAGTGTGTGTGTGATTCTTGGTAATATATTTCGTTCTTTCCCTTTAAATATAACTCTGATGACGATCTCCGATGTCCTGTTGATTTCGAAATCCATTCATATTTTTGTCTGCGAGCCAAAGCATATTGAAATCACTTTCCGAGAGATGTTTGCCAGAAATTTGTTTCATCTATATTCTGCATGGCTCGCCGCTGTCAGTGTAGCCTGGCAGCGATGAACACGGCATAGATTGAGCGGTTTCGGCTACCCAGTTTGAGCTGCTGATCAAATGTGGGTCGGATTTCGCCTCTTCCTCTCAGCTTGAGGTCTATACATGCGCACACATACACACAAATTGCACGGCCACCATCCTGATGCGATTGTTAGCTCGGGAACCCACCCCTTAGTTGGCCAACGCTTGCTTCGAAACCAGAATTTGTCGTCAACCTCCCGAACGTTCGGGGCCGTGAGCGTTCAATTCGCTTTTGGCCGGGGTGGTCGACTGCGGATGGCCATTTACTTTTCAAACGTAAATTGATTATCACTGGACCTTTTGACATTGGGACCAAATAGAGATCTCTTGCTGTGAACCGACGAAAATTTTCATTCAAATGCGCTCACCCAATTGATCCGGAGTCTCAATTCAACTCCAACCGCTAATAACCTTATTAATGGTTGCGATTGCCAATCAGCCTATACTTGCCATCCTTGCAACTTGGTCTCATTTGACCGCTCAGTTTGGGTGCAAAACTTGTGTTTGAAGCCTTTCGTTTGTATCAATAAACATGAGCTCGAGCCCAAACCAGATGATGGCTTGCTTGCTTCAGGCTGATTGTACAGAAACCTGTGCTCAAACCAGTCGCACCCAAAAATCAACAGCAGGAGGCAAATTCCGTAGATTCAATCCAACAGCTGTCTCCGCTCTCTTCAGCTGCAATTCTAATTTCAGGTTTGCCATAAACGAATCTGCGCCAAATACGACTTTCATCCTGCATAATATAGTTGTCGTAGGTTAAGCGAGCAACTCGGACACCGTTGGACGTCACCTGTTGATTTTACTGTCCACTAAAATGCGGTGATTTACGCGACAGTCCACGATCCTCCCCTGCCTTCTTTAATTTGCCGCCGCTCTAAACTATTCAACTTTCATTTGAATGTCAACCAAAACTATGGTCTGGCAATGTGCTGGCAGGTGGAAAGCCCAAGGCGCTTTCATTCGGCCGCTCTCTTTCTCCTTCGTCGCAGGACCGGTATAAATGTCTTTGAAAGGCCGCAGGTAATCGACACTCGCATTGCTCTGCGTTGGTCCAAATTTCGTCCACTTGCTTCATGGTTTGCTCACGTTTTATTGATCCTGCTATTGCATCGACGATAAAAGAATAGCGGTGATAATTGCGCCAGTTCCTCTAGTTTTGATTGGCCTAAGGTCAACCTTAAGGAGGAAGGAAACTCCAGCAGGCTCACGTTGTTGCTCGTATGAGTTAAAAATTCAAAGAATTTTCACCTTCACACACCACAAAACTTGCCCCCAGCTGACTAATTTCCTGCCCGTCAATGCGAACAAAAACAGAGATACATCTCGGACGAGAGGCTTTTGGCGCACCTAAAGCAAGAGGCCAGTTGTTGCGCCACCATCTCGGTCATGTACGCCACTCCTGGTAGTAATGTGCACATGACTGAGCCTAAGTATTCAGCCCAAGACATGCTAACCATAATAAGCGGCAACATTGAGGCCTGGTTAGGTTTGTCGGCCGTCCATGCGTATGTATTCTTGGAGCAGTCTTACGACGCCTTAGTGGAGGCCCGGCTGATATCTCCCCAAATTGGGCACCGAATATGCTGGGGTGGCCTGTTCATAATATCAATATTGACCAACATAAAAGCTAGAATATCCTGGCTGTTTACTTATTTGTTTCATCAATTGGCTCGCCTATCTAGGCCAAAAACAAACAGTTGACTTCAATTATTATCGGTCAATCGCGGGCCCCGCTGACCGGCAGTTGCGGAGGTTGCAGCAGCGGCAGCGACGGCCTCAGAGCTAAGGAGTGCGCGAATCACAGCGCAGCAATGGGTCGCCAAGTTGGCTCGCTCGTGTGCTATAGGCGACTGGCGGCGGACTTTATGGGGCGAACAATGTCGCGCGCGCGCAACTTTTCAAAATTTTCCCCGACTGGTGAAAGTTCGCTCGTTTATTCATAATAAAGGATCCATTTATTCTCATAGATCGTCAAAAACTTCAAAGCTTGGCTCCTGAAATAAACAAAATTTTACCCCAAAGTATGGCAAACAACTTACGTGCATCCCTATTCATCACTATATTGGAGCGCGCAAGAATTTGCCTGATTGATCTTGGAAAAGTTTTGGCCGGTCGGCCCGCTTTTAGGCAACTCGGAATCGTGCTGTGTATTGGGAGCGGGAAGGAGGAAGTCACTTAGCGAAAAAAGGCAAACTGCCCCCTGACAGGCCGACCGTCCGGGTTTGTATGTGTGTGTGTTCGTGCCTATGTTTGCTTAGAGGGAACAAAACAAACAAGGATTGGGCGAGGGCCAGCCTAAGAGTCGCCATTGACTGAAGAATGCCCTTGAGCGGCCCACGTGTGGCCTAGCGCGTTCGGGGGCAATTTTTGAGAATTCAAATTCAAGCTCGGATCCGATTGGAAGCAATTTGGTTTGATTTGATTTGGTCCGATTTTTGGCCGCTTGGGACCACCGGGCAGTCGGACAGTGGGGCTGTCAGAGTGGCCATAGTGTGGCCGTGCAGACGAGCCAGCTTGAGCGCCAAACAGGCCACCAATGCCAGTGGGACAGCTCGAAGCCACACAAAGGCAATCGACGAGGATATTAGCGCCACAGTCGCATCAAACAATTGCGGATTGTTGGAAGTTTAAAATCGAATAGAGATAACAAGGCGCCAATGGCTGAGGCTCGAGCTAGGGGAGCCAATGGAACCACAACTGGCGCCGCCACCAAGGGCCACTAGAAGCGGGTGTTAAAAGATGTGCCAGTTTGGCATGGAGCTGTTGGTGGCGGTGATTTAAGCTGGCCAGCGTGTGTGTGTGTGTGTGTGTTCAGTGTGTAAAGCAAAGATAAACATTTACCCTCGAGAGTTTACGGGCATGAACGTGAGGAGGGCGATTTTGGGGGAACCGTCGAGCAACTGGAGGCAACAGTTGGTGGTTGGATTGGCGGCCGAGCGGGCGGGTGGACGCGGGCCAGACGTTTGACGGGCCGATTGGTTTATCCTGGCTTGGGTGCGCCAGGCGAAGGCACCCAAGTTTTCCGTCCAACCAACCACCAAGGGGAGCAAGTTTGACGACGGCCAAAGCTCGGGATTAAAATTGGTTTGCCCGACGCCAGGAGATAACCGGCGGCCGGCGGTGGAATAATAATAAATGGTCAAGGGCTGGCCCGCGCCCGGTCCGTTGTTATCTCAATCTGCGCCCGGCTCGCCAGCCAGAGATTGGGGTTTGGGTTTGGGTCTGGGTTTGCCATCAACAGTTGGTTGGCGCTGGTTTGAGCGGCGGGTGGATTCGGCGTTTAACACGCCCGCCAGCCAAAGGCGCACACACGCGCACTCACACCGGCCGACATTTTTGACCACCAACTGCACCATTATCCGGCTGCAAAATGAATTATCGACCAGGAAGGATGGCGGACGCTTGGGGCGCTGGCGGGGGCCGCAGCCAGGCAGCAGGGCGGCCGAGCACAACAAAGAGGAGGCGAAAGGTGGATGCAAATTGAGACGTCTGGTTTGTCTGGCCTCGGCCGCGGGAGGCAAGGTTCATCCGCGCCCATGGCTCTCCCGGAGCAATTGAATCTCGCCCGGCCCGCTCTGCCGGGGGCCCCGCGGCCGAGCGGGCCGCCCATGGCCGGGGGGCGAGGCGAGCGCACGCTGAGGGGCCGACCACACAACGACCACCGGCCCCGCCCGCCGTCTGGCTCGGGGTGGCCGACTGGGGTGGATGGTCTGCGATGTCTTCATTTGCGCGCCACCCGCTCGCTGGTTTGCTGCCTGGCGGCCTGCTCACCGGCCGTCCAGTCCGCCCATCGCCGGCCCAGGGCCTTGGACGAGAATGTCGGCGCTGAGCTTGGAGGCAGACTAACAACTATCCAACAATAAGCACGACGCTCAAGCCAGGCACCATAATGAGTCGGCAAGCAATGGGAGTCGCATGGTGGCGCCTCTTTGTTATTAGCAGCATTATTATCTACAAGAGAGCAAGCAGTTTGCCTGAGCGGCGCGCCTGGCGCTGAAGCCAAGCAGCAGCCAGGCGGTCAGGCCAACTGAGCGGCTCCGTCAGCAGTGCTCTGCTTGGCTGAGAGGAAAAAGTTTGCGTGCCCATTGTAATCTGCGCGCAGATATCTCAGCGGCGGCGGTGGCGGCAGCAGCGGCACGGGCGGCCAGTAGATTTGGCCCAACAGCCAGTGTCCGGGCATGGGGCTGGCGCGGCCGGCGCCTGGCCCTGTGGCCGGAGTTGCAGCAGATTGAGTTGTTACTGCAACCACTCAACAGATGAATGGGGCGAATGAAGCCATCAGCCAGTGTAATGATAAGGTTCACATCCACGGCCTCTCACTTCCATGGCCACCGCGGCCGAGCTGGCCCTCGGCCTCGACTCTCGCCAGCGCGCCTGCAGGATTTGCAGCAGAGTTGGCCCTGCTGGCGCTGCAGTTGGCGCCGCCGCCGCCGCCGCCGCCGCAGTCAATTTGCTCCGCCTCTTTAGCGGCACGAACTGAGAGGCGGCTGCGGTGAAACCATCCGCCAACTAGCTGATGGAGGGCCAGCAGCAGCAACAACCGTGTCCAGCGTGACTGGCCAGCGGCGGCAGCCACCAAACACAGGCGCCCTCCAATGGGAGCTGAACCCCCAGCTCGGCCCTCCATTCTCTGCGCTGGCAAGCGCTCGCCGGCTTACCTGCTCCCATTGGAAGCCACCCAGATTGATCGTCCTTTGATGTCTCACTCGAGGGCGAGCATCGTTGCGCGGGCCGGCCTGCCAATCGGCGCTCTCTCTCTCTCTCTCTGCCCCTCCTCTGACCGCACACTCGGCTGCCACTCTCAGCCGGCAGCGCCAAGGGCTCACGGCAGCAACAAGCTGGCCCGATTTGGCACGGAACGCCGCCAGACACGCATCAAGTTTCGGGCGCCGCAGCCGCCGGCGCAAATTCAGCCATTCCAGCCAACCTTAAGTGACTCCTCAATGGATGGGGCTAGCAAAAGGTGACTGGCGCACACGATAGGCGCTGAGCGTGGCCTTCGGCGTGAATTGCCCACCGTCCAGCTGGGTGATCCTAATGTTGGCTGGACTCCTGTTGTTGTTGTTGTTTGGCGGCTTCGAGGCGAGGCTATGCAAGGGGAACGAGCTGCCCCCGGCGCCAGGTTGGTGGGCAGTCGGCGCTCAAATAGGCGGGCAAGTAGGCGAGCGGACGTACGTGCAGGCTTGCTGTTATCGTCCGTTTACTTTCTGCGCAAGCCTCGCCAGCCAGAGCGGCAGCTAATGGGCTTGCGCCTGCGCGCTTGCACCCACCATCCAAGCAAAGCGATGGCCGCCAGCGCCAGAAACATTCAGCGCACTCCACTATAGCAGAGCCCAACTAGCACCAACGCCACCAACACCGCCACAACTCCCATTGGCGTTAACCTGATGCCTCAGACTACTACACCAACAACAACAGCAGCACCAACGACATCATCACAAGCAGCGGCGGCGGCAGCGGCGACGGCTGCCTCAAGGTGATTTCATTTGGCTCCTTCAGCTTCAGAGTGAAATGCGCCAACTTGTTCCAAGCACATCCAACTTCAAATCACCCATTGAAACTCACTCACTAGCTCGGAACTTGTCCAACATAAACCAAAACAACAAGCAAGCACGAAGAAACTCAGATTGCGAGAGGCAAACCGGCGGCTCAATATAGATTGCAACAGAAAAAACGAAAAACAAGAGAGAAACCACTTTGATCAAGGGAGAAGCGTGGAAAGCAGTCAAAATTACTCAATCAACAAGTCCCTCGTCCACCCTGGTGGACGAGCAGCTCAACCACAGCAGCTACCACCACCACCACCATAACCAAAGCACCATTTACACCTGCAATTATTGTGATAGACCGTTCAAGCACAAAAGAAGCCGCGATAGGCACGTTAAGTTGCATACTGGCGACAAAAGATACAAGTGCCAACATTGCACCTGCGCCTTCTCGCGGAGTGATCACCTCAAAATTCACCTCAAAACCCACGACCATAGGAAACCCTTCCAATGTACTGTCTGTAACCGGGGCTACAACACTGCGGCAGCGCTAACCTCGCACATGCAGAGCCACAAACGACCAAATGTGATTGCCTCAGCGCCCACAAATCCAATGCCTCAGACACCCCAAGCCTCAGCACTTGGTGTCTACCATCACCATCACTCGATGGCCGGCCAGGCGCCGCCACCGCCTCCACCACCACCGCCGCCCCCATTCTCAATGCTCCAGAATCCTTACGCCCAAGCGGCCGCCCAAGGACACGGCATGTGGGAGCCTCACACGCCGCCTTCGCTAGATGTAAACCAACAAGCTCAGTATATGTGGCTCCTTCTTTATCTACAAACTCAGCGCTTCTTACAAACTGGTATCTACAGATGATGATTCAATAGAAGATATTAAACTAGAGTATTACAGCTTGTTGATTCAGACGTGTTGCCGCCAATGCTTGTGTTGCTGATTCTCAAAATTTCCTCGCAAACTAGCTTGTACTGCCATGCGTCGCCCTTGATTCGTTTCCGTTGAATTGCGCATTGGTTGTTGTAGATGCAAACTTCAAGAGTCAATCTTATACTCTGGTTGAAACATTTCAACGAGAAATCCTTCCTCTTGCAATGGAATCCCTTTTTAACGAGCGCCTCCTGGAAGTGGCTAAGACAAACGAGCGGGTCCTTATAGCTGGTCAATGTTATATTCATCACCTCGTTCTCTTGCATCAAAATCTTGCGCGGTTGCCTCAACTTTGAGGGAGTTGCCGATTCCAGCAATCTTTTGACAATTGATTTCTTAGGTGTTGGTCCATAAACAAAAGCGGCCATTCCATTATTTTCTTGTTGATTCTGCTCTTTGGCACCGAGAGGTGTGAGCTTACTGTTGGGTGACTCAACAGGACAGTTTGTCTCCTGCAAATGTCTCAAATAAGGCGGAGGTGTTTTGGGTGTTCGGGAGACATTGGCAACGCTGGTGACAAAACGAGTTCGCTTTGTTGGACTAACGTAAGCAACAGCTTTGACTACTTTCCTCTTATCAGGTGTCCTCTTGACGCCCATGTTGCGCGGTGGAAGTGCAGAACGCATCAGGTGGTAGGCGGCCGAATAGTAGTTGAAATCTTTTTGAATGTAGTCTCTCAGCTGAGATTCGTTCAAATTTGGAAACTTTTCACAACATCTAGCTAATAGATGCTCGTCGATGCAACCAGAGCTGAAATCAAGCCTACGATTAATTCTGGCAAAGGTGTGAGATCTGTTACGAAGCCATGGATGTGCCAATACCTCGCGTACACTAATTCGCTGATTCGGATCAACGATGAGCATCTTCGCGATCAAGTCGCTTGCTTCGTGGGATAAAAATGGTGGCAAGGTTTTAATGCCAGCCTGAATTTTCTGGTAGAGTCTAGGTATGCTGTTGTCATTAAATGGCAGTTGGCCGACTAAAAGGGCGTAGAGCATCACTCCGGCCGACCAAACGTCGCATGCAGTACCCGAGTAAATTGAACCCGAGATGACCTCTGGAGCGGCATAGGTGACGCTTCCGCAACACGTGCTTAACTGATCTAGAGGAGCTTGGTTACTGTTTGAGGCCATATTATCGGAGGAACAATTTGCCGCCAGGCCAAAGTCGATGAGTTTGATTTGATGCTTTTCGTCGAATAACACATTTTCCGGTTTCAAGTCGCGGTGCGCAAACCCGTTGACATGAATAAAGTCAAGTACACGCATGAGATCATAGATGATTTGTGAGGATTCAGCCTCCTCAAGTTTAGATTTGCTAACAATGTAGTCGAATAGTTCGCCCCCAGCACAATACTCGAGCACCAAATAGATTGACGTTTGTGTCTCAAAGACCTGGAACAATCGGGCAATATTCTGATGTTTCAATCGCTTTAAGCACTCGATTTCGTTGTAGATTCGTGGCAGCTCTGCGCCCAATTTGATTTTGTCTAAACATTTGATGGCGACATATTGTCTGGTTGCTAAATGTGTAGCCAAACGTACTTTTGCGAAACCTCCCTCGCCGAGTTTCTTGTCATGTATGTGATAATAATTGCAGATGTCTTCACACTTTGTCAAGTTCGCTGTGTCATTGTCATTATTGTTGTTGTTGTTGTTGCTATTAGTGTTGTCGCTGACCTTGGTTTGTTGGTGGCTAATAGGAACTTGGGGCGGTATCACCGGCGGCGACATGATCGCCTGCCGGCGACTTGACCTACGAGGCGCTTGTGTAAGCCTAGGTGGTATCGTTGGCGTTGTGATAGCCATTTCGAGTGTCCAGTGGTCGCGATTGGTATGAAGTTGATAGGTTATTTAGAAGCAATCAGCTGAATGTGAAATTAATCCTGTTGCTCAAGTTTCACGGATTCGAGAGGTTATAGTGATAGCGGATGGTTACAGGCGGGGAAGTTGTTGTTGTTTTGCGGGCACGAGCTCGCGTTGACCGTTGGAGCGGTTGCGCGAGAGGAGCAAGCGGCGCCGCTCGCTGCAATCGCGCACGATCTCCAATGAAATTCAAGCGCAAGTCTCGAGCGAACTCTGTGGGTCAAATAGGGAACTAAACTCGTCAAGAGGATTGATCGAGCGGGAAACTTAAAATCTGACAAATTCAAGCTCTTGAACCTCTCTCGCCAAGTTACTGCGAGGGCTCTTCAGCCTCATCAAGTTTAAGAAACACTTTTCTCTCTATCTAACTTAAGAATCGAGCAAAGATTCATATTTTTATAGCAATAGCAACAAAATGGAGACACAATCTGAGGAATGGGAGGATTTGTTGGGCACTGGAACCGTCATGAAACAGGTGCTCGTGGTCGGTGATCGAAGCCAAGAGAATTTAGACATGGAGGCACCAAGAAAGTTTTTCGCCTTGATCAACATCGAAACTAGATGCAATGATATATTGGTAGAATACGATTCGCATAAAAATTATTTAATTAACGTGGATGCCGATCTGTTTCCTGGCGCCCATCTAGTCATTCCGCTGATGGATATTGGAGAGAAATCTCGTTACATTTTTGATCCCAAATTTGGTTATGGTGAACAAGGAAATCCGCCAAATATTCCTGAAAATGCCAAACTAGATTGCACAATAGAATTAATTTCACGTTCGCCCTACGATGAATTTCTCAATCAAATGTTGCCAGGTGAACGTATTAAGTTGGCGAATCGCAAGAGAGATCGTGGCAAATTTTGGTACTCTCGTTCAAATTACCAAAACGCCATCACCATCTACCAATCGTTGACCGATTTGTGCCAGATAGACGCAGACGAGACTTGTGAATCTTGAATCCTCATGTCTCATAAATGCCAGCAGTTATTTTATACATGCTAAATGTGAACAATGCACCCCTGTTACGTTGTACTAGATGGTTTCAGGATAGCTCGCTGGTCGTCCATCCTCCTTCCCTGTAAGAGCGCGATAAAATCAAATAACTTCTCTCTAGTGCGAACATCCTGTGACGATTGCATTACTATCGGTGGCCCTTGGTTACTGTCAGTATTCGTTTCATCACTTTGATTGTTTCTGTTTCCATTGATCGCACTGTTGTCAGTTTCACCCTCCTCTATGCCCGCTTGACAGCCATCCTTTTCAGCTGTCCCATCGGCCATAACGAGATGAAAGTTTGTCTACCTCCTCGTTCCAAGAACAAACCGACTATTACTGCTTAACCATCATTACACAGGGATCTCGCCTTGTTCGTCAACTAATATCGAACTCCAACAATATTCAAAGAAAATTTTCCTTAATATTTATACAAAACTAACCGATAACTTCAATATCCGGCCTTGGATAAAATACACTCTAGTAGGTAGTTTATGAGTCATGCAAAGTATGTCACATGCAATCTGAAGATCATGTTTATAAACGATTAAATAATCTATGCGACCAAAAGAATCCTGAAATTTAGTTTATCTTGGTGGCTCATGATTTTAGCTAGAGTTGATACAATTCAAACAAGAGTATGTTAGTTGTTCTTGGGCCTGAGAGAGAAAGAGATCCTTTTGGCAAATCTGTGCGAAATCCCTCCGTCACATAAATATTCTCGCCACTCCCTTTCAAACCCAATAATTATGTCTCTCTTTCTCTCGCTGCAAAATAACAAGGCCTCTTCCGCTTCCTCTCGGCAACAACAATTTCCACTCGCTCGCTTTGGATCTAGTGGAAGCCACTACATCCGTTGCGCTCTCTCGCGAGAACTCAACGCGCGCGCGCAAGCTTACCGACTCAATACTGCTGCCGCCCACTAAGCCCAAAGCTAAATGACGTTCGGGAAGCTCAAGCGTCACTTTGCGTCCATTTGCGCGCTTGTCTCTGGGGTTGGGTCAGCTCTTAGGGCCCACGGACTGAGCCTTCATCGGCAAGGCCAACGGATGAGAGCTAGCGAGCGAGCGAGGGCGCAAAGGGGCCTATGCGCGAGTGGAGGGCGCCCAACTTGCGCGCTACATCCACTGTGTGTGCGTTTGTGTGCGCCCGCGCTTGTGTCTCTGTGTGCGTGTGCTTGCGCTTGTGCGCGCGGAGACTTGCTCAAACCACATTCAGGCCAGCTGCTATCAACTGGGATATTTAGATAAGGATTATCGAGGGCAAGCGAGAGAGGTGAGGCTGAGCAAGGCTAGGGGACAGATTTATTCCACACTCGCGCTTCTCCAAATGTCGCCCAAACTTGGACGGATGGTCAGCGCGGGCAAGAGCTCGGGTCTCGCGCGAGGTGTTGTGGCGAGCGTGTAACAACATTCGGCTTGGCCGCCCATAGAGACTCGGCCCTGGTCGCTGCATCGGCTCGAAGCGAGAGGCGCGCGTGCTGCGAGTCGTGGCCGGCTTATCGTCTCATCGGGCCGCCAACACTTTTGTGGCCCAAACGAAATCGGATCCCCTTCCATCGGCGCCCACCTCAGAGGGGCCCCCAGACTCTGCAGGTTCGAGGTGGAGATGCGGGGGAGCTGTCGGTCGGCTGGCTGGCTGGTTTGGCGGCCTTAGGCGGGGGGATTTTGGCGGCCATTTCAGTTTCAGTTTCAGCGTTTGCGCCCCGCTGGCAAGTAACTGCACGCAAGACAGGAGACCCGCTTGGAGGGGGCGAGCGCGACACTGCCGGCTGGTTGGCGCCGTGAAACAGAGTTATTTGCGGCCTCTCCGCCATCATGGGCCGGCAACGGGGACTGAGAGTGGCCGTGTTGATGTTATTAAAGCCATTACGGGCGCCGATCGTTGTTGTTGGCATCGTCGTCATCGTCGTCGTCGTTGTCGTTGTCGTTGTCGTTGTCGTTGTCGGACTCGGCTGCTGGCGCCCCTATGCGAGGCTGCAGGTGCAACCCCAGGGCGAGGCTCGCGCCCCCTACGAGCGGGCGCGTCGGCCAGCCTTCCGCCAACAAGCTCGCCTGCAACTAGACCAGAATTTGCTCTCCTCTCTGCGCCCTCAAAGCTGGCAGCGGACGAGAGGAGAGAGAGAGAGCAGATTCGAGCCAGCGATGGCATGTTTTACTTATCACTGCAGTGTAGGATTTTAGCGCGATAGATGTCGTTGCGGGCGCCCTTTTCAACCTCCACTGGGGCCCATTGCGACCGCGCAAACTCTCGCCAAGCCGGCCGGCTAGCGCAATCGAGTCAATGGCATGAATTGAATTAGAGCCAAAACCAGACCGAAGCGCGAGGCTCAGTTGACTTAAAAGTTGAAACAAGGAAACGAGGAGTTTTCCAAAGGGAGCGACTCTCAGTCTGGCTCGCACTCAGTGGGCGCGCGCAAGAGAGAGAGAGAGCGAGAGTTTCCTCCTCCTTATGCAAGAGTCAGCTTCGCCTCCAACTTTGAGCCAGATCGTCCCTTTGGGTCGTCTTCTTGCAAGAGTGGCGCCAAGCAACTGGCCACCGACGCGGCTGGCGCCCTAAGATGTGCTCGAGCAGCTGCAGGAAGTTTGGGCCAGACTGGAGCACGAGAGAGAGTTCAAGCGCCAACAAGTTGTGAGAGGCTGGCAGAGGAGAGGTGCTAGCCAGGTGGAGCGGGGAGCGCAAAAAGGAGAGAGAAAGAGACAAAGAGAGGGGCGAGTCGGCTGGCAAGAAGCCGAGTGGAGAGGGGAGGGCCGAGAATGGGCCCGCTCAAGCGGCAGATTTGGCCGGCCGGCGAGAGTTCGCGTTGGCTTGCTGTTTACCTGCTCGCCTGTGTCCTTGTTGCAAGGCAAAGCACCTGCAATTGCCAGGAGCAGGATGGACTCTCCGCGGCCGGCTTGATTGGCGAGCGGCCGCTTGAATTTGCGCCCGCTGACAACCAATCAGCAACCCTGCAGCAGTTTGACTATCCAAACTTGGGCGAGCTTGCCGACGAGCAGGAGGAGCGAGCGGCGTTTGGCGCCCAGAATGAGGCTAGACTCCTGTGGCGCCGTCAGGTGTTTCTGGGCGCCGAAAGCCCGGCGGCCGACTACGACTCCTACCGTCCGCTCGAGTACCTGTCGACGGCGCTGCCGCTGGCGCTTGCGCCCGAACTCGCGGCCGAGTTGCAACCCACAACGCCCGACCCTTTCGCCCGGAGACTGGCGGCCGCAGCGGCCGGCCAGCCGGCGTCCCCTGCCGACCAGCAGCAGCAGCAACACCAGTCGCAGGAGCATCAACAGCAGCAGCAGCAGCAGCAACAGCAGCAGCAACAGAAACTCGGCCCCCAATTCACGAAGGAGCCGCCGAGCTTCATCCATTACCTGAATTCATCCGATCTGGTCATTGGCTGCTCGGCGACAGGAAATCCCCAGCCAACAATCGTAAGTTATCGGATTTAGTTTGCGTTGGGAGTGTCACAGCTGGAGGTTTGAGCGCAAGAGTTCGCGCAACTGGCCCGCCGGCCGGCAAACCCAACCACCCGCTGACCCCTCCAAGCGGCCAAAACGCGCGCGCCCTGGATAACCTGAAAAACGTCGCCGCCCATCTAACTCGGCTCGCAAAATACATCCCCAAATTATACAGACTTGGTTGCATCGAGGCGGCCAACTTGAGGGCGGCTCCCTGTTGGACAAGCGCTACGTTAGATATGATAATTCGCTCGTTATTTCCGCCTTCAAAGCGCACGAATTCGAGCCGGAGATCCACTCGACGGTCTACAAATGTCAGGCCTCAAACTCTGTTGGCACAATAGTTAGCCGCGACGTTGTGATAAGCGCAGGTAAGTGTGGCTTGTTTTTGCTTCAGAGTAGTGCCTTGGCCGCTGCAAATCGCTTTGCTCTCGGGCGCTTCTAAGGCGCAAATTGGAGCCGCAAACTGGAGCCAGGCGACGAGTTTGCTTTGCTTTGCTTTGCTTGCGAGCTGGCCGGCGCCATGATTATAGTGGCGAGGCAGGTAGAGTTTTGCGGGCGAAGCCAGACAATAAAGCGGCGCCACTGTCGGCGGCCACATAAATCAGTGCACCGTTTGATTGGCCGCCGCGCTCGCGCTTGTTTGCGAGCGGCCTCGCGACGCTCGGGCCCAATTGGCGTGCGCTTGGCGAGGCGGCTGCTGGAGGGGGGAAAGGAAGTCGCACGAGAATTGGATTCGGTTGGCGCCAGAGTGGCGGTGGCGGCCGCAGACGCTCACCCCTACCTGGCCCGCTCATTTCCTGTTTATTCAATTGGCCCGTTTAGTTTCGAGCGGTGTCATTTATCGAGGGCGTGGCGCTGGCAGGCCAGCCGGCGAGCAGTTGCGGCGCCCGACGCGGCCCAATCGGCTTCCGTTTCGCCTTATTATCTGTCGGCGGCGGCGGCGGCGGCGCCCATCCATCCATCCATCCATCCAGGTCGGTCGCGGCGCTCGCTCGCCTGTCAGCGGCGGCCGCGATCAGCTGGCCGCGCGCCTATAAGTCCGCGCGCCCAGATTGCTGATCAATGAACCGCAGATAACATGGCCGCCAAGCCCCCTGCTCGGCCGCAGAGCGGCGCTGCCAACCGGAAGCCGCATGTCAACCGCTTATCTGGCGCCGGCTCCAATTCGACTCCTCATTCTTGGGGCGCCCATTCATATTCAAATTGCGCCCCCCTCCCCTCCACTCCACTCCACTCCACTCCACTCACTCGGCCGGCTCCAAGTGGAAGCGGGCGCAAATTAACCTGGCCTCCTGGAGCAAAGTTGCCGCCGCCGCCGCCGCCGCCTCTGCTGCTGCTGCTGCTGCTGCTGCGGGGCGGCCCAAGCGGAGTGCGAGCATGTTAACATGTGTCAGCGCGCCCAGCCCACTGTGCGGCGGGCCCATTGTGCGCGAGTGAGCCATGACTCCGCCAGTCCCATTGTCAGCGGCCGGCTCTGCCTTCCGCCCACTCTATCGGCACCTGTCAGGCGGCTGCGCTGGCCCAGAGCCGAGATTGCATTGTAATGGGGGCCCATTATTCGACTCCATTGAGCTGTGGCGCGCCGATCGACTAAGCGAGCGGCGAGCGGCCCACTTGGCCGGCGCCCCTCAAGTCGCCGCCATCGACCCGTAATGGAAAACTCATTACTGTTTCCAATAATACGTCCGCGTCCGCGTCCGCGTCCGCGCCCACGCCCACACTGGCGCCCATTGTTTTGCAAGGCCGGCTCAAACACCGCCAGCGAGCCCCTCGATCCGAGCGCGGCGCTAATGAATTCCGGCAGCGCTCGCTCGTTAGCCAAAACACTCGAGCGCTAGCTACCTGCGCGATAAATCACAAGATCGCATTCAATTGAGCGACGGCCCAAACTGACCCCCCGGCTCCAGGAGCTCGAGCGGCAACAAATCGGCCCGAGAGGCGGCCAGCTCGGCTTGCAAGCGCCGGCGAGCTCGCTTTGCATATTCCGGCGCGGCCAGTATCAGCGCCGCCGCCGCCAGCCTCAAGTTGCGCCGCCGCCGCCTCCACTTCCGACTGGGGGCTCCGTTTTCAGCGCGGCGGCCGATAATTAAACGCGCGCCCCAGTTGCCTGGCAACTCGCGCGCTCGGCCGAGTGGCTGGCTCCTTGCACTTGACCACCATAACCATTAGACTACCAGCTTACTCCTGGCGCGCGCGCAGATCGTCCGCCCCTCTTTAATGGTAATAATAATTTACACTTGGCTCGCGTGAGTTATGGCCGCCGCTTTGCGCTTTCGGCCCGCTTGGCTTCGGTCGAGTCAGTTTGGCTCAGTTCAGTTCAGTTCAGTTCAGTTCAGTCCAGCTCAACTCAACTCAGCTCAGCTCGGTCTGGTTTGCTCGCGTTGGTTTGGGTTTGCGGCGCCGAGCTGCCGAGACCCAAATCCAAGCGCATAAATTTGAATACGCTGGCCGGCGCACCATTAGCCTGGCTCGCCCATTGAGTTCGCCTCCGTTGCTCGTCCTGCGTCCACGTGAGCGCGCAAATTTGTCCGCCTCGCCCCGCCTTTGTTGGCGCCCCTCTTGTTGCGGCCGGCCGCCGCTCGGCTCACCTAGCCGCCGCCGCCGCCGCCAAGATGAATGGGCGAATGATGGATTTTAATATAGCGGCCGGGAGGAATCCTGGCCCTGAGTAGCGGAAGGGGGGGGGGATATTAACACTTTATATTGGCGCGGGTTCAACTGCTGGCGCCGCCGGCCTGCGCGCGGCGGACGTGAGCGGGCTCGAATGGGCCTCTGCGGGCGCGAAATGATTAATTGATTGGCGCCATTATATTGGCCCCGGCCGAGGGGGGCGACTTATAAAGCCATTGAATAATATTGCCGATCTGGCCGGCTCGGCGCCCGTTCGAGCGGCCGGCGAGTGGCCGCTCGCCTGGCCGCACCTGGCCGGGCGGGCCGCTCGCGCTCGCCGGGGCTCTCCCTGAGGAGATGCAAGCTTTGCCGGCAGTGGCGGCGCTCGATCATTAGAGTTCGTGTTAGTGGCGCTGAGTTGGAATGGCGGTAATCATTGTTGCAGCCACTCGATCATGGGCTTGGCCTCGCTCGCTCGCTCGCGGGCGCTGATTTTGGCGCCGAGTCGAGCCGAGTCGGGTTTGGTTTGGTTTGGTTTGGTTCAACTGAGCCGGGCTGAACGCGCAAAACAAGCCATTTGGAGCCGCGCGCAAGTCTAGCGTTGCCGGCCGGCCGGCCTCGCTCGCCGGCCGAGGAAACACGAGCGCAACAACAATGGCCCTCGCGGCCAGTTCAAGCGAGCGCTCCACAGAGTTCAGCGCGCCGACACACAATCGACAAGGCCGCCTCGGCCAGATACGACTGTCTGGCCGGAGAGGAAATCGATTTCCGCCGACGGGGCCGCCAGGTGCGCGCGCGGAGTTCCGCTCGGGCCCGCTCAATTCAGGGCGAGCGAGAGAGTTTATTCAAAATTGCAGCCTGCATTTGGTTTGCTCGGCGGCGCGGTGATAAATGCAGTCCGCTTGCAAGTGTCAGTCACTCTTGGCCTCCCATTGTCTTGCTGGCGGCGCCAGGGAGTTGGCCCACTTTCGGCTTGCTGCGGGGCCGAGCGGGCGATCGAGAGCTCGACGGGTTGGCGGCTGGAGGGCGCCAAAGTTGGCCGAGCGGCGCCGACTGAAATCTGATTCATTTGCGCCCCCCCCCCACCAGCCAGTCGTCATCCGGTTTGCTTGGCGCAGTTGCAGCAAAAGGCGCCTCAGCCAAGACTCGCGCGAGAGCTGGCCAATTATGTGTCTCCTCCTCGCTGTCCATCGCCGGCGCCGATCGCCTATGATGGATGGAGGCGGCGGCGCCACTTCCGCCGGGCGAGCGCGCTTTTGAGCCTTTTTTGATCATTCGCGGGCCCCATTACATTAATTACATGCAACTCGCCATGGATGGATCGATCGGCGCGCGCGCTCGCTCGGCGCAGACAGGCGCGAGATGGATGCTCGCCGCGAGCCAGGCCGCGGCGCCCGTCCGCACGAGAGCTCGAGAGCTCGAGTGGCGACAAAACTCGGCCCAATCATTGGCCGCCCAGTTGGAGCCGGCGGGCGGAAGGAGGCCACTCGAGTTGGGGCCCCATTGTTGGCCAAACTCGCCCTCGGCCGCGCTCGGCGGCGGAAGCGGCGGCGGGGGGGGCCACTTTGCTCTGCGCCCCGCTCTGTCTGGCGCCAATCAGCGCTAAGAGGCATTGTTTTGGCCCTCGCGGCGGCGCTCGTTTTAAATCAATCTCCAAATTGCGCCCGCAATCTGAATAGCGCCCGGCTAAACTCGCGAGCCGGCCAGTGGGGGCGCTGCCGTCGCGCCGCCATCGCAAGCTCCGCTAATTGGAGCTCACCTTTTGTTGTCGCCCGCCGCTCGGCAGCCTTGCCGCCGATTGAGCCTGCCAATCGGCGCCCCGCTCACCTGGCTGCTCGGCGCGCCAGCTCGGGGCGGCGAAGGCGGGCGATGAATCGCTCATCGCGCGGCAAGCCAGCTAGGCCGAGCAGCGGCGGCGGCGGCGGCGGCGGCAAAGCGAGTGATTAATCTTGATTTAGGCCCCGCGAGCCGAGCCAAACAAACGAGCCGGCGGCCTCGAGGCCGGGCGCCAACAGTTTGGAGCCGAGATGAGACGAGATAAGAGGCGAGCAGCCTGTCAGCTCGGCCAAGATTGGCCGCCGCCGCCGCCGGAAGTGGCGGCCCCTCGGGTGGGGGGCGCGCTGGCCGGAAGTGGGCGCGGGGCGGCAAACTATGCAAATTATCCTCAGCTCCTTTCTCCAACGCTAATGACGCGCTCGCCTTCGCCGAAATTGCGGTTTTGCTGGCTTGCTCGCAAGCAGGACGGCGCGCGGCAGCAGGCGGCGCCAATCCTGCGGCCGCCAGTCCTGCTGGCCGTTTAATTAAACTTGACTCTGGCCCTCGTTTGCATATCATTGTTTTAATCACGCAAGAGTTTAAATTGAATTAGAGGCCCGCTTGCTGTTGCGGCCGATCGACGCTTGTCCAGGTGATCATGGCCACAATTAATCATCGTTGCGGCGCCGGCCGCTGCGAGCGACACTGGCGCCGCCCTCCTTGGCGGCCGCTCAATCAGGTAATTGGTCGCCAAGCCGGCCGACCTGCTTGTTTCGGCGCCGGAAGTGGCGGCCCGCAATGTCGCGCCGACGAGCAACCTGGTTGGCGCTGTAATTACCTCTAATTGCGTTGCTCGTTGGCCAGAGGGGGGAGCGTTGCGCTCGTTAGCGTTCAACTTGCTCAATGGGACAGCGAGTTGGGCGGAGTCCGCTAGCCCGTCGCCCAGCTTGGGCCAGCGCCAGTCTCACCTAGCAGCAAGTTTTTGTCCGCTCACTCTGAGCACTCCGTTCAGGTGTGCGTCTGTGTGTGTGTGCGCGCGCGCGCCCAGTCCGCGGGAGGGCGCCAATTTCAAATCAAGCCGCCGCAAGAGAACAGGAGGCGCCCGAGGTGGAATTGTCGCGCCAGGCGGCCGCCGCATTTGCATAAACTAACCGCCGTTGCCAGTTCCGCAACAAACAAGCAGCTCGCCCCGAGCTCATCCGGTTCCAAGATTATATCCCAAACTTCTCTTTGCGGGCAAAACAAAGCAAAGGCAGAGGCAGAGGCAGAGGCAAAAAGAGAAGTAAAACGAAACGAAACGAAACGAAACAACCTGGCGCCAGATTGCTGCCGCTCGCGCCCAACTTCATCAATCAAAACTGGGAGTCTTGGCGACGCTTCCGCTCGCCACTCCGCGGCCCCCAAATCACGTTGGGCGCAATTAATTGGGCCAGAGCGAGGCTCAGTCGGCCGGCCAGGTGTGCAGGTGCGCAGTGCAGCCCCTCCAATTGGGGCCCAACGCGCTGAGAGCAGAGAGCAAAAAGCCGCCTCTCTCCCCAGAGACTCGCTAGCTCGCTGGACCAAAATGATCATCTCGCTCTCGCTCTCGCCCTCGCTGGGCCACAATGGCGGCCCCTTGGCCAGTTTAAAGTGGCAAATTTGCTGCAAGTCCAGGCTCGGCCAAATATAGGGGCTCCTCTCGCTCGAAAGTGAGCCAGTGAGCCAGCGAGCCAGCGAGCGTTGCCTGGCCAACGGCCAACAATAATGATGCTCCTCGAGAGGAAGTAAGACAATTGACTGCGCTCGTCTGGCCCAATAAATCAATATATCATCGCCGGCCAGGCAGCTCTGCGGCCGCTCGAGCTTGCCGGCCAATTGTTGTCGGCTTGCTCGCAGCTTAAATTGCCGGTTTGTTGGCCAAAGCTAGCCGGCCGGCTGGCTTGCACGCGAGCCGCTCGCTTGGCAGGCGGCCAGCCAGTTTCCGGTTGCGCGCGCGCGCGCTCCAGCCACTTTGCACGGCTCGAGTTGGAGGCATTGAGTAGGAGGGGCGAGCGCAAGAGCAAGGGAGCTGCGCAGAGTTGCGCGCTAAGCCTCGCGCTCTGACGGATGAATCAAAATTCAATCATCGCGCGCCGCCCGCTCGAGAGCCAAAGGTCGTTTGCATCTGTCCGTCCAACTTCCGGCGCCGCGAGCAGCCAACTTGGGCCCCAGTTGGAAGCGCCAATTTTGCTAGCCAACTCCAGCGATTGGATTATTTTGCGCCCAGCAAGCCGGGCAGCCTCACAGCTCTCGTGGGGCGGCGCAACCTTTCCAAGGGTTCAATGGGATAAATAAACATTGGGACACTTTAAATGTTTGCCCGTCGTCGTTGCTCCAGTTTGAGCTTTGCTCTCCCAAATTCGAGCCACTTTCTAGCTCAAAAGTTGGCCAAGCGCTAGTTTTAGAGTGGGGGGAGTCTAAATTTCGCTTCTGGCGATAAAAGTTAATGGGCTGTGCGCAGTCCAGGGCCAGGTGAGCGCATCTCGGGCAAGCTCGCCAGTCTTGCGCCGGCCGAGCCGCTCACTTAGCCTAATCGAATTTGCGACAATTAGCGCGCCTGGCTGGCGCTAATTGACTGGCGCAGCCAGGTGCGCCCAAATCCTCCTTTGAGGAGGCGGCGGCGCGCAAGGTAATGAATAGTGATGAGAGTTGAGGAGCACCTGGCCGCTGAAACGGCCAGGTGCGCTCAATCAGCGCCAGTGGCCAGCATCGCGGGCGCTCAACCCAGTTTGGCCCGCAATTAATATTGATTATTGGCCACCAAAAACCGGGCGCCGCGCTAACTAAGCGCCCGAGTTGTTGGCGAAAGCAGCCCCAAAAGTCTCTTATCTCGAAACCAACTGGCAGTGGGCGGCGCTCGCGACCACGTCAGCGGGCCACTGATGCGAATCTATCCGCCGCCCTCTCTAACCGGCGCTTGCTTTGTTGACACGCACCATTTCCGGTTCAATTGTCAACGTCAATTTGGCCATCGAGCTCTCTGCTGGCCCACTTTTCCTTCACTTAAACTTATGCCGCCGCCGCCGCCGCCGCCGCGCGCTCGGCTCCCCCTCTGGGCGGGGGGCGATTTTTCATTAAGTTTTCAATTTTAGACGCCAAACCCATGGATTGCGTCTGGCCGTCGCGGCTCCTTGGCCGGGCGGCTGGCCGCTCGTTGGCTCACTCGCATTGGCAAACTAATTGGCGCGAGTCGCGAACGCGCTAGCTCCGCTCCAGCGACCCTAGGCGCGCGCACTCTGGGCGCCATTTTTGAGCGGCTCCAATGCGGCAGTTGCAGTTGCAGTCGCATTGGAACCGGAAGAGCTCAATTATCTCCAATTCAGCTCAATGATTCCGCAAAGGGGGGATGCAAAACGCTTTAATTGGCCCCAAGCTCCATGATCCAATTCCAAAATGTGCGGCCGCCCCCCTTTCAAAGGTCATCGCTCGGAAACGCGAAAGGCCAAAGCCTTGAGCGAGCAAAGCAAACAAAACGCCTAATACAAAACCCTTCCACCACATCCGCTGGCCCCAAAACTGCCACCGAAACCGCAAACGAGCGCAGTGATCGATCAGGATTACGAAGTCTCCGTCGGCGATCAATTCGTGACCGTGGACAACGACGCCCTATTCAAGTGCCAGCTTTCGCCGCAAGCGCGCGAAATCCTCCAAGTGGTTGGCTGGCTCGAGGACGGCCAGCGGCTCATCCCATCCGAGCCGATTGGCTCGCTTTTGGCCAGCGCGAGTCGGCCAAAGTCGAGCCGGCAGCAGCAGCAGCAAGGCCAGCGGGCGCTCGTCCTGCCCGACGGCCAACTCTACATTCAGCGCGTCCAGTTGAAGGACGCAAACAAATCCTACAGGTGCCAGATGAAGAATTTGCTCAACTCGCGCCTCAGCCTGAGCGCGCAAAGCGGCCGCCTCTTCGTAACAGGTGAGTTTGCCCCCCCCCCGACCTCCTCTGCGGCCCCCTCCCAAAACTGGCGCCTCCGAGCCTCTTGGCCCGCGCCGCCCACTCGCCCGCTGAAACCCGTTGGCCAATCCGGGCGCCTTATTCAGGTCGCGTCCGCTTGCAATCGATACGAGGCGAATATGTCAATTATCTGCGGGCAAAGGCTTTCGTCTTATGTCGCGCCCGCTCGCCGCCCAAGCGGCCAGCTCTGCGGGCGCAAAACAAGGAAATTATCCCAATTCCCCGGAAGCGAGCGGCCCCAAATCAGAATGCAAGCCGCGTGCAACTCTGGTTCAACTTTCGAGCCAACGAGAACGAGCATCTCCAGCGGCGCTCGGCCGGCCGGATTTGGCGCCTCAAGTATATTGCATTTCGGCCCCCTTCGCCGCTCCTCGGGCCCATTCATCACCCGCGAGCAGCCAGCTCGCTGGCCGGGCGCCGAGTATATATCACTGCCATTGGCGCCCCACCCGCAAAGCCCCCCCCCCTTCCGCTCAGCTCAGCCCGGCTCGGCTCGGCTCGGCTCGGCTCGGCTCGGCCATGATGGAGCGGCCGGCTCGGCGGGCGCAATTTGTTTGCCGCCCGAGCGAGCCGGCGCCAGGAGCTCGGGCTTGGGTGCGCTTAAGAGCGGGCGACTCCACCAGGTCAGCGGGCCTCCAATTCGCTCGCCGGCCAAGCCTTGAGTTGCGGGCCACTTCCGGCCTCCGCGGCCTCAAAGCGAGCCGGCGGGCGGCCAAGAAACAAAACAAGTTCAGGGCGGCGGCGGCGGCGGCGGCGGCGCGTTAAATTGATTGAGACGCGCGGATTAGGCTTGTCAGCGGCGGCGCGGGCGCAACTGGAGCGAGCGGAAGTCATGCTGGCAAGCCCAGTCTGCGCGCGTCCGGCGCCAATGTGTCCAAGTTAATCCAACTCTAACGGTTTCGAGAGTTTCCGGCCGCCTGCTCGCAAATGGAGGCGCCCACATTCGCTCGCCGGCCGAGTTCAAGTCGCCCATCGCGACTCGGCGCGACTAGAGCCGATGCGGCCAACCAATGACAATAAACAACCCGCCCGCCGACCGACCGACCACCTGAGCGCAAGCCGGATATTGGCGCGCGGCCGCCGGCTAATAAGCGCGCCGAATGGGCCGCCCAGCGCGAGCTTAGCGGGCGCGCGCATAGGGGCGCTCGCGACTCGCGGCCGCCGCTAGCGCCGAGTTTAATTGGGAAGCCGCCAAGTGTCGTGCGCGAGCCATAATTGTGTTTGCGGCCGCCGAGAGCTTGGCAAATTCATAATCCCGGCCAGCGCTCAGCTTACTTGACCGCAAGCCAAGGCTAATCAATACCCAGCTCACACGTTGAGCCTGCTCCTCGTTTGGCGCGACGCTTGCGCCACCTGGACTCGGGCGGCCAGCTCCAATTAGGGAGGCGCTCGGATTGTAATCGGCGCATCTCGCTGATTGGCTGCCATCTCCTCGCAGCGGCGGCGGCCTCTTGCGCCAGATTCTTATCTCAATCTCGAGTCCAAATCTCTCCCTCCATTTCTCGTCTGAGCAGCAGCAGCAATGGCAGCAACAACAACCAACCAACCAATCTCATCGCAATCGCCCATTTCCAATCGCAAACGCGAAAATAACAACGCCGCCAACCTATAGAGGCGACCGAGCAGGGCGGCACTGCGGCGCGAATAGTGGACGCGCCAAAGCCAATCTCGAGCGCAAGACTCAACGACCAACTCCTGCTCGCCTGTCTCGCGCAAGGCTCGCCAAGGCCAACCCTGCGCTGGTTCAGGCAGCCGCATAAGCCGGCCGGCTCCAGCGATTGGCTCGAGCTACCTGCAGGAGCAAACTCGAGCGAAAAGTATGTGATCGCGGGCGAGGCCAACCTGCTGCTCGTCAAGTCCCTGCAACAATCCGACCATTTGGACAAATTCAAGTGTCTTGCAAACAACACCTACGGCGCGCACGCAGCCGAGAGCCAGCTCAGGCTGGAGTTGGCCGCGAGCAAGTTGGTTGAGCTCGAGCCAAGGAGCGAGTTTATAAACAAGCTCGTCGAGAGAAGCCAACAATTCGTGTTCAATTGCACCATTCGAGGGCCAAGCGGCCCCCTGGTGGCCATCGAGTGGCTCAAGAATGGGCAACCCCTCTTTGCAATCTCGCTAAGCCAGGCCAGCGCCCTCCAGCAGCCGCAACAACTTGCGGCCGAGCTAGCAAACGGGAGCTCGCTACTGGACGACCCAAACCAGGAGCTGAGCGCCCTGGACTTTCAGCAGGCGGCCGGCGGCCAGCAGGCGGGCGGCCCGGAGGAGCAGATTGCAGCGGTTGCAATGGAAACTCTGGCGCCGTCGCCCGTTGAGGATTCGGGTTGGCCGACAACCAACCAAGCTGGACGCAACTCGAGAGGCGAGCTTGCGGCGGCGGGCAACTACGTGGCCACGCCCACCAGTCTCAGGAGGCTGCTCGCGGAGGCGGAACTGTCCGAGGGCGAGTCGGGCGGGCGGCGGGCGCGAGTGAGGCAGTTGGTGCGCCGCCTTGGCCAAGAGTCAGACCGCTCGATACTCTACCAGCTCCAATTTGACCAACTGCGCAGATCTGATCGCGGCTCCTACCAGTGCCGAGCGCGAACCAGCAGAACAACACTCCACTCAACAGGCCACCTAGTGCTCAAGGACAATCCGCCCCAATTTGTGGACACTTTCCAAAGCCAATTAGTGGGCGCAAGCGGCGGCCAGGTGAGTCTCAAGTGCGTTGCCTCGGGGTCGCCGCTGCCCGAAATTGGCTGGTCGCTGAGCGGCTTCCAGGTGCCCGAATCGAGCCGCTTCCGGGTGGGCGACTACGTAACTCGCGACGGGTTGATAGTGAGCTTTGTAAACATAAGCAGCGTTCAGGTTGAGGGTGAGTTGGCCAATTTGTAGCGAGCAAACTCGAGGCAAAGGAAAACTAAACCAAACCAAACATTAACCAAACTTAAAACCCAGACGGCGGCCTCTACGAGTGCAGCGCCACCAACGACGTCGGCCAACTGCGCCACCTCGCCTGGCTCAACGTCACTGGGCCCCCCTACATCCGGCCCATGGGCAGCGTGAGCGCTGTTGCCGGCCGCTCGCTGGCCATCATGTGTCCGGTTGGCGGCTGGCCAATCGAGCAGATCAGCTGGTTTCAGAGTGAGTTCAGAGCCAGTTTAGTGCGAGTCTAGCAAGCTGAAAGCAGTGGCACCCATCTAACCAAATCCAAAAACCTAGACTCGAGCAAGTTGCCAGTGAACCATCGGCAGCGAGTTTTCTCAAACGGAACTCTGCTCGTGAGCGAGCTGAACGAGCTCACCGACGCAGGTAGATACTCCTGCCAGGCCAAGTCGGCCACGAGCGACTCGCTGGCCGTCAACCACGTTGGCCTCGTGATCAAAGGTAGGCTTATGAGTCATGACTCATCACCACCCTCAAACTCGTCTCGCCTCCCCCTAACCTTTGTGCGCCCAAACCGAAATTCAGTGCCGCCAGTGGTGGAGCCCTTCTCGTTTGCAAAGTCGCTCCATCGGGGCCAGAGATACAACGTCATGTGCACTGTTGTGCGCGGCGACCTACCTGTGAGCATCCGCTGGTTCAAGGACGGCCGGCCGCTCGAAATGGAGGGCGCAAGCGAGGGCATTGCAATCAAGCAGCTGGATCCGTACAGCTCGACGCTCACCTTTGCCTCGCTCCAGTCAAACCATCGCGGGCTGTACGCCTGCGAGGCAGCAAACGAAGCGGGCAGAGCAAACCAGAGCTCTTGGCTCGTCATACACGGTGAGTCCCCCATTCTCTCTCTCTCTCTCTCGGCCCAATTGAATTAGCCGGCCTGTTGATAATTGGATCAAGCAAGGGTCTGGCCGCGACAAAGCGAGCAAGCAATCTAATTCCCGCACTCTCAAACCCTCAGTGCCGCCCGAGTGGCGCATAGAGCCGAGGGACGTCAGCGTGACGGTCGGCAGGAACGCGGTCATCGATTGCCAAGCGGACGCCTCGCCGCCAGCCCGAATCGAGTGGCGCCTCTCGCAAGGTAAGTTGGCCCCCCCTTTTGGTGGGTGTTCGCGCCGCCGGAAGTGGGCGGCCAGGGCGCCCGGCCCAAATCAAGTTTGGCTCTCTCCCTTCCTCGCTCCTTCTGGCGCGCGCGCTCGTCCGCTCCATTGCTCGCCCGCTATGTTGAGAGCCAACTTGCTGAAGTTGCGGCTCGCGATTAGCGACAAATTAAGATTATTAATGACGTAATAAGATTGCCGCCTTGCGGCTTCCGGCGCAGCGCTCAAGACGGCCCCGGAGCGGAGTCGGCAGTTTTGGGGCCGAGCGAGTTGTTGTTGTTGTTGCCGCTGCTGCTGCCGCTCCTCGGCCAACTCGAAACCGCCTCTCGCTCCACTCTAGCGCCGCCGCTCGCTAGGCCACAATGGGCCTCACTATATAAAGTGATATGGACGTGAATTTGATTTATATCCGCCCATTCATTGCATGTAATGCAATGTAATGTTTACGGCCGCCAGTCTGGCTCCCACTTAACTCGTCGTCGGCGGGTCAGCCGGAACTGCGGAAACGAGAGCTCGCTTTGCTCTTGGAATGGGATCCAGTTGATGTTGATGCCTCCGCTGCTGCTGCTGCTGCTGCCGCTGCTGTTGCTTATTACGAATTCGAGCCGCCCCAAATGGCGGGCTCCTCGCGTCCACGGCCCCTTTCAATGGATGAGCAAAAGCAAACTGCCCTTGCAAGCTCCTCGTCGCGTTCTCTTTACGATCCGATACAAGATATCAAAAAGTTGATGCCGCCGCCGTCGTCGTCACTGGCCAGTTATTCAAATTTCCCTTGGCCTGTTTGTTTAGCTCTTGCATCGCTCTCCAGTGGCGACTTTGGCGCCGCTCGCCTCCTGGCCGGAGCAGTTCGAGTTTCACGAGCAAAGCAGAGAAAAACAAACTAACCAAACCCCAAATCGCCGACACAAAAACCCCAGATTTGTTTCGCGAACCCCCAACCGAGTTCAGGGCAATAACTTCCTCGCTTTACATGCGAGTTTTCGAGAACGGCTCGCTCATTATTTACAACAGCCAGCGCACGGACGCCGGCTACTATCTGTGCCAGGCGAGCAACGGTGTCGGTCCGGGTCTTTCGCGGGTCATAAAACTCACGGTTCACGGTAAGTTTCGCCCCCGCTGCCTCCAAAATAAGCCCACAACCCAAAGGCTGCCAAGACCAATGGAGCAAACTCCAACTAAGCTAACCTATTCAACCGTTTTAGTTGGCGCCCATTTTAAGGCAAAGATGCGCACCGAGTTGGTGCGGCGCGGCCAACCAGCCAGACTAAAGTGCGAATCAATCGGCGATTTGCCAATAGAGATCAACTGGCTCCGCGACAAGATGCCATTGTACGCGGCTGACGAGCCCCGTTACTCGCTTAGCAAGACCTTGCTTACGGACGGAATTCTTAGCGAGCTCAGTATTGCCGAGACTGATCGCCAAGACTCGGCCCTCTTCACCTGCATAACCCAGAACCAATTCGGAAACGACGACACCAACATACAGCTCATCGTTCAGGCTGTCCCAGATCCGCCGCTCGACATTCGAATCCACGAGTACGAGGCCAGATCCGTCAAGATCAGCTGGTCTGCGGGCCACTCGGGCAACTCGCCAATCCTGAGGTACATTATTATGTACGCGCAAACGTCGCCACCCGACCAACAGCAGCAACAACAACAACAACAGCAACTGGACACTAGGCAACTTTTGGCCGACTCCAAGCTGCTTCGCTATACAAACGTCTCTGTTCCAGGAAACGAGTCAAGTATCCAACTGAAGCCGCTGATTCCCCTTTGCGAGTACCAGTTTTACATGTTTGCCCTGAACGCGCTTGGAGCCTCGCGAATGGCCAACGAGCCCATCAAGTTTCGCACCGACGACGAGGCGCCCGCAGACCCGCCCCTCTTTGTCAAGGCCCAAGCGGTCTCGTCGCGCGCACTTAGGGTTAAGTGGCGGGCACCAGAGCGCCACGCCCACTACGGCGCAATCGCAGGCTTCTACGTTGGCTACAAGCAACACAATCCAAACCTTAAGATGGCCGCTAGAACTGACACCTTCGTGTACAAGACAGTTGATTTGAGCCAGCCGAGCGGTCAGGAGTCTGCAATGACGAGCTCGGTGGGCCAGGCAGGCGGCAAGAGCGGCCAGCAGGAGCACGAGTGCCTCTTGGTTGCGCTCAGAAGGGGGCAGAAATACCTGGTTAGCGTGCAAGCGTTCAACAGTCGCGGTGCAGGTCCGGCCTCTGAACCGATCGTTGCCGAGACCTGGCGCGTTGATGTGCCAGATCCGCCCAGCTTGCGCATGATAAGTCGCACGACGCGCTCCATTCATTTAGCCTGGCGGCTCGCGGCCATTGGGGCCCCGCAGGCCAGTTCGTCTGCGGCCAGGCAACTCCAGCAGGCGGCGCCAGGGTCGCGCAAGAGGACGCCAGCCCACCAACCAGGCGGCGACACTGCAGACGATCTGAGTCCAAGCGAGCCGAATAGGAGCCAAACTCTGGCTACGAAGCTCGCGAGCAACAACGAGGACGACGACACTGGTGGTGCTGCCGACGAAAGTGAGGGTGGCCAATTGGAGGAGGCGCAGGCAAACGAGCCCATTGTCGGCTTTGTGCTCACTTGGAAGCCCATTGCGGTGCCAGCGGGCGGCGGCCAAACAGAGGCGGCGCCTCTCGAGCTCCGTCTGCCTAGCGACCACCTGTCGCAAATAGTGGAAAACCTCCTGTGTGGAACTAGGTACCAGTTCAATATTGTGGCCCTGAACTCAGTTGGAAGCTCGGCGCCCAGCGATCCGCTTGTGGTTAAAACTGAGGGTTCAACGCCGGTTGCGCCCGATAAGAGTTCCCTGCTTTCGATGAACTCAAGCTCGGTTTTGATCAACCTGGCCGCCTGGCACAACGGCGCCTGTGCCTGGCGCTCCTTCGAGATCATGTTCAAGCCAAGCAGGTCGAAGAAGTGGACTCAGCTCACCAACTACCAGATGTCGCCAAGTTCAACTGGCCCCGACTTGCATTCAACGGCTGGAACAAATTTAAGCGGACCAAATGAAGCAAGCAATTCCAACCAACTAGCCCAACGCTCCTCCTATGGCCAACAAGCGCAACAGAGCCAGCTGCAGCAGCAGCAGGCGACGACGGCGCCAAACGGAACCATTGTCCTCGACGATCTGTCCACTTTGCTCAACTATGACCTCAAAATACTGGCCACCAACGAGGCTGGCACCACGGAGGCCATCTACTCTTTCAACACAAACGGCGGCCAACTCAGCAGTCTGGTGAACAAGGGCGACGACCAGCAATTTTCGGGCGGCGAGTTCCAATTCTCAGACGCAAGCCTCTCAGAGTTGCTCGCCGGCTCTGGTCCAATGTTGCCTTGGTTCCTCTTTTTGCTCTTCGTCTCTCTGATCCTGTCCGCCGGATGCATCTTAGTTGCCCGCAAAAGGCACCTGTCCGCCTCAGATTGCTCGCTCTCGCTATCGTCGGCCTCGCGCTCAAATCAATCCTCAAGCAACTACTACACCTCAGCCGACGCCCCCAAGCCCAACGGAACCCTCCAGTCTCGCAGCTTCCCGAGCCTCAATCATCAGGCTGCCGACATCAACAACAACACCATCAACAGCAGCACAGTGCAGAAAATGTACCTGAGCCAGCTGAACGGGGCCCAAGTTGCGCAGAGCCAACAGGGGAACATTTTGCTAAGTGACATCTATGCCAGCAAGCAGCAACAGGCGCCCGCAAGAGTTGGGCCGCAAGACAAACCAGGTTATGCCTATCTTGGCGCAAACCACCTCAGGCCAACAAGTCCGCACAACACTGACATAACAAGCGTGATCAATGGCAGCGAGGCCGAAATGTGCCTCGGCGCAAGTGCGCTCAATATCGCCACAAACCAGGAGCGGGCTGCAGATCATCAGCAGCAGTCGGCGGCTGAGAAGCAGCCTGAGGATTCACAGGGCTACTACGTGACACCGATCCTTGTCCATGCTGCGGCCAAGAACCAAACTGGTCAAGTTGGAAAATCGTCCACTTTGCCAAGCAACTGTCAGCAGCAGCAACAGATCCTGCATCAGCTCATCCAGCAGCAGCAACAACATCAACAACTTCACCATGAAAACACCGGCGCTGAGCAGCACCAGCAACAACAACAGATGCTGGATAGCCTTGTTGTGGCCAACATGATGCAGCAGCAACAGTGCGCAAACCAAGCGGGCGACACCTACCTGACCTTGCAAGGGGCCCAACCCGAACCTGGCCTGAGCGTGGCCTCGGTGCTGGAGCAGCAACTTCAGCAGCAGGTGTACGCGACTGTTAAGAGGGGCTTCCCGCGGCCGCCCCGCCAGTGCGACTATACCATCTACCAGTGTCCAAGTGGCCAGGATCAGCAGCAACAGGAGGCGCAGCAGCACCAGCTGGCGATGCTCAGGTGCTGCGGCGAGCTTCAGCCGCAAAGCCAAGCCGACAGCCAACAGGCAGCCCTCTGCTACCACCAAAACTTTCAGCAGCAGCAGCAGTCCAGCGACTACCAACAGTTGAGGCCGAGCAATTGAGAATTTGTTGTGATATGTTTTCGAGTTCTGTTAAAACTAGAACGAGACGTTAGAATAAAGCTATCAGTTTGGCGGATGTTGCTACATCAGCAACATGTGAACTCTCTTGGTAGCTTCCAATGTCGCGTCCCCCAACTCCATTGACTCGTCCAATTGGCCACGGCTTGCGGGTGGTTCATTTCTCGCTTCGGCTGTTCATTTTTTTACGCCACCCAACGCAATCATCTTGTCCCACGAGCATTTTGCAAAATTTCGCTAATGATCCTCGTAAGACCAGGTAACATAATAAAGATCCTGGCCGATCCAAAATCTCTCGCTTGCTGGCTGGTAACAGGCGGCTGGAATCGAGACTTATTTCCTCATCAATTTTACAAACAAACAAACCAAAAACCATGATAATTATGATCTATTACACCTCTCTCGCTCAGCCCACAACCTGATAACCTGGCAGACTTATAATTATGACTTATGTCTTGAGGGATTGAGCATATTTACAGCAACCAGCTTTCTTTCCCTTGAATAGAACTTAAACTTGAATTGTCGAGTGCTCACCTGTGAACTCAATTAATGTCTCCCTCCGAGTTGGCTTTTGCAAAGGTCGCTTGCGATTTCTAGAGAGTGAACCTGTTTGGTTGCACGTCTTGATGGCGCCGTTTGCACTTGCACCGCTGACAACTTTGCTAATAAGTAATGATGATGTTTATTCGCACCTTGTGATGCAATGGCGAAAGAAGCCCAGCGATCCAAGTTGGCCTGTTCATCAGGTGCTCGGCGCGAAAGGCTCCCTCTCAACTCGTCCCTCAGAATGCAAGTCCTCGTCGTTAGTTGACGATTAGTTGAGGTTTACAAAGGACAAAACGATCCATTTTCCGGCTCTGAACTGAAAACATGGCGCCAAACTGGACCAGGTTGTTTCATGTCGCCTGCTGCTGCTGTATCCTCGCGGCTAGCCTGGTGCTGGCCGATCAGTTTGACACGAGGCGACAAGTTAGTCGCCCCAAGGGACAGCAAGCGCCTGCCAACAACAGACCTGTTTCGGCCACCTCCATGGCGATGGCCCCAGCCAACGACGATGAATTGGAAGAGGACAGAGCCAGACCTAAGGCCGAAATGCGGCCCGACGGAAGTGGAGAGAGCACAGACAAGGAGGAGCCCATGAGCCAGGATGACGAGCAGCCAGCGAGAGGGGACCCAGAGTCGAGGAGGCCGGCCAAGAGGCCGATGGATAGAAGCAGGCACGAGAACGAGGACGAGGATTGTTATGACGGCGAGGACTATGCTGATTATGGGAGCCATTTTTTTGAGCCAATGCGCCATTTTAGCAACATGATGGACAGCGTATTCCAGCAAATGTCTGGCTATGGTAAGTGCAAGAGTTTTGAATTTGTTTCCATGTTTCGAGCAACAACTCATTCAAATCTCAACTCCCACCTACTTATCTCACAGGCATGAACCGCCAGATTCCTATGGGAGGCCAGTCGGTGGCCTCATCGGCTTCCGCATTTGTTGGCGACGACGGATACTCGAAATTGTCGAGTTCAGTTACGAACAATGGCCGCACGAGAGGAGTGGTGTCGGAGACTCGCAACGGTCGGACTCAAACAAGACGAATTGGGCGCGACGACGAGGGATCTGAGGAATACTAATGAATGGCCGATTTCAAGGCAAATGTATGCTGATCAATACACTGGCCTAACGAAATTGGACTGCTTGCCCGCCAGTGTTGAGTTGTTGCAATAAAGAGCGCCATTTGTTATGTAAATAAACCAAGCCTTCAGTTTGCGGGCTCAGCCGAGGGCCAGGCAAGAGAGAATCGATTTTAGTCGAGTTTTTACGAGTGCCTTTGAGGATAGGAAAATGGGCAGAAAGCACATTACCTGGAAGGCTAAGCGCTTTTGTACAAGATGAGAAGGGTTCCTTATTCACGATTCGTGCCAAAGAGTTCTTCTGTACTCCGAGTTTCACGCAACTGAAATCGGTCAGCACGGACGACCGAAGACCAGCTTGTTGCCTGTCGTGAGATATCCGCAACAGACGACGCGATTTTCACCTCCCGGCGATAAACTCGCATGGATTCATGCGGCGGAAGGTTGTTGCTTCTAGAGCCTTATCATGACTCGATTAGGCTCTCTCAGCCAGCGCCATCGCTGAAGACACTCAAAGCTCGACTGTTATTCGTAAAGAAGAGGCGCTCGCGCAGGCAAGTCGTTTGTTTACTTAAACTCACCAAGACTGACCCGGATTGTATCGTCTCCTACTCAAAGTGTCTCATCGAAGCTTAGCGTTTATTTTTCTCGCTACCAAAGCGATCACTCGTCGGCAGAGATTCTAAAATAAACATTTGTAAACTAAACTAGATAGCAGTCAAACCCAGAGCTAGAGACAGCGACAAGAATCTGGATCCATTTTTTCGACTGCGAAGAGTTCAAAGTTGGATAAATCTGGTCTTTAGTTCGAAAAATCATGCATAATAGCGGTATTATTCTGATCGTGACCTTGATTGGCCTCGGCATCCAGTTACCGAGGGTCCTTTGCTTCAAGAAACAAGATGCTGTCACCTACTGTACGGCGCGATCAGGTCTCAGGAGCTCAGACATTCAGGACGTGGCTGTCAGGAACGAGGGGTAAGTTAGCATCCTTCGCTAAACGTTCTGGTCAACGTTTTACCGATACAAGTTGCCAATCTAACCTCAAACGGTCAATGCCCAAAGATGTGCCATCGATTGTATCACAAAACAAGGCATAGTTCAAACCTACTTCATGCAACACACCATGAGTTGTGGCGCCAAAGACGACCATCGCTGCATCCTGGGCAAGTGTAGACAAGACGACTACGTGCCAACCTTTACAGATCTCTACAACATAGAACTACGAGTTCTCTCAGCATTTGTGGAGGATAAAGACCAGGGCCCCTTTAATGGTGAGTCCGATGTGTTTGTAGTGATCAATGTGATAAGAGGAGCTGGGCCAGCTTATGAGGATACCGATGATGTTTGTCACACTTATGTGATTCAAGATAACAGTAGACCGAAGTGGAACTTCGTTTGCCGACCAATGCCCATGCAAAACAGCACTCTGTTGCGTTTTGTTGCCATCGATTCGGACAAACCGCTTGAGGCTGGCGACCAGCTCGGCACGGCAATCGAAAGTCTCGACCGAATGATGAACAAGGGCCCAGTTAAACTTCCTCTCTTGTTCGGGGCAAATGCTAAGAGGCCTTACTACCTTGAGGTTGAGGTTAAAGGTACTCCTTACAATCCTAGCGTGCCGAAGCCGGAGAACTAACCGGGTTGATAGTCTCAAACAAAACACTTCAGTATTATTGCTCAGTCCGTGCAAGATCCCCTTGTAGTCATGCACAATCTCAAGACGCAAATTGGTATGGATCGATGGGACTGAGAGCCCTCATTCAGCATTATTGACAGACAGCTAAGGAATAAATTTCAATCCTGATTCAAGTCCTACAGCGCAACATTTTTTCGCCTGATACTATCTTACTTTCTAAATATCCGTTAGTGTGACTAGCTCATCAGTCGACTAATCATCACAGAACTCAATCGAAGGAGCACCAAAACGACAGACCCAGGCGTTACAATTAGCTGTTGTTTGCGCGATGAGGGTCCAAGCCTCCTATTGCCAATTAAGTCTTCGCCTCAGCAATTTGTGCATTATGAGCAAGGCTTCATCATCCTAACACTCGCGGAAAGTAGCAAGGTTAATGAAACAGGTGTGCAAACAGCGACGCTTCCCTGCCAATGGTGGGCTCGATGAGAGAGCCACCGTCAGTGAGCCAAATATCGGTCATGTTTATTGGATCGAGATTAACTTGTGAAGCTCGAAAAGTCCTATGCAACAGTTTGATTTGTTCTGATCTCCCGATCTAGTTGTGATTCCAACTTCGTTTGTGAATGTTCTATTCTGTTTTCCGAATTCCACGATTCGCCCAAAGCAAGATCCTGTTGTTCTGACCTGATAACCCTACTTGCCGCATGCAATCTGAAATGAACCATTGTTTCGAGCAGGTAACCGGTGTAGTTGTTGCGCGCAAGCTTGATCCATTGTTTCGACTGGTCGAGCTCGCCAAGAGTCAGCTTCAAGACGGCCAGCTCCATTGCCGTGTGTGGCACGAGGAAAGTGTCCACAGTAATATTCTCCTGCCCGTCGATGATCTTCATGAAACACTCCTCGGCCTCGTCAAGCCTATTCAAGTGCTTGAGACACATTCCCTTGAGGAGGAGAGCAAGACTTAGGTCATCATGCCAGTTGTCCTCAGCACGACTTTCGCTCTCATCGCTTCCATCCAAGCTCTGGCTTGTCTCACTGATAGCTCCAATTTTGCCATCAATGTACTCAATCTCTTGGTCCATTCTAGCTAGAAGACGCTCAACTTGCTGAGGGCTGTTCCTTAGTGTTGCAAATATGTTCCAAATATAAAGAAACTCCAATGCTGGCAGTGAGAGCCGGTTCTGTTGCTTGCAAAATTTGGCAGCCCTTGTAATGGCAAACTTCTCTGCCGGAATCGTCTTGCCAGCGTAACGGATTCTAAGCTCAGGTACTCGCTCCATAATTTCTCTGATCGAACTCATACGGCTTTCATACTCTGCCGTATAAATTGGACAAAAACCGTTACGTTCGTCCTCAACCAATTGCGCGTACAAGAAGGTCGCGTACTGGTAGGTGTAGCTCGCCGGCGACCACTTCGACTGTTTGCGTAACAAATCCGAGTACTTTGCTGCTTGAACCCAATCCATCTGAACTGCATGGCACCACATGATTTCCCAGTGACAAATTGAATGAAACTGCTTCCAATCGTCCTGGGCCTCTATGCATCTTTGAAAGCTCTCGATTGCTTGAGGGAGGTTGCCTTGCATTTGGTGATATCGACCGCGGAAGAGCAAGAAGAAGGCACTGTTTGGGTAGTGGCCGAGGGAGGAGTTGTTTAGTTGCTCTACCTTCTCGGCGTCATAGCTTCCGAGCCCGAAGAGGTTGTCTATGTAACTGTGATAGGTTAGTATAACTAAAGCTGAAAATACGCTCCTAAGCCCGTCGTCCAGGGCAACCGATTTGTCGAGCTCGTCAACGCCAACCGCGCGATTTCCCGAGAAGCCAACGTATTCTAAGAAACGAAGAACGCGCCGGGGCAGATAAGACATCAATAGGTTGAATATTCCATGACCCATTCGAACGCCACTCTCAAAGTGTTTCCGTGCCTCAACGCTTGACCACTCGCTTCTGTTCTCCATGATGAATAGGCACTCCTTGTAACGCTGATAGCAGGCTCTTATCCGGAAAGCTCCCTTCACCAAGCAGATAATACTTTGGTCAGAGAGGAAGGAAATGAGAGCGAGGAGTAGAAGCGATTCAGCGTGGACCAATTCGGCATGGATCTCGTCGTCTGTGTATGAGTTGTAGTTTGGCTTGTAAAGGAATCGCATCACAATTGAGGCGGCGCTTGTTTTGCGACGCTTCTGGCCACTAACCTCGAACGATTGGTTGATGCCAGTGAGAGCCGCCTGTAGGTCTTGTTGCTCGAGCGTCAGGGCAGCCCTAAGGAAGGATAGGGTTGCGTTTGCTAGGCTTGCATACAGCTCGTGCTCGGCCCTAGTTGCGTTTGCGAGGGAGGTTAGCTGCAGCTCTCTTCCTCAACTAAAGTAGACTGACTCAATCAAGGTTGCACTCACCTTGGCGCGCAAATCTCGAGCGCCCTGACGAACTCGTTGTTGAGAGCCATCCTCAAAATCACTGTCGTCTCCTCCAGCCGAACCCTGAGATCTGCACTGGTTGATTCTCGCAAACTATCGCCGCCATCTTCGCCTTTCACTCCTCCGTTTGTCTCGTCCGGAGCTTGACAATACCTGTCCTCGTGATGCGAACTAAACTCGGCCGAAGCATCAACGAAGCATTCGGCCTTAGAATCCATTGGGGTTTCTGATTTATTAATATCATGTGGTTTTGTTGTTCAAATTGCGCAGCTAGATTCCAAGTGGATGGAGCAAGTGTAAGCTAAGCGCGCTCACAAACTAAATATCGGCCAACAAAATATCAGATGGCCAACTGATTGAGACGCTTGCCCCTCTGGCTGTCCATGGTGCTCGTATTTGAGTATATGAGTGCGCGCGAACGTGCACTAGGATACCGCTACATTGTAGATCAAACAATGCAAACCTAACCAGATTGGACTGCTGGTCAACAAGTTGTGGGGGCGTAAAGCAAACTCTCTTAGTAGCCGAGTTAAAACTCTGGTTATCTTGATGGATCTCAGCTGGCCGCTGGCGAGTTCAGAGCCAATCCAAAGCCAAATTGCGGCATTTTTGCTAGAGAGTAAATTTTATCCCCTCGAAGCGCACCTGTCAGGCGAGCTAACTTGGCTTAGGCAAGCAAACACAATGCACAGCTTAGAAAACAATGAAGAAACTTGTTTGCCCATGTTGTGCGCACGCACTAATGGCAAACTTCCGCATCTCGGCAAAGCGTTTGTCGCGCTTTGTCATTGCAAAGGCGCCATCTTTGGCCAGCATTGTCTCGAACGATTACTGGCCAACCAAACGCAAAAGGCCAAGCCTTTTCTTCTATCGGGTGGCGAGTTCGGAAGTTTGCAAGGACTCGCAAACAATATTGCAAGTTCAGAGACCAACTCTTAGGCCACAAGTTGCTCCTACTGCCGCTGTGCTGGCGCCACCGCCACCGTTATTTCCTAGCCATTGAACAGAATGTCCGCCCTTTGCTGCCAACCTCAAGCTGACCGGCAGCCAAACAAGTCGATCCACTAGACTAGAGTGCCACTCGAGCAATATTGATTGGAGACTCGCAATTGCCGCCTAACAAACCTAACACGTAGACCCTATTTCTCTTGACCGGGGGTAGTCAAGTATTGCTCTTGTATCTGAACTACGACTAACAATTTTAACCTGCTCAAACGATCGAATAGGTTTGAATCGACGAAAAGAAACTCGGCCAAGCTTTCAGCGGAAAAGTCGCTTTGTTCTTTACCTGATCATCGCCATCCTGGCAGGCATCCTCTGAGCTAACACTTGCAGAGCTCGAAGTGTTTCCTTTTCCACTGTCCGAGTCTTCTGTGCTGAAGACGCCCACCGACCTCAGTCTGCTGCTCGCCTCTCGGTCTTCGTTTGACATAATTTGTTGAATCGAGGCGCCTATGGCCAGATTTTGGTGTTTTCAGAACTCTGTTCGCGCGCTCACCTTCATGCTAAACATCTAGATCTTTCGTTGAACTGAAAGGTCTAGTCGACTACTCGCTTACTAAATTCTAGGTCCTAGAGTTTGAGCGACCTGGCCAACACTGATTTTCCCTCGACTGGCTGATATACCAAGCAAACGACTAACTAGCATGCCAACAAGCTAACTAGCTGAGCCTCTGAAGACTACTCGACAGGCCAACGAACAAGGCAAGCTTCTGGCAAGACGCAAATCGAAGGCAAACCACACACACACGAGAGACTCCTGAGCAAAAGAGCCGCAAACTTCCTCCCCCGCAACAGAGCTTGCCCGCGCTCAGACTTTGAGCGCGTCGATTGAGAGGGAGAGTCATGGGTTCAGTTGGTGGGTTGGTCATGGCGGCAGGAGTGGCGCGTTTCGAGTGGCCACTAAATTGCAAGTTGCAGAACCAGGACGAGATTGTCTGTTTGGTCGTAAAGGCGGACAAGCGAACTGCATATGACCACCGACATGCGACTGCCGCAATCAGGCGCTGAGAGGCTGCAGAGACTTGGGACAGACTTGACTGGTCGTAAGTCTTTGGCGGCGCAAGCACGCTCTGCGGCGACTCCGTGGCCCATTCGAATTTCATGGCCAGAACAGGGCCAGCTCGATCACCTGGCAAACACACTCTCGCTTCCACCCCACTTTCTCTTTATCACTTGCTGTTCCCCTTCGTCGCGACTGTTTGCAGCTTGCAACACTCGGAAGTCGTGATAAAGAACTACAGGACCAATAGCAACAGTGGCCGCCAGCTAGCTTGCTTCTGGTTGCTAGCTTGCCAGTTAGTAAGCAAACTTAAAGAAACGCGTTTGCGCCGCAAGATCCTGGTCAACATTCCGTTTATTGATCGCAAATTGTTTCTATTTAGCTCGGCAAGGATACCTCTAAACTTTGATGGGTCGAGGAAGCTTCTCGCAGTCGTCGGTATGGTTTTGCTCGTCGTCAGATGCATCAGAGCCGGCATCAAGATCCAATTCTGGGTCTATCTCGTCCAAGTTGATTCGACCATTTACTAGCTCGGCAGCGAGTATGTTGTGAAACCTTTTGCCAGCTTGAGGAAAGTCGCTCGAGGAGCAGCCTTTTGGGTAAGGCTCGAGTGGCCGAAGTCTTTGCTTTTCTGTATCATAAACAATGTGGTGTTTAAAAGTAGACTCAGCATTGATGAAACCATTAATGTACTCTTCACTCACTTTCCCAGCTAGTCTTGGTGATTTCAGATAAGTGGCTAGTCTTGGAAGCAACAATCTGATGTTGTCCTGTCTAGTTAAGAGGAAAAACTTTTTCGCCGATTGGAGGCCAACGTTGGGAATGTTCTTGAGGTAATCGCAGCCTGACAGGATGCACATCCTTCGAAATTTCTCAAATTCAACCCCGTGAGGACCGAAACATCTAGATAACCTACTGCGCTCGTACAGAAGACAGTGGCCTGTTGTGTCCAACTTGTAGATTATCTTCTTGCAACCGTACAGGATCAGATCTGTGTCCTCTGTTATAATGAACTCGCTGATGTTGTTGTTGTTGAAGAAGGCTAATTGGGCGTCAGCTTCATAAGGTGCAATGATAAACTCGATCCTCTTGCGCCGACAATAATCTATAACTCGTTGGACAATGTCGAATTTGATCTCAATGCACCTGAGCATGTATTTCCGTGCTTCAGTTGGATTGTTGCTGGCTAAGAGCTTTTCGACCATCTGTCTAGATTCGTTTCTCTTTGATGCACGTTCCTGGTGCGTTATATGTTTGGCAGGCAGCTTGAGCCCATCAAAGACAAACATGATCTTGATGTGATGAAACTCCAAGAGATTGACATAATTTTCTATGTAACTTACAATAGTATTATAAACTACGTGCAGGTTTTTCTTGTGGTAAAGAGCCTCAGGGCATGCATAACAGGCTTTGTAAATCCAATGGCTAATATCAACAGCAACAGTCGAATTGGGCGCGGAGGTTTCCGAGATGTGAGTTGTGGTGGTCGCGTTTTTGACGAAAGTTAACAGGTTGTCGACACCCATGGTGAGCTTCGATGAATGTGGAAGAACATGAGTTCTCTTCTAAAAGCTATTGTGACTGGTGTGGGCAGTTTTGTTGTCACATTTACGATCCCTTGAAACCGAGTTGTAAGTTATCGCCGGTTATATGGTCAGCTGCTGACCGTCTGCAACAATGCGCGCAACTTGCGACACAACTGGTGTCGAGCGCGCATTGTAACTCTATAAGAGAGAACTCATCTTGGAGCACAACCATATACTGAATTCCGATTCGCTGCTCGCATCCAGCATTTCACCATTGCATTGGATCGAAGGCGGCCCCTCGCTGACTCTCAATCCTCTCAACGAACTACGAAACTAACCTATCAAACCAGAAGCTTACCGGAAATCTATCGCCTCATCGAGCGCTAAATGCAGGCCTTTTCAAAATTATGAATTGGTTAGAGCCAGACACACAACGTCCTGCACAACGAGCGTGTGCCGATCCTCTTCCTTACACAGTATTTGGTATTAGAGGCCCCGAGCACGAGGTAAAATGGCAAAATACATCAAGAACTTTGTAACTGGTTACGGAGTCCACTTTGATGTAAGCGAGAAGAATAGGAGGTCCCTCAATAAGGCGCAATCTCAATGGGCTGATATAAGCTCCAGGTTGAAAATCGATGAGAGCTCTGTAGTCTTGCTTTGCGGAGCTAAAAACAATGGCAAATCATCTCTGCTTCGTTATTTACTCAATCGATACATCCGAACTAGCAATCAAAGTGAAGATTTGCCAAATATTGACTCAGCAAGCACTGAGGACTGCCAAGTCCAAGATGATTGTTTCGCGTATTACGTGGATTTCGACCCCGGCCAACCCGAAATGACAACTCCCGGACTTGTATCGGCACACCGGATCAATTCTAGCGCTGAACCCTTAAGGAGTCCGTCGTATCTCAACATTATGCAACATAAACCCATTGCAATCTCTAGCGTTGGAGGTACCAACATGTCTGTCAACCCTAGGATGTACGTCAAAAATTGCCGATTTGTTTACGATCAAGTGAGACAGCACCAAAGTGAACAGTTGATCAAGCGCCCGATTTTCATCAATACTATGGGACATATAAGAAATGTTGGCCTCGTTATGCTCGTTGATCTCATCAAAATTTGTCAGCCAACGAACCTAATAGTTCTCAATGTTGAGTCGGACCCAATGAGAACCATCTATGCCGATCTAAGCGCCAAAGCTCTCGAAAATACCCGCGCCTCGTTCTATTACGAGAGCTCACACGAGCCAAACAAGCTTGAATACACTTGCGACATCTACAACCTGCCATTCGCTTTAGTCGACTCATCTTCAATGGCGGCTAAGAACCGAACTGCCTTGCAGCTAGCCTATTTCGCCATGATACCTGAGGCCTTGTTCAAACCAATCATGAAACTCGAACCCAAGTTTCTTGAGCTGAATGCGATTTCTCTTCACTGTGTTTCGAGTTATCCGCTGAAAGAGAACATTGTGCTAGAGTTGCTGTACCATTCCTGGGTACACCTGGTCAAGTTGAGGAAACCCTCGTTGAATGGTGGTACCAGTGGCGGTACCAGTGCAAATACCACGTGCAATATCTTGGACGATATTGGAGAGAACACCTTTTTTGGCTGCGGCATAGTGGCCCAAGTTGATCATGAAAAACGGAGACTCGCCATAATAACACCGCTCAGCCAGGATACGCTGGATCATGAAATTGACTGTGTGATAAAACCATTGTCAATCCAAGTGCCTCGTGAGATGATATGAGTTATTAGACTAACCTTTTCGCGTGATTGAATGCGCTCTAGAGAGGTCGCGCACAGAACCGCGAGCGAAAAATGTAAATAAATTAATGATAAAGCTCAGGTTGTTTCTGTTCTTGGCATCTCGAGCTGGGGTTTGTATACGAACAATCGTAATTTTAATCGATCGGCGAATGGTTTTTTCACTCGCAACTGATATTCGTCAACGAAAGCAGATTATGGATAGATCTTAGTCAAGAAATGATCTCTCAAACTGAGTCTGCACCAGAGAAGGCGAAAGAAAATGCCCAAATTCATCAAGTGCTGGTATAGAGACTGTGATAGCGACAATAGAGAAGACCCCAGATTGATGTTCTACAAGTTCCCCAAAGACTACGAGAGATGTTTACAATGGGTCAACAATTGCTCAAATGCTGAGCTGACCAGCATTTGGAGAAACACGCCAGACCGAATATCAACATTCCGTGTTTGCCAGAGACACTTTTTGAGAGAATTCTTGGGGTCCTCGAGTCGGCTTGTCGGCCACGCCGTGCCCGCACCCTATGGAGTTCCCCTTGAACATATCGATGCCCGAAGGTTCATGGTGGAGTGCGCTAGCCTCAAAAACTCATCGAACTTGACCAGACAGCAAAGATTATTGCCACATTCACAACCTGAAGATCCTGTCCCACCGAGCGATTGCTATAGTACGACGTATGAGTCGATTAACAACTGCGACGACGGATTTGTTCGGCCGTTTGTTGATACAAACAATATAGTCAACACTAATGGACAAGACCAACCCAGTCTGACGATGGCAATGGATCAGGCCGATTGTCATCAACAGATTTTGAACTATGGGAGCTTCGTCGAGGACCATACATACTATAATGCCCCTTGCGGTACCAATTATAATGAAACGTTCATGTCGGCTGGAGAGTTACAGCCTCAGCTAGAATCAGATCAAACCCACGAAATGACGAATCTCTGCCCAGCTCAATTGACCGACATGCAACTTGCCCCACACCAAAACGAAGACGCTTCAAGTGATCAGGCTATGAGCACCAGAGTAGATTATAATAGTAATCCCAAGATAAACTACGACCGAGAGGGTAGGGTCATAAGCATCCAGTACCCTTCTGGCACCTTGTCCATGCTAAAGTCAGATCATAATGCGCATATTGTGGCTCTAAAACACAAGGTACGTCACTACCAACGTAGACTTGCGGTAGTCAACCACAGGTATCAAAAATTGAGATCACAAATGAAGGGAAGATCAAATAGGATGCGTTTACTTGAATGCTTGAAAATTTGTCGAGCTGACTTCGATCCCTGTATTTATGAGATCTTCAAACGTCAAATTAAGAGTCCTGCATCGAAACACGGAAACAGATGGTCGAAAGATGTCAAGACTTTCTCTTCGTCGGTTTATCTTCGCTCGAGATCTGCGTACAAATTCATTCGAAAAACCATCGATCTGCCTTCAGAGTCCATAGTGAAACGTTATATTGGCGAAAATAGGCTCTCAAAGCTGTCGAATATCAGTCATGGGAACGAGGATGCAGTTAATTGTTGTGAGGATGTGGACGATCCCTGTGAAGTCTCTGAAGTTCATCCGTCTAAATAAATATTATGATTTTTCAGCTAATGTCATGCCGTAAAATGTTGTAAGCTTCTCGATTTTAACCATGCTCTTGAAGCCTGGATTCATTCTCTTGCATTCATGACAATAATACTTTGCGTACGAGTTTGCCTCCTCCATGTCCATGTGCAAACATTTGAAGTGATACCAAGTATGGCAATGAAAACATTGTATCATTCCACCCTGATCGAAACGGTATGGTTGACGGCAGATGCAGTGGAGCTGGAAATCTTGGAATTGGCTCGTGCTAGTGCGATCGAATTCATTAACCATGTCGAGGGCATTCCTTTCTAATTCTGTCCTCGGTTCCCAACTATCCCATTCTGGTGGATAATTCTGCCAACGGACAAGATATTCTTCTCGGCCGGTGTCTTGATTGTGCCTACGATCTAATAATTTCTCAACTACATAAAACCTATCTTCATCTTGACGCTCCAGTGGCATCAGACGATATCTTCTCTCATTGAACGGATTTCTTCGTTTCCTACTATCGTATATTCTTCCCTTGGGGCCAAGCTTGCGTTTGTTAATTCCACCCATGGATTTCGTGGGATTGGCTAGCTAGAGCCTTAAAACAGCCTGGAACATCATTTAATGATTTATGAACATTGCCGCAGCTGTAGACCTAAAATTTTCTGGGCCAGCGGGCAATGTTGACTGGTATTTATCCCGGTCGTGACTCATGAGCGCCCAGGAAGCGGAATGTTAAAACTAACCTGATCAACTCGCTCGTGTGGCACAGACAGCGCTCACATGAACAAATCAGTGCCTCCTTCCAGCCTGAGTCCTGGATTTGGCGCCTACTGTCAGTTAACTTAACAAGAGCTTTGTCAATGCGAGTATGAGAGAGCGCGAGTGGAGAGTTCGGACACAGCAAAGGTGATGAAATCAACCCAGAATTCGAGACAAATTATGCGCTGGATAGTGAGATAGAGAGTGATGGACTATCATGTGCGCAGGTACGTGTCTAGGCGAACGGAAGAGAGGAGATTCAGATTGTTGTGGATCAGAGGTAGTGAGTAGATATTTACTCCACTGTGACCTTTATAACATGAACATATTTACAAGTGTTGACGAA
>ENA-UOVY01000140-UOVY01000140.1-plant-metagenome-genome-assembly--contig:-NODE-140-length-44524-cov-610.153343_pt1 | contig 44524 bp, 25 predicted proteins | sample MGYA00249840_ERZ761561 | MGnify/ENA primary metagenome ERZ761561 (study PRJEB28882, sample SAMN05720143) | plant metagenome | isolation source: Guanajuato, Mexico | place: Mexico:Guanajuato, Mexico...
GACCAACATATATGTCAAGTCCAAGGCGATGGATTGAAAGGGCAGACTTGTGAACCTTTTGGCCTCTATGATGGCTGGTCGCTCGGGGAATCTTCGCTTAGGGAACTTGTCACGTAGCGGACTGTGCACCTGTCAACTGGTTTTAGTCTGTTGATCCCGAGTGCCACATTCATTTGTCGCCTTGTCTGACATTTGAGACCACCAGAGCAAACAATCGCACAGAGCACTGTCACAAACTGTAATTAAACAGACCTGTTGGGCATCTTCTGCCACCCATAGGTATGCGCCGTATATCTTAGAAAGGAGAACGCTCTTACACGACAACCTCCGGTTGTAGTAAGGCCATCGAGAACGGTAGCTAAACAGCTTCCGCGATTGACGCTAGTCTCTGGTCCATCTCTCGACCCTTGGGCGGCATAACTGTGGCTACGGTCGTTGATCGATGGATATAAAACATCCAGATAAAATTGGCAATCATTCAGTCGATTAAAAGAACCATTGCCAAATCATTCAGGTGAGATTTTTTGAATGAAGTTCTCTCGAGAAATTCAGTTGGAGCCTTCAAGGTGAACAGTCACAGGGTTCTATAAGTCAGGATTTGCTGATTTCTTGCCGCAGCATTGGTGCTTGCTATGGAATTTTTTCCCCATATTTCCATTATATCGTCAGAACTCACTTGATCATCGGCTGGCTAGGAGCGGCGAAGATTGTTACGTAATGTACGCGCCAACAAAAGAGCTGAGATGATTGATGAGGCACAAATGCTAGAGATGAAGATGTGAACTTGTTATCATTATGATTGTTGTCACTGGTCCTCCACTCGGCCATTCGTGTTTTTGTTCAGCTTTGCAGCCTGGCTAAGCCCTCTAGTCTCCGGTTTTAAGTACGCCAAAGTGTCATTTCAAAGTTCCAAGCTAAAGCTAAGCTCAGGATGAGACTAACACTGGACAAGAGATTTTCACACATTTTCATAGATAGTTACGAGTCCTCAACCTATCTATTCATAGACTAGCAGCCAACTAATTTGGCTCAAGTTTACTGCAATCGAAAGCATCCATTCAGTTGCAGATGTAGACCTAAGTAGAATCGTAAGTAACAAAGGAAGCGCGCTTACATTGTCCAACGTGATTGATGATATAACGACTAAGTGGATAAGATTCAACCGCAATGACAACAAGCAAGAACCAGCTCAATCCAAGAGGAACCCTATTTGAGGCAACACAACGTAAGTTGTTATTGTTAAGACTGTCAGCTCGGCTAGGTTCCGCTTAATTTAACAGCCATGTTTTCAGTTGTTACAATAAGCTGAATTCTGGTGTCTGTGTTATCAGTTGTAGTCCCTTCGGCGGATTTGTGATAGTTCGAGCTTAGTATGGATTGGTGAAGTTCTCCCAAAGTTAAGCATCCTCTGGATTGGACTAGATTTGGCTCATTTGATATTGCAAATGTGTGAAAACACCCCCTAAGGCCAATCAGGAGGCTGCTCTAGTTGCTTAACGGGCCCAGTCAAATTGGACACAGAAACTTGGATTCCGTTCAAGAGTTTTGTAGACCCGTTCCCCAAATTCGAATGCCAACCGATGTGAAGGGGCCGCCACAAAGTCTGGCCCGATCGGCGCCTCTACCTTTTTCAAAATTCTTAGAGTTTCAGAATACACCGCTCAACATGTTTACAAATTGATTGATTTTAGGCAGACTAAAGATATGATTGACTTTCATCAATGGGAACTAAAGTTATTGAATTCAAACTGGTCTACATCGGATGTCTTCGTGGTCTAACTTGCCTGTGTTTGCCTCACGACAAGTTTTAGCATCGCAGAATATCCATAAAAGATCTTGTGTGCCTCAATCAATTTCAATCGAAACTCGTCGGAGGGGGATGCATGTCTGGGGATCGTTAGTAGCTCTTTGTAAGAGAAGTCAGTCCGACGTTAAATAGGTCGGCAAATATTCAAATCTTCTTTGATCATGCTACTCAGCACCACCATCGTTGCAGCCTCTTTGATGACCAACTCTTAGCTCGGTTGAAAAGTTGGACTGAACCCATCGTTGGCCTTGCACGAACACTGAGAGAGTTTGGGGCCTTACTCGAGCCCGCTTACCTGGCATTACTTTCATTCAATTTGTTTGCCACCTTTTTATTGTTCGTCTCAACTAACGATGAACGCAGACCTACCAGTCGTCAATACTACTCTGGTCGGCTCCAACAAAGGTGATCACTGATCGGGTGAGGAACTGGTGTAGATCTACATGGACAATATATGTAAATGTGCGCTTACATGCAGCTAATTTTGTATTGTCCGAGATAACGTATAAAACTTGTTACCTGTGCGAGAAAGTTGCGGTTCCTCATATCAGGTTGGAATAAGTAGTTAGAAGTTGGAATATTACAATGCATGTTGTAATTGTATGCGATTGAGCAGCTATGAAAGAGGAACGAATCAAAGCAGAGGATGATCATACTCTCAGCGAATGACTCTCGCTCGTGGCCGCCGCTGACCGAAAGCCCGCTGCTGTTGTTATCAGGTTCAGCAACATATTACCCTTGGTGAGGGTTTAATAACTCTTTTTAAGGATCCGCTCAGCCGTTTGCTGAAAACTAACGCCAATTAAGAATACACTCGAGTAGTTGTCTCTCATAACTGCAAATCTGGCTGCAACAGGAAGATGAAGACTAAGGCTGATTGGCTGAAATTATAGGAACGCTTTGGCGCAGGCATCTTGTGAGTAGTATGAGCCTTATGTATTGCACTGCCATTCATGCAGAAATGGATCACATGGATCCATACTCCTTACACGATGATAGTGATGAGACTTCTAGGCTCGTAATCAGAGCTCTGTCTCTATCACTATACGCATACACATCTACCCCCGAAAGACGAAATACGTCAGCGTTAGGGATATGAAGATGATGTTGAATAGCAGCCTTAAATTAACGTGCCCTGTATGTCCTATTGAGTGTTGTTTTAACCTAGTGCATGCAAACCGAAGTCTGTTTTGCGAAAAGGCTAGCTTGTTGGAAGGTTCGGCAGCGCTGAAAGTCCGAGCATGCATTAGCATAATGAAAAAGCAGACTAACTCTATCCCCTTCAGATATCCAGAGACAAAGTGGAGGTGTAGGAGCAACTTGGCCAAGCAGCCAAAGAGAAGTAAGAGGCAAGAGGACATTAGAGAGGGACTGAGAGAATGGGCAACTACATATTAATTGATTCGTCTCCGTCGTCTTTATTTAAATTCCCCTCCTATATTCGTGCAAACTGCTTGTTGTTCGCATACAACGCTAGCTAGGAGGATATACTGGACTGGGCTCACGACTGTAGCCTTGTTATTTTACATAAATACGTTCAAGCATCGCCTATAAGAGTCGGACGAGTCTTTGCTTTCGAACTGTGATTTATGTTTGCAACAATACAAGATGAAGCAAGAGAACATGACCATTCAGGGGTTGAGGCATTAAAATAAGAGAGGAGAGGTATGCTCAAATAGGATGGATCCAAGCTCAAGCGACGACAAAGTGATTTATTTCTCGTGTAGTCTAACTTTTAAATTACATATATACAAATTGTACGTCGACCATGTCCATAGAAGAACCTAACAGACTCTGACTCAAGAATGTCCACCACCTGTTTTTCGTGTTGGCTCGCTCCTAAGCACGAGCTCAAGTATTTTGCGCGCTTGTCTTGGACTAATACAGGTACAGGTGGCGACGTGTTCAAATTCCTCGGAGTCCTCTCCTCTCCCTAACAAAAAGCCACTATAAGATGCTCGAGATGCGAGAGTCAAGAATATTAGAATGAACGAATGACAGAACAAAATTCAATCAATAGGCTGAGGCCACCGGATAGTTGAGTGGATCAGGTGGCCAGATAGTAGCCGTGTTGTTTTCCATGTTGCTGGGCTGACTGCTGTTGTTGTTGCTGCTGCTGCTGAGCCGCAACCGCTGCGCTATAATTTAGGGCGGCTAGGGCGGCCGCCTGCTGCTCCATGGCGGACATACCTGCTTGGAGGGCGCCTTCGCTTTCGGATTTGCCTAGGCTAGAGATGGGCGTGGCGGCGGTTGAGTTCGAGGAGGAGGCCGTCGATGAGGAGGCCGAGTTTGTGTTGACAGCGGTTGCGGCCGCGGCAACAGCTTGCTGGTAGAGCTGGTGGTGGTGGCTATGGTGGTGCGGCGGGTGGTGCTGCTGCTGCTGCTGCTGGCTTGGGTGGGCTGGGGCCGTCGGCGAGCTCAACGAGTGCGTGGGCGAGTACTGTTGGAGGCCGTTGCTTTGGTGAGTCTGGTATGCTTGGGGCGTATCGTGGATCGAGCTCGAGTCCACCTGTTGCTGGGGCTGCGGCAGATGATGGCTGTGATTGTGGTTTAGTTGGCCTAAATGGGCCTGGTGTTGGCCTGAACTAGCGCTGAACTGGTGCTGAGAGGGTTGCTGCATGTAATCATGCTGTTGCTGGTAGTACTGATGATGGGCCGGTTGCTCCTGTTGGAGGAGATGAGAGTGACTATGTTGCTGGTGGGCGGCGCTATACATGGCGGAGGAGCCATGGCTTTGGGAGACGGCGGCGGCCGCTGCAACTGCAGCCGAGTTGGCTTGCTGGTGCTGGTGCATCATGTGCTGGTGCCCGTAGTGACTATGCGCGTGTTGCTGGCTTCCCGCAACCGCGTGCTGGCCAGCGTGGTGATGATGGCCGGTCGCTGAGGCGGCGGCGGCGGCCGCTGCTGCACTCTGGTAGGAGGCATGCACCTGACTTTGGGGATCGGAGACGTAGTGGACACTTGTGGCCGCAACCGCACTGTAGGCAACGGCAGCAGCTGCGGCCGCATTCACAACAGCGCTCGAGCCCGTAACTGGTTGGCTATTCTGGGCCATCGACTGGATTGGAACAGAGGAGGCTGACTTTGCGGACTGATGGTCAAAGGTGGCGCTCGAGGCACTTGAGGCAACCGCTGCGGCCGCGGCCGCCGACGAATAGGCGGCGGCAGCCGCCGAGCGGGCAGTCAGATTGGCGAGCGTGAAGTTTGCAAAGGACTTCTGACTTCCGCTCATCTGTTTCCTGAACCTAGCGCGTCGATTGCTAAACCAAACCTGTTTTGGTTTTTGATGACCGATGGAAGTGTAAGTTGGGTTAAAAGGTTGGACGAGGAGGTTAGTTGGTTGAGTTTGCTTCTCGCATTCGGCCCATATAGGTCGGGTTTGTTTGCGCTTTCGAGAGTTGAATTAGGTGAAGAGCTTGCGGCTCAAAGTTTGACAAGCTAGACTTGGCAATCTAGTGGGCATGATTGATTGGCGTCAGGTATAAGTTTGAAAGTGGAGCCCCGTTGATGGATCTTCAAAACGGACAAGGCTCAACAAACTTGGCCGGGCTTTAGGGCCAACGGGGGAGGGCGTTTTTCAGTGAACATTGTTGACTTTGATGGGATGACTCTGTTATTATTGATTAATGCCGGGATTCATTGAGACCAGACGAAAGCTTATAAAAGGTTCCCCCATCAAATTGCATCGACTGGCAACAAAGTTCAGGTCAGCATTGGAAGGCTTTGAGGGCAGAGGGAGGCAATTACATAAGCAGGAGGCCATTGTTGCGTGTTACTTTTGCTGATTGTTGTGTGAGTTATGGCCAACGCTCATCCAGCTGACGAGCAGACCTGCCTCCTCCTCCTCGCTCGCCATCCAGGTAATTATAATCCCGTCTCTCCCCCCTCAATCAGAGGAAAATAATTATTAGCAAGCTCTCAATGGAGCCTCAGCTCGAGCCAGAGTGCAGGTGATGATTTTGGACACACTTTGAACAAAGCGCTCGCGTGTGGCTGAGCCAATGGGAGGCCGCTCGGCCATCTACCCTCTGAGTCAAAGCAAACAGAGAGCGAAGAAGGAAACCAGCCAACTCGAGGCTTTCGTGCGGCGCCATTGTGGCCACCAATCTTGTTGTCTGGTGGCGCCGTAAATTGAATCAAGTTTAGCGGCCAAATCAAACAACTTGTAGCGCTTGCTTACTACTTGGTGGAGGGGATAAGTTTGTTTGGTCGGTTTGTTGAGCCGAGGGTGGAGCAGCAGGCCTAAATTATCGGCAGGTTACCCAGCCGGCGCAAGTAATTGCACCTCCATGATCTGCAAGTCGATACTTGGCGGCCGCCGGCGCGCTGGCCTCAGTTGCGCAACTTTGTCTGTGCCGCAGATAGAGGCGAGCCAGGCGCCAAGCAACAGGTAGTTTCGCTTTGCCTCGAGCCGATAATTTTATATTCATCAGAGCTCAACCTGCTCAGCATGAAGAGTGCATTGCAGTCTGGTCTAATCTGGTCTAGTTCAGCCGAGTTCAGTTCGGGCCAGGTGAGGGCGCGCGCGCATCAATGTCAATTGTGCTATTGAAGAGCCGCCCAAGACGAGCTCCTCCGGTTTGGGCGCCGCCAAAGCGGCTTGCTTAGCCACCGGCGAACACTCATGGCGTAATGAGCCAATCATTTGGCGGCCGACATCTCGCAAAGCGGCAGCAAAATTGAACCGCCAGACAGGAGGGATGCCAAAATTGAGGCCATGATCTCTCTCTGCGGCGCATTCATGGGCTCGCTTACAGCCGCTTGGCTCCTGGGCGGCGGCGGCGGCGGCTGCATACAAACACCCGCCGACGAGATACTTGAAGGGCCGGCGATTCTCTTGGGAGCTTCACGATTTACGTTTGCCTAGCCTATTGATGGATCCGCAGAGGCACAATCAATTGAATTTAGGATGCTGGATCGCTGGCATTGTGTGTGGCGCTTTGTTTGTTGCAATAGCTAGAGAAAGAGGAGAGAAAATGATTGACAGACTGAACAAATCGTGCGCCCAAGCGAAGAGGACGAGCTGCTTGCTTGGCCAGAGGTGCAGAGGCCGCCTTTGGGGAGCTGAGAGAGGAGATAGGCGGACTCTCGCCGCCTCCTCGTTCGAGTTGGCGCCAAAGAAAGAGGGAGCATCCTTGCTGGCAAGGCATTTGCGTTGGCAAGTTTTGTCCGAGGCGCCTTGGTTTCCCTTGCCAATGGGCCAATCAGTCAAAGTGCTGGTTTGAGTTGGTTGTTATGATATTCAAATATGAGCAATTGGTGCGTGTGCGTTCGGACAAAGGGATAACAATGGCCGCAAGTGTCAATGCGAGCCCAAAGCTGATTGACAAACGGCAGCAGCTGCAGCCGCTTGCTTTGCCACGCTCGGCTCCGGAATCCTCCAAGTTGGTGACCCAAATGGTGGGGGCTTGTTGTCGGGTAGCAGTTTCATTGTGGGCAAGACTCGCAGGTTGAGCCACCCAGGCGAACAAAAACAAGAGCCCGACGTAATCGTGCACAGCTTGATACCTGACGCTCTGGCAGGAGAGGGCAGGTAGAGCAGGTACAGTGGCTTTGCCCGAAGCTCTGCATCCCGAGTGAGCCAGCCAGAGCGCTGATGGCGGCGGCGGCGGCGGTGAGCGTCCTTTGTGAGACGTTTGTGTGTGTGTGAGGCAACATAGAGATATATATACGTTCGTGATTTTCATCATCACACTCCGAAAGTCGCTTAGCAGCCAGGTCGGTGGTCAAGTGGGCGGCCGGCCAGCGGACAAGCAAGTGAGCGAGCGAGCAAGCGAGCCAACTGGATGGCCGGCCAGCACCGCAAACAGGTGGCTCAAACTAGCTTCGGTCCAATTGACGCCGCTCTCTTCCTCCCTCTCGCTCTGCCGCCGTTGCTGTAACATTAAACCACCGCCAGCGTCAGGTGGCAGACTTTTGCCAGCAGGTTGGTCCTGTTAAGCTTTCGCGTCACGACCGGCGCCACTCGCTCATATAGGATCTGCACTCTCAGCCGATGAGCTGGCCGGCAAAGGATTTGCCGAGCCACTACAGATGGGCCAAGTGGTTTCTGGCTGGCTGGCTGGCCAGTGTGTGTGTGTGTTGAGAAGCCCCTTGCTTTAGGGCCGGCGGCTAGATTTTAGCCCTGTGCATCGTGTTGCATAATTATGAATATAGATAAAGGAAGAGGGTGCGCGCTCTGGATGAATGGGCGGAAACAGCACGACAATGGCGGCCGCTTGTGTTTGGCCAGCCAGCCAGCCAGCCAGCCAGTCGGAGAGCTAACCAGCCTAAGCAGGGCTTGCGAGGGTCAGCTTGGGTCTGGGCAAAACGAGACTGGCTCACACTGGGCCGAGCCTGAGTGTGTGTGTGGCCGAGCGGGCAAATTTGATCGCGCTCCCCCCTCGAACAATGGCTTCAATGGAAAGAATTTTTCTTTCTTTCAAAATTTAACTAATTGAATAGGATACGCAACAATCAGCAGGTGTCTTACTTTTGATTTGTGTAGCTGTTTGGTTGGTGGTGTTGTTTTAGTTGTTTGGGCACTTGAATGATCGCAGGTCGGTTGCCTTTGAGCGACCGCGTCCTGTCTCATCTCATCTCGTCCAGTCCAGTTCAGTTCAGTTCAGTTCAGCTCAGTTCAGCTCAGCTCAGCTAAGCTAAGCTCACTTCACTCCAGTCTTGTTCACTCTGATCTGGTCTGATCCCTGCCTGTCTTGCTGGACCAGGCCGGCGCTTTGAACTGGCCGAGCGCGTCTCGTGTGGAAGCCAAAGGTAATGGAGCTAATACTGTTCACCTGAGAGCGGCGGATGTGTGGCCACACTAAACGCAGGCGCGAATCCTCCTTGCTGCGGCCAATTGAGCCGGGCCAGCTTTCGGCGTCGCTGCCACGATTAATCTGACAAACAGCCTCTCCTCCTCCTCCTCCTCCTCTCGCCGCCCCATAGAGCTGGCCACTCATCTGGCCAAACCTGAGCGACAGGTATTCGAGAGGAGCAGGAGGAGCAGGTAGGCGCAGGTAGGAGACAGGAGGGGCCGGCAGAGGAAGAGGCTCATCATGTTCCAAGTTCCAAAATCTCTCCTCTCGCGCGCTCCTTGGCCGAGGAGAACAAAAGCTATTTAAGTGTCAATTAGGCACCAATTTACACTTCCATTTGCTCCGCCCACTTGGCTCTGAGAATGCACCAGCACTGCCAGCTTCGGTGTGCTCAGGTGTTGGAAAAGTTGCGATTTCAATTGCGAAACATCCGCTTGTTTGGTGGCGCTCGAAAACAATTGCCTTGTCTCTGGTCCCTCGTCAAGCTAACCGACTTTGCTAGACGCTCTTGCTTTTGCTTGTGCTTTTGAGAGAGAGACTCAGGGGAAAACAATTGTTTGATTTCTCGATGAAATGTTGCAATTGTTTTCATTTCCCACTGAAAACTTGCGAGAAGCACAATTTTAAACTGAATCCCAGAAGGCAAGTTGACGCACCAACAAAGCTCGAAGCTAGCAGAGAGAGCGAGAGGAGGCCCGTCGGTGGCCAGGCATTTGGAATAGGATGGTCGAGTAAAACAATCAACTTATTGTGCTTTGGTGCCCCAATAATTGGACTTTAAAGCCGAATCAAGGGCTTGACCCAGCCAATCGAGCTGAGGCTGGCGACAGAGAGGCGACACTTTGGACTTGAATCCGTGCTGGCTATTTCGAAAATTATCAATCTCATCCCGATGGCCACTGCCCACTGGCCCCTCAATCGAGAGGGCGCGTCTTGTAGTGGGAAAAATTCAACTCACTGCCACTAACTGAAAGTCCCTCCTCAACCAAACTCACCTCACTTGCTCGGCCCAAATTAAGGGAGCGCCCAAATCTGAAGGCCCAAAGGCTCGTCAGGCTGACAAAATGACTCTCATTGGGAGCGTGCGACAACTCTTTAGTATCCGTTTAGATTGATTGCTCCCTCGAACAGTGAGCATGGCTAGCAGGCCTCAGAGTGGCCAGCTAGAGTTGGTTGAGACTCCTTTGCCCGAGGCTTGAGCGGGGCGGCCAGTTGATCATCACTGGTTGATTGCCATTATCGTCAACCCGCTTCCTACATCATAAACGAGCCAACTACTCCACCCTCTCCCTATGACTTACTGGCCGCCACTGACAGGCTCCAGGCCAGAGCCGGCCGCTCCATCGCTGCACCCAAAGTTTGTTTCTGGTGCATTAGGGAACCAAAGGTTTTGGTTTATGGCCTCAGTTCGGCTTTGTTTGCACTTCTACGAGTTTGGTAGTCGGGTGGAGCCGAATGAGCTTCCTTCGGGACACTGAAAAGCGGTGAGATTTACTGGGAAAAAGGTTTGGCCTTCGCGTGGAGCCGCCATTCAGCGGGCCCGCTCGCACGCCCGTGCACAAGTTGAGCCACGCCTCCAACCCGCACTCGGCGGGCTAACGCGAGCAAATTCGGGAGGGGAGGGGAGGGGGATGCGAGGGGGGGGCTCAAAAACAATCCACCTCCAAAACATCTAATGAGCGATTCAAATCAATTGAAGGTCCAAAATTCGGCCAACTCAACTCAGATAAACGCGTATCCTTCTCGCCTCAAAACTCTCATCACCTTTTTCGGCCGCTTTCGCGCTTTAAGCCTCCCCAACTCGGAAGCTCCAGGTGAAGTTTTGAGAAATGCGACGAGCGGAGGAGATTAATGCGGCCGATTAGTGCGATGATCAGGGGAGGAGAGATTTTGCATTCGAAGGTTGCGAGCAACATTGGCGCAAGCCGAAGCCACCAAGCCAGCTCACCTCTTGGGTGTGTCAATCAGGAGTAGAGGCACAAGCAGCTCCGCTAATCAGCTTAGCCTAGCTTTGGGTTGCAACATCCGGCTCTCGCTGGCCCAAAAGCGAGTTGTGTTGGTCTTTGGCCGGCCAAAAGCGATTGCTTTGACAGGCTGCGGCTGACAGTTTTCGGGCGGCGAGGGCTGAGCTTCGGTTGAGGTTGCTGTTGCTGGCTGTTGCTGGAAATCTAACACCCTGATGGGAAGTGGCGCGCGGGCCGAGCTGGCAGATCTGCGCCCGGCCAGCCGCAGCTTATTGGCTGGAAAGAGGCTCGCTCGGCTTGAGCGGCCGGAGCCGCGAGCGAGCTTGCCGGCGGCGGCCAGGCCAGGCCAGAGTAGAGAAGGCAACCTGGCCGGCGCAACCCTTGCCAACTTGAGCGCGTCAGCCTGTTTGTTTAGACCCGCCGGCCGCTTTGAGGACGAGCGGCGGCGGCGGCGGCGGCGGCGGCTCATTCAAACGGCGCCTCCTGTCTCGCTGCGCCCGCTTGGCCGGCGAGGCGGCAAACGAGCCCGCTCGGCGCCGATCAGCAAGCCAAGCTAGCGAGTTTGTTGGCTGGAGCGCAAATTGAGCATAAAACTCGATCGTCCTAATCGCCGATCATTGAGCCAAAAAGGAAAGCGGCGCTCGCTTTTCGCGCGCAAAACTCCTTATGAATGAATCACGATCTCCGATTTTGAGGCCGCCGTGCAGAGTATTTAAATGTACTTGTGGCTGCATCGGCAACAACAACAACAACAGAGCCAACAATTAGATCAGTTGCCTTCCGCCGGCAGCTCTTGAGTGTCGAGCGGCGCGAGGGGGGCAGATGTGTGGCTGGCTGGCCGCCTTACGCCATTGACTTTCGCGCGGGCTCCACTGGCGGCGGCGGCGGCGGCGGCGGCGGCGGCAGCTTCAAGCGCCGGCTTCCTAGTGGAAGATATCATTGAACCGCGTTATCAATTATCGTCTGCGGCCGGATGAGAGTGGCCGCTCGAGGGCGCCGAACTGAGCCGGCCGGCAGCCGGCCAAAGCGGCCGCAATTTGCCTTGCTCTTGCGGCCTCGGCGAGTGGAAAATTGCGTTCGCCCTTGCGCTTGGGCTCCGCTTGCGCGCCGCCGGCCGCCGCCTGAGGAGCGAGCAGTCCACCTTTTGGCGGGCGCCGCCAGTACTGCAGCCAGTCAGCCAGCCAGTCAGAAACGAACAGAAGCAGTTGCGTGCAATGCAGGTGAGCTGGGCTCACCTACAAACTCCTATGTAGATCTCTATTCAATTAAAGTTAATTGCCAATCGATATAATGGCGCCGTTTCAAGTTTTGCCGCCCAGCTCGGTTGATGGCGGCGGCCAACTGTTGCGCAGTTTGCGCGCCGCCATTAGCGCCGATTGACCGCCGCAGCCGCCGCCGCCGCCGCCGCCGCAAACCGAGCGGTCGTGCGCAAATCAGCGCCGGCCGCTCCGCTCTAATTAATCACTTGATTGTTTCCCTCTTACCTGCCTGCCACTGGACCGCAAACCTATAACGAGCGCGCTGGCCAGATTGAGACGGCAGCGCTCGTTTGGGGGGTTGCGGCTCTGGTTCGCGGCCGCTCGGCTCGGCGCTGAGCTGCGCCGAGTGGGTGGCAAGTTGGGCCGGGCAAAGTCTGGCCAAGCATTCACCTGACAAGTCGACTTGTCAGCGCCACAATTGGGCCACAATTGTTAGGCGGCGGAGGAGTCCATTGTGTTTGCCTCCTCTGTCTAGCGGCGCCATGTAGGAGCGGCTTTCGGTTTCCAACCAAAGAGAGAGAGAGATAGACTTTTGCGGCGAGGACAATAAATCTTCTTCCCAAAAGTCGGCCAACTTTGTTGGCCAAACTGGCGAGCAACAAGCTGGCGCGATGTCGCCAACGAGCGCAGAGAGCGCGATTATTCTGCTGAAACCATTATCCACTCTGCCCGGCCTATGCAAACGTGGCCTCCTCTCTAAAAGGCGAACAAACGAGCAGGTAAAGCCGGATTCCGTTCGCCCAACAAATCATTGGCTGCGGCGGCGCAGGACAAGCGCGCTCAGCTTGGCGGGCGTTTCAATTAACGCTCCCGCTCGGCCCACCGCGGGCGCGTATAGGCCCGCCGCTAATGGCCGCCCAAAAGGACGGGCGAAGGGCAGTCAGAGGAAAACTGGCCGACCAAAGCGAGCCCACACGCAGAAAGGAGGGGCGCGCAAACAGACTCAAAACAGGAACGTTGGACTCACCTGAACTCTTGCCTCTGTAAGGCGCGTTTTGTGCGCTAAAGCCTCGCGAGTGGTTATATCTGGATGGGGTAGAGATAATTGAATTAGTTTCAATGCTCGCGGCTTCTGGTCTCGAGCGGCGAGCGCGTCTTGCCCGCTTGTCGCCGCTAATGGAGCGAGCAAGCGAGCGAAGGGGAGAGGAGAGGCTCACCTGGATACTGGGTGCGTTCGAACTCTTTCTCCAACTCGTCCAACTGGAGCGCGGTGAATGTTGTCCGCGAGCGCCGCTGCTTCCGCTTAAGCGTCAATCCAGGCTCGACGTCCGAGTCTGAGTCGGCGCCCGACTCGATCGAGTAATCGTCTGCTCTTGCGGCGGTCGTGATATTGTGGCGGCCAAGTTGCTGGTTAGTTTAGCTGGCCGCAAGTTTGCAGTTGTCAATTTGAGTGGAGGCTAGTTTGGCCCGCTTTTTGGCCGGGCCAGGTGGGCCGAGTGTGCGCAATGAGTGGCACGCAATCATGCGCAAGCCATTGATGTCTCAATTGGCGAGCGCAAACTCAAGGACGCTCTGGCCATTCTCTGCGGCGCAGGGCAGCGCCGCAAACGGAGACAGCGCAGCCAACGGCGCATGCAAATTGATTCAGTGCGCCTAATCAAAGCCGGCTCAAATTTTGACCCCAGCGGCAGCCGAGGCCGCAGCCGCAGCCGCAGCCGCAGCCAAAACCACTGCCACTGCCGCAGTAATTCAATCGGCGCTCGCTCAGAGTGCCCGTGTAATTAACCTGGCTAAGCCGACCCACCTGTCCCATCCTCGGCCGGGAGCGTCAAGTGGCGGCGAGTGGCGCTCTCACGCCAAGTTCGCATCAGCCCCGATTTGTGAGCTCGCGCCCAGCAGTTAGCCACCCAGTTGGCCTGTTGCGCAAGCGAGCGGCCGGCCGGCCAAGTCTCGCTGGCCGCCCGCTCCTCTTAGTGGCCGGCGCCAAAGGGGCCCCAGAGTGGCGCGCATCGGCCAAGCCGAGAGTTTGGGCACTGAAACTCACCTTGCGTGTGCGCCGATTGGCTCTGGTTGTCCTGCTGGTCCAGATTGTTTGTAAGGCTGTTTGAGGCGCTTGGCGCTCGTTGGAGGTGCTGGCCGGTTGCGTAGGCGGCGCCCTGCGAGTCAGCCAACTGTTGCTGCTGCTGGTTGGCCAGGTTTGCCGAGCTCGAGTTTGCCAGGTAGCTGAGCTGCTGGTGGGTGAGCGCGGCCGCGGCCACTGCAGCCGCGGAGCCAGGCGAGCCCTGTCCATATTGCACTGCCGAGTGGTCCGCATAGTCGGCGCCCTGTTGCTGCTGGAGGTGGTGATGGTGCTGCTGCTGGTGCTGTTGGTGATAATGCTGCTGCTGCTGCTGTTCTGTCACCTGATGCGAGCGGTGCTTTGAGGTTCCGGAAGCGGAAGCGGACGAGGAGGAGGCAGAGGAGGATTGTTGCTGCTGCTGCTGCTGCTGCTGTTGGCTCTTCTTGCTGCCGCCGATCACTCCGGGCCGAATCGATCCAGTCTCCTGGAAGCGATTCAGAATCTTTGAAACGCATCCGTGCGAAACCTTCAACTGGCGACTTATATTGCACGGCCTCACCCCGCTCGCGGCCATCTCGACGATGCGCCACCGGATGTGGTGCGGCAACGGGCGCCCGTTTATAAAGAGGCCGCCAAGCTGGTTGACGCGCCCCTGGCCCTGGTATGGGTATGAGCCGTAGTTGTTGGCCAGGAAGGGCCTGAAGTTGGCCGCTAGCGAGGGCATCATGGACATGGTGTTGCCGGTTCCCTTTCCGTTGTTGCTCGCTGCGAACGCTGCTAGTGTTGGATCAATCTTGGCGGCTTTCCTGCTTAACTCGAGCTCAAAGTCTTCCCTCGTCTTGCCCACCTCTTCTCCTGCGTCTCGCTTTCGATCGATCTCTCTGCTACTCTTCAGGTGCTTCGGCTCTCTTACGCCATAGGATCGACATCATAATGTTGCAAAAATCTATCCTTCCCTCCCTCTCGCAAAATCATACAAAACAAACCAATTCACCTGCTGCAAACTGAGTCAGTTAACTTGCTCGAAATTTCAACATCCAACTGTATGGAGCACAGTCAATCCGAAAACTCAAGTTTCTGCGCTCAATCAGCAAAGATAATCAAGAGACTTCTCAGACGACGCATTCAAACATCTCCACTCAACTGGCCAAAGTTTATGACTAAACAGGCTCCAAGTGCTGGCCTCATCGCCAAAGTTTGACGCAGCTATATAGTTTTGCTCGAATGGAATCATTCATGGCTAGACGGACTGCTCAAATCAGGTGAGCCGAGTTGCGGCGCATGCGTGCGCGCCTCAACTAGGCTAAACCAGCTCCGACTGTCGGCGGGATCCAAAGATGGGCCGGGCCTCGCAGACGAGAGGGGTGGCGCCATCTGGAGGTTCGGGACTGTCTTGCGTTCAGTGTGGGCGCCATCTCGCGTCCGAGCCGACAAGCTTGTGGCTCGAAAGCGTCTGGCACGCCACCTGGCGGCGGAGCGGTGGAACTATTGGGCGCAAAGTTGGCACAGAGCATGAAGCGCAGTGGCGCTCGCTGGGTGCTTGCTGCTCGGCAGCCATTTTGATTTCGCGCCAGCAACTCGAATCCCCCTGACTGGCTGGCCGAAGCGGCACAGGCGCCCAAGAAGCCAGGCTTTGTTGCGCGGCGCGCGTCTGGCCGCCGCCGCCGCCGCCGCGAACCGAGCGGAGGAGGAGGGGGCGCGAATGGAGCCAGCAGGCTGTGCTTGCGTGCGGGAAGCGGCGGCGGGCGACTGGCGGGCGGGCGGGCGGGCGGCGGGAGGCTGTTAAAATAGCGCAGTAATGGCAGGCGCGGCCGCGGGATAGCGTGCGACAAACCTGCGCGCCGCGCGCCCGCCGCCGCCGCCGCCGCCGCTGCTATGGCTGCCACACAGCCAAGGGCCGAGAGTTCGCCGCCGGGTCGGCTGTTACTCCAGCCCAGCGGCGGCGGCCAGCAAGCGCCTTCCTTTGTGCTCGTTCGGGGGCATTCGCGCTTGCTGGCGCCAGTGGCAGCGGCAGCGGCAGCCATGGATGATGATCATCCATCCCAAGTCAGTCGCTGGCTCGAGCCGGCAACTTAGTCGGGCCAAGCCTAGCGACAGCGGCCTGTCTGCTCCTGGCACAGCTCTGAGCGCCGAACAGAAAGAGCGAGAGCACAGAAGAGCGCGACGACGCCGCCGCCGACCGAGAGCGCCGGCCAGACAGCCGGAGAGCGCGCACTCCAAAGCAGTAGCAACGGCGGCCGCGACCGAGAGCGCTGCACTCTGGCCCAACTTATTCCTTACGTTGGCCGCGGCCAGGCGACTCACAGTGGCCGCACTATTTCAATGGCCAAGCTGCCTGAACTAACGTTCATTCCTCCCAGCAAGCTGAGTCGCCGTTTATTTTTCAGTTTATTTCATCAAAAAATTTCAACCTAAATGAATCCCGCAAGCCAGCAAGACGCCACCAAGACCTCAAGAGAGTCTAGTCGAAAGGGGAGAGGAGAGAAGGAGAAAGGGAGAGCGAGGAGACGAGCTCGGGGCCCGCAAGCCACAATGACGTATCAGGTGAAAGACTGGGTAATGAGATGTGGCCGCTAGATAAAACAATATTCATCTCACTACCTTGTCTTTGACGCGATATTCATGCCATTCAGCAACTCGGCCCTCAAGTCCAACTCTCAAGCCGCTCAAGTCCAGCTCCTCTTCGCCGCACTCAAAGGGTCAGAAGGCGGTTGCTCGTTTATATCGTATCCCAGCTGCCTCTTCTTTCCCTCGAACCCTCTCTCTCACTCTTCTCGTCGTCGTCGTCGCCACCACCGCCGCTGCCACCTAGAAAACCAAGAGATCCCGCGACCCAAAGGGCAGGCAAACCGTATCGTCAAAGTGGTTAGTGACTATGTGGAAGTAAACTATCGTATCACAGCCTACTTTGATGAGTGGTCAAGACTGCGACTCATCAGATCATCGCCTCACTTCCCCTCGATATATATCTCAGCGTGGGCATGGCAGCACCTTTTTCGGAAAAACAATCGCCGCCAAATTGGCCCTAGGTGACCTGTCCCCTTCAAGCACGAGCCTGCTATCTAGGGAAGGGTAGCGGGTATAATACCAGCGCTACGCCCATCCTAACAATCTAATTGCAACTCTTCTGAGCTTAATAAATGCTTTCATTGTGCCTCTAAATCCGCCAGCGGAAAGCAATCTCCTGATCTATTGCTTCAGGGTCAATGACATCGGCTATCGCGGCCGCTAGATCAGCGCGCCACTATCTCGGTGTTTAATGCCAAACTACTGGTACACTTTTGCTCAATGCATTCGCTTTTCAGCTTTTACTTATACCCCTGGGCCATTGATGATATTTGTTTTGTCATGAGAAGACACTCGCTACGCTTCACCTGATCGCATCTTGCCGCCGCATTCTACTCAAACCCTGTTCCATAATTCTGGTCCGACGCTAACTGTTTCACCCTCCGGCGGAATACGATATGATTCTAGCTCACCATTAACATTAAGAACATGGAACCGGTTGATACCATGGAACAAGAGGAAGTGAGAAATCGTTGCGATCGACTCTCAGAGTCTGCGCCTCATTTCAACTCTTTCAGCTCGCTGTCGATTGTTTTCCCCTAGATGATTTGAGCGCAAATTAAGAATGATCACACTGAGCCGAAGGATTTCCACGTGCTCGATTTTAGCCATCACACTGCCTGTTGAGATTTGTCTAGGACGGTGAATTATAGACTGACACTCAATTTTTAGCCGAAATGGCCACAGAATACAATCCGGATAAAGGCGAGCGTGCCTATCTCAAGAAAAACTTACTCAATACTCTCGACGAGGGAACCTACTACCAGCTAAGCCAGCAAACTCTAACCTCGCTAGATATCCTACCAAAGCTCAAACCAGATGGAACACCTGAAACCAATCCTAGCCAGGGTACCTCGTCCCGATCCAACACCACAATTTACGCAGCTTTAAATCGATGTCGGACTGCCTCCGGAAAGCGACTATTGGCCACCTGGCTAAGACATCCCCTGACTTCCAAGGAGAAAATCGACCTTCGACTAGACATAATTCAGCATTTTGTCGAAAACAACGAACTCAGAGTTATGTGTTACCAAGAGTATTTGAAGAATCTGCCAGATTTGCTGAGGTTGTCATATAAGATAAGCAAAGAGAAGTGTAGCCTAGGAGAGCTTATGCACATCTACCAAGCCTGCCAGTCGATTCAAACCCTATGCAGAAGTTTTCAACAGGTATTAAGTGTCTCCAACACCCCAGCCCCAGATGCTATACATAAGCTATTTAGATGGGCCCATAAATCCTGTTTTAATCTGAATGATTTTGTCCAGTTATTAGATGACTCGATTATCACTGATAGTGTTGACGAGTCCAACGAGTATATGGTTAAGCCCGAAAGTAGTGAAGACATTGCCAAGTTATCTGTCGAGATTAGTTCTCTATGCTCACAGGCTCGCAAAGAAATTTCATATGCTGCCGAGGACATTGGTCTAGAAGTGGACAAATCGATCAAGTTAGAGATTGATACTGACAGAGGTTTTGGTTTTAAAGTAACTAGAAACAACGAACAAATGGTTCGCGGGTTCAGCAACTATGAGCAGCTTAGTACAGTCAAGAAAGATGGTTACCGTTTCACTAATAAGGATCTGAGAAAGTTGAGCACCAAGTATGTTTGCGCCAAGGCAGAATACAAGTCACTGGCCAAAAGAATTATTGATGACATCATCAGTAAAGCCGTTATGTATGATGAAGAAGTTTTGGAGTTCGGCATGGCTGTAACCATGATTGACGTTTTTGTAAGCCTCTCAATGTCGGCCCAGCAAAACAATTACATAAGGCCTCTGATATTGGACTCGAGTGCTGGTAGGCTTGATATTGAGCGCCTTAGACATCCCTGCATCGAAAATCAACCCGATATCGAGAACTATGTGCCAAATGACATTTTGATGAGCAAAAATAGCAAAAAGTTTTATATTATCACTGGGCCCAACATGGGAGGCAAATCTACTTATATCAAATCAGTCGCTGTTGCTGTCATAATGGCCCATTGCGGAAGTATGATACCTGCTGAGGATGCGAGAATATCAATCATTGACGGAGTGTTCACAAGAGTTGGCGCTGGTGATAAACAGGTGGAAGGAGTTTCTACCTTCATGGAGGAAATGTTGGATATGTCGGCCATAGTCAAGGGTGCAACTGAAAACTCTCTAGTTATTATAGATGAGCTAGGTAGAGGTACTTCAACGTTTGATGGCTTTGGCTTGGCTTGGTCAATATCCAAGTATCTGGCGACCAAGACGAAGTGTTTCACGCTATTCGCCACTCATTTTCACGAACTCACCGAAATGGAGGAGGAGGTTGGCACCGTAGGTAATCTTCATGTCAGAGCAATATGTGACTCAGATAAATTGACCATGCTGTACAACATAGTAGAGGGTGTCTGCAACGAAAGTTATGGTATCAATGTAGCCCAATATACCAACTTCCCGGAGCACGTGATCAAAGCAGCTGAAGACAAACTCAAGCAATTCGAGGAGGTGCCAGGTTTTTCGGATAAGAAAGAAGTGAGAAATTTTGTGAGAGATATTGTGAGAGATTATATGACACAACATGGTTGATCGACCGTTACTCTAGCGAACACTCAAAGTCTATACAATAGAGTCACCTCTAGAGCCCGACGCGCCAGGGGGTTTGCTTCTGGACAAGATGCGTTAAGACTTTTCCTAGAAAGAAAACTTTATTGTTGCTCGATCATTACACAGTTTGTTAAATAATAATGTCCGTGATCGTACTGATTAGAATCGGTGAGGACCCGACGTGAGTGGTGTTATAATAAAATCGGTAGGATTCGAGTGATGAAATTTCTTGAGTTTGAGAATTGATTTTTTGTGGTTTATTATGCCCGTTTAGCGAGTTGTCGGCGTAATCAATGTGAACTGTTGCACCGACTTGAGTTGAGAAATTGTATTGGCCACCAATTCATGAGAGTGTTTGCACTGTTTTTGATGTCATCGCTGATTTTAGAGTTATCTGAGATGAAATTTTGTTTCGGTTTTCTTAGTTTATTTGAGTCCTAGCAAAATTGGTTTCGACCTTATCAACTTACTTCACCATCATTATCCGTTGTCGCCCACTTCTGTTTCACTCACTAAACTAAACACACATGCATTCCGACTGAGTAATAAAAGCATTATGTTGTTGCTGTATCAGTTTGTCAAATATGAATTTCTTATAGATATCTCGCAATGATAAAAAATTGACTGTTGTCTGATAGCTTGGCCCATTAGTTGGCAGTCACTTCCTGCTTGCCTGGCTCAATTTCACTTTTAGCCGCCTCTATCGCGACGGCGGGCTTCTCAGCTACTACCTTCTTTTCCTCCGCCTTAACGTTCTCTTCGATAGCAGCCTGGGCAGCATCTTGAGCCGCCTTAGCGGCGTTGTCCGCAGCCTTAGCGGCTACCTCGGCAGCCTTGGCCGCGTTGGCAGCAGCCCTGGCCGCCTGTCTGGCCGCCTTGGCTGCTTTTGCGGCTGGGCTAAGTTTTCTAACGCTTCTCATTCTGATCAGTTGCTTGAAAAGTGCCCTCATTTGCGCCTGGCCCTCTTGTCCTTGACCGCCCGTAGCTTTGCCTGCCTCTGTGCCCTCATCGGGCTTAGCTTGTTGCTCGTCCTTCTTAGCTTCGGTGGTGGCGGTGGCAGCAGCGGCCTGTTGTCCGTCGACCAGGGCAGTTTGCTCCTCTTGTGTCATATTTGGCTGATGGGTTTGTAAACTTGGGCTTGTATACAGTTAAAAGGTAAATTTTGGTCCTGAGTTGAGGTTGAATTGATGCCAACAATAGTTTGACTAATGTTTGTCTGCGCCTTCTATGAGGTTAAAACTGTTCAATTATTGGCTGTTAATGAAGAGAGAGGAATCTTAGCTAAGCTAGAGTAAAATTGTCAAGATGTCGCAATAATTTTGTTCGTCAGCTAAAAGTGGTTCTCTCAGCAAGTTTGTTTCAACTTTCTCTCTTTAAATGCTGGCCAGGTGTTGTCGTTGATGCAATGAGCCCTGGCAAGTTGTTGTGATGAAGTGGCAATGTTTTCTGGGAAGAAACTTAACCATAAACCATTAAATTTTGCAGCTTTGAAGCGACAAAGTGATAGATAAGCGTAAAGAACCTGTCTAGATGGAGACGAGCTAAGTTTGAGTACAATAAGTATCGCCAAAGTCGGTGGTGAGTTCTGAGGAAGTTGGTTGTTCGTATGGGAGGCGGGCAAAGTCTGTGCGAAGTTGCTGCTGCTGCCGCCGCCGCTGCTCCCCCTGCCGCTGGCGCTGGCGCCGTTGCCGCGCTCGCTGTTGGAGTTTCAAATTCATGGAAGTGGCCAGACAACCAACAGCAGGCGGACGGGTGGCCGAGCCAGCACCATGGTGGATCCAGATTGTGAGAACTGGTTGTTTCTCGTGAGACACTCGCGGGCAAAGCGCGCGCTTCTGTGCAAAAAGACTCGCGCAGTTTGGCTCAGAAACACACGCACAAGGGTGGGGATGGAAATTTAGGCGTTGGCGTTTGCACCGCCAACGCCAGCGGCCAACCCGAGCCGAGCCGATGGCGCAGGCCGGCGGCCAGCATCGCTCCATTCTGCTCCGCTCTGTTCTGCTCGGCCGGCCGGCCGGCCGCTCGCCCTTCTCGAGCGGCGCCTGCCTGCTCCTGTCCGCCGGGCGCCGCTCCTTGCGCTGCAGCAGGCGGCCGCCGCTGCTCTTCCGATAGCCATTTAACAGGCAGCCGCTGTTGCTCGCCCTATGCAGGCGGCGCGCCTGGTGCCACATCGGCGGGCCGACCGCGCCGAGCCGGCGCGCGGGTCGACAGACAGGCTCGCCCGTCCGTCTGCCCGTGCGTTCAAGAGGCTGGAACCAATCAGCACTCTCGATCGTCAAACCGACCGCAAGCAGCGCTGGCGCCCGAACGAGCTCTACCCGAATCCGTGCGCCGCTCGAGAGTGGGCGGTGCAGCGCAACTTGAACTGCGGGACTCGACACCCACAATTCCGATTTGTCTGGTCTGCGAACCAAAATAAGTGCCATCCATGCTAGTGTTTATTTCTACATTGCATTGCATTGCATTGCATAAATGTTTTATCTGACGCCCACTCTCACATAGGCAGCCCATCCGTAGGCTTGGCCAACAACAGGCCTCCACCCCTCGCAAGTTGTCCCACAAAACTCAGCGCCAAGACTCATGCTTGCTGGGAAACTGAAAACAAATACATCCGATTCAATCCGATGCCTCACGATTTTATCACGTCTTAAGGCCGAATAGCTAGCGCGTCGATCCGGCTCGGTTTCGGGCCGGCGCCTCCCGCGTTTCGTAAGCGAAACTGTCGTCATGTTTGCCGCAGCAAATCCTCTGGCTGCGGTCGCAAGGGGCCGCGCCCGCCCGCCCGCCGCCAGAGTCTGGTTGCGCCAGTCGGGTGTGGCTTCCGTGGGCGGAAGCGCGTGCACGGGTCGCGCGAACGCCCGCTGGCTCGCCCAGCTCGGGCGCCATCCAACGCCGCCCAAGTGAAACAGGCCTCGCCACTGGTGACGGACATCGGCGATGGCTTGCGCGGCCGCCTACTAGAGCGATGGCTTGCTGCGAGCGGATAAACTTGCCGCCCGGAAGGAGCCTGATTGGCTTTCCAGCAGGTCGCCCGCCAATCAAGGCCGCTGGAGGGCGACAGCACCTAAAACTCTAGCGTCAAGACTGAGATTGAAAGCAATAGGTCGGCGAGAGTGTTGGTCCATTAAGACAGCGGATGAGTTTTTGTGACTGTATGCGCTCACCTGGCCACTTGTCGGCACTTTTCGCGCTCGCAAACTCGCGCCGGCGCCCAGAGATGGAGCTGCGGGTCTGGTCGCTCGGGCCGCGCGAGTTGACGCGCAGAGCGCCTGCGCCCCTCCACAGGCTCACCAGTTTGACGAGCCCGCAAGTTGTCGGCCCGCGCGCCTCTGTCCAGATTGACTGGCTGCGGCGCATGGGCCGCCAGCTGGACGCGCGAGCCGCCGCCGCCGCCGCCTGGCAAGCTAGCTCTGCGGCCGGAAACAAAACGACGCGCGCGCGCGCTCGCTCGCTCGCCACGAATGTCTGGCTGAGCGCTGGAACTTGAGGCATGAACTTGCACGTTAATTCCGCCCAGTTGAAGGTAGAGGCTCGCCGGTGCTGGCATGGTTGTGCCAGTTATAATTGTTTCAGCCCGCGAGTCGGCGGCGCCAGTTTAGTTGGCCAGTTGGTGGCTGAGGCCGGACGCAATCGGGCAGCCTTAGGAGCGAGCGTGGCCGTGTCAGCCGTTTGGTTTTCGCCGAGGGGCGACACTCTGCGCAGGTAGACTCTCTCGCTCTGCCTCTAGCCGGCAGAGGCTCGCTTTGTTGCACAGGAGCAAACGTTTAGAGAGAGAGAGAGAGGGGCAAACCCGAAATGGGCAAGCAGAACAGCAAGCTGAAGCCGGAAGTGCTGCAAGACCTCCGCCAGAACACCGAGTTCACAGACCAAGAAATCCAAGCTTGGTATAAGGGCTTCCTCAAGGATTGTCCCTCTGGCCACTTGGGCACCGAGGAGTTCAAGAAGATTTACGGAAACTTCTTTCCGCACGGTAAGTGGGCGCCGGCTTGCCAGATTGAGTGGGACGAGATGAGCGCAAGGTGGGCCCATCGAGCGAGTGATGGGGACCATCGTAGCGACAACAAGCAGCTTAAAAGTCGGCCGCGCATAGTGCAGTTTGTGGCTCTTGAGGCCACAGCAGCTAGGTGCCCTCCTTCGTCTGGCCGCCGTCCCCCGCTGGCCGGCTGGCCGGCTAGCTGTTGCCCTTTGGGGCGACCGCTCGCTGGCTGCGTCACCATCGATCATACTGTCTAGGCGGCGCCTCCCGTCCAATCAGATGGAGCCGAGCGCAGTTATGGGCGAGGCAAGCGAGATAACTCGCTCCAACGTGAACTCTCGCCAACCATCGACATTGTTATTCTTGTTGCCGCTTGTCGTGCTGATCATCGTAGCCAAGCCAAGTTGCGCCACCAACCAACCGCCAAAGCAAGACCAAACTGAACTAACCAAAACCAATCCAATCCATTCCATTCTATTCATTTCGCTCCCTTTGAATCCATTCGTTGGCAAACATATGCCGCTCGCGTATGATTAACAAACCGGATGCCCGGCCGCGAACTCCAAACGGGCGAAACAAAACGCGCGCCCAATTGAATCCTGGACCCAAACTCAAATCCACCAGGCGACGCATCCAAGTTTGCCGAGCACGTTTTTCGAACTTTCGACTCAAATTCAGATGGAACAATTGACTTCAGGTGAGTCAATGTAGAATTGCAATGCCCTTCTTCGAATGCTTCAATAGTGGTAAAGTCTACCATGTCAAGCCTAGCAAACGAAACTGTGTTTGCCTCGCACTTCAAAGCTGTGGCGCAAAATTTCCATTTTCCTCCCATTATAAATGGCTGAGCTCGTGCTCGATTTCAACCCTGAAACAAGGGCCCTCTACTCGTCTGGTCGCCGATGGAAGCGCTCAGTTTTGAATCCCAAGGGCAAGCGAGACGGTCGCTGCCTCGCTGTTGGCGGCTTCGTTGTTTGGGCTTCTCAAGCGCCAATGGTTGGTTTTGGTTGCTGGTCATGCACTCGCTCGGTGGGCAAAGCAATCAGCTCTTGGCCCACCTTTTCTGGCCTCCCACTCAAAACCCTTTTAGCGGCTCTCAAACTTTGAAGCGCAGCCAGCACGGAGCTTCTGCAGGAGCAGCCCATTTAGGTGGCTGGTGAACTGGAGGGCGCCGAGCTGTTGTGGCGTCACGGAGATGGGCGCTGTTTACGAATCAGACAAGCCGCCAGAGGATTTGTTTGTCCGGGAGGGACGAATCTAAACCCTATGGGGAGTCAATATTTCTGTGGGCCTCTCAGCGGCGACACTTGCGCCCAGAACAGCAAATGTTGTCCTCCCAACTGCTAAGAGTTACAAGCAACGCTGGCCAGCCAACAACAACCTGGCTGCCAACCCTCAAATCGCCAGACACAAGCAAGCCTCACCCTCCTCGCAGGCTAAGACTGACTTGAGTGCTCTCAAGTTCAGCTCTGAGGGTTGGCCCCTGTTTGCAAAGGTCGCCGACGGGGTGGCCAAGGTTTGGCCTTTTAGTCAGCATAAACAAAGGGCCATTGTTATCGGTGTTGTTTTTGTTGTTGTCGGCCCATTGGGTGTTAGATCCGCTAGCTATGGGCTGGCCAACCTAACGGCAGATTGCTGTGCTTAAATTGGCCTCTCGACGGCTGCAAATCCGGGCGCTTGGCCCATTTTTGGCTCATGAGCTGAAACGGATGTTGGCAAATGGATTCAAGTCTAGCGAAAGTAAATAGGACAAAAGCGCGCGAATTGAGCGATCGAACAAATTGGCCGTTGACCAAAATTCAATGAGCAAAATGTTAATAGGCGGCCCTCCATCGAAGCGGCCAACTTGGCCCTTGATGCATCGCATGCAATCAGCGCGGCCAGCAGTATTAGTTGGACCTGGCAGAGGGAGGGAGGAGTTAGCGGGGCTTCATTTTGAGGGGCCCGTCTCTTCATAGTCCATCACGGAAGCTGTTGAAGTGGCCGCGCTTGAACGAGAACGAGAATGGAAACCCTCGCTCTATCTGCCCGCTTCGCTCATCGAGCCGTCTAGCTAGTCAGCCAGCCAGTCAGTCAAATTGGCTTCCTTTTTGGCTACTGCTCGACACCAGGACAAAGTCATCTCCACCCCTTGAGCGTGCAACGATTGGCTCGAGGCCCTTCAATTTGGGCCGCCGCCGCCGCCGTCGCCGCTAGCCCGAGCGCAGTCGAGGTTCGCGCTTCCGGCGGCCAGCTCGTTAGCTGGCGCCCACTTATTGACGGCCGAGTGGCTGCCGCGCTGGCAACGATCCGTCCGCTTGCAGTTCAGTTTGGCCGCCATTTGGGGAGGGGGGGGGCCAGAGACTGGCTGGATCCTGCCATCGTTCACCGCTGATGGGCTGGCCTGATTGTTGTCGGCAAATCTCAACTGCAGTTGGGCCGCTGGGGCCATCAGCAGGACGAGTGGCGGCAGCCTGTCACCTGGCGCATCAACTTCTTTTTGGACCGAGCGCCAGCTCGGCCAGCGACGGCGACAAAAGGAGTCCGCCGAAATGGCGGGCCAGTCAGTCAAATTAGTGGCCGCGCCTTTCCCCAGAATCAGCAGTCAAGCCAGCCAGCCAGCCAGCCAACCTTTGGAGCCGCTAGCCGCTAACGAAAGGGGCCACGAGCTAAGCGTTCGGGTCTCCTATCCCTGGCAGGAAGCGCAGGAGTAGTGGTGGGCGCAGTTGTTGTTGGATGGCCCGCTGCTGGCATCCCTCCAGCTCGTTATCAGTGCGCGTTTGCCTGAGCTTCTAATCAAGGAGCTGTTGTCGTAGCTGCGCCATTATTTGTTCAACAAGCTCGACTCTCCCAAACCAACTCTATGCTAGACAGAGCTGCCTGCTTGGAGTACAAACGTGGCGGTAATTTTTTAGTAGGGCGCCAAATTATTGCTACCTCGTCGCCTTGATGAACTGTTCCCCCCGACGCCAACCTGACTCTGGCTGGCTCGTTTGCTTGCTGCTCACTAGACCGGCTCAGTTATCAGCCAGTGGGCCAGCGTTGGTGGCAAAGGGACGCCGAGCAAGCGAATGGACCACCCCTAAGCCAGCCTAAAACAGAGGCCATTGGATAGACCAGTGGAGCCCCAAGTTTAGTTTGGTGGCACTGTGTCCGGACTACAAGTCTTCCCTTGCTGGCCAGAGTTTAGGCTGCTCCAAACGGGCAAGCAGCAGTGCTGGATGGCGTTCGAGTTGAATCGGGATCTGTCGCAAGCCTGGCTCGCACCTGACGGCCAACTCGTGTTGTCTGTCCAAGCCGCTCGTTAATAAACCTAGTCAGCGCTTCCTGTTCGCCCCTCGAACATGGCGGCATTTCGAGCCGCTGCAGGATGAGAGCTAGAGGGGACGGCACTCTAATGATGCGATTAGATCGGCACTAAATTTCGAAATTGAATTCCAATATGCGACAACTCTCATTATGCAAGCCTACCTAGACTCGCTCGCTCGACGCCATTGTTTGCGGATCCACGGGGCTGAATATTCAACCGGCTTGCGCATGTTTCCAATGGGCGGCCCAAAACGGCCGAAATGGGAGCCACTTTATTTCACCCCGCTCCTCCCCTCTCCTCTCAGAGGAAACCAACTAGCTGCTCTCCCCCCCCCCCCGATGACCTTTATCCCTCAACCATTTCGAATCCACGCGAGTCAATTCAATTTACAGTAAACAATGTCCCTTCTGCCCCCTAATGATTGGGCCCGTTTCAATGGGCTCCCATTGTCTGCTCTAATCTTGAACACCATCGGCAACAAGAGTGTTCGCGAGGTAACGCTTTGCGAGTTGCGCCGCGCGGGCCAGCTCGATTCGGGCGCCTGGATGGCCGTCAAATGGGCCACCAAGAGAGAGAGAGAGAGAGAGAGAGAGAAATGGATCCTATCGGTGGAGTGAACAGACGACTAATCAGTCCAAACTATCGACCCCCCAAAACCGGCGGATTCCAGGGAGTTCCTCTGCGCTCTCTCAACAACTTCGAGGGGCAAGTTGGAACAGAAATTGAAATGGGCATTCAGCATGTACGACCTCGATGGAAACGGTTTCATCTCGAGACAGGAAATGCTCGAGATTGTGAGCGTAAGTGCCGCCGCCGCCAGATCTGTTGCCCAGCCACCACGCTCATGCCAAACTAACCTGTTCTTATGTGATGAACAAACTCGAATAGGCCATCTACAAGATGATCGGAACAACGATGAAAATGCCAGACGACGAGTCGACGCCCGAGCGGCGGACTGAGAAAATATTCAGGCAAATGGACAAGAATGCAGACGGCCGCCTATCCCTAGAGGAGTTCATTGAGGGCGCCAAGTCGGATCCGTCCATCGTGCGTCTACTTCAATGCGAGTCGGGCGGCTCGAGCTCTGATTCGGGCCGACCAGTCGAGTGCGCGACCAAAACCAACGCCGGCTCCTCCTCATCAGCTTGCAATATCTCCCAGACAAGCCGGGCCAACGGGGACCAGGATAAATAGGTTCAGGTTAGCTCGAGATGAGGGCGCCAGGTGATGGGTTGCAGGAGGCGGGCGTTGGCGCACTGAGCCGCCAAGCTCGGCCCAATGCAAATAGTGCTAAACTAAAGCTGGCGCCACACTGACTATATTGGAAATTAAACTCATGCTTCCTCGATCATGCCCGCAAACCAAATCCAAATAAGCGGGACCAATCGAACGGTTTAACCAGCCTCTCAATCTCAATCTAAATCTCAATTGTCCCCCTCAAATCCCATTTGGCCGAATATCTCGCTGGGGCCACTCTCATGGCCAATAATGGGGCAGCTCTCGCTCAGCTAACTTGAGACGGGCGCCATTCAAGATCAAGCAAACATGATGGCGCCCCTCTCGCCGAGGCTAGACCTTAATTTCGAGCCCCAGAGCCGGGCGCCCTGTGTTTGCGCCTGCCGAGCCCCAGACGTCGGCAGCAAACTGGCTCGAGCTGGCAGCTTTCCTGTTGAGTGACAGTTGTCAATGACAGCAATGCCAGGCTGCCTGGCTAGCGATGGTGCATTCAGCAAGCCGAGAATAGTTTGCGTGGAAAACAATCGCCCGCGGATGCACGAGCTGGGAGTCGCGCTCTAGCCGCATAGATGCGATAGGCGCCCGAAGTTGCCGTTCAGCTTGGATATAAATCGGATCAGAGGGGGGACGAGATTCTGGTTTGCGGCGTTGAAATTGGCGCCGCCTATCGTGGGATCACCAGACAAAGGAGATGATGGAGCCAAATTTAGCTCGCCCAATCGGACTGAATGGATGCTGCCCAATGCTGACCTTGCCGCCGATCGATAGGTTGGTATTTTTGGGTTTGCGCAAAAGCTCTAACCAGACGCATACAAGCAGCGCATTGTTATCATAGTGCATCCAGCCTGTTTTGCGGCCCCAGCTGGCTGGCTGTCCAGTTGTTGCCATTGTTCCATTCACTCCGCTAGCCCGCCAGTCCAGCCAGAGGCACAAGGATCAATTGAACAGAAAAATCCCATTTACTAGCCAAGTGATGGCTCCTCTCTGCAAAAGTCCAAATATATAACCTAACAAGTCAACTCTGTCGCCCCAAAGACGCTTTCGTTTTTCAACTTTGACAGCTCGCGAACGTCGCTATGCGCGCTAGCCGACGCTTGAGCGTTGCCTTCAGGTTACTCGAGTGGCGCCACCGATCGATCGATCGATGTGAGGGCAAGTGAACGCGTTTGCCGCGTTTCAGCTCATGCTTGAGTCAATATTTGCTCCACTCGCTCTTCACTTGTTCCGTTGCCCTCATGTCCGGCTGCAATGGTTGCACAAACTGGCCAGCTGAAGAGGCCAGGAATATCGCTGGTGGAGCCTCTTTTATTTGCGACAATTTATGGCCCGAGAGTGCAAACACTCACTTACTTGCAGAGCCAGGTGCCCAGGTGCAGCTAAGGCTCGCGAGCGCGAGCTTAGATGTCACGGAATAACAATTCATGCGCCCAAAGCTCCATTTGCGCCCGCAAAATTGCAGCAACCAGAGGAGCAGGAGGAGGACCAATTGAATAATGAACAAGCCAATCGAAATTAGTGGCAGATTTGGGCCGTGTTTATACAGATCGTGAATGGTATAGTTGCGCACCAACAACAAGCAGGTCGACGTGCTCCAATTGCATGCACCCCCAGGCTTTGAGATCACGAGAGTTCATTAGTTGTCGTCCAATTTGTGCACTTTTCTCCTCCAGCTGCCCCCCTTCGCTCCCAAAAGGCAAGTCTAATCGGCTGATCATTTGCCCGAATCCGCCGGTAACAGAGTTGGCAAACTCGGCCTGAACTTGGCCCACTGAAGACGGCTTGCTGCAGTTCCACCGAGCAAGGTTAATGGTCGGGGCCGCTAAATAACGGTGGCCATATTGGCTGCGTGCCTGCCGCTAATAATGGCGCTCGCTCGCTGGCGTGATATGCGCAATCCAGCCGCTTGACCAGCTCAGGTGAGAGTAGAGAATGGAGCGCTCAGTTCCATGTAGCTCTGAAATTGGACTCGCCGTTGGTTGAGCAGGTAGGAATGCTTGCGCTCGGCCGACACAACTCGAGCATCGATCATTGGGAGGCGCAGAAACTAAACCAGCGCCCATTGACAACGAACGAGAGGCCCGCTCTCCAGGTGAAAGCTAGCCCGCCGCTAACTTGCGACTCGGCCAACATGAATGGGAAGCAAGCGGGCGTAATCTTATAATTGTCGCCCCTTCGCCTTATCAATTCGTCCCGATGCCTTACATTGGCCGATCATCATATCCCTTAATTCCCTTCAAACGCTCCAATGGGCAGAATCCACTCAGTCAGATTGAAACAGGATACAGACAGAGCGGGTGGCCTCCTTGGTGCCTGCAGCGGATGCGAAGGTTGAAATAATTTTCATTATAATAATCAGCCACCTTGAGCAAACTGAGGCGGCCATTTGGGAGGGGGCGGCGAGCAAAGGGTTGCAGCGGCGGCGGCAGCCAGTAAAATGGAGCCATGGGAACAGGAATAGGAAACTAGCGCGGCTCGCTTGCTTTCAACGACGACAACAACATCAACAACAACAACCAGCTTCAATGACGGAAATTGAATGCCAACAACGAGCTCAAGCGAGCAAACTAATCACTGGATGGATTTAATTTCCAATTTCCTCTCCTAGTTCAACATTTGCAAGCTGAAAACTTTGGCTTTGGGCTAACTTGGCGCGCTTATGCATGTTTCAGTTGGCCAAAGCTCCAAACTAGGCCGGCTCGCACATGCAAACCTCGCAACGATCCTCGTCCGAGTTGTCGCCGCAACCATCGACTCCGCTGCACAAAATTGCGCTCGACCTGCATTTGCCGTTCCGACAGGTGAACGCCGACTTGGGACACTCGGCCGGTTCGAGTTCGTTTGGGCGCAAGAGGCGCGCTGAACGGCCTTCGCCCTGGGCCGAGTGCTGCTTTCGCGCCTCCTGCCGGCCTCTATTCTCTGGCGTCCGCGCGGCCAAGTTGAGCGCGGCCAGCATCTTGTTTATGGCCAGCCGATCTGCCTTGACCAGAGGCGAGTTGGCCGCCGCCGCCGCCGCTGCTTGGACCGGGCCGGAAGTGGGTGCGGACAGTGTCACTGGCGGCGGCGGCGGCGGCAATGCTGTTGTTGTCGCTACTGTCGTCTGAGGGTTCGCTGAATTTGGGCTCGCGCCGCTAGAGTCAAGGGCTGTCATGTTGCTGGCGCCTCGTTGGCCCGGTGGCGCCGGTTGCCACTTCCGGCGCGACCAAACACGCTCGCAGAGAGCCTCGTTTTCGTCGCTTCCGTCTGCGCAATCCTCGACCGCGTTGCAAAACACATAGGCGGGCAGACAGTGTCCATCGTCGCAAGTGAAGGCCTTCGGGTGGCACGCCCCCGGGCTGTGCGACCCGCCGTCTCTAGTGGGCGCGGCCAGAGAGGGGCCCTCTCGTTGGTGCTGGCCGGCGGCGGGCGGCGAGCAGAGGCGCTCGTCGCTGCCGTCGGCGCAATCGCGTTTTCCGTTGCAAAGCTTACCGCGCGCGAGGCACGCCCCGTTGTCACATTGAAACGCCTCAGGCGGACAATTGAAGGGTTGGCACTCGTCTTCGTCGCTTCCATCCTCGCAATTTCTGATTTGATCGCACACGAAGTACCATGAAACGCACTGGCCATTGCGACATTGGAAGGTGTCCCCATGGCATCCGGTTGAGTTTGAGCTGCACTTGATGGTTGGCCGAGTGCATTCGCAGAGGCCGCCGACGCAATCGCTGTGCGGATCTCTAGCCCGACACTCGGCGCTCGAGGAGCAAGGTTTGCCGAGCGAGCTAACCTTGGGCTTGCCCAGGGTCGACGGGTTTGGGGGTTTGCCTTTGCCGGCTGCCCGTGGCAGTGTTGTGCTAGTTGGTGTTGGTGCTGTTGTTGTTACTGCTCCTGCTTCCACCTGAGCTGGAGCTTGGCTCTTGGCTGCGGGCTCGCTCGGGGGCAACACCCGCTGCTGGTCAGTCTGATTTGTCGCAATCACGAGCTCATAATGGTGCTTCGAGTCCATTGCGCTGCTAGCCGAGAGAGCGAAAATGGTGCTCGCTTTGGTGGTTTGCGTTGAATTGGCGTCGCCCTCGTTTGCGGCATCGGAGGCCGGAAGGCATTTGAGCCTATTTTGGGACTCAGTGAATCCTTGGGCACAGTAACATTTGCGCAAACTTGCACCTGAGCTGGCCCAACTTATCCTAAGGCGATCTGTTTTGCGCGACTCTCTGCAGTGCGTGTTCTCGGTTGCAAGGAGACACTCGCTTGTGTCGAAACAGGAATCGCCGAGTCCTAATTCAATTGAATCATGCAAAAGGTTAGACTTGCAACTTGAAACCAAACTCAAATTTCGCCTCGAGCACAAAAGGTTTGGGGCTAATTTGGGCTAATTTAAAGCAGATATGGCGGGCAACTTACTTGGCGCACACCTGAGCCCTCCAGGCGCCGACTGGTTGGGGCCGGCTTTTGCCTCAACGCTCTTGTAGTTCACTGGGCACCTGCAGAGTCCGTAAACTTGCGGGATCTTCCATTTACAGTGAGAGTGTCTGTCGGAAAGCTGACACTGCCTGTCAGAGAGACAGAAATCGTTAATTTTGCTCGCTTCTCGCGGAGGGTTTGTTTTGCAGGTTGTTTTTGAAGTTCAAGCAGAGGGAGGAGAGAGGAGATTGAGTTGAGCTTAGTGGCAAATTTGCATCTCGTTTAGTCGCTGGTCCAGTCTTGTTTGGCCCGAAACACTCACCCGCCAAACACTTGTCCTTTCTGTGGGGGACGAATCCGTGGGGACAGGCGCATAGTCCGTCGGCGCAATAGCTGTTTGCCACTTTTAGTTGGCATTGAGCGCTCACTAGACACTCGTAGCCAAGGAGCGAGGCTTTTCAGTGTGTTTAGGTTCCGGAATTGAGGAGTCAGATTGGCTGGTAACTATTTGGCCACTCTAAGAGGAGCTAGGCAAAAGTTTGCTCTTAGCTGTCTAGTTACAAAATTGGCACTTACGCGATAGGCAGGTGGTTGAATTAAGCTCGACATGATTGGGCAAACAGGAGCAGGTGAAATTGTCCAAACGACAATGGGATCTAGCGACAACTTTACTGCAATCGGTGGCATTGAAACAGGGCGAGCCAAGCGTCACCTGGCGGTCGCTTGCTGCCAGCTCGGCCTCAAACTGGCGCCTCAACTCGCTAAGCTGGCTCTGGATGAGACTCAGTCTGCTTCCATCCTCTGCTCTCCGTCGGGCGGCGACCGGAGAGAGCTCATAACGGAATCCGTCGGCTTGCTTTTCTGGCGAGCTCACAAATTGTGCTACTTGCTTGCTTGTGGAACTTTGCAAATCCAAGGTTCTCGGATAAATGTGACGAGATGAAGCGAAGCCAAATTGTGCTCTGAATGTGGCTTGATTTGAGTATGGACTCGGCCGAGATGTCAACAAGAATGGGCGAGTCGAGTGAGGCAGCTGGGCGGCCCGATTTGAATCAAACTGGTTAGCTGGCTACAAAGTTGGGAGCTCACTTTGACTCTGAGATTTTGGTTTGGTTGCAACAACTTACCGCAAACAAAATGGTGAAGATTAATAGAATTTGGCTAAGTTGCTTTGCTAACGTCAATAGCAAGCTAGTTTGCTTGATAGCGGCGAGCATTCGGGCCGCCGCTAGGTGGCCGAGCTCGAGGAAATGGGTCCTGTCCACCAAGTGGAGCCTCACTTTCCATTCCGTCGGGCGGAGCTCAAGTTTTGGTGGCGCGCGCGGATTGTGTTTGGCCCTTGGCCACAGGTGGCAGGCTTCGGCCGGAGTTTGTTGGGCTGTGGCGCAGAGGCGACTCGCCGCCACAGAGCCGCCCGATTTGGTTGGCTTTGATTCGCTCGTTGGAGCCATCAGGAGAGGCGCGCCTTGCGTGTCCAGGGCGACATTGCAAGCTGATTGCGGGTTTGAGTGGACGAGATTTATTGGTTAGCCTTGTAAAGGTCGACAAACTCGCACTCGGATGAGCCGAATGAACTTTGTCCAATGGGAGCGTCTCAAAATTGGACCATCTCAAGCACAAGTGGCGTACAGGTTGTTGTTGCTTCGGCGGCGGCGGCGGCGGCACCGCCATTTGCTTAGCCAGCGGATGGCGGATGGTTGAAAAATTTGCGCCCGCCGAGGGGAGGAGGGCCAATGGTGTTGAAAAGACACTTAACTAAGTCAATTCTCTCTTGACTTACGTCAAACTCTGGCTTGATCAAACAAAATGGAGAGGAAACTCAATGGGAGCAAAACACGACCTCGGAGCTGAAGCGAGCATTTGATCGCACACTCGTTTGATCAGATGTTCAAGCTAGCCGCTTGGCAAGGCAACTCGAAAATAGAAGCAACTCAAATGCGAATGTAGAGGCGACTCTGGTTTACAATGTCTCTCGCTAGTCGGCGGCCGTTCGTGTTGGTCGTGTTGCCAAAAATTAGACAATTGGCGAGATGGAAGGGCAAGTCTTGTGCCCCCAACTCGCCGAGTGGACAATGGAGATTGGGTATTATTGCGGGCGCGCAATTGCTTGCTTCGGGCGGCCGTTGAGTTTGGAAAGCGATCAATTGATTTAGCTCCTCTCCTGTTGCCTTTTATGCACAACAATAAAACTTAACGGATCCATCGGCTTAGCAGCGAGGTTAACTCGGTTAGCCGGCTCGCTCGCTGCTTCTGCTGCAGCGGCGACGGCGGCGTCAGCGACGACAGGCCGACCGACCAACGCTGATTGCAACCTGTCACTGGCCGCAGAGTGCGCCTCTGCCAACTGGACTGCGCAATGAGGTTGGGTCGTGCAGTTTCCGCGGACACGGCCGAGGCGAGCTGGCAATCTGGCGCTCGGTCGTGAAGACGGCTCGGAGGGTGGACGGAAAAGTGAAACTTTATGAACTGCAGTCTGGCTGGTTGGCTGGCTGGCTGGCCGGCTGGCTCACTGCGAGAGGCAGCCGCCGCCGAGAGTTGGAGGCCCGGCCAATGCAGGGGCTAATCTGATTAGCGTCTTGCAATTCGAATCCGCCACTCGAGCCGAAAGGTAGACGGCTTGGTGGCCCCGATTTGGGTCGCGCTTGCTGGTGAGAGGCCGCGTTGAATACCAAGCGCGCTGGGCGGGTTGGCGCGCGCACAATGGCAAGTCTCGCTCGCCTGGCCCAAGGAAATTAGATTAGCTCGCGCGGGAACTCTCGCAGGGACTGGCGAGCAAACACAATGTACCAGCGCGGGCCGCCCAAGTCTCGCTGCAAGGCTAAGCCAGTCTAAGCGCATTACGCGACGCCCCACTTGGCCAATCCAAAGCGCGCGCCGCCCATGCAGCCAGTCGGAGTCCCGTTGGCCGCGCCGGCTTGTTCCATTCCCCGCGAACCTGATGCACTTTGGGTCAGTGGCGCGGACAAACGCCGGCCGCTTTCGGTGCGACGGAGGCGAGTTGTGGTTGCCTCCACAGGAGCAGTCATTCATGGCCATTATAATTGTAAAAGCTGAGAGAGTTAGAAACCTGTGAGGTGGCGAAATGGCCATCGGTTTGATTGCCGGCGCAACTGTTTCAGTGGACTGCCGCACAAAACTGCCCCCGAAAGGAACAAAATTGAGCTTCCACCTGCACTTCTGGCCGTCGCGCTCGACCTTTCGACGGCCAGTCGACTGTCTTTCGGCTCCAACTCAATTTGGAGCCGGCCGAGCAATTGGCTTGGCCGCCGCGATGACAACAATATGACGGCAGCGACGACGACGACCATGATGATGATGATGATGATTGTTATTGTGAGTGCGATTGCGGGCGAAAAGAATTACACTATTGAAAGTTGGAGAGAGACGTCCGGCCGAGCGGTCGTCGCAACGACAAGCGCACACCTGCTAACCGAGTGACCGAAATCATGGCCAATCATACTCGCATTGACCTGCCGCCGCCGATAGTTCCCATTGAGGCAGCCTCTTTCAAATTAACCCCATTTATTTGGCCGCTAGTGCCCAAGACTCAATTAGTTTAAAATGGGAGCTTGGGTGTCAATCATGGCGAAGAGATTTGGAGCGCCCGTCATCTGAGCTGGCAGCTCTGAGGCCGAAGGGTGGCGCCCTTGTTTGCGCTAAAATTCGAGGCCCTTTCACGCTGGAAAACTCAATTGAATGTTCCATTGTCGCTCACCTGAAGATTGCACCCGGCACAAACACAAAGGAGGCATGAATGCATCGAATCTATGCAAACAAACGAATTGCAGATGGCAATCCCGTCAAGGCGAGCAGCCGGTTGAGTGTCAAGCCTCCTTGGGCGCTCGTGGAGCAATAATCTCCTTTGCTCGAGCTCACACTTATCCTTTCGTCGCCAAAAACTGCCCATCGCGCAACCTATACCTGGTTCAGGTGGAGCCAGATGCTCGCGTGATGCTCGCTTTTCCCTCATGAAGCTGAACTTTGCGTGCTGGGGCCTAGTTTTGGGCTGCGCTTGCACATCCCTGTGGCCAATCGATTCAAGCCATTGAACTTGAGCTCGAGCCTGAGCCGACTAAGACCATCGCCTCTTTGTTCAAGCCCAAAGTTGGCTCCAAATTAGACCAACCGACTGAAGCGCAGGCGAGCGACAATTTGATTTAGATCGAGTTTATGGCGGCGGCTTGACATTTAGAAGCCGATTTTAGTGTTTACCCTCCGAACTTAGCCGAAGGTTGAGCTCTCGTCTGCAAACAACAGGTGGTCTTTCCGTCTGCTTGTGATTACGCATCGCTAATGGCGAAAGAGGAATTGCGCTCGCTCGCTAGCAGCAAGCGACCGCTATTCAAGGACTAGAAGTCACGCTAACACAACTTTGAGCTCCCGAGCAAACAGCCGCTAGAACCTCACCCTCTGGATCCACGCGCGATATGTTCCATTTGGGCACTTACCTATTACTCTTTCAGTGTCCAATATCGGTGTTCCTGCTTAGTTTCCGGTCGTCGGCGCCAACTGACGCTGGTTGCTCGTTTGGCTTTGGTTTGAATTTGGATTCGGCCGCCCGCAAAACTTGCTCGCCCTTCAGCCTGCTCGACTGTTTGCGCGCGCTCAATCAACAGGTTGGTTCAATGACTCTATTTGCTGTCGATTGTTGATTGCAGCTCTGACTTCGCCGCTCCAGCCACCGCAACTTGATGATTCTGGCCGCTTGCTGGATTGAATTGGATTATGTTCGGGTGCTTGTCGAGGTTTGGTTTGGACTAAAATATTCGACTCTATTGGGCGATGAAGTTGGCACTGATAATCTGAGAGGTGGCCGAGTGGCTGGAGCTCTGAGGAGGAGAGCGAGATCCGCCCACTGCCATGAGCTCCGGAGGGAAATGTTGTGCACTTTTCAAGGGTCCTGGCCTTTCAACGGCCGCCTGCTCGGCAACGGAACAGGTAGGCAAGAGGGAACGGATGCCCGAGAGCTGCTTAAATCGGGCAGCCAAAGAGAGCAAGAAGGGAGAGAGAGAGAGAGAGAGAGAGAGAGGGAGGGTTGGATGTAGGCGCTTCACTCCATTGGCATGCGCACATGCGCCGACCTTCAAGCAAGGAGAAGGCGGGCAAAAGTTCTGTCCTTTCAACAGGTGAATCGTGATCCGCTTGGCCACCCGATTGTGTCAACGATGCCTGGGCAAGCGGATAGGCCCGCGGCTCGTTGTCCTCGGAATTCAATTTGCGCTCGCTCTGTGGGCCGCAGGTTATATCGGGCTATCATTAATGATCAATCTATTAGCTGGGAACAATCGTACCCTCTACTTGCACTCGTCGCATGCATGATATGAGAGGCAGGCCGACGTTTAGTATGGCTCTCTTTTTGGTTGCTGATCGGAGATTAACCTGCCTAGCGCAGTCATATTATCTAAATCTAGGTTAGATTCTTTGGTGCAAAATAATTGTGTGTGGCCATGTAAAAGGAATGGACCACATTAGCCCAGAATAGATATCGAAAGCGAAAAAAGCCGATATCTCTTATGGAAACGGAATGGTTCAGGATGAGAGTAAGGTGCTCTTGATCTTGATTCCGCTAAGAGGTTAGTGGTTGTGTTTTGGGGGAAAAAAGCGACAGAGTTGTTTGAAATGCAGCAACCGGAGCTAATGATTAAGCGCCGTCATCCTGACTCAATGGGTCAAGTCAAGACACCGGTTGGTTGGTCAAGCATTAGTGTCTGCATCCGGCCGCATACAAATAGACTGAATCGTCGTTGCCCTCCCCCCCCCTCTCAACTTCCCTCGGCTGTCGTGGTTTCAGCTCGTACTTGATGATGTCATTTGTATGCAAACGCTACAGACCACCGAACTCGCCCAAGATTATGAGACTTCTTTTTATATTCTCCTCCGTATCAACTGCTAGAACAAACATTAGTTGCCGCTTAGCCGTTTTAACGAAGTGAAAAGAAACTTTCTGGGTCACCTTCACCTATTGAGGCAGGAGGCCGAAAGGCTGGAGTGGCTCAAGCGGCTTAGTTGCATCCAAACGACTCAATTAGTCGCCTAATGTTTCCTGTCGCGACTTTTCTCCACTCAAGCAAAGTAGAATTCACCTAAGTGTGTTCTTTAACAACCAGCTAGGAACTATTGTGCATCCGCTCAATCTTCTGGTGAGTCATTAACCAAGATGATTAGAGTTTATAAGTCAGGGCTCGAGGCTAACGAGAGCGAGTTATTTTAGACTGAAAGTTGGTCCTCAGAGTATCTGATTCTATGAAAGTGCCGACGTTTAGGCTAGTTTTGCTCTAATTTTTAGACTCTTTTCTCTCGCCACTGGCCACTAACGTCTTTGGAGGGTGACTCTCCCATTCTGGACACGTTAATGGATCATGAAGTGTACAAACGGATACAATTTCAGCAACGGAAACGAACGCATGGTCATTGGTGGAGAAATCCATCATTGTGAAGCTAAAGACACCTGATAGCTTGAATTCGGTCATGTTCGTGGAAAAGGTTGAACAATCAGACAACGCCAACCAAAACTCACAGGAACTTAGTCTCACACTAAACTCGCTAAAATGTCCATTCGCGCTTAGAGTCAATCTGTTCCGGTCGATGCAACATTTTGCTTTAATTAGCATCACGAACAGGAGGGGTCTTGTAAGTCTTTCGGAGTGGACCTACACCAGCCTTCCTAAAAGCCTCATCATCTAGTCGCCGTAGGTCGAAGGTCGATTGGCTCGCCCTAGCGAAATCCTTGGCCTTCTTCATCTGGCCCTTCAGTGATTGATTTGCGATTGGCAAATCATCCAAATTGTGCTCGATTCGCTCTGGGACCTTCAGTTTTGTTTTGACCCACGATAGCCTCAATATTACAGCATATAGAAGAGTGAATACATTGTTGGTCGTCCAATAAAGAAGTACAGCTGACGGGAAGCTTTTTATGAGGAGAAACGCGATCACAGGCATCGCCCTAAACGACCACTTCATTGCGGGTCCTGCTCCTTTCAGTGGACCCGAAGTTCCCTCGAGGCCAAACTCGATGGTTGCGAGCATAGTTAGTGCACTGAGGGTAGGCAGTATGTAATAGGGGTCGGGGATAGTTAAGTTTGAGAACCACAAGGCTCCTCCTGCTACCATAGATTCTACTGGTTGCTCTGATAGAATTCTCAACAGGAAGAAGGTCGTCAGGAACATTGGGGCCTGGAACAGTATTGGCAGTAGTCGCTGCGACACCTTAATGTCATGCTGTTCAAATAGGATCTTCAATTTTGCCTTTTGAAGAGACGTCTCATACGCGTTACCACTAACCATTGCCTCGTGGATTTTCGATTGTATCTTTTGTGTCTCAGGCATGAGATTGGACACTTTTATGCCAATAATATTCTGTCTAACTACGAGAGGGAAAAATAGGAGCCTAAATGTTGCAGTTGTACACACTATTGCCGCCCACCATGGCACAAATCCGAGGTAGCCATCTAAACAATACATGGATGAGTAGGTGTAGGGAAGGAGTATCTTCTGCACAAGATATAGCTCGGCGAAAGGCACTATTGCTCCAGTGATTTCGGACTTGCTGACCACCTCCACAGCATTCTCGATGCCGTCCCATTTCAATTCAGGCGAGGAGCCGGAGGTGATGAACCGGCTCCCGAGAGGGTATCTTAGATGACTGTTTATATGATGACGGGACCAAAGTGGGTTGTCGTTTGATGAATTTGTTGGGTGGTAACTTATGGGTAGGTAGGTTGCTGACCTATGACATGCTCGTGCTCCATGAGTGAAAAAGGAGCGAGCGATCGATGTGGCCCTGACTGCAGAGGCCATAGCGCTGTCTTACTCGATCCTCAGGGCTAGTATATGAGATGTTGATCGGGTTTTGCAGTAATCACACTTGAATAAGAACTAATATGTTCGCCAGAAAAAGACAAGACTAGGGGCCGAAACCTCATCTCAACACGTGGCTTCGAGGCGTTTATTTTGATAAGATGGCGCTAGAATTTGTTTGAATGCTTCCCGCTCGGAGTGCGCGCAACCTCAGATAGGCTAGCGCAATAATATTCCTTCGCAAGTGCCAAGCGCATTAGTTCTCTATGTATTTTTGTGGAAGTTGTGCGTATAAGTGCGCCCCCTCTCAATCAATAGACTATTTTCATTGTGTAACTTGGCACAGCTGAGCGCTTACGGGGGAAAGCAGTAAGAAAAATCCACTACTCATTGAGGGTGTCAACCACCCTGTGTCAAAATTCAATCGTTAGTCTTTTCGTCTCGAAATTTTCAACCATCTCCTCTCCTCCTCCTTTTCACCTGAGCCAAAACCTCCGTTAATGATTCCCTTCAAATCGTCCGCATTGATTTGAGCTGAATCATCTAATCTAGAAGAGGCAGTTGTATAATTCTGCCCAGACCACGAGATACACCAAGATCATCACTATTAACAATTACGCTGACAGCGAAATATAAACATAGCGAATAAGCTAGAGGAAATCTGGAGACGATTTGATTTGAGTCTGGCATCCGTCTAGCGATCACTATATACACGAAGGACCTTTCAGTGTGAAGGATGAATCCCGAGTATGATTATCTATTCAAATTATTATTGATTGGCGACTCGGGTGTTGGCAAAAGTTGTCTTTTGCTTAGATTCGCCGATGATACCTATACGGAATCTTACATTTCCACGATAGGGGTTGATTTTAAGATACGAACAATTGAATTGGATGGAAAAACAATCAAATTACAGATATGGGATACAGCTGGACAGGAACGTTTTAGAACCATCACATCCTCTTACTATCGCGGCGCTCACGGAATAATTGTTGTATATGATGTAACAGATTTAGATTCATTCAACAACGTTAAGCAGTGGCTTCATGAAATTGATCGTTATGCTTGTGACAATGTCAACAAACTACTCGTCGGAAACAAATGCGACATGTTAGCAAGAAAAGTAGTCGATTATAACACAGCTAAAGAGTTTGCAGAGCAGCTTGGTGAGTATTCTCATGCCATACCCTATCAGTACTACGTTAGTAATACCATTCTCTCATGAAAGCTAATACTCAATCAACTCGCTACTCCTACGTTATTCAGGCATCCCTTTCCTCGAGACATCAGCTCGAACATCAACCAATGTGGAGCAGGCATTCTTGACTATGGCTGCTGAGATCAAGAATCGTGTGGGTCCAATTGGAGCCGCGGGCGGCCCAAGCTCGTCTCAAGCGGACAGAATAAATCCGTCATCCACACCAATCAAGTCGCAATCCTCTGGTTGTTGTTAACATGTAGAGAATATATGATTCATAAGCACCTACACACGTAAACAAATATAAACCAAACCATTCTGGCGATCAGGTCTAACACGCACGGAGAAAATGTAAGATCCAAATACAATAAATGAGATAAAACACCAAAGCCAAATGCAGATCCGTTAACGGGTTGAATGAGCTAAAGCGATCATGCGAATCCTGGGGCGACGATTTGGTCACCTCCCTTGAAAATGGGTTAACACTGACGTTTATCCGCCAGGGAATGCTATTATGCTGATGATTTCAAGAGTGCGCAAATTAATCTCACTTTGAGCCCATCAACCCGAATTCTTGTTCCCTTTAGTGTCTGACCAAATAATCAGACAGCTATTGTGAGGTCAGATTCACTCGGGGCTTGGACGACAAAAGTTTTGAACAATTGTTCAAGCTAGCAACACCTGTTTCATTGAATATACCGCAACCCGTTTGATGTGCGCATTGTTGTTCGTGTTGACGTCTAGATTGTCCGGTTAATCCACCGGAACTCGGATTGGTTGCCGACTTTTCAATCACGAATTCTGCAAATAAATTCAGATAATCGTAATTCATCCAGAGAGTAGTAGTTTAAATCGAGCAGTGCAGAATTGGAAAATTGATTACGAAAGTTCAAGTCTCAATCATGATGCATAGACCATCCTTTTTGAGACTGAATATTCATCAGCATCATCGACTCGTTTGTTTGAGTATAATCATAGTTGCACTAAGTCAGTTCAAATTTAGAGATGACGCGCTTATGAACTCGGTTGAGGCAATTTTGTCACCTGTAAGTAGCAATTTTGAAATTCAACACCATCTCTGACAATCATAATCTAATCCTTCGCTTTTAACCTTTCGAGTTAGAAGGCTAGGATTTGTTTCAATTCTATGCTAAACTCGTTTCAATCTGAATGCGTCTACTGCGATTCCAGACTTTACGCAAGCACAGTAAGTCGATTTCCCTGGCCGATTGAAATTAGAATTATCGCCCATTCTCACACCTATAATGACGCCTTGAACTCCAACTAAAAAAATGGTCATCAATAGATAACAACTTGCACTGGCCAGCCTATTTTAGCTAACAATGTTACGCAGGCACAAGCGTTTTGCATCGCAACCGCTTGCTTACAGGTACCAGTATTCGAGCCTCTCAGAATGGCTAACGACCTCATCGAGCAATCAACCAGAAAGTTGAATGGCTCGAGACCCTCGATCCTGTTTGGGCCTCATCACAAATGGAAAGCGATCTTGAAGCCTACAGCGCAGCATAGGTCAAAAGAGCTCCATAAGGCTCATTCGTATGGCCTGGAGAGTTTAAATGACGAACAGGTATGGACGAGTGTCGACCCACCATCGGAGGTTGATCCGCCTCGTTCGTTCAGAAGTAAGCTCGTAACGAATCGAGCACTTGAAGTGACGGTTCCCCAAGGCGTAGAGGCCAACTCTACTGGCAGTTCCACTCAAGCTCCTGCTGTGATCATTGCGTCATCCAGAGTGCCCATCTCTGATCCAGTGACGACTCCGATCATGGAAACCGAGGAGACTAGAACAATTGTGTTCCCAAACTTTAATCGAATGTATGCCAAAATTCACGAGAGTTTGATAAATCGACAACAACCTTTGAGTGGACTGTATTGGAAGCCCTCAGATTACGTTGCTAAGACCAACCAAGGATATCAACTCCAGTACGCCGCCAACCAAGTTTCGAGTTTGATGCAATCTGTATCGAAGAGTCTCAATATGAAGAGGTCCAGCTTGCCTACCGTCTGGCGGACTATGGGCTCGAGGCCAAGAGAGGAAGGTCAACAGATTGGATGGTTAGAGCCAATTTCTCTCCGTGTGGCCAACAGAAGCAAACGGGCAGCCATCTCGTTCTTTCTAGACAAGGTAGATCACGTTTGATTTGATCGATCTGGTTCGGAAAAGACTCAGGGTCGGCTAGATACCGAAACATAGGCCACAATACACTGCTCATAACCCTGGCGCTTACAACCTTTGTGCTCTGAGTCCCAAACAGCAGTTGAATGGGTCCCGTTTATACGAGTTTTAGACTTGAAGACTAACACTACCTTCTGTTGTCCATAAATCAACTTTGGTATCCAGCAAACAGGCAAACAACCCGTTGTTCTAGGCCGGCGCAAGAGGAGAAGTCTGCAACTGAGACCGTTGTCATTAAGTCTGAATAAGAACAAACAGCTACTGCAGACCAATGGGACGGTTTCTGCACAATTGAATAAATCAGTGAATGGCACAACAACTGGAAATGTCTCTTTTACGCTTAACAATCCAACATCAGCTTATATATGGAACAACCCGTTGGCCAAAGTTCTAACACGGAACTCCCCAAACAAGAACCTACAGTGGCAATTTGGTAAGGGTCAAGCGGTTGTTACGGCTCGTCCCGCCGCAGGCTGATCGCGGATTTTTAAACGGTGAGACTGCATGCTCACGAGCCATGGAGGTAGAGCCCTCGGCTGCCACAGATAGCTGCCCGGGTTGATTCGTGATCATGTCGCCTCGAACCGCGGGGAGCGTTTAAGCGGATGCTTGATTAGCTGGCAAGTTCGATTTGGGATCAGACTTGTAAAGAACATTAGAAAGACAATCTGCGCGAGGTATGAAGCGAGATTACAACAACATATACATGCATGAGCATGAAAGTTTTACTCTCATCTAGAATTACACGTAACCAAATTCAGTATTGTGCAGTGTCAAAGATAAATCGTTCTGTAATCGAATAAACAAGATCTACTGCCAATTGTTATCTGTTTTGGTTGGTTTCAATGTTGCTGCTTCCTTGTTTCCTTCGAGGGGGAACAACTTTTCGTGTTGCACCTAGCGCCCTAGCGCCTATATGCACACACAGACATAACTGCCGTCCAAACAGGCTCGCAAACCAATCAATCTATTCCATTGAACAATTCAAACATGTG
>ENA-UOVY01000141-UOVY01000141.1-plant-metagenome-genome-assembly--contig:-NODE-141-length-44466-cov-607.424152_pt1 | contig 44466 bp, 27 predicted proteins | sample MGYA00249840_ERZ761561 | MGnify/ENA primary metagenome ERZ761561 (study PRJEB28882, sample SAMN05720143) | plant metagenome | isolation source: Guanajuato, Mexico | place: Mexico:Guanajuato, Mexico...
AAATAAACGCCCACCACTTTTAGATTTCCCTTCCGTTTTCGCGAACACACAACGGAGCTAACTGTATGTTGTCTAGTTCAACCTGAGCGATTTTAGCCTGTTCATTTGGACTATTGAAAGATCAGAAGATCGATGGTCGTAAGTCACGAGCGACGGCTCTCAGATTACCTTGCAGAGGCGTGCGCAAAAGCTCCAGCTGGATGTCTTGGAACCGAAGGGTAAATCAACCGAGCTTCCATTGACCGCATTATAGACTTGTGCTAATAACAAATTAGCCTACAATGAACTGGTTACAATGCCTTCGAGGGAGAGTTTCGAAGGTCAAGTGGGCGCCGGGAAGGACCTCACAGCAAATGATGATCCGCTCTGCGAGCACCAGTGGGCAAGCGGTTCGGTTCATAATATTCTCGAATTTGCCTTCCACCTGAGTGGCTATCAACTTCAAGGCTACCGAGTTGACCCACATTTGTACCAAGAGACGGGAGAGGCAACATGCAACCAAGACGAGAGGGACGAAATTGGTGCCAGCTTAAGGGCGAACAGGTGCGCAAGTCGTCTCTACAGATTTGCAAGCTTACTTTGCCTCTACAGTATTATCAAGTGTTGGATTCTAGGACTAAACAGGTTCGTCATTGCAGCAATCAAACCCGAAAACGCGACAAGATTGAACCTTATTAGTGAGACTCTGGGTGACCCATTGTATGAGTACCCTGACATTGCTGTACTAGTCTACTTAGGCCTGCCCTCAATCAGTGTTCTGTATGTGGTTTTGTTTCAAGCGCACTCAAGGATGCATCCCATGAATGATGTTGGCTTACGATTCATGCTCAAGCCATCGCAGGAGGCGAGACGCATCGACTCCTCCATAACAAGATTGTTGGACGAGATTTCAAAATCGCTGATTCGTTATCAGTTTCGAAGCCCAGTGATCGGCCTACTTGGCCCGAAAGACTACAGGTCGCAGGTGGCGGAGAGGACCGCGTTCACCGAGAGGCAGCATAGTTTGATTACGTTCATAAAGGAGCACCGTCGGCACGTTTGGCCCCCAGTTTACGATCGAGGTTGGTTGAGGAGCAGTCAGCAGCGTCTATTCGAATACTTTCTCTACCTGACTGGGCCAACTTTCATCTGTGCACTGGTTGCAATCGTCCTCATCGTCTGCGGCTCGAAGCAAAGCAAATGCAAGTCGAGAGGATTGCATCCAGACAATTGCGGCTACCTTGAAGCCTTTGGGCCAATCGATGTGCTTCTAATTGTTGAAATAGCGACAAACATAATCCTAATCAACGTTTATTGTGGCTCCACGTTCGCACTCTTTGGCTTCTCCTCCAAATTCTACCTCCAACTCGCCAATGGAAACAGGAGAAGCCTGCAAAGGTGTCTCAAGTTGCTGAGGTGCGCCAACAATCGAATGGTCGGGTTCGAAAACGTGGAGCAGCGTGCAAGGCTGATGGATTTCAGCCTGCTGAAGGTGCTCGTGAAGTTTCGTCTGTTTGAGGAAGAAGCAAGGGCGGTTACGAAGAATTTGTCAAGGATAATGTGCATGATTATAACATCTTGCATAACAACCCTCGTTGTCTCTTGCCTCATCAGGCCGCTCGGCAAGTCAACCTGGATAGATTTCAGTCTCGCCTACTTTCTGTTCGCCTGGCTAGTCTTGAATGGCCTCGTGTCTCTCTGTGCCTACCAGCGGTCGCGGATGCTCAAGAGCGAAAAGATTGCATACTCAATCATGGCGGAAATTTTCCAAAGATTTCAGAATAGCAACGAGCAGGCTGCAGGCACTGCCGACAATCCCGTCACAACCGCCTGGCGAAAGATGGTTCTGAGCGACTGTCTCAAGGATCATCTGACAGTCAGTCCGCTCAACGTTGGCCTGACCTACGAGCGCGCCCTACAGGTTAACTTCTTCATTGTGTCCACGGTGGCGCTCACTTCAATGAGGTGATTGAGACCATTTGCAACCGTGAAAGGCGGCAATTTCTGCAGTCAAAAGTTAGAAAGCTCATGGGCGACGAGCGCCACAACGATGTTTAATGTTCTGCTGGAATAAAAGAAAGCATCTTGTCACAGAGCAAGCGGGTAGACCTGCTCGGAATAAAGTAGAGAAGTTTGATACAGGTGCGAGCAGCCTTGGAGAGTAGACTGGCCCTTGAGCGAGGCGAGCGGGCGAGGCTGTTCCTTTTTCGAGCGGCTTTAAGACGTTCAACTGCAACCGTTCTTCGGATCATCTGACAGCCAGGCTCGTTTGGCATAGGTTTGGCCTGCGAGCGAGTCTTACAGGTGAACCTCTCCATTGTTCTCGAAGTGGCACATTAATTCGAATATGAGTCTCCAGACTTACGGTCCTCCCGTTAGAGTTTTCGATGGTCGGCAGCAACTCGAATCACGAGGGTGAAAGCTCGCGGCCGGCAAGCAACTTGGAGGATTTAGCCGAGGGAGAGTTGACGACTGATTAGCTTGTTCTCGAACTCTGCGCGAGCTTATTTGACCATTTCGGGTGATGCTCGACTTTAATTTGCATGTGCTTCCTCACGAAGAGATTGCTTTTGCCAGAAGTTGGGCCTGGCGAGGGCGCCAAGTTCCAATTGGATCGATCGAGGCTCGTTCAAGCCAAAAAATTGGCAGCTAAGCAAGCTGATTTCTCAGTTGGCAAGTTCGAAGCTTTGATCTGCTCCACTGACATGACAAATGATCGCCAGACGAGTTTGCCAAATATCAGAGGGGATAGACTGACTTCCCTCTGCGACGACCAATGAAAGTTCAACACGCGAGCTAAATAAACACACTGCAACCCAGTTGATCGTTGCAAAACTCCTTTGGCCAGGCGGCTCCAGTTATGGTTTCAAATTAAGGCAAGCTTTTAAATTCTAAAAAGCTTCAGCCAATGGGCGGCCACCAAGAGGCAAGGATGCCGCCCGAACAGAGCAGCGAGGTCAATGGGGAGAAGGTTTGCATTGCATTTGGCCCAGAACACTTGAATCCCCTCCAAAAGGTGATCAAGTTTGTGGCGGCCACAGCCTTCTTCTTGTACAACTTTGACCCCATGAACATCTACAAGCTATCTAGGGGCCAGCCGAGCATCTTCCGCGAGCCAGGCTTGCGCGTGGAGCTGAAGCCGATCGACCGATGGAAGAAAAGGTGGGGCTACGTGATGCGGTCGCTCGTTTTTGAGAGCCAGATAAGAGTGCTGAGTGTTCTCCTCTTGCGACTTGAAAGCGAAAGCGGGCGAAAGCAAGACAGAGACAGGGGGCAATTTTATCATCGTGCTCTCGCCTTGATTGAGCAGCTCTTCAAGGATCCGCTGGCGCCAATTTCAGAGGTGTCCCTTCTGCTCTACGGCTCGGTTGCCGTTGCAATGACCTACTGCATCGGCTATTTGCCTTACCTGAACACCAAGGAGCCCCTGAACTCGATGAGTCTGCGCTTTATGATGGAGCCAGAGCGTGAAGTTAAGAGGATCGACATGGTTTTGGAGCGAAAATTGGACCAGTTTTTGAGCTCGACCGGTGTCCATTATGCAAACCAGCTGACTGCCTTCAGCTCAAGCAAGACAGTCTCATTCAGGCATCCAAATTTAGTGTCCGAGTTTGAAATGTTCAGGAGCAGTCAGCGCAAGATTGTACTCGACCAGTACAGCTGCATTTGGAAGCTGAGACCGGTCGCTTACACTGCAACCTGGTACTTTGCGCTCTACAACTTTTCGGTACCAATATTCGTCATGATAACGATTGCGGTGATTATAACGACAGCAAACTTTCCCCAAATTCTACTATCGAGCGTCCTCGAACGGAGGTGCGCAAATTTGGGCGCGAGCAGCTGCGAGCTGGGTGATGTTTACACCTGGCAAGACTGGGCCTCTTTCATGGAGCTGCTAACGCTGATGTTACTGAGCGCTCATATGGTCCTATTGATGTGCGTTTCCCTCTTCACCCACGCAAGGGGTCAAGTGTTGATGAGCAAGGAGATCAAGCAAGACTTACGCGAGTGCGTCAACGAGCTACAACTGGCCAACGAGAGCCTTCCGAGCGCGAAATACACGCTTGGCTCGCAAATGGACGAGACCAGACATCAGGAGGCTCGAGTGGATGCTAGCTCGTTCAGAACTCTCATCAAGGTTAGCGTTGCGATGCAAGAGATCAAGACAAACATCTTCCTCATAACACAATTCCTTGAGGCTCTGATAGCCGTTGCGGGCGTGGCGCTTGCAGTGGCCTTGATTGTGGGCGGAATGGAGGGTTCGAGGGTGGCCTCCATCCGGTTCGTCGTGCTCTGGTGGGCTTGGTTTGGGGGCAACTCGTTGACGCTCACCTGCGCCTACGTGTTTGCGCGAACGATCGAGAGCGAAAAGGTTGGCTGGTCCATTTTGGCGCAAAACTTCCTCAGGTCGCGCAGACTCAATAGGCGCCTGGACGAGGACAGCATTGCAACAGGCTGGCTCAAGCTGGTTCAGAGCGGCATCTTCAGCGACACAAGAAACTCTGCGCGACCATACGGAGTCAGCGTGACCTTCAGGCGCGTTCTCGAGATAAACTTCTTCATCGCGTCCGTCATCTCGTTGTTGCGCTCGTTTTAGCGCGCAAACTCTGCCCGCCAGGCGGAGGGATCGACTCAGCGAGTGGAGGCAGACATTTAGGCCGAGTTGTCGGCTTGGGCCAGCATGTCGAGCGAGCGGAACACTCGAATGGGCAACGGGGGACAGAAGGGAGGCGAGCCAACTGTAGATCGCAAAGAGCACGCCAGTTTGTCTGTCGCCCCCCAAGCTCGCGCAAATTTTCGCAAAACGATCGCTCACCTGCGCGCGCTGATTTGGCTGCCTGGCTTCGAGACTCAGGTGACGAAATTGTGAATGCGAGCGCGAATGCTGCTGGCTTGCGCGCGTTGCTCGTGGAAACTTGCGCCAAGCAAGTGGACGGCTCATTGGGATCAACACCATGAGAGCGGGCAAAGGAGGGCTAGCAAAATGAAGTGAGATCAGGCAATCTGGACTCGAATTGGGGAGGAATAACGAAGGAAGTGAGCGAAATAACCAATTGAAAGCTCAAATGTCAGAAAGGGAAAGCTCGACCATCAGATTGTCAAAGTTTATCATTGCCTCTTGTCTCCAAGTTAGCCAGTTTGATCTGTTCCCATCTGAAGAGGATGGAAGCAAAGGGAAGCGCTGGTGGGCTAAATTTGCCAGCGCCTTTCATTGGTATAGCACTTGTAGGGCGATTGTATACTGCAGCTGCCACTACAAATACGACATCCACTTGTTCCAACTGAAGCGACTAACAGCCATTGCAAGGGATGCGAATAGTACGATTGAACCAGAATTGGCGAGGCTGAGGAGTTTGGTTGAAGAGGACACGAGAGTGCTCAAGACAATTGGCGCCCCATTCATGCACCTGAACTTTGGAGTTGAGTTGGCCTACATTTACATGTTTTACGTGTACTTCATAACACTCCTGTTGCCCCAAATCTACACTCGCCTCGGGGGCAAGTTCAATTTCACTTCGCTCAGGCTGATCGTCGACTACGAGCAAGGACAGGAGAAGTACGCAAGTTTAATACGCAACGAGCTGGATAGACTCAAGCTCTCAGCTCGCAACTTTGTCGACCGAAAACAAGCCGGTATTGTTTGTTCCAATTTAAAACCGCAAAAATTGATACCGAGACAAGCGGAAACGGAAATCCTGCTTGAGTTCATGTTGGAGGCGGGCATCTTCGAGCCGATAAACAGGAATTCTGACAGGAGAGAAATAATGGCAAAGATTTACTGTCGAGTCTTTTGCTCCCTCTTCGTTGCAGCCACAAGCACTGTCATTGGAATCATCATTCTCCTCTGCAAAAGCGAACTCACCAACTTCCAAACAGGAAGCGTGGACATGGTTAACTTTACTGAGAATACCATCATGATTGTTGTTGGAATTTTTTGCGCAACTTTCTGGTTAACTTTGCTGGCAATCGGCTCGTTGGACATCCTCTACTTGCTCAACGGGCTGCTGGCTCGAATTGGCCACTGCCACCGGCTGAGCGAGGCCACGTTGAGCGTCGGCCGCCCCGGAAGAAAAGCTCACTTGCCTGACCTTGTGACTGAAATGAACGCAAACCTGCTGGCCGTCCTGGTGCATTTCAGAATGTTTACGCACGAGGTGAGAGCTTTCAAGGAATCGAGCAAAATTCTCGCCTTCGGAACACTGCAGCTCACCTTCCTGGTGCCAGTTCTGGTGCGAGCGCACGCGCTTTACCTGGACAAGAGCCTCATTGCGCCCGTGCTCTCATTCTCTCTCCTCTTTCTCGCTCTGGGCGACCTCTGCCTGGTGCCCATCTGCCACAAGCACTCTCGCTTCTTCGACCTCTACAAGTCGCTGGCAAGTCTGCTCGCGCGCACCATCGAGTTTGATCGAGCCACCGCTGGCGAAATCTACGATCCGCACACAATCTGGCTCCTCCGAAAGGAGCTTAGCCGGCCAGAGGATCTGATGGACCTGCTTTCAACGAGAGTGCTCGGCTTCCTGTTCAACTACCAGAATTTGCTGAGGGCTCATTTCTGGGCCGGCGTGCTAGTCCTGTCCACAGCATTGACTCTGCACGCCAGCTGATTGAGGCGCCCATCCAGAATGTCTCAATGTTCCCCTGATGGCGTACAAACCAACTCTGTGCTGTACGCAACGCCCATTGCTCATACAGCGTGGGGTCCACAACTTGGTTGCCTCGGAAAAACATCGACAAGACAAACAGCTTCACTGTAAAAATAAACTGATTAGAGGACTCGAATAAATTAAACTCACCTACGTTGGCCAATTGTTTAGTTTAGTGAGTGGGGGGATGGAATAATAGTTAGTGCTGGGTTGAGCTCAATCGCACAGTTTAAGTCAGCGGGCGGATTTCTAACTAAATCGGTCTCTCTCAAGGTAATCACAACGTCGCTTGCTATACCTCCACGAGTTATATTGGTCAGCCGGGCGTAGAGGTGCCATTGATTGGCGTCTTGAATCCGGTGCACAGTCGGTGACATGGAAACCATAGCGATGGAGTATGGAGGCACGCAAGTTGAATTTGGCGCCCCAATCTCTTGAAGCTGTCGCTATTTCGATTGCAAGGCCGGCGCGACAGTCTAGTCTCAAGCTGAGCGCTGGCAAACAAGAATGAGTTTCATCTGGCGGGAGCTGTTTGGGTTTAAAAGTTGGCAAATTCAAGGAGAAAGTTGGCTCACTGGGGAGGAAAGTTGGAGAGAGGGGGATGAGGACGAGCTCAAGCTAGCCGATAGCTATCGAGCAGCGGCGAGTCGCTCGACGCTGAGGCAGCTCAATCTGGTGTTCAGAGCTACATGCTTAGCCTACGATGGACGCCAGCAGAACCCAAAGAGCAAAGGGCAGAGGGGAACGCTTAGGCTGAGGAACCCATTCAAAATGCGTCTTTGTGGGGGAGGCAAACAGGTGGACAGGATTACAATATTGATCGGCGATTCTGTGAGCAAACTTTTGCTCTGCGCGAGTTGTCTGGCTCTCGCCTACCTGGTTTATCGGTCTGCTTTCGCTGGTTATGTTCATTTTAGGCGCGACTTGCTGCTTGCGGCGCTCAGGCCGCAGGTTAGGGATGGCGCAAACCGAACTCGAGAGTGCGCCCTCAGGGACGACATCTATTACGAGAACACAAACGACCAAGCAAAACTGATCGAGTACACAAGACAACTCGACGAGATTGGATATCCAATAATCTCAGTCGAGGGAATCAGCGCCATCATGTTGGGCCTCCTGTCTTTGGTTCCTGTCAACTTTCTACTAGTAAGTCTGTTCACAGTTGGCCTGAGCAAGCCCCAAATAGACCAGCTGGACTTCATCTACAATCCAATGCGCGAGCTTGCAACCTTTCGGCGCCAAGTGTTATCACTCGCAGACAAGATCGCCCGCTCAACGGAACTCTATGGGCGCCGTTACGGTTTTGATCACAAGAGTTTGTTGCTCAATTTTGAGCCGAAATGGTGGGCGAAGAGGGATGAGAGTGGAAGTGGGAAGAGGGAGGATGATGAGGAGTTCTTGGCAAACGAAAGAAGTCTTTGGCTCATGAGCGCTGGCAGCGGAAGTTACAATCTCGAAATGGAAAAGTTCAAAAAAGTGCTCCTGCAGGCGGGAGAGCAGGTAAAGCCTGCAAACCTGACAAGCGGTTGGCACAGATGGATGTTGGCCTTTGTTCGCTTCATTGTGTGCCAGTTCATAGTGCTTTTGATTGCAATCAGCTCGCTGATAACCGCGCTCATTGGTGGCCTTGAAGTTGCCTCGAGGGTGGACAAGCGGCTGGCGCTAAGCGAATGCCAGAGGTGGCATCCGCAAGCAATTCCAATTGGGGCGGCCAGCTACTCCTTGCCCGAGTTAGCCTCAGTCGAGGACGCGCGCGCCTACTCTGCCTACGACGGAACTCTGCACAACTATCTCGAGCTCGGCCTCCTGGTTGAGCTCAGAAACTTCATGAGCCTGAAGGTGGCTGCATTTGCTCTGACGCAACACATCCTCACCACGCTGAGCTGCATCTGGCCAACCTTTTGGTTCTTCGTCTACGTTAGCGGGCAGCTGGACAAGAGTGTCTGGCTCCATCAAATTGGGTGCCAACTGAGCGGCTGCATCCGAATTGCAGCAAAGTGGCCAAAGAGTGGAAACGAGGAGAGGAGGAGACAAAAATTGACGGAATCGCTAACTGTTTCCTATCTAAACTTTGAGTTGTTCAGACGAGCACACGAGCGCTACCTGATCATATCGAGCAACCTGCTTGCGCACATAACTGTCTTCTCGGCAATAGCGCTCCTATTTGCATACGTCATCGGCTTAAACCACAATTCCAAGTATAATCTCATCCTCCTCAAGGTCGTTTCGGCCACCACCCTCGGCTTGAGCATTTATATGGCTTTGGGTGCCAGGGTGACCAGGCAGGTGGAGAGGGTGATGATGAAAATTTGCAAATTATTGGCCATTGACACGAAGGAGTCGGCCCAACTCAGTTTGGCGCTCCAACTGTGGCGCCGCCAGGTGCTGAGCGAGAGCGAGTGCAAGCGCATGTTCGCGCTAACACTCTTCGGGATCTACCTCTCCTACGACAAGATACTCACCTTTAACGTTTACCTTCTCACGCTTTGGTTTATTCTGCTCAATAGGTGAGAGCAGAGTAAGCGAGCCGAGTTGGCCTACAAGCCAGTTAGCAGTCGCTTTGCAGCTCTTTGCCCCTCCAAAGAATCAAGAGAGAATCCAATCGATCCTAATAAAAATTGAGGATCTACCAAACTGAGGTAAGATGTTTCAAACGGCTTATTTGTGCAGCAACGAGCTCGAGCCCACCGACCGAGAGTTGGAATTGGACCGCAACTGCCGGTTGCAAAGCCACCGCAGTTTCGCCAGGACCATCAAGCTCCACCTGTGGGCGCTATCGCTTGAGTTGGAACCAACCGGCGCTGGACACTCGAGCGAGTCGAGGGGGCTGAAGAACGTGCTCGCGTTCAATGGTCCCCTCAAGTCGATGGATCTTTCGCGCCCTAATCGCGACTCCTATCTCAGTGTCGCAAGGACGTTCGCACTAGAACGCTTGCCAGTCCTCATATACATGGCCATGAATGTGTATATACCAGTCAAGTTTGCATGCTTAGCCTACCTGCAGAACGAGAACGACAAAATTGTAAGCGGCTTACAGGGCCAGTGGCTTGATGAGGTGTACGCAAGCTCAAACTCTAGCGCCATCGAGTGCAGTTTAGCCGTTAGAAACCAAAGTTTGTCGAATGGCGAGGCCAGTTTTGATCAAGATCAAAATCAATACGAGAGACTTGAGGCCATAAGCAACTTGCTCGATCTTCTTGGCGACCCATTTAAGGAGATCAAGGGAGTAGCTACGATTATATTCGCCACCACGGCCTCCCTATCGCCAATATTCTACTACTCGACTATAGTTATCTCAAGGTGCTGCAAGCTCAGAGTTGATCTGCTAGCTTTTATCCTGGATCCAGTGGGCGAGTTGAGTAGGATCAACGAGCAACTCTTGCAGCTGATGAGAGGCGTCAACGAATCGTTCAAGAACTATATGCGCGAGCGTAAAATATTAATCTCATCAACGAGGATTCCGACCGAAGTGTCAGGTGAGGAGGTTTGCTCGTCCATTGAGGCTAGCGACAAGCAGGCACACAACTTGGATAGAACTCGCTCAATCGGTTACGCCAATTTGTTGTCAAGAATTAACCTGCGCCATTTAGTGCAGCCGATCAATTTAAACTGTCAACATCACAGGTGGATGACTAAGATGACAAACTTTCTCCTTATTTTGGGCACGGCAAATGGGTTCACATTCAGCCTCCTAATGTTGGCGGCGGTTGGTTGGTTTGAGCTGAAGGCACGAACCTCGCTCAGGTTGGCCCAACTTGAGTGCCGAAAGCAAAACATTTTACTGAACAGAGATGTAGTTCGTCTTGAGGAGCTAACCTCATACGAGCACAAGCTAGCCTATGAGCTGTACGATGGAACCTCTGGCAATCTAATCCGCCTGACTGCGCTCGTTGAGGCCAGGTACTATTTCACAATGAGAAGAACGTTGGCATTGGGCGAGATTTTGTTGAACGTCCTCTCGGCTTCGTTTGGCCTCTCCTTCTCGGCAGTCATTTACCTGGCCTGCTCCTACGACAAGTGGGTTTGGTTGAACCAAATAAGCGGCCAAGTTGAGAGGGCAACAAAGCTAACCGCTCACAACTGCGAACAAACCAAAACTTTTGGTTTCAATGAAACTAGGAATCTGAGATTAGTTGAGACGCTAACAGTCGCCTACCTGAACTACGAGCTATTCAGGCGCCAACAGAGGAAACATAGAACGTTTTGCAATTACTTGCTCGTTCAGATAATAACACTTGGCGCTGGTATCCTACTGCTCTCGTTCCTCTTGGCAAGCAGCGCCAGTCAGAGTTACAACTTTTTTGTGTTTGTGCTGGCCACTTACGTGGCCATGGTGGTCAACGTGTACATGCTCTTTGGCGCCTCAGCCACGAGAAAGGTTGAGAGATTGATGAAAAATGTGCTCAGAATGATGGCAAATGATCCAGGCAGATCATCAGAATTGACGCATACAATTCAACTGTGGCGAAAACAAGCACTAACAGACAAGCAGGTGGAGCGAGCCTATGCGCTAAGTCTGCTTGGTGTCTATCTAACCTACGAAAAGATTGTCACCTTCAACTTTTACCTCCTCGCCCTCTGGCTGATCCTTCTAAAGTGAGAAAACTCAGTCCTCGGCCAATAACATGCGCAGTTGTTACCTGGAGCAACCTGGCGCGCGTTGACATATACACGTAATGTCAGAGCGGACGTGTGGCAGGTAATGCCGCCCAACGAAGGGGCCAAATGCCTTCAATGCACGCAATTTTTCGCCGTGGAATCAGATCGTCGTCGGTTTCATGGGCGCGAGGATTGCCGTTTCAAAACTTGGAGAGTTAACCAGACTTGGAGTTTAAAATGGGAACAAACTTTCTCTCCAGGTGTCTAGGCCTTGAAAGTGTGATTGGTCAGCCGTTTGAGAGGCTGGATGAGCTAAACGAACAGTTCGGGGTGAATGAAAATTGCAAAAGTAAATTGTACGTGCAAGTCAGAACCACGTTAGACTTTATAATGAAGTTCTCATCGATTGAATTGACAGAGGATGACCCAAAGTCGACGCCAGAGCAACTCTACCAATCTAAAAACCAAATCCATGCTAAACTGTCGCCCGAGAGGCCACCACTTTTGTTCGTAACATGTAAATTAGGCCCCCAAATTTGGTCGTTCATTTGCTCCAAGTTTGTAATACTTTTTAACGTTTCGACGCTCACCTTTTTGTCCTTGGAGATTCTGTATATCGCTAGACTGATGTACGAGCGCGACAAGATGATCAAGGATCAAAGTTTCAATGCGGACTTTAGCTCGAGGAGGACAGAGAAGTGCGCCTTCAAGGACGATATTGATCACGACGGGAGACGCGGCTCAGATCAATACAGGACACTTGAGGAGCTCAATGAGGCGCTCACCTTTTTCGGCTCTTTCATGAACAACTTGCCCGGAGTTGGACTGATGATGTTTGGCATTGTCGGCATGGCACCGATCGTGTTCTACTACTTGGGCGTCATAACAATGTTATTCAAGCGCTTCCGAGTAGACCATCTGGCCTTCCTAATAGATCCAGTCTACGAGAGGAACCGGATTCGTCTCCAGCTGGACAAGCTTGTGGAGCACCTGATTGACTCGTTGACCGTTCGCCGCTCCAGTTTGGCTCACCTGCCAAGCTCGATGGAGGCCATTAAGGGCAACCAATCAGGCGTTTTCGAGGAGTTGGAAATCTCTCGTTCGAATCATTTGCACTCAAAATTTGAAACGAAGACGAAGAGGATAGAGAACTTGCATTTCGTCCAATTGCTGATTGAAATTTACAATTCAGACCAGGTAAAGCCAGCAAATTTAACCTCAAAGTGGCACCTCAGATTTCTTGAGATCACAAAACCATGGATTGTGTTCTGCATTCTAACCAGCTACCTGGGAACAATGGCCAACATAATGGGAATAGTGTTCATCGACATAAGCTTAGACACCCAGATGAGACTGGAGGCGCTCGAGTGTAAGCGATTGCGAGCGAATGGGACAGTTTTAGTTGAGGCCCTCAAACCCGTTGGCTTGGTTCAGAGTTGGCAAGTGGAGGCCTACAATTCCTTTGACGGATCGCTCAGCAGTTTCCTCTACCTGATGCTCTACATCGAAACAAGGTATTATTTTAAACCACGAGTTTTGCTCCTCCTATTCCAATACCACCTAATGATAGTCTTCATCTCCATTTGGAGCACCTTTTACGTGAGCCTGTTTGTGCTCGGATTTGTGCACAAGTATGTTTGGGTGGAGCAAATTTCGCAACAGGTGCGAGTTTGCGTCAGGCTGCTAACTCAACTTGGCGAGTTCAAGGATAGGGAGGCCAATTCTAGCGGGAAAAGCCTCCATGAGCTTGAGACGGAGCGAACTCAGCTTGCAAGCTTGCTAACAATATCCTACCTGAACCACGAGCTCTTCCGGCGTTCAAATTTCGCCCACCAACACTTGGCGCGCCTTCTATTGGCTCAGATAGCAACACTTGCGGCAAGTTCTTTTGCGTTCGCCTATCTAGTTGCAACAAACGCGAGCTCTGGCTACAGAAGTCCAGTTTTATACTCCTCGTTAGCAATCGTCTCGACGCTCGACATTTACCTGTTTGCAAGCTCCTTTCTGGTGAAACAAGTGGAAAAGCTGATGCGGGATCTCTCGCGCCTTCAAGCGCATGGAATCTCAAATTCGCTCGGCCAACTCAAGCATCCGCTTGAACTTTGGCGTAGACAACAATTATCGGACAAAGAGACTCGCAAATTCTTTGCCGCCAGTTTCCTTGGCACTCCGGTATCCTACGAGAAAACGTTATCCATCAACACTTATCTGTTTGCTATTTGGTTGATCCTACTAAGAGTAAACTAGCCACTTCACTGGCTTTCGATTGATCGTGCTCACTTCGACTGGCCCTTGGTGGCTTATTTGCAGCAGTCAAAACGGCAATAGCGGCCCTCTCCCTCATCTGCACCATTGTGGCCCATTAAATGGCTCCAGCGCAAGAGTTAAAATTGAAATTGTCCCTTTGGCTTGGAATTGGTCGAACCCAATTGAAGCCATTGATATGAGGAAAAGTTTTGTTGATTTTCTCCAAAAATTGCATGCATTTGATAGAGACTTCCGAGCTGGCGGAGCCCAGAAGAGTTCACAGTGGAGAGTTGTTTGAGAGGTAGGCCCCGAGATGGCGCCACCAGTGCTGCGAATAATCCTCAAAATGCTAAATCTCTCCCTATCTCTTGCTCGTTAGCTCGCCAAGCTAGAGATTGATTGTAGGCTTGCGGCCGATTAGCCGCGTTAACTGAGCGTAGCCGCGATTGCCGCTCGCAATCAATCGCCGCTTGCCTGCCAATGGACGCTTCCTCTAAGGCCGACTGAAATCTCAATCAATCGGTTGCAAATTTGGCCACCAAGCTCGCCACAAGGCCGGCTTGTGTGGCCCAAAAGGAGGGAGCCGCCATTAGAATGACTGACTGCTCGCAAAAGTCTGCCGCTTGATGGCTCGAGTCTGTTGAAGGGGATGGACAGGCGAGGCGAGCGCATCTCCGAGTGGAACGTGGCTCAACAGCAAACAGCATTGACATTGGCGCCGAGTGGCCAGCCGGCTGAGTTGAGAGTGACGATCGGGTTTGTGGCAGCCAGCTTTGCAGGTAAGCAGCTGGATGCGCGCTGAGGGGCCGCTCGCAATTTTAGTTGCTGAAACTCGATCGCATGACAGTGTGCAAAGTGTGGCCGCAAACGTGGATGACAAGTGCGGCGCAAACATAATAAAGGGAACGGCTCTTGCATGTTTAGTCGGTTTAGTTTGGCTGCAAGCGGCCCGTTTGCTGGATTGATGCCGGCTAGATCTGGCCGGCCGCTTTGGGCGAGCGGTCACGAACGGAGATGGACGGAGGGGCTGCGTTGAGTCTGATTAATGGCGAGACTGGCTAGCTCCAAATGTGCGCCAACTCTCGCTTGGCCAGGTCGGCGCTCCATGATGAAGAATGAGAGTTTGCTGGTGTTGCAATTTTGATTTAATTTAAGAGGTTTACTCGCGAGATTAGATGGAGCGAGATTTCATCTATCACTGGGTTTGGCGAGCGGGCGCTTGTTTGCCGGCCGGCCAGCCAGCCAGCTCGAGCCGCTCTGGCCGGCTGATTATGACGGACATTAGCATCGCCTTTCTGTTTGCGCAAAAGCCAAAGGATTGAACCTTTGGCGCGTCCGGCCGCCTGGACGGCTCTGGCTAAATGGCCGGCCGCCTGAGCACCTGGATGCGGCTGCAGCGGCGGTGCTGCGACACAGATGAGGCTTGAACGGCGGGCGAGTGGGCGCAGCAAGCGAGGCTAGTTGAACTTTCGCCGCTGGAACAAGTTTACAACATGGCGACTCTGCAGCTCGCGGCGCCGACGGAAGTCTCGGCGGCTGGCCGACCGACCAACCAACCGGCTTGCGCTGACGCATCGGGCCGGCGAGAGCCTTGAACCCAGCGCGCGATTGGCCGGCCGAGCTGGGCCTTGAGCTGGGTCGGCGGCTCTTGCCGCGGCGGCCACCTCGCGGCGGGAGCTCCGCGCCAGCCGCTGAGAATCCGGCCAACTGGCGGCTGCGAGCGAGGCAAACCTGGCGCCGCTCTTTGCTCTGTGGGCAGGTTGCAATTAGACGCTCGGCTTCTCATCGGATTGCAAGTTTGTGGAGACAATTGACGAATGGACTGTTGTTTGGTTTGGACTCGTAAAGTGGCCTTCTCTTTGTTTACATTGCGCAAGGCCGCCGGGCGAGCAAAGGCGCTCGCATCAGAGGGAGGCGCGCTGGCCGCCCACCCTGCCGAGCGGCCTGCAGAGCGGCCTGCCGAGTCGCAGCCTGAGTCGCAGTTTGCGCCGCAGCCGCAGCCACCAGCTCAGCCGCGACCACAACTGCAGCCACAACTACAATGGCCATCAAGGTTAATTCGCGCTCGGCCGCAAGAACAATCTTGCTGACCCCAATGCGCTCGGCCGACTAATTGGCCAGCCCTCAGCCGGAAAGTCGCCGGTCGCACGCAACGCCGCCAAGGTGACCTCTGCGGCCGGCGGTGATCAATGGCTGGCTTAAATTGACACATTAGGCCGCCAAAGTGAGCGCTCTCCTTCCTCTAAGAGCCGCCTGTTCCAGTTTCAGTTGGGCCAGATTGAATCACGCACTTTGCGCGCGCAAATCAAATTGGCCCCAAGCTCAAACTGAAACGAGCGGGCAGCTCGAGTTGGCAGAGTGGTCCAGTGTGCAGGTAGTTGCGCAACAATCTGGCCAGGTGAGGGGAGAGACACTTGGACCGAAATAGTCCGAGCTTGGCAGGATTTATCGCGCGCACAGACAGCTCGGCAGTGGCGCCACTGGCGAGCGGCAGGCGGAGAGGCAGAGAGAGGAGGAGGAGGAGGAGGTTTGCTATCTCTGTCGGCGCTCATATTTCGTCAAGGGTTTGCCCTCCGAGCGGCCTGCAACTTGTCGCGCCCGCCGAGCCGCCTGCCGCAGGCTCAGGTTAACAACCCGGCTCTGGGGAGCCAAGGCAAGAGTGTTGCGTGGGAAAGTGGTTTTGGCGTTGTTGTTGGTCCCGCGGCTGCAGTTGCCGTTGCTGGCGCTGGTGGCGCTGCCGGCGGCGCCCAGACCAAACCAATCAGGATGGATATGGCGAGCGCTGTTGCGGCCAGAGGTGCGCACGAAGTTTCAATTAACAATGTTGATTCTGATCCCAGCTTGACCGCTCAGAGTTGAGCGCGGCGCTCGTGCGGCCGGCGGGCGGAAATGAGCCGGGCTCGGCCAGTTGGCAGGGCGGCCAACAAAGGCCGGCGTCGGCGGCGCAAACAAAGCCGCCTGACAGGTGAGCGCGCCGCTCTGAGTGGCCGCCCAGCTTTGCTTGGATGTCACAAAGGCGAATCCAATCAGCTGTTGCTGCCGCCGCCGCCGCTGCTGCGACTGTTGCGCGTGATCATGACCATGAGTGACGACGAGCGGCCGCCGAGAGCACGAAGCGGCCAGCTTCACGCCCGGCCGCCAGCGGCAGGAGCGGCGCCGGAAGTGGCGCCGCCGCCCACACGGCGCCGGCCGAGGAGGCTGCTCGCTGCTCGGCCTGGCGGCTTCCTCTCTGGGCCAAGTTCAGCCGGTTAGCTAATCCAATTTGCGGCCGCTCTTGTTACCTGGCCGGCGGGCTGGCTGGCTGATCGGCGCTCGCACTTTGGGAGGTTTGGTTTGGCCGCCCGTTCAGCTGGGACGGGCAGGCAAAATTGAAGTGTTGAACTAATCGATTGATCAATCGCATCATATTTTCATGGCTCCAGAGTGTGTAATTTAAATGGGCAAAACAAGACAAGAGCGAGCGGTGGTGGCGGCGGCGGCGGCAGAGCCAGGCTAGCAGAGGGGCTGCGAGTTGAGTTGATAGGAGGGGAGGGGAGGGGAGGGCAGAGGAAGGGAGAGGACAAAACGAGAGCCTTTGGCTGCCGATCGCTTTCAGGTATCGGCAATCGAGCGGACAAACAGGCCTTCTCTTTGGGCCATAATTGCATCACTCGAGTTCAGCCAACAAGTGCAAGTGCAAGTGCGAGCTCGAGAGTCGGCTTCCATCCGGCCGGCGCTGGTAAGGCACTGCGCTCGCCGCGGCCAATTGTTCACTCTGCTTGTTCTCGTTGTTGTTGGCCTCCTTGGCCGGCCAATTGGTGGGCGCCGATCGGAGCCACCTGCTCAGCCATCCATCTCAATTCATCATCTCGCTCGCGCGCCAAATTCAAGTTTAAATGAAACAAAATGAAATGAAATGAAATGAAATGAAACAAGCCGGCGAGTTTTAACCATTATTTTTGCGCTCTCAGTCGACAGGCGGCCGGCCGCCGCGAGCGCCTCCAGCCGGCGAGCTCTGGTTTTTTGGCGCCAGATTTGAACGGCGAGCTCGGCTGATGTCGAGATATCATTTGCATGCAAATGTTGGCAGCGGCCGCCGCTGCTGTGCTTGGGCCGACCACCGGTTGCAATGCGCTCACTTCGGCCAAACCCAAAGCCTTGCGCCCGACTCCTCGGCCAATCGATCCATTGGAGGGGCCGGCCAACATTCACAGCGCACGACTGCGGCCGCACGACGCCCAAAAGCGGCCACTTCCGCTCGGCGAGCAAGCAAAGGCGGCCAATTTTGGTCCCGCGTCCAGAGGTCGAGCGCAATCAATTTGGACGCCGCATTTGGCGCGACGAGCGCCCTGAGTTGCGCAACACAATAATGGCGGCGCCCAGAGCTCCCGTTTGCGAGCAACAGTGACAACTATGGCTGCTTGGCTGGCGGCTCGAGCGCGCGAGCGAGCGAGGAAAGGTGAGCCAATTGGCTGGCAGCGCCGCCGCCGCCGCCAAGGCAGCTTGCGCGCACTAACAAAGGGCGCTGGCGGCCACTCTTTGCGCGAGCTCCTGTGTGTTGCCGTGTCTAAAACGAGCACCTTCAAAGCCAATTGAGATTGCAAGACTAGCTGAGTCAACAAATAGCGTTGGCCTGATTGATTTGGCGAGATGGACAACATTAGACGACGCAATGAATTGGCTTTGGCGCGAGTTTCGCTCTTGCTTTTGCTCTTGCTCTTGCCATTGCTCGCCGCCGCCGCCAACAATGGAAGCCGGGCGCGCGTTTGCCGCTCGCAGCCACAGCGCTCACCTGCAGGCCGCCGCCCGCTCGCCGTGGGCCAATTTGCTCGCCAACACTGGTGGCTCGTTTTCGAGTCCGTCTCGCCGCTACCTGGCCAACCTTGCAGGTTGCCTGCAAGCGAGCGAGCGGCCGGCCGGCTGGCCAGCCTGAAACGGAGCCACCAGTTGGCCAACAAGGCGGCCGAGCCAAATCGAGCAAAGCCAATCATCTATTTCGTGGCCGATTTGCCGCTCTGGGCGCCTAATGAGCTCCCATTGGTCGCGCTCGGCCCGGCTTAATTACACGCCACAGAAGGGATCTCGCTGGCAGAGTTGGAGGAGGAAACTGGCTGGCCCATTTGCGAGCTAGTTTCCATCAAAGGCGGACAGGTGCGAGCGCCCGTTGTTCTGGAAATCAATTACCAGCGACGGGCGGCCACTGTTGCGGGCGCACTCGCCGCAGACACTGGCCAGCCTTGCTGGTCACGTTCGCACTGGACGGCCACTGGTCGGCTCCATCCGGTCCCGCGGGCTCGGCCGCCCATATTTCACTCGAGCTCCGCTTGCCGCCCTTAGAGGGAGCCGGCGAGCGACCGGTCGTTGGCGCGCAACACAATGGCCGTGGGAGACAATGAGCCTTCGTGATTCTAATCAGGCTTGCAGCTCCCGGCCGGCCGGCGCACATTCAAGCGCCGCCAGCGCCCAAACAACAATCGTCCGAATCTATTTTCACCCAAACCGATCGTGAAGCGCCAGCCGCCGCCTTTGCGCGCCCAGCCGCCAGCTCTAGGATCGATCGATCGGGCTCACCTTGTTGCCCCCTCCGCTCGATGCTCCTGGCAAGGCTGGCCAGCCAGGTGACAAATTTGAAATCTAATTGCGTCTTGGAGGCGGATGGAAAAAGTCTAATTGGATTGCGGCAAGGCGGCCGCTTTTTGTCGCCACACAATCGGCTCTGGGCTGGCGGCCGCCCTCGATCGGCCGGCAAGACGGCGCAAGATTGGCGGCGAGCGAGAGCGGCTGATTGACAGGCCTATGCAAAGCTCCGCCAGCTCCAGCCACCCTCGGCGGCCCTCCCATTCAGCGGCCAGCCCCCTCGAGGGCAATCCCGCCGGCCAGCAACACTTGAGCGCGCAAGGCCATTTATCGAGCCAATGGCCATGTCGCGCTTGCAACACAACACTCGATTGCCGCACCTGTCGGCCCTAAACTCCCCTCACCTGTCTCCTAGCTGGCCCATTGGTCAGGCGGCCTCGCTGACAGCGCTCGACCCTTCGCCTGCAAGTTGTCACACTCTTTTTCCTCAGCGCCAGAGCTCAAAGCGAAAAGCAGGGCGGCCATTAGGAGGCTACTGAGGAGCAATAAATAACTAGGAAGTTGAGTGGCGCCACAATCCTGCCAGCCTGGCCAAAACTCAACTGAAAACGGAAGCCTCACTTACCTCAAACAAACGCTCCTCCGAATACCAAACGTCCTCCTCTTCGTCCTCTTCGCCGTAAACTGAATAGGGGTCAAAGTGTCGATAGTCCGCCGGCGGCCCGCTCCTCTCCTTGCAATGGCCTCCACTTGTTGCCGCCTCTCCTCTCCCCAAATCGTACAACTCCTCTTCGTCCTCCTCCTCCTCCTCCTCTTGAAAGCGGCGCCGGCCACCGAATGGGCCCATCTCCTCGCCCATGTCGAGCTCGAAGTCGTCCTCTTCTAGCTGCTGCTGTTGCTGTTGCTGTTGCTGCTTGCCCTTCGCGTCCAACCGAGCAAACGGCCCACTCCTTCCGCTCTCAACTTGCGGTCCCAATCTGTCTTGATGTCCGCGAATAAGGCGAGTCCTTTGCTCGAGCGCCTCTCGCATCTGACTCACCGACTTGCCGCCCTCAGTCGGCCTCCATCTCGACCCTCGGCCAGCTCCAACCGGATGCGGCCACCTCTCTGCGCCCGCTCGCCCACTCTTGGCGGCCGCGCTCGCCGGCGCCAGCAGCGCCCTCTCGAACTCCTGCTGACCCTCGATAATCTGGCGCCGGCTGATCATGCTCGCGCTAGACCAATATGGCCTCCTCTAGCACTGAACGCTCCCGCTGGCCCGCACAACAACCGGAACTCGCTGCTAAAAACAAAACTCTCCAATCCTCCACTCAGATTCCTGATGCCTCAGCTTCTCGGCGACACTCGCTCGAAGTGGCACATTAGGAGCTGCGCTCAGTTGATGTTGACTCAACAAAGTCTGCATTCGAAATGAGAGTGAGAAAGAGGATACAATTTGTCCACCCACCTGCTTGCGAGACTAAGCTAAGCGAGAGTGAGTTGCGTCCGTGTGGGCGGCGGCTTGCGTGCGCAACTCCAGCGCCACCTGTGGGGATCGAGAGAAACTAAACTACCGATGCCTCCAACCAGCCACCTGGCGGCAGGCAAAGGGCCTATTCTCGCCTGTCTGAGGACAGAAATAGAAGTTTGCCGCCGGTTTGTCGGCAAAGTTGATTTAGACTTCAGAGTCGAGAACAGTTATTATTAGCACACCTGTGGTTGCTCGCTCAGTCTTGGAGAGTTTAGTCGCTCAAAAGCTTTGAAATGCTTGCCAAGTCCGAGGAGGAAGCAAGCAAGCTAGGCGGCCACCTGCGAGGTATCCAGCAGCTTCTTCAATCATGCACTTCCACTCTCTAGAGATTAATTTTTCCAAAGCCTCATAACCAAAACGCAACCCTAAACTGGCCAAACCTCACGATCCCCAACGAGCACATAATGAGGACTGAGCGGAAGGTTGTGGAGTCGCTAAGTTTTGCTATTGAAAACAAACCGCCAGATCCAGATTCACGTTCAACTGTCACGCTAGCGCTCAAAATGTTAGCTTCATCCAATCTCTTGATATTCACTATACTATTCGAGCTTTCAATCTGCGGTTTGTGCGCTTGCCAATCAGTCGAAACTGTCCAACCGATCGAGCAATTCCGAAGTCAGCTATCGGAGGCGAGACAGAAGCTCACCGAGGCTTCGGCCTTACTTGCTAGTTTGAGCAAACAGATTTCGAATGATCCCGCAAGTGGCGCTGTTGCTCCGGATGAGGACGAGCCAAAAGTTGGGGGCGCTAAAAGTGAGAGCCCCAGTGGAGAGAATGTGGATGCACCTGAACAAGGAGCTGAAGCTGAACCTGATGAGCGTCAGTCTTACATGAAACCGATTTGGAATAAACTTGGAAACTTTTTCAGACCCAAGAGCGATTCTCATGATTCGGGAAGGCCGCAACTTGTGGCCGATGTTGGAAAAGTAAATTCTAGTTCCAATGCGCCCATTGAAGAGGATCCAGGGCGCCCAGATGAGCAGACAGCCGAGCAGGAAGCGTCGGCCAGTTCAAATTCGGAGTTAGCGATGGACGAAGATGCGAATGTTGGAGGTCAAGTGAGCCAAGTTGAAGCTGGTGAGGAGTTGAAAGTTGAGGAGTTGAGCTCACAACGAGAAGCTCCCGGGACTGTGGACGGCCGAGAGGAACAGGAGCAGACAGGTGGGCGACAGGTGGCGGTGGCAAATGAGCAGCTTGGGCCAGAACCAAGTCAAATGCAAACTAATCTGATGGTTGAATCTGAGCAGCATATTCATCCAGAGGAGACAGACCAAGCCGTTGGGCCCAACTCAGACGGAAACGAAGCACAGAATCGATTGGACGATCAGCAGGTTGGCACCGATCTAGCTGAGACGACTACTCACCTTGACTCTGAGCATCTCGATTACGAGCCGACAGACGAACACTCTTTGAGGCACCCTAACAGTTGGCGTCGCAACTCCATGCAAGTCAAGCGGCATGGGTCCATGGGGTCAACTGAGGTCGGCTGGCACGAGTCAGATGAGCGAGAGTTGGAGTTTGGTGAAAATGAGGACAACAAGCCCAGGAGATCAGGCAGGAGAGGAAAGGGCGCGTCCATGGTTAGAGGAGCACTACTGCGAGGCTCCGTAGGCCTCAGGCGGATTTCAAACAAAGCCCAGAGCAACAGGCACGTCCAGCGTAATGTGGCCAGGTTCAAAACGCACGCCTTTCCACACATCCGCTCGGCCTTGGCTCGGGGCCACAGGATGCTCGACTATGGAGAGCGGAAGCTGGATGGACTCGAGCGAGGTTCGCGCGATTCGACACGATCGGGTTCAGCGAGGGTCGCGCGGGTTGCGAGAGAAATGAGAGGCCAGCATAGGCATCGTTGCTCAGGGAGCCTCACAAGAGCGGGCAGCCCAACTTACTGAGCAGCTCCACTCGATATGCAGTTCTGCATTCCTTTTGTGGCAAACGAGTGGTATTTTGGGGCCAAGGAGTGAGTTTCGAGGCTTACCTGTTCTCGACTTGGCTTGACGACGAGCCCAGGGAAGCGGCCAGTCGAATAGCGATCAATTTTGGTACACAAATCGTGCTGCTTGGGCTCGCAAGCTGACGGATCCGTTTGGCCTTGAGTCGTTCCTGACAGGTTGCGAGCAATTAGAGTGATTTTGTGGATACTACATTCATGTCGGCAATACATGAAGGAAGATCTGTCGCTAAAAGTGAAGCTTGCTTGTTATCTCTCGACTCAAAACTCCCGAGTCTGTATCTCCATCTCTCGGCTTGTTTTCGCGCGAAATCGGGGCATAAATTTGAATCGGCAAATAAATAAACACAATCCGCTGACCTAGTGAGAGCAATGCCGGCCACAAACTTGTTACATTCAAGACATCAACCTCAGCGAGCTATCCATTGGAACCTGATACCCTTGGCAAATTTATTGCCTCACTTGGTCAATGGGCCACTCGCTCAGCTTGCATCAGGTGCCTTCGTCCTCTTTCTCTCGTTTTGCCCAAATCCACATGTTTTACCGCCGACTTAGCTGGGATCCCTCAAGGTGGACCTTAGTTGATGTGCGGCCGGCAGGCAAGAGATGAAGAGATAATGTGCGAGCGAGAGATTTGAGCCGAGCAAGAAGATGAGTTCCTTTCTCTCTTTCATTGAATTCAGGCGACAAGTTTGGTTGGCAAAAATTTAATTTCCTACCTTCTCGCTCCTAATCAGCGCTGGTCCATCGAGAAACAACTTCACCTGGGCCATCGTTTGGTCGTGGAGACAAATGTCTTTGTGGCCAAGACGAAATGTTGCGCCGATTGGTAGGAACTTAACCCGCTCGCCGCCCAAACTCTGGAGCGCCCTCTCGTAGAGCTTTCGGCCGAGCTGGATAGGTATGATTGCGTCATCTTCCGCGTGCATTATCATGATGGAGCTCGAACGGATCCGAGCAACTTGGGCCGCCGAGTCGAAGTTTAGCGCCGGCGACCTTTGGATTGGTTTGACGAAGAAGTACTCAAAATAGGGCAGCAGCCTGAATGGCGCGCTGAAGGGATGTTGGCTGATGGCGCTAGCGACCGAATCGAATGGGGCCTCAAGTAGGAGCTTGGCGGGCTCCTCCTGGTTTGGCAGGTTGGCCACCATTTGGACTGCAACTGCAGTGCCAAGCGAGTGGCCCCAGACGACGAGCCGGCCTCTGGTGACGTGCGGCTGCCTCAGGAGCCAACTGTAGAGGGAGCGCGCGTCGGCCACAAGCCCCTGGCGGCTCGGCTCCAACCAGGTGGAGTCGCCAAAGCCTCTGTAGTCGAAGGTGACCACATGGCAGTCGAGCTCGTAGGCGAGCCGCCTGTACAGTTGGGTCCTGTGGTCGCTGGCCCTGTTGCCGCCGTTCCCATGGACGTAGAGCACGATTGGCCGCGAACCCGCAAAGGCGAGCTGATCGCCGATTAGTGTGCGATTTTGGTCCGTTGTCTTGCAGGCGGCCAAGCTAGATTCGGGCGCAATATGCCAGACGCCCAGGCGGACGTTGAATTTTGCCTCGGGGGGCTCACCTGGCTCTAGCGAGTGGTCGCCCTGGAGCCACAAGGTTCGGGCGCATTTGATTCCAACCTGCTCGGGTTGCGAGAGGTTGTAGTTGTGTTGAATGTTGAAGTTGTTCATGAATAGGAGCGAGCGCTGGATGAAGGGCGAATACTTGAACACTACGGGCGAGACAACGTAGACGGCAACCAGCGCCAGCGCCAGAACCGGCCTAACCTTGTCCAGGATCATCGGGCCAACTCTCCTCCTCCTCTCTGCTCGTTTGCCTGGCGGCCTGGCTGGCCGACGAATGGGGAACTGGCGGCCGGTTGAATGGGCCCAAGGATGAAGGGACAGGTGGTTTTGAATAGGGGGCAACGAGGGCGCTTCGTGTGGCCACAACAGAAGGGCGCCGGGCTAAGCGAGAGCGAAGGGGGCTAATATCTGCGCTCGATCTCGGCCGCCATGAGCTGAGCGGGCTGCTCGGCCGGCCCGCCGCCCGCTCGCTCGCTCGCTCGCTGGCCAAGATGGGCGGCCATATGTTTTGCGAAAGCCAAAAATTAGTCACTCAAATGAAAACAAAGACGACAAGCTGACTCATCAGCCCACTTGGGCCCCCAATTCTCCCATTCGGCCCCAAACTTAGCGGCGGCAGCGGCGGCAAATTGTCATTTTGGGGCCAAACCAAATTTGCCACCCAGATTGCGGACAGCTAACTTTCGGGTCTGGTGGCCGAAAATGCGAGCGCCTTGGCCACAATGTTCGCGCGCCACCGGCTTTGGATCCCGATCAATATCCATTACTTTGATTAACCCGCTTTGATTTCGATGCCGCCAGTCGATGGGTTGGCCAGCCAGTCAGTCAGTCGGTCAGTCAGTCAGCCAGCCAGCCAGCCAGCCAGTCGGTCAGCCGGCCAGTCAGTCATCGCGGCCGCAAACACGCGCACACATTGACCATTAGGCCGGCGTCAATCCGTTGAGCCCCCTGATTGGCCGGCCGCCAGTCGGGCTCATTTGTATGGCCGCCAATATATTTATATACAATATTTGCGCCCCTCTTGCCGGTCTCGGCGGATATTTGGGCCGCGCCGCTAATGATGATTATGATGAATTGGAACGAAGGAGGGCTTAGCGCGCGCGGCGCCCACATCACGCCGCTTCCGGCCAGTCAATGCGGCTCGATAATAATCATCAATCACCGGCCAAAGAGAGTTGGGGCCCGCAGATCAAGCGCCTCGGCCGCCGCCGCCGCCGCCCCCAAGCAGCACTTTGGCTCGTCCTTGTTGCGCGCCGGTCGCGCTCTCGGATTAAATTATCAAACTCTCGCCCATTGGCATTCAGACGGTCGCCGCGAGGAGACTAGGCGGCCGGAGAGGCGCAAACACGGCGCCAAACTCGCCCTGATTGGCCCATCGGCTGGCCGGCCGAGTTTACGTGACTTCCGTTCGCCCCGCTCGAGCTTGAATATTTGAAACAATGCACGCCCACTTTCGACTTTCAACTGTCCACCTGAGCTGCTCGGCTTCGGACGTAAAAGTTGGCTCGTAAGCAGAATTGCTCGCTTCCAATTTGGCTCTGTTTGTGTTTGCTGCCGGCTGTTGGCCAACCCTGTGGGCTGGCCAAACGTCGCCGCTTGAGAGCAGCCGACGACAACACGAGCAAACGATCAATTAGCCTGGCCAAAGGGAGCTTCTCTCCGCTCCAGGCGGCCCGCTACGTGCGCCACGTCCTCCCACTTCCGGCGCTCGAAAGCAACCCGATCGGGCGAGTCGAAATCCGGCAAGCCTTTGGTTTTGTTCGCCTTTGCTCAGTTTGGCGGCGGAAGGGGCGCGCAAATTAATCAAGTGTTTCCCTCTCTCTTCCCTCCCCACAGAGCAAAGCGCCGGCCAAACCAACCAACCGGGGCCAACTTGGCCCCTTCCGGTCCGGGCGGAAGTCGCGCGAGGAGGGTGAATTAATTATCATAATATTGGGGCGACGTGACGATCGGCCGGCCAGATATTGATTGTTTTGGGCGCGAGTTTAGACGCAACATTAATGTAATGTTTGGCCGCTAGCTGTAAAGTTTGCCGCCAGAAAGGCAGAGCAATTGGTTCGAATTCGTGTAATGAACTTGCAGCGAGCCGGAAGCGCGCCAAGCCGAACTCGGAGCGCACAAGCCGGCGCCCATTCGGGAGCCAAGTGAACTGGAGGGAGAGGCTCGCCGAGCGAGAATGCGGCTTATCTGCTCGGCCGAGCCCAGCGGAAGTTGGCCTACAAAACTGGCCAGCTCGGCGCGCAATCGGAAGTCGGCCGGCGCTGGAGCATCGAGCGCGGCGGCGGCGGCTGCAGAAGGGGAGGAGCCTCGCGGGTTGTTTTTAGCCGGGGCTGCGGTTTTTAAGGGGCGCGCGCCTAATCAGATTAGACGGCATTCAAATGGCGGCCAGTTTGGATCTGATTGAAAAGTTGAAAGTTGACGGGCGAGCCGCTCGCTCGTCCATTTACTGGATTGAACTCGAGACTGAAAACAATTAGGCCAAGGGGCGGCTTAGCTGGCCAAATGGAACTTTGTAAACCTTCGAGCTGGCTCGAGTCGCGCCGAGTTGAGCGGGCTGGCCTCTGAGGGCGCCTGCGCGGTTTTCGGTCGGCCAGATTCGCGTGGCCAAAGTTGGCCGGTTTGCTCGCCGGCTCGGCTCGGCTCGGCTCGGCTCGGCTCGGCTCAGCTCGGCTCAGTCGGCTCCAGGCGAGCGAGCTGAGCTGAACCCAGCAAAACCAAAAGCTAAGCTGAACTAAACCGAGCGCAACCGGAAGGAGGGGAGACAGGTGAGCGCGAACATGCGAGCGCCGCTGCACTAGCAAACGCGGATATGCAAACCAGGAGTCGAGAGGCGCGCGCGGCCGCCCTTCTGTTGGCGCTCGCGATTCAGGCAAGTTTCTGTGATAGCTCAAGCTCAAGCCCAAACTCAAACTCAAGCTCGGCGCCCGCAAACTCGAGCCTGGCCCGCGCTGATGGAGGCGCTGAAAGTGAGGGTAAGTTTCCCTTGTTGTTGTTGTTGTTGGCCTGAGCGCCACTTGGCCGTTTAGCCGGCCGCTAATTGAAAGCTGGCGACGCGTTGAGTGGAAGTTTAATGAAAAATGCGCAGCCAGCGGCAAGCTGGGCAAACTGGCGCACAGGTTGGCGGCCAGGTAGACAGGCCGAGGTGGACCCTCCGAGGTGAGATTGGCCGACTTTAAAGTTGGCCCGAGTGCTGCGGTTGGCCGCCTGCCCGGCGCATAATTGGGCCGCCAGTGAGGCCCTTTAAGTGGCACGAGCGGCCGGCTAAGTGGCGCCAAATCACATCGTTGAATAAATGGGCGCCGCCGGCCAAGCTCGGCCCCATACCCAAACGGGCGAGGCAGATCGCGCCGGCGACCATTATAATTTTGCAATCTCTCCCATTGCTCCACTTTGGGCTACGAGCTCACCTGGCGTGCGCCTTTGTTTGCAGCGGCTGGCTGGCTGGCTGGCTGGCTGGTTGGCGCGTTAAGTGGGCGGCGCGTTGGTGGCGCCGCGAGCGGTCGGCGCGCAAACTCGCGCCGCCGTCCAACGGAAGCCGCGGAGGCGGCGCAAGATTGATCGGCTAATTATTATTATCCGGATCCAAAGCGAGAACCAGAGGCGAGAATTGGCCGGCGGATTGATTTCATCGACTCCCCCGGCTGGGCGCCCGTTGGCCTTGCTTGCAATCAGCGGCGGCGGCGGCGGCGGCGGCAGGAGCAGAGCTGAGCGGAGCGGAAAGCCGCCGGCCAATCAGCCTTGCGCTCGCTCGGCAGCCAGATGAATTATGAATGAGCAACCACCTGGCTGCCCGCTGGCCCCGGCTTGGCTGCCTCCCTCCGCCCCACGATGGCCGGCCACTCTCCCTGCTTTGCTCTGCTCCCTCCCCCTGGTTGCGCTCCTCTCGGTTTGGTTTGGTTTCCGTTTGGGCTCCATTTTGATTTCGCGCATCTCTCAGGACGCTCGAGCGGCTGAGGGGCCATTTCTAGGCCGGCAGTGGGCGCAATCAGGGGCGGGCGCCTCGCTCGTGGCGCCCATTTGCATTTGCCGAGACCCCAAAACTCTGGCGGCCCAAAGGACGGGCGGCCGTGAGTGCAGCTCGGCCGCCGTTTCTTTCAGCAAACCTGGCCGAGCACGCGATGGCCCGAATTGAAAGGTGCAATGTGTGCACCTGCAATGCTTGAATTGCAGGGCCACCGATAATGATATGTATTGGCCATGCAAAGATTGTTGTAGGCGCATTTATTTACTTCTAGTTCCATTTCATTTGGCCCGTCGGCCATGCCTGTCAAGTGGCCCGCGAGCCTCGCAAAGTCCATTAGTTTTGAGGAAAATGGAAGCAGCTCGCCAGGTGCAGGCGCCTGCCCCCCTCTGCTCGCATCCGCCCGACTTGGAGGCGGCGGCAGCGGCGGCGGCGGCGGAAGTGCGCCACTGGAGGGCGGCGCAAATCGGGCGGCGATGCGCCTTGGGCCGCCAATTAAGCGAGTTGCGGCCTGAATTGGGATCCTCTTCAACGTGAGCCAGACTCGCGCTGTCCGGCCCTCGAGACTCAACGGTAAAACACAACACACAATGGACACGCGAGGCCCATCAAATTTTATTGCCACTCCGCCGGCCGACAAACTTGGCGGGCGCAGATCAGCAGAATGAAAACATTGCATTGGCCCCTAACCTCGCCGCTCGCCTCCAATGTTGCTGTCCATTTTTCTTAGTTAACTTTGGGCCCCAACAGCAACGGCAAGGGTCGCCGCCGCCCGGCCACGTTAACTTTAAAGCCAAAACTGAGCGCCGCAATCTCGCCGAGAACAAACAAATCCGGTCAGCGCCCTCCATCCGGCCGAGCTATTAGTTGGAAAACTATTAGTTTGCCTCAGCCTTCGCCGCCGGCCCAAGGAGCCAGCGAGCGAGGCGGCGCGGAGGGCGCCTATCTCTTTCCGCCCCGCCGATCTCCTTCTCGCTGGCCAACTCGCGCCGCCAACAAACTCGGAGCCGCCGCTCGGACACTTCCTGTTTGCTTGGCCGGCGCCACGTGAGCTCGGCGCTGGCTGGCCGGCTGGCCAACTCGCTCGCCGGCCTGTCTCTTGTCAGGCCAACTTGAGCGGAAACCATTCAAGTGGAGGCGGAGAGGAGCGCTTAGGTCAACAAGGCGACACTAGAGGGCCAACTGGAGGGCTCCACTTCCACCTCCACTGCCGACAGTCGACATATTTGTCTTCGCCGCCTTGCCGCTCGATTAAAACATTCGCCCTCAAGGCTAACAATGCCGCCCCTCCTTCCAGGTACAAAACCAAGCCCACTGCCTCCCGCTGGCCACTCAATCAGGCTGGCCCCTCGGCGGCCACTCAATTACGCCGGCCGCCAAGCCAGGTCCAGCCGACCGAGGGCAAAGGTTGGCGAGCTCGCTGGCGGTGGCGGCGGCCAGACGGAGCCGCTCGCCTCGCCCGCCGAGGCTCGCTGGCCGCCAAACAGGGCCAAGCTCGCGCGCCAAGGGGAGCGGCCGCAAAAGGAGGCCTCGACGGCGGCAACGAGCAGCTCGCAGCTAGATTACGTGAACAAGCTCTACCTGGACAACAGTGTTCCAGTCGAGATTTATGCGCACGAGGGCAACACTGCCTACTTAGTTTGCCGACTCAGAGCCATCCAGCAGCAACAGCAGCAGCAGCAGCAGCAGCAAAGCTTGCAAGTGTCGTGGGTGCGAAACATGAGAATACTCACGAGCGGCGAGTTCACCTATACAAGCGACGACAGGTTCAAGCCGTCGCACGTTGCCGGCAGCCAGGATTGGGTGCTCGAAATTGAGCGCGTCAACGAGAATGATGAAGGCGCCTACGAGTGCCAGGTTAACTCGGAACCAAAGGCGGCCAGCGTGTCGCTCTATTTGCACGTTATTGCCGCTAGCATTGATATTGTTGAATCGCCCCTGCTGCAAGTGGAGGAGGAGCAGCCAATCAGGTTGACCTGCAGAGTTGAGTTCAGCTCGCGGAATCAGGAGGAGGATGTTGCGCTTGCAAGCGGATCCGGCCGCTTGAACTGGCAACACTACATCTACTGGTACAAGGATAACGTAAGCCTCGAGTACAACAATCCGCGCGGAGGCATCAAAGTTGAACGGAGAGAGAATTCGAGCGTTTTGGAGAGCGCGCTCACGGTAGATGGCGCCACGAGCGCGGACAGCGGCTTCTACCAATGCAAGCTAGTGCCTGAGCTAAACGAGGTTCAACCAGCCCAAACTCAGGTTATTGTGGGCAAATTGGTGGCCAACTTTGCTCTCGATTCCACCTCCTGCTTCTCCTCATGGACACCTCTGCTGTTTGTATGCGCGCAAGCAGTGCTCCAACTTTTCCCGGCGCTAACACTCCGGGCGCCAGCAAGCCAGCCACCGTGAACTCTAGCTGCCAGGCGAAGCCGGCCATTGGTGGCCATCCCGAGCGAGTTGAGAGCTACTCAAGTTTTGGGCGATCCGTTCATCCAGATCCACCGCCAAGTTACGCGCTCGAGAGGGAAAAAGTACGAGCGCGGCCATTGCAATTCCGATATCACTCATATCTGTTCCCTCGGACTTGGATATGTAAACCAACTCTTTGCACGTTAGAACAAAACCTGTTGATCGCTGTAAAGCCAAAGCTAGGTTAGCACAACGGATGACCGCAACAGAAACTAGCACGAGAAACGGAGGCAGCTTGGAAGCGGGAAACTTTCCGCCAGACTAGCTGGGCGGCTTGTTCATCGCAGGTTAGCTTGCCAGCCCCGCTGACTGACTGATCCCAGCAGGGAGCCCAGGCTAATTTCAGGTGGCCCAAGGAGCTAGTTGCCTCCAAATTCATCCGAATTCTCATTGTCTCCATGAGCGACAGGCCGGCCGCAAGCAAGTCGCGCCTGGCGCCTCCAAGCAACCGTCCTGGCGAAGGGTTGACGCGACGCACCATTGAGTAAGCCACCAATCGCTGGTAGTAAAATAAAATGAGACCCACCCACCGACTCCACCTCAGATAGAGACGACAATTTCGCCTACTCATTTGAACTCGCTCGAGCCAATGCGCAAATTCTCACGCAATGCAAGGGACCCCCACGATGGGCGCCCACTGTGACGCAACGAGCCTTCCATTCCCCTTCCGTCCTTATCGTGAGCGCGTGTTGGCCATTCCTGAGACAAAAGAGTGGCGAGAGTGCAGCTGTTGTGTGGCCTCCAGATCCGCGGGCCGTCCGAGTTTGGTGTCAAGCCGGCCGCTAGGTGCAGCGCTAGAGTTCCAAACGGGACAAATTTCGTTTGGGGCTTTCGTCTCGCAACTGTGACTCAGAGGAGGCAAACTGCGAGTGGACGCCCGGCCCAAACTGCACGCTGGTGCCGCTATGCCTCGTCTCTCTCTCTCTCTCGCCTCTCAGCGCTTTCGGCGCTGCGAAGAAGAAAATGAAAACAACAACAACAATGGCGCAGAAAACCTCTCGCTGTCACCTTCGTCCAGAAAGAGGCCAAGTTTCAGGTCGCGGACGCAACCTATTCCGTCGTGCTCATAAATAGAGTTCCCTCGTCCATTCGCTAATATCTGCAGCCTCAACTCCAAAGACAAGACTCAAGACTCTCGTGCGAAGGTTTCAAGTGGAAGTGTTGCAATAGCAGTCAGTTAGTTTTGTTTTGATAGATGTCGATGGTTTTTCTGGCTGCCGATCAAGTGAGCAAGTCGCTTGGCACCACTCAATTTGTGACGATTTGGAGCAGGAAAGGCAGAGAGAGGGGAGTTTTGTGTATAATTGAATGAATAAACAAAACTGGAGTAGGAGAGCTGGAGTGTATTCGCGTTGGCCGCTTCGCATTATCAATGAGAGAATCTAAGCCACCTAGACTTAGATCTACTATCGTCGCTTACAAATCTGATCAATCTAGAGCGAAAACAACCAGCCCTATGGCGACTGGTCGACAGCTAATAACTGTTATTGTTACGCGCTCCAGTCATAGTCTAAACTAACTGGCTATCAGGCAAGCTCAATCTTAACTCAGTTCCTGTCTTTGTCTAGGCAAAGAGGAAACTTGAATCAGTGCACTGGCATTACATAGGCTGATAGATATCAAATAGAGTGAAATGAACAACGATCAAACAAATAAAATCAGATCCACAAAAGTGTATACCGCGCCGACGAACGTAACTTTTACCAAAATAGGGGATTCAAATCTTGTTGTTGGGGCCAACACTATGTTTGGTCGTCAAGCAAGACCATCAAACCACTGATTGGCTTCAGGGAAACACATTTGTCGGTGTCAGAGCTGCTATAGAGGGCGAGACGAGCGAGATAAGTCGGCAGAAAATTTTAATTACGTTTGCAGACGCTTGATTCAGGGCCAACACACTTGCATTGGCGGCCATCGGATCAACATCACATGAGTGCAAAATGGCGACCAACAACTCTGACTATTGCCAACAATTTCACTTACAGAAACACTATCTTGAGAGTTGCGAACAACCGAAAGGCGTCGTTTGCTTAGAATATGTTTGGATTGATGGCACAAAGGAGAAGTTACGCTCAAAGACGCGAGTTGTAGCCAAGGCACCAGAGACTATCAAAGATATACCAGAATGGAACTTTGACGGCTCCTCTACTGGCCAAGCGCACGAAAGCAACACCGATATCTATCTAAAACCAGTGGCCATGTTCATGGATCCGTTTTTAGGTGGAGACAACCGACTAATATTATGCGAGACTATGCTTTTTGATCGGACTCCAATCGCTTCAAACTCGCGCAACAGCTGCGCCGAAGTTATGAGCCGCGCGGCCGACCACGAGCCCTGGTTTGGTATCGAGCAAGAATACTCATTGATGGACTTGACAAATGGACGACCTCTTGGTTGGCCATCTGGTGACGGAACCCCTGGACCCCAGGGACCCTTCTACTGCGGTTCCGAGCCAGGCAAGGTGTTCGGGCGGGCAGTTGTTGTTGCTCATTTGAAGGCTTGTTTACATGCTGGTATCAAGATTTGTGGCATCAACGCCGAGGTCATGCCGTCACAGTGGGAGTACCAGATAGGTCCGTGTAAAGGGATCGATATCGGCGATCACATGTGGATGTCGCGCTATATTCTGTACAGAATCGCATCCGAATTCAACGTCGGCGTCTCGCTAGATCCCAAGATTATTCCAGGCGACTGGAATGGCGCCGGAGCTCATACCAATTTCTCCTCCAAGTCCACAAGGGACAAGAAGGCTGGATTGGAGGCCATCCATGCAGCCATCGAAAAGCTATCGAAGAAGCATCGCGAGCATATTGAGGCCTACGATCCTCGTGGTGGTGTCGACAATGCTCGCCGCCTAACTGGTCGACACGAGACTGCTAGCATTGATGTGTTCTCATCTGGCGTTGCAAAGCGTAATGTTAGCATTCGTATACCTGCTCAAGTGAACAAAGACGGTTACGGTTACCTAGAGGATAGGAGGCCGGCCTCTAACTGCGATCCGTATCTCGTTTGCGAACGTTTAGTCAAAACCATCTGTTTAGATGAATGATTAAGGCAAATTTATAGTCCAGTTCTTGGTGATGATGTGTCATCTGGTGAATCTATCGACTATTGTCTCCATGAAGCAACGTGCCAAGGGGGGACACAATAATTTGCATTGTTGAGGCTATCAATAAACAGCTTTCTGCACTTTAAGGTGCGATACCTGAAGTTGGTCCAACTAGAGAGTTTTTTGCGCTGAATTTTTGGCAACACTGATAAACTTTTTCGCCATTGCCTCTCTCCTAACCTCAACAACGTTCTTTTCGTGCTCCATCAACCGCTTGCATATATTGTACATCATCTCTTCGGTGCAATGCTGTCTGTACTCCATCATGAGATCATAGCTATAAATTGGATTGTCCTCAACAGCTTTAACCTTTTCACCAAACCATTGAGGTACATTTTCAAACTTCTCCACACCCTTAAAGAGATAACGTTCCCACCGTCTGGACCAGGGGAATTCCTTCATTTTGACGAGAGTTTTGTTGATTGGCACTTCTGCCCCTGGCTCATGAATCACCGCTTGCATATCCTCAGGAACAGTAGAATACTCTGGCAGCGCATCGCGTAGATATATTAGAGTATCGTCGAGACGTTTTTCCAATTTTAGGCACTCGATGCTCAAGATTAAGGGGTTATATAGGTCATAGCGAATTTCAACACCCATTCCATCGATTACGTTTCTCAACGTGAAACATGCAAAATGTAGCTGACCAGTTCTATTGATGCAAATACCCACGAAGCGACTTTTCTTAGTCTCAGAATATTTGTCGCTAACTGTGACTGCAAGTATGGATCCGACATAGAATTCAGGTATATCAATCACAGTACGTCTTGCAAGCATATCATCAATTGAGCGCCACAACAAAATAGGGGCATTTGAAATTGGATGTGGAAGGAACTCTGGGTATCGCTGGATTAATTTTTGCCACGACTCTGGTAATAGACTCTCCTTAAAATTTTTCCTCTTTGGGGGGAAGCCGGCAACGGGATCTGCAGGTCCAATGACTCTAAAAAGGGCATTAGAGTGTGAGAGCCATCTGACTTGGGACCCCACAAGATCTGGCCCCTGTGTAGCATGAGTCCTCGCCATCAGCCCTCTTGTATGGCTTATTGTTCTGAGAAACATTTTCAGATAATATTGAGTGGGTAGCATTGATTAGCAAAATGTTGCCTTTGTATTGAATTAGACCAAATAGAAAATATCAACTCGACGTATAATAGGCCGCATGGTTCGCATGCGTTGCAGCTTTGCTAGGGCATTGGCGTAACAATATGGGCAATGACCCACCTGGCCTACGATGTTTATTCTAAATCGCAACGAATGTCAGCTGGTGAGCGCGGATTCTACAGATTCTCTGCGCAAACCAAATCCGATCCAGTTTTGTTGGCGATCGTAGACGAGACTCAACAAAATGCACTAGATTATCAGAGAATCAATTGATAAACCTGGACTCAAAACTGAAAAACAATTATCCTAGAATGCCAGAACTAATGTTTTTTCGAAGCTGAGCTCAGCGTAGAGAAAGATTATTACTCACATCCTTTAATCAAAATTATTGGTCAGCTAGGCAGTCAGAGACACGACACACAATTATGAGCTCAGAATTAGAAGATTACGAAAGAGTATTACTAGTTAAACCGACAGTTTATGTATACAAAATTCCGCCACTTATGTCGGCATCGCGAGGATTCCGGGCTGCTGACTGGAATCTCGCCCAGCCAGATTGGACTGGTCGACTTAGATTGATCTCAAAAGGCAGCGGTTGTTTCCTCCGAATCGAGGATATAACTACTGGCCAACTCTATTGTCAAGCACCCGTTTTAGCATATCCAGGCCCTCAGGTTCAACCAGTTGTTGATTCTAGAAGATATTTTGTTGTTAAAGTTGTAAGCGATACAGGAAGATCTGCTTTGATTGGGATCGGGTTCGCCGACGGTGCAGACTCGTTTGATCTCAGTGTCGCGCTTCAAGATCATTTCACCACCCAAGATAATGCTGCAAAGGCAAACGAAGAGGAAAAAGATCGACCAAAGATGGATTTATCTCTGAAAGGTGGCATCAGAGTGAACCTAAACATTGGTGGCTTAAGGCAGAATACTGGCCAAACTAGAACGCGACCTCAGCGTGCAAGTGAAACTAACTCCACGGAACCACTCAAACCGTTCTTGTTGCCGCCACCTCCCGGCTCTAAACGTCCATGAATCGGTTGGATGTGACCCAAATTTGATCAAAAAGTCATATACTCAAATTTATTTCCGGCCAGCAAGCACATCCCATTAGACCACCTAAACTTCCGTACCACAAATTCAGGTGCTAGACAAGTGATTTCAAGCACCTGAGCTCAGTGAATCTTCATCTCGTTGATCCCTCACAAGCTATCTCTACTCACACCCAAAGTAGCCACTAGCTCAGAAAATTGAATATTATATCTCGTTATCATAATTTTTTGTTACATCATGATAGTAATGTTAATAAATTGGCTCCAGTTTCCGGAAAAACTGCATTCCAATAAGATTGATTCTCTGGTGTGCTGACCATGAGCAGATCGAGCTATCCTCCTGACATGAATCAATTTCTCCCCTCTGTTGTATTCACTCTTGGACCCTCGAGCCCGTTAAAGCAAAGATTGAACATTAGCTCAGCTGTATTTCATAAATAGGAGGGACATCACACATCTTGCGTCAATGACTTCCGAGTCGAGTTCAATGACGCACGTTTTTGCCTGACCCGGACTGTTATCCGTTCGCTTAATCTTGAAGGAAACATTCTTCGGAGAAACCGTTGTTTGATTTGGGTTGTTGCTGTTGCTACCTGATTTTCTTGGCAAATCAATAGTCGAAATCAGCCCGAAGCTTGCCTACAGACGTCAATGGTAAAAGCTGTCCTGTTTGCGCGTTTCAAGCATCCCTCCAACGCAGCCAAGTTCATCTCAAGTATTATAATTCAGTTAGTCTTGCTAAGGGACTTATGAATCAATCATGGTGTTGCGCTCTCGAATTGCCTCCATTGGCGTCATTCGTCTACCTGGTAGGCGTCGTTGTTGGAATCGAGTAAGACCACTGGAGCCTGTTGATCTTGGAGCGCGTTTTGCTTTAAACGGTCCTAACTCACTTGCTCCCAAAGGTAGCACTCTTAAGAGGTGGGTTCGAAGATCTGATGCAGGTTGAAGGCGATGCGGAAGAAGGGGGAGTAAAGAGTTGTACTCGTTTTCTTCGGCTCCTTGATCCGCTGGCACAGATTGAACCGTTAGCGAGTGGCAGGAAGGAGTGCGCAAGTTAGAGCGTTAAGCTCTCGCGGAAGTCGGCTGCGGTGGTTCGTTTCTCGCAAGTCGACTCCTTAGAGCCTTGCCGGCAAGTCAGCAATTTTCTAGGCCACAGCCCACCAGTGTGGCTGCTGTAAGCTTACTCAATGCTGCCGCTCGAACCGGGCAACCTGCGCGCCTATGAGACCAACTGACGCAATTGCGAATCCGATTATACAATCGGAACTTTCAAACTTTTCTGTGAGTTGGCAAAATGGATTCATATTTAAGATTTGCCGGCACGAAAGTTGGCCGCATTCGAAAGAGCCAACTCATAGGAGAAAAGTGTCTCGATAAAAAGTCTGACAAAGAGAACACAAACCCAGCTGACAAACCTGATAGAGGAAACCTAAATTGAATCGATCAAGATGCACATCACCCACACAGAGCCAATAGTTGGCCGAGTCCATAGCGAGGAAATCTCGAAGAATCTAACTCAAGCGAGCATTACCGGTACCCCTGATGCCTTCGACGGAAGCGCCGAGCCAACAATCTTCATGTCGGACAACCGGATGCCTGTCATGCTTGAATTCAGCAGCACCATTGTGTACATCGTATTCGCGGCGCTTATTCTTGCGCTAGTTTTCATCTTACCCGGAGTTCGCAAGACCAAAATCATAAGCCTCTTCGGACTGCTGACCCTACTAACCGTTGGCGCCTCAATTCTGCTTGCCATTGATGGGACACACTGGCTTACGGGTAGCATTCAAATAAACGGCGTCCCTTATAGTTCTCTAACAAAAGACACTGTATCCGGGAAACTGGAGGTCAATATTGGACTCTCGTCGGCCAATGTGACACTTCTCGGTCAACTTTCTAAATCTAAATCAGACAGTCAAGAGGCGATCACAGCCAGGCCCGTCGATTACAACGAACGATTTCACTGGGATCAACCCGAAAGGATGTTGCACGAACACATTGAGGCGCTCAGAAAGGGTTTGCCTTATCCCATCCTAACGGTGACCGAGTTCCTCAGCCAAGACTCGGAGGGATTCAATTGGACCCGCCAACTACGCCAAGCGGGCTACTATAGCACTTTGGCACTCTACCTGTCACTAGTGTCTTGGTGTCTCACGGCCATCATGATGTGCGCTGTCCCAGTCTACACGGCCCATCTACTACAGATCACTGGAGCACTTATGATGTTCTCAGTGTCAATCTACACCATCCTCATCCAATCACCAAGAAGCTTCACCTTCCAGCTTGGAACTGGACTTGTAGAGTTCGCCTTTGGACACACCTATGTAACAACCTTCATTGCTGGTGCCATGTCAATGTTCGCCGGAGTTTTAATCTACGTCCTTCAAATGAACAATCCTCACAAGCGACTGACAATCATGGATTCCGACGGGTACATCCAAGACCACAAGGTTCTTTATGGATTGAATTTAGCCATCACCAACGACAAACTAAACCATTTTGGTGAGGAGAAAAAGGTAGCCCTGGATTCAGGCAATGTCATCATCCCAATAGCAGATATCGAGGAAAACTTCAAAACAAATGCCAAATCAACTTGATGACCAAGCAACTTTAACGATAGAAACTCTAGTCATTCAAATCCTCGAACTGCGCTCAAACACCCAAGGGTATGACTCTCATCAATAAACATTTATTTATATCAAGTTTTGAACAAGTTTTCAAAATTGCATTCTAATTCTACCGGGAGGAGGCCTCAAATTGCCGCTCGCGTTTGGCGAAATCGGGAATCAGACTTACAATTCGTCATTCTCATCTGACACAGATATGCCTGGAGGCATTGCGTAGCAGGCATATACCCTCTTGCTGATTGCTGGGCCGATGGTTCTATTTGAATCCGGAATCTTGAGCTTTGCCAGTAACATCTCCTTCTCTTTCTCACTATTGCAATCCTTGTAAGCATCCATGAGAGCTGAGAGCGTTGGATATTCCTTTATTATAACCGCTACCCGTCTATCAGACATTCCCGTAATCTGTATTAGATGCTTGGCAAACATTTCTCTAACTGTCCAGTTAGTTATTTTTGCGCCCTTTGTTTGGAATTCAGAAAAAGTCATGAATTCATTTTTGCTGGCAGCTCCACTTTTGAGCCTCTCTTGGCTACATGAGATCAGTTTCATATTTGAATACAGTTTCTCTAAACATTTAGTCATACTCGTCAGGTAATCGTTTGCGTGGGCAGAATTTTTGACCTTCTCTACACCAATGCCATCGTGGGTGAGTATGTTAACAACAGCTTGCGCGAGGCCGGACGATGTGATGTTACTAGCTCGGAGTGCCCCTATGTCCTCGATGAGGTAGACTGGTCGCCTGACACCCGAGTTAAGTAGTCTGAGTTTCTGCTGCTCAAATCTACCGTCGAAAATGCTAGACGCCAGGTCGTCCAAACGCTTTCGTTCGATAACATAGTCTAAAACTAGATCTCTAGTTCGATCTGAGGGGCTTATATCCTTTGGCCGTGCAACCCAAATGAAGTCGCCACAAGCAAGAGTTCGGTTTTCTATCTTCATAGGGCCATCGAGGCTAACAATATCGATTTTCTCTCTTTGGTCAATGACTAGGACAATCTCGTATGAACCAGCCTCGAGTTCGAATATAGAATCTGCATCGTTCCAATTGTGCGCCGCTAATCCGCTGGGTTGAGACGATGGCAGGATTTGAGCGTCACGAGTTGCCTCATCCTGCGAATCAACCACCTCTACACCCTCGGCTAGAGCCAGTAACTTTTGTGCCAGATCCCTGCCTTCGTCCAGCAGAAAATATAGAGGATCCCTTGCAATATGTCGACCAACCAATGACTTGTCCAACAAGCCTTTCATGGATGCCCATATTTTCGAATTGTCTTTGAGACCTGATTGTGAGAATCTAGTACAATAGTCTAACACCTGTTGTTTTGTAAGATTCTTGATGAGTTCGTTCTGTTCGGCCTTGAACATGCAAACCAGAATGACATGAGCTCCACTGCTCGGAGGTGGAATATAGTTGTATCGTTTCTTATTCCTCTGTGACATAAAATGTGGCCGAGGCATATCAAGTGTTCTTGATATGATGGCTGGCATCAATTCTAACGGCAGCCAAGACGCCGCAAGCGCACCTACCCGATATGATTATCTGCCATTAAAGATCAGTTTTAGCACGACATGCGGAGATGCGTCCAAGCTCACTTTTACCTTTGCTCACGACAAAAATAAATAAGGCTCTCGAAATGCATTCCAAGCATGCATGCTGTTGTGTATTAACGATGCTGCCTCAGAACTGGAATGCGTTTCGCGGTGATGGATCGCCTCAAACGTTCACAGGCAATCCCCTCCAAGCCGAAGCAATGACGAACACTACCGAATTTTAATTTGCTCACTCGCGATCATTCTCTGGAATCGCATTCAAACTACCTGTATCGGGCTATCACTCCCCAGGTAGCGCATTAAATATACCGACAATATAAACCAGGAAACGATTCGAAAGCCGAGTCAATGCGACGCCTACATGATCGTTCGGGAGCGTTTGTTCTTAGCTTCATGCAGGATCTGTTAAAAAGTTGAAATATTGCATTCTACAACTTGCTAGAACTAGAGGCGACATATGACATGACTTTGTCGGGACTTTATTCAATTTTGGGAGACATTACAAGTCTATTTCTCACTTAAATGACTGAGAAACAAAATCAATCAGAGGCTAACTGTCCAGAGCAAGCTTACGTCTGGGCTTTTCTGGAAGCTTGAACGGCGACCCTATATCAGGCTGCCAATTTTGAATCTTACAACCGCAAAGAGGCCTAATTTAACTACAGAGAGCAGCAAAAACATCCCCAGCAGAAGGTATGGCAAGTAGGTGTCCTCAGGCATTCCACCTCCAACTAGTAGTTGTGATCTAACTGCGCTACAGTTATCAATTTCCTTTCCGTATGAGAAGGATCTAGCCAACAAGTCAGCGACGCGCCCAAACAGATCGATTTCATTCGATTCAATCTTGTTCAGTAACTCGTTACGCTCGATTGTGGTCAAAGCTAGATCATCATTGACACCGGGAATTGTATTTTTGATGGCTTGATTAGTTGCGTTGACGAGAGCAAGCGATGCATTAACCATATCTGTTTGCGAACTGCTCGCGAGTTCATTGGCGTCAGGTGTTGCTGCGGGCTCTTTGGCCATACTCGTCAAGTAGAAGGTAAACAGCGGCTTCATTTGCGCTGGAACATCACCAAAAATGGGCGCTCTTGTGCTGAGATACTCGTTCGTCTTCTCGTCGCAAGGACAGATTCCGTAACCAAATCTAACGATGTTGATGGAATCGCTTGAATATCGATAAAGGGAGAGCCAGCTAAGCTTTTGTAACAGGTGCGGCATTTGTTTGATTCTTGCTGTGAATCCGCTCAGCAAGGTCATTGGTAGGGAGGAGGCAATGGCCAGAAAGACTGCTGTTTGAACGCTATTCATGCATAAGGCGCCAGATATTAGGCCTAATGTATGCGAAATCATTGAGGTGAGCGCCATTACGAGGGCGATTGTCCATAGGCGCCATTCTAAGTATGAGCTAGGCATATCGAGCATCACATATATCATCACGAGGCTTATCACTGGAAAAATCACCTCGAATGGAAAGTTTGCGATTGTTTTGGCCAACACAAAGGAGGATAAACTGTACCAACCATTGCGGACCTCTTTGAGTAGTACATGCATACTGAGAGGGAAGGCAAGCGATGCTACGCACAGTGAGCACATGCTAAAGGCATAGGTGGTTAGAAAGAACATGGTTGAGCACTCAAGGGCCGTATTAATCTCCTCTTGCATAAACTCGAGCTTGCTCATAGTCTTGTTGCTAGTTAGCGACACAATGTCCATGTCGCGCTGGAGTATTGGACAGGCCTTTGCTTTTCCAATGTTTTGTGAGTAGACTGTCCACATAACAAAGGGAATTGTGAGGTGGAACACGAGGGATATCATGGTAAGAAGCGGATCCCTAATTGTTGAGGTGAAGGCTCGTCGAGCGAGCAAGCCGGTGTGGTACCAGAATAAGCCGGCGTGGGATTTTTTAGAAATTAGACGCTTGTCGCGCACCAACTGGCCGCAGCTGATCTTGGAGGTATTGCTTGAAGTTTCACTGCCACCTAGTGGGCTGCAATCCTTGCCTTGAAAGAGCACCAACGACTTGCTCTTGTAACCATTTTCGAGCGATGATAGGCTGTCGAAACTCTTGTTTGCCGTTAGTTGATAATGGAGGTGGTTCGCCGATGGTGCCACAAAGCCTGCGCTCCTCTGCTCGAATTGTTTCAGCTGAACGCGCGCCAAAAGTTCAATGGGCTCCTGTCCATATATGTCACCTGAGGCTATCTCAATCAAGAGGTTGGCTGGACTAACAGAGCGGAAGTTGTCGCCATTAAGCTCCAACTTTTCATCCAGAATGCCGGCCTCTTTCTTGATGTGCTCCACGCATTCGCTAGGGCAGCCGTCAAAGATGACCCTGCCCATTTTGGCCATACAGTAGACGTGGTCAAACATATTGAACACCTCAACGTCGGGCTGATGGATGGTCATGATGATTGCAATTGGGTTTATGGCTCCCTCTCGTGAGGCCTCGATAAGTTGGCGCAACGATTTTATGAGGTTCTTGCAGTTCATTGAATCCAAGCCCGAGGTTGGCTCGTCCAAGATCAATATGTCTGGTTGTTTCAGGAGCTCTTGAGCAATTGATACGCGCTTATATTCGCCGCCTGATATGTTTGCAACGCTCGATTCGAAGCAGTTTTGTAAGTTTAACATTTTAACCACGCGCACAATGTTACTCTCATGGTCAAAATCTGGATTCGAGTTCAAAATCATGCTCGAGTATTGGAGATTCTCGCGAACAGTCAAGTTTTCCATCAAATAATCCTTTTGCGGAATAATCGACATTCGCATCCTCCTCTTTCCGCCACCAACCAACTGAACTGAACCCTTGTAATTGTCGCCAAGTCCACAGATCGCGTTCAGGAGCGAGGTTTTGCCCGCACCTGAGGGGCCCAAAATGCCCGAAATTTCGCCCGATTTTATGTAACCATTCAGGTTCTCAAATATTACCCGCCTGTGTCTTCCAACTGCCAGGCTGGCGCAATCCTTACTCGAGTTCAAATCTGAGAGCGACTGATCGAAACTGGAGTTGCTCTCGGGATTCCTAGCGACAAGTCGCCAAAGAAACCTGAGACTGTTCGAGGTGCGCTCGATGAGCTTGTCGTAGGAGCTAGGCTCTACCTCAAAGGCAAGCTTCCGCCAGACTATCTGAAATGGCTCACGTAACTCGGCATTTGCCGGTTCCAAATGTGGTGCCGAGTTTAGAGTGAAGGAGCTGTCGAGCTTTACACTTCGGCCCAAAGTTGACCAAGGCCATTTTCTGTCGCCTAAATTTGGGCCAATTTCCTTGAGCAAATCGTCGGCGGACAAACTCTTGCAATAATCGCCGTTTGCCGGTTTTGTTGAGCTTGCTAGCTCAGCCTCGAGCGCCACCTCGCGCCTCTCTGCGCCCAACTGTTGGCGGCCACATCCGTCCACCTGGATCGGCTTGAATTTGGTGAGTTGTATTTGCGGCAAACCAGCGCCGGCAATCTCGTTGGTCGAGTAGCTCAGATACTCTGATCTTGTCCGCTGATCTTCCATTTTGATGTTTAGCCTTCTCTCGCAAACTCTCTCTCTCTCTTTGCTTCTTTTCTCACCTGTCCGCCAACTTTGCAAGTTGGTTTGATTGTGGGTTAAATTCTTCAAGTGGCTCAAACAATTGTTGCTTGAGTTTGCGCCTCTCGCGCAAGTCTAGTCCACTTGACAATGAAAACACTTGCGCCTATCAAATCCAACTCACTTCTGCCCAGTTTCAAGGGTGTGAGCCGGAATTGTTGATTTCCGCCGCGAGAGAGAGAGAGAGCGAGCAGGTTGCCCTCCGGCCACTGATGCGGTTTGCGCACTTGTCTCCTCCTCTCTTCCTGCTGCTCGCTCGCTCGCTCGCTACAATTGGTCACGCTAGGCGCTCAAACTCGTCGATCTCAAACTGTCTCAACCGGTTTCAACGCGCTAAATTCACGCGGACTCCAACGACTGCAAACAAAAGCGGACGATCACTCGAGATCAACGCACCTCGCCAGTTGGTTTGTGTCAGTGTTTGTATTTTGAAGTTCGAAACTGGATACGTGCGCGCGCGTTGGCCCTGCAAGTTGATCAAGATCGAGCAAACATTGCGCTCGATGGCGACGAGCCATCGGTTTTAACTGGCGCCCTCGCGGCGCCACAAAACTCTATCCATCTGGCTGGCGGCGCACGTAAGCGTTGCTCGCCGGCGCTCGGCGCATGCAAATGGACACGCCCCCCCCCCCCGCGTGAGCCCGCCCGCGAAACCCACTTCCTTGCCGCGAGCGACGGCCAGTCGAGTGGCGGCGGCGGCGGCGACCAGCGGATCTGGCTGCGTCGCCCAAGAGGCGCAGGCTGGCGAGGATGACGCCGCAGCCGACTATGACGCAGCCGGCGACTGTGGAAGCATCCACCTGCCTGGCGCATAGGCCGAGGGCTCGCTTCAAGCTCGGCCAGGGCCGTTTGAAGAAAAAGGCCCGAGCGAGGGAGTAACCTCACTTTCGCCCAGATTTGTAAGCCTGCCAAGTTGCCTTAGCCTTGCGACACAGATACAGATACAGACACAGACACAGACACAGACAC